>Ga0265797_10001212_pt1 | contig 46008 bp, 41 predicted proteins | sample P2T30metagenome_FD_192433 | JGI IMG/M metagenome (GOLD analysis project Ga0265797, IMG submission 192433) | Plant litter microbial communities from East Loma Ridge, Irvine, California - P2 T30 | ecosystem: Environmental > Terrestrial > Plant litter > Unclassified | place: USA: California...
TACTTACTACACTCACGTTCTAGTCTCGGAGTTTATTACCGAAATGTTTCGCTACAGCATAGCAAAAACATAACCCTTACTCCTACTCTCCCGTCCTACATATCCTGGTTCGTCACTGCACTGTTTAGCTACAATATAAAACAGCGGACCTCGAATTTCACTCCTTCGATTCACCTGTGCCCCCACAACGTCCCCATCACGATGTCTAGTCACCCCTATATCAGGCGGCCCACCCCAAACATCTTCCATCAATCCGTTTCTTCCCCGTTTCCCTCCTAACCAAAACTCACAGCACAACCCAACCATGTCTCCACACACCATCACCGACCGCTACGTCCCTGGCCTCGGACACTCGTCCAGACCCCGCGATGACCGCGTAGTCGAAGCCCGCGCATATGAGGACTCCATGAAAGAATGGTTGGATGGAGGCGACACTCCAGCCGTTCAGGCACTCAAGCGCGCAGCCTCCAACCCAGCTCCTACACATGATACTCCCGCGCATCGAGGTAGGCGCTCAACTACTACTATCACTCGTAGGCAGCACAAGGCATACGGTCCGATGCCTGACCATCTGACGCCGAATAGCAACTGGGGCTCGCGTACATATACGCCTAAGCGGGTTGGGGAGCGTCCGACTTGTTTCGAGTCGTTTGCTGAGATGAATCGGTCGGATGCTTCGCTTGAGGGTGGGGAGACTGCGAGGCCGTTGTTTCCGCCGGGTCGGTTCTAGAGGGTGCCGGAGAAGAATAAGAGTATTGTGGCCAAGTTTTGGGCGCTTTTTGGTAGTGCTTAGATGTATAGCTAGTCTGTACAAAGGCTTTTCACTCCAATGGTAAATAGTTGAGTCGAGCTCGTATCATGGACTTATTATCTTGGGCTCAGTGGATCTAGAAATGGGAGTGACGGTTTTCGGGCTCAGACGAATTTATAGAAATCTTCCTTCGATCGGAATGTTTATCTTGTCTCAAACTGCTATGATGTGTTGCCAATTCTGTAGTGCCGGTACTGTGTACAGAGTTGTAAGTAAGAAAGGTTGATCGAGTAATGCCAAACGGCATGGCCAAACTTTCGATGGGATAAATCCTACGGGTCTCGTCGTCAACAAATCCATTCGCTCATACTTCTGAATTACCAACCCGTCCGACGTACACCCACTCCCCGCTTTCTTGAACTTGCCATCGACTTGCAAATACGCACATCTTCCCATCATCGCCGCTGACGTCTAAATGCCACTGTTTCCAGAGCGGGTCCCAAATCCAATCATCCCATGATCCAAGAAGCTCGGCAGCGGTTTCAGGCTCCAGTTCGGCGCCATTCATAGTGACGTGCTCCCAGACTTGTCTTTGCTCATCTAATCGCCAGCGCGAGAGGTAGATGTATGAGGTCTGGTCCTCGTTCTCCGCATAATACTCTTTCCAAATGGGATCCCATTTCCAGGAAAGACATGACAGCGTTGGTTGCGGCGAAAGCGGCTTAGAGGAATGTGAGTGCTGATAGATTTCCTCCAGTAATCTGATGGCTGACTTGAGGTCGTTGATATCGATGATAGAGTACTCTGGGGACTTGGGCGGTACTGGTGGCGGATGCCATTGTTTGCGATCTACCAGACTTTTTTTCAATGCCCGTAGTCTCTCGTCCAAAGGACCAATATGAGTTTCCACGGTGCTGGCAGATGGATCAAGTTGCAAAAAGACCATACCGCTCTCTAGACTGGGGTCCTAATATGAATCAGCTCTACTGCAAGTTATGCGCATGTATTTAGGCTTACCGGATCGGTAGGCAGCAAGATTGAAGGTGCGATATTGTTTGCTACATCTCGTTGGATGTTACTAATAGCTTGTTGTAGTGTCAGGACGCTCTCAGTGAGGTGCCGGTCTACATCATTTGGCCCCGTCGAAGGCTCCGCACCCGATTCCGCGTGAGGCATGTTGGATGTTTGTGAATATTCCAATCAATGTTCCAATCAATGATCTAGGGTCGGTGAAGAAGTGTGGCAGTGCGTGATAGACAGGTCCCGTGAGTAAGTCAGTCAAGTTATTTCGCCACCACCGCGGAAGACCCGCAGAACTCGCTAGAAGAACGTTCGCGCCGTGAGTCCCTTGCAACTCTCTTCACCGATCACAGCAAATAGGCTCTACCACTTAACACGCACATGTGAGACTACTTCATGAAGTTTATGTAGCGTCAAAGCCCCTGCGGAGAAGATGAGAGAGATGGCCTGTGCACAAGCGAACTTCCGTCCACGTCATCTTCTTTTCCCTTCTGCTCACTACATCACACGACTTCCTAAATGTGCGCGAACACCCTACAGATGTCACACTCAGCGCAGAGCCAACGCATGCTTTCACTAGGGTATATCTTCTCATCTTCTCACTTCCAAGGTTCCTGAGGTCTGCAGGAATCATATCATTCAAACGGGACACATAGGAAATTGTTTTGACGAGTGTGAGGACTGTACTTACTGTATTCCTATACAATACCTTGTTACAGACAGATTACAAGTGATTTAAGGGTTGCGACGAAATAGGTCACGGAAGCCAAAGCGCCGCTTCGATTCGGCCCACTTAAATGTACTTGGTTGGGTGGGTAGTAAATGGGAACGATCATACTTACCATATTGAACAACTGGACTGTCCGTGGTGCGGACGGGAGCAGCTGTATAGGGCCGACGTTGATGAGTGGACCGCTCACCCTTGTAATGGTCGCGGAGTTCCATTTGTTCATGGTTGCGCCATGGAGCATTGAAGACTTGATCGGCTTGGCATTGATGAGCATTGTGTCTCCTATCATCCTCGTACCAGCGCTGGTTGAACTTTTTGATGTACTGACTTGGGATCGCAGTATGCGGTGGAGCCACATCACCAGTCCATCCACGCGAAGACGTGTGAGTAGTTTCATCAAATGGATCGAAGCTGGGACCGAGCGTAGCTCGGGTTGCCGTACGGATCTCAGAGATCTTGTGGCGTTGATCGCGAGATAGTTCCGCGTCCTGGTAAACCGTACGAGAAGGTATGTAGGCGCGAGAGGCATCTCCGCTATGGTTGAAATGGTGTTCCAGATCGCTACGACGTTGCGCACGATCTAGGCCACGCATCTCGTTCGCGGGCAATCCAACACGTTTGTAGTTGAGAGTTTCGCGAGCCTGTCGCTGATCCTCCCGTGTGCCAACATAGTAGGACATCTCTGCGGATTGTTTGAGCTAGCGGCTACCCTTGACCATGACAGTAGTAAGTTGGCTGCTGCTGCTGAATTTCATGGCACATTGCAGACATTTGTATCCGCATATGTTTTGCGATGAACATTGTGCACAAACAACGCATTATGCAAGGGAAAGAACTGGTAACGTAGTCATGGACATGTATGCATTGTTAGAAGCTCGGACGGTCCATATCCGAAGGGAAACACATTGTGAACGTTCGCTAACAAAACTAGATACGTTCGCCCGTCTTGTATCGGAACAGATTGCAGATGCTGAAATCTAATGCACGCCTAAAAGAATGCCGAAACGGGTTCTAGAGACACTTACTTCCTCACTGTGGATTTTAGCTTGTGGAGTAAATCTTTACACCACCTGCGAAGTCCCACCTTCTTCTTCTCCTCTATCTCGACTAGAACCACATCCTTGATCTCAGCGATATTCTCGGCAGGGCCGGACTCGCTCTCATCACTGAAGCGACTCAGAACCTGCACACAATCTCCTCTTGGGTAATATGGGAAATCGCTGTCGTGGATATGTGGGAGCTTGCAGCTGTTCCATGGCAATTCTTGTACGCTCATGATGTCCCAGTCCTCATTCCAGTCTTCGCCGTCACTCTCCTCGTCGCTCCCCTCACCGAGCTGTGGAAACCTCAAGATCGACGGAGAACTCAGAAAAGTGGTTGTAGGGGCGAAGGAAGTACTGAAAACACGCTGGGATGCAACACTGGGGCTGTAGAAGAAGGTGTTGTAACGGTTCCACTTCGGAGTCTTGGGAGAGCGGATCGTGGGACTGTAAAATGTGTGTTTGCTGATAGTGAAGAAGTCGTGGTTGCGGTAGCTCTGGTACGGAGCTCAACGTGCTTGAAACTTCGGAGATTTTGCGTGCGTGCGCGAAGGTGGAGATGACTGGGGAGTCGTTGCGGGCGCTCATGGTATCTTTTGGTTGGAACGATTTGAGTGTGAGTTCTGGCGACTAATGAGGAGGACACTGAATGTAATTGAGTGGAATATAAACGCAACGGCGGCCAGCAAGTACATCAGATATGCCAGCAAGTACATCAGATATTATTCGATATCCTCGTGCAGTTTCTAGGAATTGAACAAGGCCTTGACAAAGGGAGGGGCTGTGCAGTGAAGCACAATTACATTGTGAGGTCGAACAACAATCGAGCAAAGCGGGAAACGTGCCAGACGAAACAAAGCATAAGTTACATGTTAGCCAACTCAACGACATTGTACGCCTCGGATATGCAGAAAATAGGGTGGTCTACGGTCTGCCCATGCGCCCGCTGACCGACGAAGGGATGCATTATACAGACATAACAGAGAAGCCGCGCATGATCCATTTCTCCGACTCTATCTTATTTCTAAGCGTAACTGATGACGGCTGATGAAGCCATCTGACGCTAATAACAAACAGGCTCTTCTAGCATACTACCATCTTATCTCGCAAAGCTATCGAAGGATAGAAGCCTGAATAGCCTCGTATCAGGTTGGCATGGAAGTGAGGATTTGCGAGTTGTAGTTAAAGAGCCCCTGGGCGCACATGTGTTTGCTCTTGAACTACCCATGGGCAGTTCAGATCTGAGCGGCAAGGTTTATAAGGCCACGCGCAACGCCGTCACGGAAACGCTCACGCTTGGAACGGTGAGCCCGGTACTCTCCTTCACTCGGTTGTAGTTGAGTCATTGGACCTACGGGGTCCACATCTATCGAGCGAAAGCTGCCCACAGAGCGCAGGTTCATGGGGCTTCCTGGCTTACCCAATCTTCGTGGTCATCAGAGACGTTGATGACATCCAGAGTTCCATAAGATGCACACAGCGCGCCATTGTCAGGCTGGATATTCGAGTCACGGTGTGATGGTAGATGATAGTCAGGGGTGAGGTAAGTTGTGTTGGAGTTAATGGTAGGTTCAGAGCTAGAGCAGGGTGAATGTCCATTTGAAGCTACATGATCTGTGTCCATGGCTAGGCCGGACGCGAAGATGCCATAAGCCTCCTCGCATTCGCGATATATTTCATCCAAATCGGAGGCAATTTCAGCTTCGCTGTGACCATCATAAATTCTGTACACGGTGAAGCTAGAAGCTGCATTGCTATTGCTGGCTGTATGCGAAGACTGTCGCATCATAGCCATGTTAATAAGCGTCTGAGCGCCTTGATCATGAAGAATGCCGCCATCGACCTGAGCTTCACGATGATGCTGACCCGCGGGAGCTTGGAGCTCAAGCTTTGCATCGAATGTTATGGTGTTGGATGGTGAAGACATGGTTGCTGTGAAGGCAAGCTGTGATCGTCTTGCAATGCTGGACAAAATGGCTGACTCAAGTACGCCTGTCTTTCTGCACCTGGTTATATTGCAGATGGACTTGCAAATCAAAGATCATGGCTTCAGAGACTCTCGGTAAGACCGGATATTGGCAAGTGTTGATTGTTTTGGGCGAACACTGTTCGCTCACAGCAACATTGTGAACCAACATTGTGTACTATCCAAGCTCGTGGTACCTTTCACGCGACAATGTGGGCACGAACGCAATCATATCGCAGGCAGGCTACTGATAAGAAGTATACACCTAGAACCGAATGCTGATCTACTACAGTTGTCGTCATGGTGTGGTATAAGTCGATATCGTGGTCTTGAACAAAATGCTCCACCCTTCCACCAACAATTGACTAGTTTGAAGTGTGTGTATCCTCACCTTGATGATAATACTCTAGTATAGAGAGTTAATGCTTTTGCCTAGAGGTATGTAGGGTACCTAGCTTTCTTAGATTCGAGGTGCGCTTGAGATAGAAGTCACCAACGTCTGGAAGTATTCCATAAAAGTGTGCCGATGCACTCAACTTCCATGTGCAAGAATCGAGTAATACCAACAAGTCAAAGGTTCTTTCACATTGCTTGAGCTATTGCAGTTGAAAAAAGATTGGCGATAAGAATGTTAAGACCCAGTTCTAGGTGGATCAAAATTCTGAAGTACTCAAACAGCTGTTTTGTGTTCTTGCGTGCGGGCTGATGAAGATGCACAAAACGAGGACTCATTTAGAATAGCGGTCGAAATTGTTTCCAATTTAGAGGATCAGACGCTCACGACAGCTGATCTGAAAGATAGTAGATACTGTAAGGTTGTTGAGAGACTCGCCGTTCTTTGAGGAGAAAGATGAATGAGCGGTTAGCGAGACAGGCAAGTGATGGCGCCTCGAAGGAGCTCGGAGTTAGTTGAATGTACCATTGCGAAATTGTATTGCAGAAAACCTAGGTACGCCAGTAGAATTTAGGCTTACAGAAGTCCAGATGCTGCTCCAGTCCCCGCTTTGTATGGCTAAATCCTGGAGGATGGAGATCACGGACCAGGGTCAACTATGACTCTACACATGCACACGAAGGATGCCTATCAAAGTAGGTGTCGTTGCTGAGATTATTCTCAACTAAGCTGTGCCGCACGATTGCAGGAACAACCTCGTAGGAACTCCTCAATCGTCAGCTTTCACGTCAAGGACACTCAAAGAAAGACATGGCTGGAAATGAATGTGAGTTACGACTGCCAGATACCTACGATAGATTGTTGTACCAGCTTTTGTAACGAGACGACTATGCCGCACGCCAGGAAGCACGACCTGGTATTTAGCTCACCCGTGCGTATGCAATTTTCTAGTCGAAGCCACTACGGCTAACAGGGCAGTAAGGCCCATATCGTAGACGAAGCGACCATTGCCTTGATATGGAACGGCTAACGTTATTCCGGACATCTGCGCGGCAACGTCCTCGGCGACGTAGTCGTGAAGCAGATCAAGCCGGCGGGAGAAGCCGGCAATGGCTGAAAAAAGATCAACACCCCACATAATAACCGCTCTACCTCCCGAGTGGCCATTTCGTACATGCTGGCTGTGCCTTGTCATTTGTGGCCAATCAATACGTGCTCAAAGGCATCTGAAGGATTGTGCTTTGGTTGTCTTACAACTGAAGGATTCTGGCTACATACTGAAGGATCCTGCAGTTTATATGCATACGGTCCGCACGGACATCAAGTGGCCGTTGAGAGACCGGTGCGCAGAGTGCGCTTGTGCGTGCAATATAGCGATCCAGATACCTTATAAGGACCAGCCATTGAAGTTCCTCGAGCTCGCCATCCTTCCCAGCACCACTCATTTTTCCCAACTCTTCTTACAATCAACCCAAATCACCTCTCAGAAACTCGGTCATCTTAAAATACCCTTATCATCCACCATGTTCACGTCTCTCCTCAGTATCACCACCCTCATCAGCACCGCCCTAGCCGGCACATACCTCGGCGGCATCGACATGAACCGGGCCTGCAACGAACAGTGGCCCCGTCGCTATGCACAGCAACACGGCAACGGCTGCGACGCCTGGAAATGTGAAGCCAATTGGGATTACGTACAGCTTAGCGTCGACGTCAATAGGGCGTGCAGCAAGCAGCATGGTGGAGGCGCGTACGGGTATTGTACGAGTGGAGCGTGGGGCTGGGGGTGCTACCGGGATTGAAGAGGAAGGTGGCGGAGCCGGAATTGGGGAAAAATGCTAGGAGATCTGTGAACTAGGGGCTGGGATGGTGGTTGTGGTGTGAATGGAAAATGTTTGAACAATGTTACGAAACACGAGCACTTACTGCACGATAGGAAAGACTTGCTGTTGAATTACGACCTTGAAGAATTGCATGCTTGTCTATAAGGTGGAGAACTTGATCCGGCATGCTGAATATACGGGCCTGTCCCATCATATCCTGGACCAAAAAGAGTCTGTAGCATATTGATGTGTATATGTGCTGCGGTCATCGTCCCCAGTATGCCACATCTTTTTAATCACGTTACTACCATCGTAACAGACGCCTAATGATAACCGGTCAGACCGATACTATGTCACATCACCTACACTGTTGCATAGTTGGACCACCGTCTTGAATATGCAGCGATAATAAAAGTGTATTCCAATTTGAAATCTATCGGATTTCCAAGTACCCAAACATTTAAGATACAAACCAGGTCTATGGTAACGCCAAACGCCAAGTTTGACTATTTCGTCCCGAACTATGGATACATACCCGTGCCCTTCCGTTTACCCCTTACCCCTGAAGTGAAAGTACCATAAAGTGGCCGTGGGAGATGCCTATGACGCTTGTGATGGCGGGCGCGATGGAAACTCTGCGACTTGGAAGCCGCCCTGTTGAGACTTACGAGAGCGGCTGGAGGACGCAAACTACACCCCACAATATGAAATAGGTCGGGAATGTGATCCCAGGCGCTGCACAACCCGCCAAGTTTGCGATTTTGACGGTGGCGATATCTGCTGCTGCTCCGAAGAATGTTTTAAAGAACGCAAGTGCACCCACGCCCGCGAGGGGAGTGCTCTTAGGCCAAGCCACCTGGCTTGCATGTGGCTATGACTTTGACCAGCAGCGTATTGGTTAAAGATCTCTGCTGAGAGCTGGCTGTGGCGATTGCTGTTGTTGTTGTTGTTGTTGTTGTTGTTGTTGTTGTTGTTGTTGCGGTTGGCCTGTACGTAGGCCTGGATTTCCGCCTGGAGTTCCGCTAATCTCTTATCCCTGGAACGGATCGAGGAACAGCGGCGGGTGTCTTGCTGTGAGAACGAGACGGATAAAGTGTTAGCCACGCGCAGAGGTTTACCACCAAGAGCTTTCGTGACTGTACCGTGGTCATCATGGACATATGAGCCGGTTGAGTCAAATCGTGGCTGTGGTGGTGGGCGACCGTTGGCGACAGCACGCTCGATGGAAGTGCGAGGAGATATGATGGCGGCTGGCCCGTTGACTACCACCTTAGACGAGGTGGGAGGCGAGGGGACAGGGTCATCGAGGAAGCCGGCACGGTTGATCGCTAGATATAGATCCTCCCATGAGTTGCTGTGAGACAGTGCAGGGTGCTGAGGCGCTGGCATAGACGATGCTGGAGCGACTTGACCCTGATGGTGCGTGTTGATCGGAGCTTGGACGAGCTCCGTGTCAGCACCATAATATTCCTCGAAGATGGCTGCAACTGGGGAGTAAGTGGTGGATTCGTGAGGGCTTACCGAAAGACATGCAGATGCAGGTGCAGCTTCAACGAGGCAGTTGGAGACTGCAATACTAGCAACTGTTGGACGCTTACGGTAGCGAGAAGACTGGGGTAAAGCTAGAGACGAAGCCACAGACCCTTCAGCTAGACTGCTGGAAGGTTCAAATCGGTCGTGAATAGCATGACCCAGAGCACGACCAGATCGAGAGTCGACTGTAGACGCAGCCGTTGCTTCGACTGGCAGTGCTGGAACTTGAGGAAGTGCCTTGTTGGTTTTGGGTGCTTCAGATTGATTAGCACAACCAACCCGAGCAACGACAGGTAGTGGCTGGGGTTCAGGTGGAGACAAGGAAACACCGCGTTCGACTGGACAAGTCGAACGAGGGTAAGCATCGTCACCGTTATGAACACCGAGGGCACCACGACGAGACGGAGGACGATACAGTTCAGACGTGTATGATGCAGACGCGTGTCCAACGAGACAGTTGTAACGCGGCTGTGTGCCATCCACCGAAGGACCGTAACGAATTGAAGCCTCGTTTAGACGTTGCCGACGAGAGCGACCCGACTGTGAGACGAATGAATTGCGCGAGGCCATGGTGGTACGCAGAGGCTTTCGTACGATCTCTGTGCGAGAAGATGCGTACGAAGCCGTTATATACAGCTTCGAACTACGAAGACTGGAATGCAGAGATGACCGTCTCCATCAAGATGATGGGCGATGATAGAAAAGCATTGCAGTGGCGTCCCCGTGGAACGCGCATATACTTGTGACCAGTGTGTTGTGAAGGTGTGAGTACACAATGCTGGATCCAGCAACAGTGGAAAATGTGACGTTGTGGCTACACAATGTCGAGCCGGAACAAGGCCAAGCCGTGAGGTGAATACCATACAATGAGGAAAATATTGTGCAATCCGAAAACTGCTGACAGTAGCAAGTACTGATGGGCGTTCTAATCCATCAGTATCCTTCATGGACACCAATCCAGATACAGGTTCGAGTACATAGGGAAACAAATTTGGAATTTGAAAGCAGAGGGAACATGGGGCGATGGGCGGCAATTTCAGATTGAACTCGGAGAGAATTATTCATTTGAATGAACGAATGAACGAGGTAATGACGGAGTAATTCAAGTTGAACGAGGAGAGGCATGAAGTGAACGTCTATGTATAGAGGAACAAAGCTGAGGATGTGGTCAGGATGATGAAGTGGAGGAAGAACATGATGTATTTACCGAACTGGACCGCTCAGAAGGACATGAAGATGCCAAGAAACGTTTGAACACAATAATCTAGCAGAACAAACCCGCTCACGAGCACAAGTCTGAGAAGTACTTCAGTGGTATATCTACCGTCAAGGCGACATGATTTCTGTCGCATACTTCATCTGGTGTGCATGACCACTTGAACACCGATGAGCGAGGGCAAGGCGGCACCTTATTCCCTAGCATCTGCATCCAAATATCGTCAGTATAATTCCATAAACTCCCGACCTTCCCACAATATTTGGCGGCTCAGGCAGCGTATCCAAGTCTGGACGCGGGTAGTCCACAAGCTGGGTAGTCATGCAGCGATGAGTCGGGCTTTCGTTGCGGCAGTCGTGAATCTGCGGCGAAGCTGTTAGTCGTGGCTGCAGATTAAGAGGTGCCGGAATCAGTTTGGATGTTGAGCTTGATGATGAAGATGAAGATGCACACTCATCACCAGGTAAATGAAACCTTACCCTCTTGCTATTCCTCCTCAAAACCCTCTCACCCTCTCTCACCGTAAGCACACCTATCGTGACCTTGGGCTTAATGATTCCCATTCCCTCGCTCGCCTGATATACGACCGGTTCATAACAAGTAGGTATGGGCGCCATCATTTCGACCGGATGGTTGATGCCAGTGGGCTGGAAGACGTGCCCCGAGGCGGTGCGGCGAAGAACAGGATAGCGATAAGTGGGATCATCGTGAGGGACTGGGTTACCGCTGAGGTCGAGAATGTCTACGTGGACGATACGCCGGTTCCGTGTTATGGCGCGGATTTTGGCGAGCATATCCACGGCGATTAAAACTGTGGAGCTGGTGGGAGGGGAAGAGAGGCGCGCCGCGCGATTTGAGAAGGACTGCGAAGACATGGAGAATGCTGCTGGTTGTCGCAAGGGAAGTCAGTGCAGTGAAGTGGGCTTCGGTGTGCGACTTGGACTGTCGCGTCTCCGATGCCTTGGACTGCAGTACAGGCATGGTAGGTATGGGATATAAGAGTGAGTTGCCTCGCATGGTGAAGTGACAATGTAATACAATGTGATTGTGGTCTGGGACACAGTGAGACAAGCAGATGTAAATGTTTTGACTTAGCAAGAAACCACACATTAAGACATTCGACATTCGACATGATGGACGAGACAGACTAGCGTCCGTTCCAAATGCCACGCAAGCAGAAGCGAAGCGGATTTGCGCCGTGGTTTGAAGTGTGCTGATGCAACCGGAAGCAACTGATGTTTTGAACGCCCCCAAACGCCGTCTATGTGCTCGATTTCAACCAGTATGATGAACGGCCGTAGATTTGTACAATGTCTGTCTAGTGGGAAAGTTTATCGCCGGCTTGCTAGTCCAGCTCGTGCAGCGGTCGAGCGCCTTGCTGGCTTCTGCTCTGCTTCACTCTCCGATGCGGCTTCTCCGTTGTCCAACTCGTCGTCACTCGTGGGCTCGGACATCTCGTCTCCAGTGTCGGCATCCGTCTCTTCAGCCTCGTCGTCCAGCAAATCGTCGGACTCTTCGCTGCCCTCCTCTAGCTCTTCGTCGACTTCCATGGTAGTCGGCATCTCGTCGATTGAGCTCTCGTCATCGTCATCGACATCGACGTCTCCGCGTATTCTGTTCTGGACACTAGGTGGTGCGTCGCCCTCAAGTGAATCATCGTCCGAGGAAACATAGTCGTCCTCTCCTTCCACATAGATGACTGCCTCGTCCTCTTCCTCGTTTGCCGCCTCTCTCTGAACGCGTCTCCGGAAGTCAAGCTGGGCATGGAGCATATCCAGGCGGCCCTTGAGTGAAAGTAAGGGTTGTAGGCCGTTTGCGCGCTCTTTTAGCACCTTGTTCAGGGTGGCAAGCTGCTTGACAAGCTGCGGCTGGCTGGCGAGGTACCCACCGTGTGCGACGAGCGACCACTGCACCCAGATCATGAGCATGCCAGCTCGGCCAGGCTTCTTGTGCAACCTCTCGGCGAGCTTCTGCAGTAAATTGCCGACAAGTCGTGACGGTAGGCGTTCCACCGTCGCACAAATTGCATCGATCTCGACATTGCGCAGACATGTGTCGAGGAGGTCCGAGTCGTTGGTCTGTAGTGCCTGCGTGAGGACTGTGCCAAGTGAGTTCAAAGAAGGAGCAGCGTGTGAGCGACTGTGTGAGGTGGTGGCTAGAGATTTCAGTTCGGGTTGGGCGCTGGCGAAGGTGGACTCGACGTCGACTATTTGTGACTCTCGTACTGGTCCGGAGTCTTGCGCGCGAAGGCGATCGCCGAACGAAAGCTCCTCGGCCTCTGCAGTCTCTTCCTCCACGAGACCGTCTTCCTCCTCCGCGTGTCCGTTGACTGCGGGCGCCGCATCCCCTGCCTGTGCGCCAGCTTGAGTGTCGTCCTCGAGGTCTTCTCCGTCGCTGGCATCTTCGCTTTCGTCCTCACCGCTACTGCTGATCTCGATGATCTCTTGCTCTGCGTCATCCATATCGACGTCGCCATGACCGGCCTGGCCTCCACCAACCGCCGTTATGGTCTCTTCGACTCGGTTTTTGCGAGGACCCTTTACACCATTGATCTTTGCTGTAGGTTTCGGTGCCGAGGTACCGTTCATAAGCGCTCTGAGGCCATTCGCTTGAGTCGATGCAGGCGACTTAGCAAGCTTCGCTTTTTTGGCAGGCGGCGCACGGTCGCGGGTGGTTCTCGGATGCTTTGCAGCAGGCATATTGGCGGGTGTTGCTAGTCGAGAGTACAGCCTGTGACAGAATATGAGGGATGCGCAAGTTTCACTGCCTAGGTGGCAGAGTTGTGGAGTTGAGTGGGTGCTGACGGCATACGCAGAGCAGAGCACATAAAAAAGTTCGACATGAAAAGAAGTCCGTGTCCGCGCTAGTCCGCATCTGGTATACTCACTCCTGCCTCACGAAAGTCGGGCACGCAAAGCACCATCGCATCACTGCACCAAGGTCGCATGGGCTGCAAATCGCTACCAGATCGTGTAAAAGACATGTAAATGTAGATGTAGTCTTATTCTGAAGACGTGTCAAGATGGAACGGCGGAGAGATGCGGGCAAGTGCGATGGACCATTCGAGAGGGCTGTACCAATCAAGTTAGGAGCCAGCATCAGGGGCCGCGTTTTTCTTGGCCGCTGTGTCGGTCGGTCTTTCCACTTTAAATGCGTGGTTTCCCTCTGAACTTGTCGCTCCTCGATTTTGCGACCAAAGTGTTCCCGATCCTCCGACCACACGATTCGCCAACCATTTGCCGCGGCCCAATTCGCGACCGCGCTGCACGAATCGGTACACACACAGCAATCCTCACGCGTCCACGCAGCTGCAGCCTAGCGCTCACCGTCACGCCTGTGCTTTGCCTTGCTGTCGCCTACCGTACTGTGCGCCAGTTTGTGTTGTTGCTGTTGTTGTTGCAGCTGCGAGGACCGCGCATCTGGTGAGAGCCCTTTATTGCAGTGCTCGTACGCGCGCCGCAATCACAACAAGACGCGTCGAGCCTGACTCATACTTCTGAGAGTCTCATCGTCGCCATCGCCGCCGCCACCACCCTGGTAAGTTACCAGTCACCTGACCTTGAAGTGGTTTCAGCCTCAAGGTTCTCGAACTACATATATTTGGCTGCCCCTCACCTCTTCTCGCTTTACCGCCCAAGCCACACATCGACCTTACCCCACTTGACAGCTGCAAACACGCTACCAAGCTTTTCCAACACTCACCCTAGAATCCGTCATTATTTGTACGCGCCGATCACTGCAGTCGCGTGCACACAATCATGGCAGTCGCTAATCTGCTCCAAACAGCATCTGCGCCCAACAACCCACCGACCAAGTCCGCCGTGCGCAACCTTGCCTCACTCTCTTATGGACCTATGGCAGTGATGTCATCACCTGCATTGGACAAATCTCCCCTGGATCAGAAGGCGAGCGCCTTTGCGCCGGCAGACGGCACGGCCATGGACACTGAGCCAAATGGGTGAGTGAAGACTGCGCCCACTCACCTTGCCGCTGCTCTCAGGCCGAGCGGGTATTGCGAGTACTATCCTTGCGCATCGTTTACTGACTTACCTTAGCGTCCATGACGGTCTCTTCGAGGAAGCTCATCTAGACACCGACACCGACCCAGCCCAGGACCTTGCGCAACCTCAGGCATCCGTAAACGGCAATCACACAACCAAGGACACGTCAGCACCTCCACCAGCAGTCGAGACCGCCATTCTGCCAACCACACAAGTCTCGGGCGGCATCGACGGCGTGGCGCAGTTCTTGCCTGACAGCCAGCAAGATACAAACTCGCTCTTCGGCGACTCTGATATGGGGGCGACGTCCGTTGGACACGCAACAGAGGCACCCACCTCAGATGTGCGCGATGTACCTGCTACTCTAGAGGAGCTGTCGACTGCGCAAGACGCCTCACTTGAGAGTACACAAAACGTTCCGGAGACTCAGCTTGTCGCGAAAGAGGAAACGTCCCAATATCCGTCGCCAGATGTTATGGACACTTCAGCAGATGCTTCCACAGAAGTCAAGCCTGTTAAGTCGTCTGCGCCGCCCACCAAGCCGATGCACGAGCTCACGATTCAAACAAATCCTGACCTTGGTGCTACGCGGACAACCGCAACGCAGTCGCCGGCGATTGTGGATCGCGAGATGGAAGATGCGCCATCTTCTGGAAAGGTGCGCCCACGGGAGGATGACGAGGATGAGGTTCCGGATGCGAAGCGGACGAAGACCGAGGACGAGTCCATGGGCCAGGTTGACTTTAAGGTTCCAGAAGTCCCCACACACTCCGACCAGATCAACGGAAACGGTGTTCCTTCAGCGCCTGGCTCGAGCTCGGCCCAAGAGCCTTCCGGCGTGCATAATGCCGTGGACTTCGAGGACTGGCCCTTGGCGCCCATGAACAACGCGCAAAACAAGTTCTTGTTGGAGAGGATAAGAAACACTAAAAAGATAAAAGTTTCGCTGGCGTTCAAAGATCCTGTCGACCACGTTGCTCTTGGTATTCCCACTTACCCTGAAATCGTCACGAAGCCGATGGACCTGTCCACGATGGAGAACAAGCTGAAGGAGAACAAGTACGCCCATATCAGGGAGTTCATGTCAGACCTTGACCAGATGGTCGAAAACAGCGAGCTCTTCAACAACAAGCAACATCCCGTCACACAGGCAGGGTACAATCTTCGCGCATACTTCTTGAAGGGAATGGGCAAGATGCCGCGAGGTGGGATTGACGAGCCATCGAAGCCGCCCAAGGCCAAGAAACCTACCGTGAACACCGCGTCTAAGCCTCGACGTGAGTCTAGGGTAGCGCCGCCGCCTGTCAGGTCTCCTGCCGTACCGACACCTACCACGGCCACTTCCTCGGGAGCATGGCCTCTCCAGGATGGTGTACCCGTCATTCGTCGTGATTCATCGAGTGCGCTTGATCGCCCGAAGCGCGAGATCCACAGGCCATCTAAAGACCTACCGTACAGCAGTGCCAAGCCGCGTAAGAAGAAGTACCAGCAGGAGCTGAAGTTTTGCGAGAGCATTCTGATGGAGCTCACAAAGCCCAAGTATCAGGGTGTATCGTTTCCTTTTATGACTCCAGTAGATCCGGTGGCTTTGAACATCCCCTCATACCTCACCATCATCAAGAAGCCCATGGACTTTGGGACGATCGAGAAGAACTTGAAGAATGGAGCATACCAAAGCGCCAAGGACTTCCACAAGGATGCCTTGTTGGTGTTCCAGAACTGCTACAAGTTCAACCCCGAAGGCGATGCGGTGAACAAGATGGGCCACGAGTTTGAGTACATCTTCGAGAAGTTGTGGGACGAGAAGGAAGCGTGGCTCGCTCAGCATGCACCTGCACCTGAGCAGTCTCCAGATCCGTACTCGGACGAGGAAGACGAGGAAGAGGACGAGGAAGAAGAAGCAGATCCTGCGCAGGCTCAGTTTCTCGCGATTCAGCAACAGATTGCCGAGCTCAATCAAACTGCACAAGCTCTTCTCCAGAAGCAAAAGGGCACTAAACGTGCCTCTCCCAAGGCCAGCAGCAAGAAGAAGAAGACTGCAGCCCCAAAGAGCAAAGCAAGTCTCCCGCTCTCGGTACCCCCTCCGGCATCTAAGAGCAGACAGTCAAAGGCACGCACCAAGCAGCCGGCGCCCCTGTCATTCCATCAGAAGCAGGAAATCTCGGAAGGGATCTCCACTCTGGGTGACGCTGATATGCGAAAGGCGGTTCAGATTATAAGAAATGGATGTCCGCACCTCGCAAACGTGAATGATGACGAGATGGAGCTCGATATGGACGAGATTAACGATGACACCCTTCGAGAGCTCTTCAGGTTCATCAAGTCGATCCGTGGGCCTAAGGGTGGTGTTGTGGCCGACGACGATTTTGAGCCGCCGCGCCAGATCAGCAAGCAAGCTACCAGTAGGCCGAAGAAGAACAAGCCCATGGGCAAGACTGAGCAGGAGGACAACATGCGGAAGATCCAGGAGAAGTTGCAGTCATTCCAGGGTGGCGCGTCCGGATCCAGCCAGTCTCCAGCTGGTAAGTTGTTTGTCCATGCACGTGATGACAGGGGACTAATATTTTGCAGCGCACGACGCTTCCAGCGATGACGATGAGTCGAGCGGCTCCGAGAGCGAAGAGGAGTAGGCCGCTTCAAGACTGCCACCCTCGGATATTGCGTGACACCATGGCTTTTCTCTCCCATAAGGACTGGTCCGCCTCTTCCATCTGTAGATGACCATGACCTTGTGCTTTCCTGGCAACAATTGGTACGCTCTCAAGCAGGTATCGATCTTGCAGAGGTCACCGGCAAGGACCTGCACCAGATTGTCAGCGTGCAATCATTCGATAATCGTGAGCTCCCTCAGGTGCAGCAACCACATGACAGCCCACAACCCCACCACGAAAACTCGACCGATGTATAGTATTCTTCCTGGCGCGCCCAGAAGTACCCCCGGATGATAATGCCGGCCATGGATAACGAATTGACGAGGATTGTGTTTTTGGATCCTATGAGCAGCCGATTTGGTTGCGCAACTTTTACTGAGAGTCGGCATGGAGGTTCTGCGAAGGGAAGGGCGTGACAGTGCTTTCAGCTGTATGAATATGCTCTCGGGGTCGAGAGCCTCAGCCAATAAACAATATTTCAGCCATCGGGGCTCTTTTTGTGCGTGATGCCTTGTGTACCTCTTTCGTTGTCCCTTTCAGGAATGTTGCCAGGAACAGTACGTGATCGGTCCGCCGTATAGACACCAAGTCACATGCTGTGCCACGGCGACTGGGTCGCTGAGGGCTAATATGTCGTGACTGTTGTTGCAGTGCATCGTGTCGTGAGGGCACCGGCGTGGGGCGAGCGGATACAGGCATTCCGAAAGAGCAACCACTGGGAGCATACACGGTGTATCTCGAGTACAGCAGCGAGCGCAATATCTGTACGGCTGTTAGTGATGTTCTAATCGCGAGACGCCGAGTATACTATACGCCTTGCAGTGTCCTGCGCACCCAGAAGACCCCTTGAATGCGCAGTGTGCCCGTTGTGCGACGAATGGAGGGAGCAGACGATCAGGGAAGGTGCGACAGGCCGAGTCAAGTCTCGAGAAACTTCACATGAGCAATAGGCGGAGCGAGTTCGGCATTTTGCGTAGTAGAGTAGTACTAAGCAGAGTTGCAGTCGAGAGGCCACTGGAAGGTATCTGGCGAGCGGAATGTCAGGTGGGGACTACTGGTATTGGGGTGCTGACCAGACCAGAGTGCTGGCGGCCCTGCGACAGACCACGCTAGGTAGCATTCGCGAATAACTTTGAAGCTTGAGCTGCCAAAACACCAACAACGCGCCCGCCGATAGACCACATCCACCAGCCCATTCGATCCCCCACACATTGAATACCGCGATAGCCACCATGGCAGCAACGGTGCCGGTCAGCGAAGTCAAGAGCAACACGCGCGAAAGCAGGACCGCGGCGCATAGTCACATCAAGGGCCTCGGTCTGTCGAGTGATGGGCGCGCCACGCCTGCTGCAGGCGGCTTTATAGGCCAAGCTGCAGCCCGAGAGGTATGCGGAGGGACATGACTGGTTGGCAAACGGCCGTGCTAACAACAGCAAGGCATGCGGTGTGGTCGTCGACCTTGTAAAGGCAAAGAAGATGTCTGGGAGAGCCGTGCTACTCGCAGGTGGGCCTGGGACCGGCAAGACTGCGCTCGCGCTCGCTGTCAGCCAGGAGCTGGGGACAAAAGTGCCGTTCTGTCCGATTGTTGGCAGCGAGATCTACTCGGCGGAAGTCAAGAAGACGGAGGCGCTCATGGAGAACTTCAGGCGAGCCATCGGTGCGCGACTCTAGACCACGACGGCTACTATGAAAGCGCTGACAGCGTCACAGGACTTCGAGTCAAGGAGACGAAGGAAGTCTACGAAGGCGAGGTCACAGAACTCACCCCCGAAGAAGCCGAAAACCCGCTCGGAGGCTACGGCCGCACCATCTCACACCTGCTCATCAATCTCAAATCCGCCAAAGGCACCAAGAAGCTGCGACTCGATCCTTCCATCTACGAAGCGATACAAAAGGAGCGCGTGCGTCTAGGAGACGTCGTCTACATTGAAGCCAACACAGGTGCGGTGAAGCGCGTCGGACGATCAGATGCCTACGCGACAGAGTTCGATCTCGAGGCCGAAGAGTACGTGCCAATACCCAAGGGCGACGTGCACAAGAAGAAGGAGATTGTACAAGATGTCACGCTTCACGACCTGGATGTTGCAAACGCAAGACCGCAGGGTGGGCAGGACATAATGAGCATGATGGGCCAGCTCATGAAGCCAAAGAAGACCGAGATCACAGAGAAGCTGCGCTTGGAGATCAACAAGGTGGTCAACCGGTACATCGACCAGGGCGTTGCTGACCTGGTACCTGGTGTGCTCTTCATTGACGAGGTAATAAGCACCAAAGACTCTGCCAACACGAAATACTAACTCGTCCAGGTCCACATGCTCGACCTCGAAGCCTTCACTTTCCTCAACCGCGCCCTCGAGTCACCTCTGTCACCCCTCGTAATCCTCGCCTCGAACCGCGGCAATACTCACATTCGCGGTGGCTCGAACCTTCCCCCCTCGGCGCACGGCATTCCCTCAGATCTCCTCGCTCGTCTACTTATCATCCCAACGCACCCATACGGGCCTTCTGAGATCAAGTCTATCATCACCACACGCGTGCAAACCGAGAAGCTCAGCATTTCGGAAGAAGCAAAGGACAAGGTCAGTGCACTGGGCGAGAAGATCAGTCTGCGATATGCACTGCAACTACTTGCGCCCGCGAGCGTGTTGGCGGATGTGAGTGGAAGACCGGGCAAGCAGATCCAAGTGGACGATGTGGAAGAGTGCCAGGACTTGTTCATCGACGCGAGAAGGAGTGCGCAGACTCTGGGTGAGACGAAGGGTTACATTGCATAGACGTGCAGTTCTTTACATGTACGATAGTCTGGCGTTGGGTATGTAATGGCTCGTGGGGCGTTTCAAGCGAAGGGCATGAACTTTGCAGAAAAATCAAAAGCAAAGATGTACTGGACAATCGATCCATCGAAAATATACCGCAAAAGTATTCGTTTGATTCTGTAAGTGAATGGTGATGCCGACCACGAGATTGCTCTTCCATTGCCACTCGCCACTTCCGATTGGCCCCGCAAACCGCGGCTCCAATTCAATGATGAAAGATCTCGAGCTTTCTCCTTCTTGCCTTCAACACAACGCCCACAATCACAACACTTAAACCCCAGCACACAAACACGCAACTCAATACGTCCAATCGACAATCAACCACACCGGCTCATACAATAATGTCGTCCTTCACACGCCTCCCACGCCTCCTCTCCCGCCGCGCTTTCACAACCTCCACGCCCCGCACCTCAGCCTTCAAAGTCAGTCCCGCACCACCCCGTCTCCCCAAATCCGAGCAAGAAGTCTTCGAGCGCCTGCAAAAGCAATCCACCGGCGCATTCTCCACGCCCAAAGACGCCGCGCCCTCGCCCTCATCTCAGCCCTCGCGGCCCACAATAAACCAATCGCCAGACAGCGCCCCGACGATCAATCAGTCGCCGGATAGTAACGGGGTAGAGGTTAGGTTTGAAAACGGCAAGGATATCAAGAAGGGCGAGGATTTGCATCCGAATATGAGGAGAGGCGCGCCACCGGAGTTTGAGGGCGATGTTAATCCCAAGACGGGGGAGGTCGGGGGGCCGAAGAATGAGCCTTTGCGGTGGGGGAGTGGGGAGGGGAGGGGGGATTGGAGCTATACTGGGAGGGTTACGGATTTTTAGAGGGCATGAGCAATGGGGTTGTGAAGGCGGGGAGAGCAGAGGGAATGGAGGATTTGGGAGACTGTGGAAAGAGCATGTTGTGAGGGGAAGATTCCATGGATTTTCCAATCTATATCTCATGGAAGATGGCAAACAATCGAGCCATGAGTGCTGAGGGCATGCTATGATAATTCAGGCTTGAAATAGGACGCTTAACAAAGCATCGTCGCTACTACGTAGTGAACGACACAACTGCGAGGAGACTAGACAGACGGTCGAACAATATTTTCTGCATTCAAAGGTTTGTTTGCAAAAGTCTAGATCTCGTACGTTGTGCTTACCAAGACTTTGTGTGATTCTTCAAGATAAGCGCTGGAGTGAATATGCCAACTTAGGCGACAGAGCTCTTGCATGTAACTGCATCTACAGAGAGGAGTGTACCTACTACTCGAACGCACTGACAGCAGTGGTGGAAGTTCTACATTCTGCGGATTGTGGCTTGCATGATTCTAGAAGCCCGGCCATGCACCTTCACCGGCGGTGCAGCGCGGGTTAGTCGTATTTCCTGTGTAGGCTTACTGTGTGTAGACGAGGCTACCCCTCAGTGTATATTGACAGCTACGCGAAGTACGGCAGGATAATACTTCGGTACAGTAATATTATGCCGTAGGACATCTGAAGTCGAGAAGAGAGCAACTGTACTGGCTAGTATGTTGGACTGCTCAAGCCTCAGTCAGCACATAATTCAGCGACCCGACTAGATGCAGCTATCGTGCAGCGCATGTTGCCGCATGCTGAAGAGGCTCTCTGCGATGGCTTGCCAATGTGCTTTTGGCCAGGGGCTCTCGTCTACAAGCCCACCATCCCGCTCCACCAATGGCGATGATTCCAACCAGCACGTTTCGAAAACGCCTGATCACGCAGACACGGGCGTTGCGACGAGAACATTGCGACATCCACAACGATATTTGGAAGTATCGCCGCGCCTCGCGGACACAGAAACGCTTCTCCGCTGCAGAGTGCTGCTGGTGACACAAAAGGAGTCAGTCAGTACGCAGTCGCGGCGGAAATCTGCCGTTACTTCCGGATTGGTTTCAGAACTACAAGCACGCTGATCTTGCCTGCTCTCGAGCGACAAGCAAAATAACCTTGAAGGTGATCAGGTACACGAAATGCAGGGTCCACAATGTTTTGGTGTGCTCGGAGGACAATGGACAGCGCATCCCTTTGATCTCAGCATGGGCATTCATGCGCAACGAACACAACACGCCCCGCACATGCGATGAATATTGAAATTCGAGGCTATCATGGCTACTTGACCGTTACGAAGCCACGCACAGGCTAATAATGGATCCGACCGGGAGGCGCAGCGCGTGGAAACTCGGGTAGGACCCAGACCTTCCCCTGGCCCTGGCCCCCGGAGACACCTCACATCTTGTGCGTGGTTGGCGGTCTGGACGGTGAGATTGCTCGGGCAGTGCTGTATGCAGAGTAGCTTGCGACACTCGAGTGCATCGTGAGTCCTTCTCATAAGTCGTGTCTGCCCTTCCTGTTGTTGCTATCTTTCAGGTACGACTTTTGGGGTATTTTGTCACGCGCTATTGTGTCCATTGTCTTCCGGCGCCTCCTACATTTACTAGTGGTAAGTACATATCGCCCGAAGAGCACTACTGGCTAACATAATATAGCGTTCACGAACAAAGACTCAATGTCTTTATGATGAATAGAACCTTACATTGCACCTTTGCTCGAAGTATTTGTTCGATACTCCGCATTTTTGCCCCTTGACCTCGACTCGGATCACACACACGAATATACCCCTGTTCGCCATCCGACAAGTCCGACCCCAGCACCGAACACGGCCAAATCTCGTGTTTCAATTATTTGCAACATTCGCCTCATTAGAATGTTGCACTTGCTGCTTTGCGTGGCTTTTATCTTCCAACATGCCGTAGCGCTTGATACGACAATAGATCTTGGCTACGCAAAGTATCGTGGTAAGGACATTGGCAAAGGAGTATTGCGTTGGGCTGGAATGCGTTATGCACGCTCAACTTCCCGAGTAAACGGCTTACGGTTCACTGCGCCACAAGATCCGACTGTGGAAAAAGATGTAGTCGACGCGACTGACTTCGGACCGCTGTGCATTGGCTCTGGGAGCGAGCTGAAGGCTGAGTTCGGAGGAACTCACTCCGAGGACTGCCTCTTTATCAACGTCTTCACGCCTTCGAAATCGACCAACACGAGCAATCTACCCGTCTACGTCTTCATCCAGGGTGGCGGCTTCAGTGTCAATGGTAACGCAAACTACAACGGAGCAGATCTGATCGATGCTGCGGACAATGACATGGTCGTCGTAAACTTCAACTACCGAGTTGGTCCTTATGGATTTCTGGCTGGAAAGGAGCTTGCTGCCAATGGCAAAATGAGTTTGAACAACGGGCTGAAAGATCAGAGACAGGCACTGAAGTGGGTCAAGAAGCACATCCATCAGTTTGGTGGGAATCCCGGCCACGTTACTCTTGGAGGCGCATCCGCTGGTGGTGGTTCAGTGGTGTTCCAGCTCACAGCCTACGGTGGACGTAACGATGATCTTTTCCATGCTGCCGCCGCCGAATCAGCCGCGTTTCCGCCTCTTCGCAATGTCGACGATAGCCAATGGCAATACGATTCTCTACGGAATGAGACTGGCTGCGCTGATCTTGCATGTCTGGCTTCTCTGGATGCGGTCATCTTCCAGAAAGCCGTGCGAACGTTAAAGAAGCCTTTCCCGGGCGCCACGAACCCTCCGATCTACTTTTGGAACCCCACTCTGGACTATGACTTTGTTCAGGACTTCACCTACACACAGCTCCGAGCTGGTAAATTTGTCAAGGTGCCCACTATCTTCGGCGATACTACCAATGAAGGGATCAACTTTACGCCATCGGGCATCAAGTCAGTGACTTCTGCACAGAGGTTCATTCTTGACCAGTTTCCTGGGCTTAATTGGGCTGCTGTCAGCAAGGCCTGGGATGCACCCGTGACCAAGAAGGACTCTGATGCATGGCGCAGTGTTGCATCCGATGTATACGGCCACATCCGCTACAACTGCCCAACGCTCAACATCTCCGGTACCTACGCCGCCAGCAGCAACCACTCCACATGGACATATCGATGGAACGTTGGAACAGCTTCCCATGTCGGCGAGCTTCTGCCCATTTGGAACAACGCCTCTTCAGCTGCTGGCGTGTTCATCCAAGCTTACTGGGCAAGTTTTATTCGCAGCTACGACCCCAATAAGTATGTAGCGGATTACCTTATCGCCGCTGGAGGAGAGAAGGCCAGAGAGCTGCAAAGTCCAAAGTGGGATGTCTTCGGTACCAGCCATGGATCTCGACTTGTCTTCAACGACAAGGATGTCGTAGAGATGAAGACGGTGACAGACGAACAGTGGAGGCGATGCGATGTCATTGAAACTATGAGCCTGTCTCAGAAAGTGTGAGTTCGCCTATTCTTACACTTACGCCACGTGTACACGCCACGTGCACGCTGTGCCAGACCCAGCTTTTGCCTTTCGAGGAAATGACGCCAAACTGAGATCTCAATGCTGACAATATTGTAAGGCCATCTCAGAGCGGTCCTACTATCGAGCCGGTACCTACTCCAATTTCAACGGGAACAGGCATCAGCACCACACCTCCGTCAGTCTACATTGTTGTGACCACAATGCTCGTCATCACAGCCTGGATGTTCCCTTGAACACAATATCTGCAGTGAGTGCACGACTAGCATCGGCTGCACCACCAAGCCAATCGTCCTATCCAATACCGGATCATCCAAACTGTGCTCAGAGCTTTTACAGAACAGGCCTGTGCAGTATCTGAAATCCGGACTGGAAGAGACAAAACAACACATACGCCACCACGGTGCGAAAGACATCGATCGGCGAGCGAACACCAGCGTCGGCGCTATGAGCGCCACAAATTAGAGGGACGGTAGCAATGGCCTGAGCTAAGGAACAACTGAGCTGAGACAGTGTGAGACTTCTGGACCTATGCATGGTCAGTTGTCTTGAGAATGTATCGGTTGCAGAGACATTTTGCTGAAACATAGATCACGACTTTACGACGTTCACGACAGCGAATATATAATTCAATTCATCTTCACTGACCATTATTTTCTTCTACAAACGCATGCTAACAGAACTTCAAAAACCTACTGCCAGCGCCCTCGTTTACCCTCCTGATCGCACGTATTACACGCCGCGCTCTCTTTCACCGCCGCACTACTCTTGGGCCAACAAAGCGCCGTCGGCAATTTCGCTGCCCACCAGACCTCACTTCACTTCTTCGCAGTCGCGTCATGTACTCGAGTGAGCACCGCGCGAGCGCACAGCATTTGTTGTAATAGAGGACAGTGACATCGTGTAGGCAAACGGGCGACAGCTTGAAATATAGCAACCTCTTCCAACACACCGAGCACGACCTTTCTTACTCTCTGTTCTCTACGACGACTCCTTCAGACACCTCGACTTCTGTGGATTTTATTCTCAATCCTCCACTCCAGCGCCGAGCGCATCGTCTTCGCCTCCACTCCGTTTGCAAGCCACCAAATGCCTCGTTTTCTCAGCAAGAAAAAGTCCGAAGAGACGATCGCAGCCCAGCAATCATTCGCTGTAAATAGCGTTCGTCGCACGACACATTCAGCTTATGAAGACAATTTCAAAGGTACTCCTCCGGCGGTGGCGCCTCATACATTGGCGCCTCCACGGACACAGCTCGCGCAATTGGCCACGGTGATTGCCAATGACACATCCTCCGTGGCTGCGGGCAAACAGCCTGTTGCTCGCGACTACTTCCAGCGCCCGGGGTCATCCAACAGCGTTCGAACACCTGTGCTTTCCAATATCCGTAAAGAAGAAGAGCGTCGCGCATACCGTGGTCTTCCAAAAGAAGACCACGATGCGTTGGCTAGCGGTGAGATCAACCATAATCTCATGCCGTATACTCCTGAGGTCGCCATCGAAAAACAAAAGTCTCGTGAGGTTTTACGTCCAAACTTCAGTACAGCGGAGTCAGGTCTCAATGCGCGGGTACGCGCCTCGTCGCAGCACGTTGGTCAGCGCTTCACACAGGAGCACCGTCCTAGCAGTGCTGTCGCAAACCAGCCACAGCATGGACAGCCAACGTCACATTACCGCTCCTTCACCGAACCCACTCCTCAGCTGTCTCTTGTCTCGCATGGTATCTCGCACAGCTCATCTCCACTACAATCTGCACCTCAGCTACCGCCAACAGTTCGCATTCCGTCCAGCTCCTACGGGGTTGAGGAGTACTTGCAAACTACCTCGACCGACTACACTCCATCACTACCAGCCGCCCCTGGATACATATCTGAGCACACTCGGACTGTCGGGAATGAGGACAATGCAGTACAGCGCGGTCGTCCAACTCACCGACCAGTGTCCCAGCCTGCTCACCAACTTGCTTCTCAGCGTTCAGCTGCGTCAAGTCGCCTTCGCAGCCCGCTATCTGGTCAGTGGGATCCATCATCTTCAGACACATCGCAATCACACCACACCCGCCATGCTACTGACAGCAACTTCTTCGCGCCCCAGCCTTTGTACCCAGAATATGAATCACTGAACCCGCACCCCATCTCCCCAGCATCAAGCCGCGTTCGAAGCCCCTTAGGCGGATCATCACAAGCACCTTCCACCCCTCCTTCGGCTGGATCAAGTCGTGTGCAAACGCCTGCATCCGTTCATAAACACAATCCGTCCATCACCTTCGATGACTTCGTTGCGCCCCACAAGTCTGGCAAGGGCGAGACCTTCTGGAACAACGCAAACGCAAAGCAATTCAAACTTTCCAAGGAAGTCGGTAATCGCGCACGTAGCGAATCCCGGGCTTCGAATGAGACGTCGTCGTCGCAGTCCTCTTTCAGACAAGTGAGGGATAAGATCGCTAAGGTGGTGCGCTCGCCCGCAGAGCCGAAGGACTCTCGTAGTGACAATGACGACGGTGAAGCCTCACAATATCAACGGTTCCGGCGTTTCTAGTTCTTCGTCACATCTTTGTAGCCTCTGTTGTGTCATGTTGCAGTGCACGATGTGCATTTGCGAACCCAAGAGCTCGACAATCTGGTATATTTGAAGGTACTTACATCTTTTGTGTCAGCATTTAGAAATCACTGAACGCCGAAGTCGGTGGCTAGGAAAGTACAAACGCTTTCGTAAAGGACTGTAGCATAAAATGGCATTCGGGTCATGACTACATTTTGCGCGAAGGACCTCGGGAGCTCAGGGTTTTGCAAGAGTACCTGGTTAGATTGCATCAATGGCTATTGCTAAATGATTAAAGACATTAAAAAAGTTGCAACTTCTCCTCTAAAGATGACATGTTAAGCTCTTGACACATTGCGGCTGCCATCTATCTCGCTTGATGGATTGGAGATGTCCCTGGCTGGACTATGAATGGCAGCGCGTCGATCTCCACGCAGCATATATGTCGTACGGAATCAAACAACCGCTTAGACCCTCCTTTGCTTCTCTTTGTGATCATGTTGCCGGTCGACACGTTGCGAACGGTTCTTGTTCTTCTTGGACGCTGTGATGCGAGTCTCGCTTTCTGCTGTTAGCAGGCAGCTTAACGAAAAGAAGGTGGGCGAATGGAGGCTATGTTTAGAACAGCGAATCAAGCTTTCGTCAACATCAGTATTTGGTGTCTTCCATGGCCAATTCGCACAAGTTGCGAGACCGGTATGTAATTGCCTGCTTAATCCGAGATGGAATAATTGCTTCCTCCGAGGTTCGGCATGGCTATTGAAACTCTCACGAGAGGGAAACACTCGGAATCGTGCTCTGATTATGGTGATGAGGCAGTCTGTCAGGTTGGGATCGCAGTACGGTGTTGAGTACACCGCGTGTGAAGCACGTTGCTCGCGTGGAGTCGGTTGAAGTCCGGCCTAACCTAAAACGCGCGGACACGTGTTTCGCATGGGACCTTTCAACCGCTTACTGCACCTGAACGGGGATTCCAGTTACACCAGAATGTAGATTTCTCCTACAGGACGCTATCACATTGGATTTGAGGACGCGGCGCAATCAGGTCGCCGCTGGGCGTGCCATAGATATCGACCTCGGGAGGCAAGCCGAAGCGCCTTCCGCGCACACACGCGTTAATCAAAATTCCTGACCGCGACCCGAGCATCTCCTTCTCTTCGCACGCCAACTGTGAAGCCTCTGGGTAGTACGAAATGTGCTACTGCCTACCTCCGACCTCAACGACCACTGGCAAAAGAAGTGTCTCAGCCTCTCAATACAAAAAAAAGCCGCCGCTGCACCCTGCGTCCTTGATTGGCTTCACATCCACTCTGACCATTTTCTCACGTCACGTAAAACTTACCGAAAGGCCTTAGTCAAGTAGAGGCGGCTGCAGGTCGATAAGACTACCCAGCACACGCATCCAGTGATGCTAGTCACAGATTCATCCGATTTGCCGTCGACAGTCGAGCCTAGAGCGACACGCATCGTGCTTCTTTGGTATGCCTTGCATACTCTCACTCCTCTCACGATAGGTTGATAGCGCCGTGACTGCGCCGGCAATAGGCCACTTCTTGGGTGCTGTAAATCGTACTGTCATTCCACTCTATCAGTGTCCACTTGCTCGGGCGATACTCTGTCATGTACCACTTGCTATCTACTTTTCCTTCGCATCTCATGACGTCCACTGCCACTCAGTTGAATCCTTAACCCTTACAGTCTGTGTCCTGGGAAATTTTTGGTTTTCCACACCATAGCTTCTTCAAACATCTTCAACATGGACACCGATTCGAACAAGTCACAATCGTGGCTACCAAATTTCTTCCGAAAGTCCAAAGCCTCGGAAGCTGGCATCGCACCAGATGAGCGTACTTCTCTTCTCCCACCCGCACAACACGCCGAATGGTCTGCAGGCGAGACTTACGATCTTGAGGATGAATCCGCTTCAAGCTTTCAGCTCGTACTACGAGAGTTCTGGGTCTTGCTCAAAGGGTCGCTCCCAGTCATTCTAGCGTATGCGTTACAGAACTCACTTCAGACAATCTCGGTCCTTATCGTGGGACGGTTGTCGCCCGAGGCTCTGGCCACAGCTGCATTCTCCTACATGTTTGCAATGGCTACTGGCTGGCTGATCGCTCTAGGAGGTACCACAGCCATCGACACGCTGGCTTCGGCAAGCTTCACCGGCGGCAAGAACCGTACAGACCTCGGGATTATTCTTCAACGCTCCTACATCGTCCTGTTGGCGTTCTACATACCCGTTGCCATTCTATGGTTTTGCTCAGAGCCACTTTTCAAAGCTCTGGGACAAAAAGACTACATCGCGCGTGACTCTGCGAAGTTCCTTTCCGTTCTTTCCCCTGGGGGAATTGGCTACATATTCTTCGAAGCGCTCAAGAAGTATCTGCAAGCTCAAGGTGTGTCATACAATACATTTGGAGGCAATGGACTGACGCAGTGCAGAAATTATGAGGCCCGGAACCTACGTCCTGCTGGTCACTTCTCCGCTAAGTGCTGGCTTGAACTACCTCTTCGTATACACTTTCAACATGGGCTTACTAGGTGCGCCACTCGCAACCGGCATCGCATACTGGGCGTCCTTCCTCCTCCTCCTGGCGTACGCGCGCTTTGTAGACGGATGGGAATGTTGGGGAGGCTGGGACCGCAGATGTCTACAGAACATGGGGACTTTTGCGCGTCTGGCATTTTTGGGCGTTATACACGTCGGCACAGAATGGTGGGCGTTTGAGATCGTCGCTCTCGTTGCCGGCAAATTGGGCACAATACCTTTGGCTGCCCAAAGTGTAATCATGACGACCGACCAAGTTATGAACACCATTCCCTTCGGTGTCGGGGTCGCGACTTCTTCCCGAGTCGGCAATCTGCTCGGTGCGCGAAATGCGAAGGGTGCAGCTAGAGCTGCTAACACTGCAGCTGTCCTGAGCATGGTACTAGGAGCCCTTGTTCTCGCCGTACTCATGGGAGTGAAGGACTTCTACGCCAAGATCTTCAACGACGACGTTGATGTCATCAAGCTCACCGCGCAGGTCATGCCGTATGTCGCCTTGTTTCAGATTGCAGACGGTCTAAACGGTAGCTGTGGTGGTGCTTTGAGAGGTATGGGCAGACAACACATCGGAGCTACCGTCAACATCCTGAGTTACTACTGCGGAGCTTTGCCTTTGGGTATCTGGCTTGCCTTCCACGGCTGGGGCCTCGGAGGATTGTGGGTCGGCCAATGCATTGCTTTATACCTCGTTGGGTTCGGCGAATGGATCATTGTCGCATGGAGCAATTGGGACTACCAAGTCAAGAAGGCCTTCGAGAGGATGGATTCGGATGATAGGGCGGAACAGGGTGATCCAGAAGGTGTCGCGCCGGATGCTCCATACAATTGAGCAGGTCCGAGGAAATGTTTTGGAAGCCCCTGAAGTCATTAGCAAAAGTGTTTACATCGAGGAGCATAAATGCCAAATAGAGATAGATAGCTATCCGACGCCGATATGCATCCGCTGTAAATTACTGACCGAAGAGCGTTAGCGCGACGTTGGCGTCAAGCAGCACAGTATCTTGACCCCAGTCGCATCCTAACCTCACCTCACAACTTCTCCACCTTCCGTTTTCCCCACGCTACGACTGTCGTCCGATGACATCTTGTGCAGGTATGAACAGTTCAGCGAACCGACAACCTTATCTTGTGCACGCACAGGCGCATTTCTAACAGCCGGCATACTCGCTTGTTGACCGCTGGTTTGGCGAGCGACTACATCCGCGAACCGTTCGTCGTTGTACCCGTACGAATCTCGTACATGGCAAATGCTTACATGTGAGATATGCTGGCAAAATCACTGCGTCGGAGATCTACAGTCCACAGACTGGAAACACGTAAGAGCTAGAGCAGAATGAAGCTGCCTGCGTAAGCTTGAAGCAACTAGTATCTTGTCCCGCCCTTGATAAGGCCAGCCGAAGAGACTCTGAATTTCAACGTTACGGCATGTCTGTGTTACATTTCATTGGTCAATTGCATTGCTTTCACCATCGGGCCGGCGTCATTGTACATGGCGGGGTCGATACAGACCAGTTCAGTGACCGCTCGTGCCTGATGTGAGCCACCTCAAGAGGGTGCAATCATTAGGTAGAGTTGTGCGAGAAGACATCAAGGTGCTTCTGTCGTCTGGCATAACAATCGGGCGTATCTCATGTTCAACTCAAACTTCTTCCTCTTCCCTCCGCATTCATCTCCAGGAGAGCAATGTGATATGTGCGATACGCCACCCGAGACCAACATCTGGACCTCCTTAAGACCTTCTAGCCGATTGGAGGCATCATACTGTTGCACCTGCACACGACGTAATCGACAAGGATAGCTCCAAGCTGTTTACCTAAAAGTCGTTTACCTAACAGCAGCGCGTCAACATGATGGCTGATACAGAGAGCTGAAGCTCGAGTCTATTTACTGACAAGTTCCCACGCGTTTAATCGTCGTTCCGCATCTCACCACGTTCAATTTTATTTTTCAATCTCCAGCCCGCAAGAATGAGGTTCACACCCGCTGTTCTCAGCTTCGCTGCAGCTGTAGCTGCACATGGCGACCACGACCATGACCAAGAGCCATTGGCCGGTCCTCTTCAGAAGCTGTGGTACAATACACTGCCCGGTGACGGCGGAACGCAGGTCGGATACAAAGACTTCAGATTGAAGAGCAAGAGCAGCCATTGATCCCAGAACAGGCAGACTCGGTCTTCTCTGGCATCTCCACATTCGGCCGTCTTCCTTACAGCCCCTGCCTCTCCACGCACGCGAACTTTGACATTGCCTTCATTGGTACGAGATCGTCGAAACCACAATTATCCAGCACCTGACTACTCTACAGGCGCTCCGTTTGACACTGGCACCTCATACCGTCCAGGAGCCCGTTTCGGGCCCAGCGGTATCCGACAAGGTTCTCGCCGCCTCAATCTCTAGTATGTTCTCTAAAAGCACCCACATGCTTACTTTTGGCTCTTTGTGGGCGCAAAGGCTCACGAAGGGTTGGATTTAGTGGCGGATACAACGTGCCACTCAAGGCGAACCCGTTCGATTCGTGGGCGAAGGTGATTGACTGCGGAGACATACCGGTAACATCGTAGGCATTTGTCGTGCTCGCCCGGTCATGGAGCAATGCCGCTGATACGATGGGCAGGTACGACAATGCATACGCACTCCAGCAGATCGAACAAGGACATAACTTGCTGTTGAGCCGACCTCCTCACACCGATGCCGATAAGCCGGGGCCGTCGAAGAAGGGCAAGACGCTTCCTCGTTTGATCACGCTTGGAGGTGATCACACCATTACCCTGCCCCTGCTGCGCTCAATCAATCGGTAAGAAAGGAACTATGTGGTCGAATCGGTAGTAAGACTGACGAACACAACAGCGAGTACGGCCCAATCAGTGTCATCCACTTCGACAGCCATCTGTAAGCATCACAATCTCAATGGTACTTACTCCAGTCGCTAAGTACACTCTCAGTGACACCTGGAAGCCCAAAGTATTCGGTGGCGCACCTTCCGAGCAAGCCAGTATTAACCACGGCACCTACTTCTTCCACGCTGCGCAGGAGGGCCTCCTTGCCAATGACACCAACATCCACGCCGGTATCCGCACGACGGTATCCGGACCCTCTGACTACGAGAACGACGGCTACTGCGGCTTCCAGATCGTCGAGGCTAGGGAGATTGACAAGATTGGCACTGACGGCATCATCAAGAAGATCAGAGAGAGGGTCGGACTGAAGAACCCTGTGTACTTGAGTATCGATATCGATACGCTTGATCCGGCTTGTGAGTCTGCACTGTGATGATGTTGGAGTCTTGCTGACATGTCTGTGTAGTTGCTCCCGCTACAGGCACGCCGGAAACTGGCGGGTGGTCCACTCGCGAGCTTCGCACCATCATCCGTGGCCTGGAAGGCATCAACCTGATCGCCGCCGACATTGTGGAGGTTGCTCCAGCTTACGACACCAACGCTGAGCTGACCACCATGGCCGCTGCTGTACGTGCATTATCGCAGGGTTCAAGTGCATACTGACAGTGTACAGGATACCTTGTACGAGGTGATGACTTTGATGGTGATGAAGGGTCCTTTGAGTGTCATGGGCTCCGGCAAGAAGAATATGGTCGAGCTGTGAGTGCAGTGCCAAGCATGCGATGACCTGGTAAGACAGTATTGAGAGGGCGTGAATGAGGGTGTGAATGAGGGCGTATGGCCTATGAAAGAATGATGCAGACGGTCGGGGGATAAACGTAGCTGGTGCAGTGTTTTCGAGCATCGAACGAGAATTCTGTGTGTACGCTAGAATTCACAGTGCATACTCCCAATTACCGCCGAACGGCTTCATGATCCGTGACCAATGATCTAGCAAGCAAATAATTGACAGCAATCATTCCAACTTCGCAGGTGGTAGAAGCCGAGTCGTGAAATGCTGGCCAATCAGAGGTTTTCGATTGTCAGGTCGGTAACTCTGTGCCGGGTTTTGCCGCGTATGACATAGCGTGACAGCCCTGTGAAAGTGGCACCCGAGCATCGCCATTAGCAATCACGACACATACTCGACGACTCCAGACCGCCACAACCTCCCTCTACCTACACAATAATGTCCTTACCGCGCACAGCTGGAGCGGTCGCGCGCTCCTCGTCGACCTTCCTACGCTTCGCCGCTCCCCGCAGATGTCCAGAATGCTTCCGAAGTTTCTCGTCATCACCCGCAAATCGCCAGTCGGGTAAGAGGCAGATGCAGACGGCGACGGCATACACACCTCACTCGCTATATCCGTCGCCCCCACCACCTCGCAACGTCGGCGTACCAGACACTTCAATAGCCGGCGAAACTACGGAGGCAAAGACCTCGGCTTCGTCGCAGTCGATAGAACAAACGTCACAGAAAGAGCAGCCGTTGGTCAGCATACCAGAAGGCGAAGCACAAAAAAGCCAGCCTGCTCCGAGCAAGCCTTTGCGACCGCGCAGATACAACTTTGGGCCGAGGAAAGCGACGATCAAGCTTTCGCCATCAGCAGTACAGCACCTCCGGGACCTGTTGGACCAACCTGAGCCGAAGCTCATTCGGATAGGCACATTGGCAAAGGGGTGCTCTGGGCTGGCATACCACCTGGAGTACGTAGACAAGCCGTCGATGCTGGACGAGCAAGTCGAACAAGATGGCGTGAAGGTCTTGATCGACAACAAAGCATTGCTGAACATCATTGGAAGCGAGATGGACTGGCTTTCGGACAAGTTAAATGAGCGCTTCATCTTCAAGAATCCGAACATCAGTAAGCCGTCTCTCACACGTGCAAACGAAATAAGGCTAACATTCCTGTAGCGGAACAATGCGGTTGCGGAGAGTCTTTCAGCACGTCATGATACCCTTACGATCATTCTTTCTAGACTACACAGCATCACACGGCGAAGCATATCTGGCGTTACACCTCGGCATCGCATTTTAGAGCTATACATGGCTTCATCTCCAACATCTCAGATCTTTCCTGGTTCATAGTCCAATACTTTCACTCCGTTTGCCACTTCTCCTGCGAACTTCACAAAGTCCTGGTGTGCTGGGTCCTTGTACACATAGAAGTCCCGATCCTCCGTATTCTCGAATTCAACCACGAAGCCATGGGTGTGGGGGTCCTTCCGCTAGGATCAGTAAACGTTATGAGTGGGGCTCTAGGGCTCACATACTGCGTGTCCTTCGGGGCTGTTGTTCTTCCCTCCAGAAAATGACTTGATGTAAGGCTTCTGGGAGGTTGGATGAAGGCACTTTTCGCTGAGTGCGAGCATGCGGTCGCATGCCTACATAATCATCAGACAATGTATATCGGAATGTCAAGCTGATACAAACTTCTTGAACCTGCTCAGACGTTGCCGATGGTTTCCATTCAAACAGCACAATGTGAATGACCGTCATTTTGAAACTATGTGAGTGGGCTGCCAAGGTCAAATGTCGAGGGAATGGGGCAGCGGGACATGGTATGCTTCGGATGTGATGACCTCAGCGCCGAACTGCCGCATGGTGGATTGTGCAGGCCGTGAACCGCGACAAGTCCAACCGAGCAACAGCGACCACGCTATGTTGTCGGACCAGTAGGAGCCTTTATTGACCTGGTAATCATTTCGCGATGCCCTTTTGGACGAGCAGCAATTACTGCTTACCGGTACATCTGCGCATACAGCCGGCTTCGACACCTCCGAGCTTCGCCGCAGCAGCACTCCGTCTTCAACATGACAGACACAACAAGGCTCCCCGAGCAGCTCATATACCTGATAATACGCTTCGCAGCCTCCGTAGAAGATCTTCCGCTGTCGATTTACACGCCCAGGACTCTCACAACCCTCACGCTCAAGCAGCTCATCCGCCAGAGCCTACCGCCTAACCATGCCCCGTCACGGCTTCGGTTGATCTACGCAGGCAAAGTGCTCGCAGACACAGAGCCATTATCGAGATCCTTACGATTACCTCCACCTCCACCGCGCAACAAGTCAAACGACGAAAATGGGCCCAGCAGCAAGAGCAAAGGCAAGCAGCCGCTGCGCGACGTCTCGACAGCAGGCTATAGCACTACCACAGAGACATCTCCCGACGTGAAGAAGTACTACATCCACTGCTCCCTCGGCGACGCCCTGACTCCCACCGAACTCGCCAGCGAAGCCACCCTCGCCCAAGCCACCGAAGACACCCTGAAGTTGCAGTACGAGACGGCCTCAACCTCACCCACCCAACGCCGCGCCAGCACACGTCGCAGCTCCACTGCCCAGCCCCAGTCCCAAGGCTTCGACCGCCTGCTCTCCTCGGGCTTCACCCCCGCCGAAGTCTCCTCGCTGCGCTCGCACTTCCAAACCAACCTGTCCTTCACACACACGCCCGACACCATGCCCTCGCCCGCCGAGATGCGGGTTCTAGAGGACCGGTGGTTGGATAGCACGGCTACGGATCCGCAGCCAGGCGAGGGTGGTGATACGGGGTGGGGTGCTGGTTTTGCGGTCGAGGAGGGCGGGCTGGATGATATGCTGTGGGGCTATCTGACTGGGTTCTTTTGGCCGTTGGCCGCGCTGGTGTGGGGTTTCAGGGAGGACGGGGTGTGGAGTCGGAGACGGCAGTTGGCGGTCGTTATGGGGGTCTTGATTAATACGATTTTTGGATTCATGAGGTGGAGTGCTTGAGGGAAGGACGTATTGGGTAGAGAAAATAGGGCATTTGAAGCTTGTGAAGTATTCATTGTTATCATTCGGCGTCTATGTAATAGGCTACGGTGACTGTTGGAGAGTTCTGAGTATCCGGTACAGCACACTGGGAGTTTGCATGTTGGAGTATACGATGGCTGTTCGCAAGGACTTTCGAAAGGCTTTGGACCACCCAAAATTTGACAACAAGTAGTTCAGTAGCAGTCTTTTCTCGCGCACTCACTCGTCGTCTCTTGGTCACTCCTTTACCCTCTTGTCCTTCAATGTTGATGATGCGCGCTACGTCAAACTTCACACTTCAACGTGGTCAATACCTTGCTCGGCGTCCCTGCAACGAACCACGAAGAATCAGCTCAGCAAGGTTCAGCCAGAACCTAGCGGGCGTGACGTTTCGGCGGGAGATGTCTTGTACGTACCAGCGGCGCGGGGTCTTGGTTTGTTCTCTTTTTAGCTGGCAGGACTTTTGGTTGTTTGCCGTTAGATACCCATGGGTCCGCATTTCCATGGGTCCGCATTTGTGTGGCGTTTGAGCTTGAATGAATGATATCAAAGTTTACACATGGCCTTGCCAGATCTTACAACATACGAGCAAGCATTGAGATCGAGAAGGACTGTGCTGTCGGGTCACAGCAGGGCAAGACAACCACTCGCTTTGTGCCATGCGTATTTCAGCTCGTCTACCGCACATCGTCACCTACGAGCGAATGTGGAAATACCTCGAAGAAGTGCGCTTTGAACTTACGACACGTTGACCTACCAGATTAGCTACCATTTTAGCTATTATGGTCACTGTGTTTAGTGGAGGCCCTAGCAATTTCGCTCGTATGCCCCAGGAAGCAGTGTTTCCTTACATTTACACTGCCAGATATAGATACTTAGTGTGGTGTATCACCAACCGCCGCGACGGTGCAGTGCCAGCCTAGTCTTGCAATCATTAATGATGTACCCTTAGGCTCGTAGGGCAACTGATGGGGTGGCTTGGTGAGGAAGAAGTGTAGCGATGTGGTTGAGCGAAGGAAAAGATCGTGACACTGAGATACTTGGACCAGTCTGGTTGCCGCTCCTACCGGTCGTGAGCCTGACAATGCGATAGCGTGCGCAAGTCTACGGGTTTGTCTATATTGAGGTCCCATAGCCAATTAAAACACTCATTAGTAGTCATCGTGCGCGTTTATATACGAATGTGATGCATGGCAGGGCGGGAGTTGAAGTAGGATGCATGTGACAAACTGCGCGTCACGGCAAGACATAAACTGGCCTGTTGGCAGAGATCCATAGAGATCCACAAAAGCTAAGAGCAATGCGCATAGGCGGAGGAGATCGTGAAAGGATGCAATTGAATTATTGCAAGAGACAACTGCCCTATGCAGTCCGTGGTGTGACGCGCCTGTTCTTAAAATGCCGATTTGAACATTTGGATACAGGAGCCCTCATTGTGTTTCGCTGCCGACGCCAAAGGAACCATTCCACGACCATATCATGTCTTCGTGACCTTCTTCTAGTGCCTCATAGACGAAGCCCTCCTCTTCCTGGCCTCATCGTGAGCAGCCTTGGCCTGGCCAAGACGCTTCTGGAGGATCTGAGAGTACTCGTTCTGCCATGTATCAGTGTCCGAACGTATGTGAAATGTGGAGATGAGGGAGTAGACGTACGGCAGCATCCTTGGAAGCCTCCGCGCGGCGGCGCTTGAGTGCGACGCGGTGGCGCTTGTGCTGGAGACGCTGAGGAGTGACCAGACGCTGGATCTTGGGGGCCTTGGTGTAGGGCTTTGCGCCCTCCTTCTTGGGCTGAACCTCACGGCGGATGACGAACTTGCGAACCTATAGATTATGGCCGTCAGACTCAATCCTTTGCGAACAAAAGGACTGGCGAAGAAGCTATGAGAAAACTCACATCATCTTCCTTGCTGAGACCGAAGAAGCGGCGGATCTTGGTGGCACGCTTGGGACCGAGGCGCTTGGGGTGGACGACGTCGGTGAGACCTGGGACGTCCTCGTCGCCCTTCTTGACGACGCTCAGAGCGAGGACAGAGAGGTCCATGCCGACGATGCAGCCGCGGACGGACTTGCGCTTGCGCTCACCAGTGCGACGGGGGCGGTAGCAGGAGTGGCCGTCGGCGAGGAGGAGGCGGACACGGGTTGGATGCATGACACCCTGCTTCATTGGGAAGCCCTGCTTGTCGTTTCCGCCGGTGATGCGGAAGATGTAGCCCTTGAACTCGTCGCCGACGCTGTCGCCAGGAACCTCGTGTCCCATGCGGCGCTCCATGAAGACACGGAGCTTGCGCTCATCTTCGATCTCGATCAGCTTCTGGGTGCCGTTGTTGGGGTATGAGATGTTGAGCTTCATCTTGACGGCGGTGTCGCGATGACGGGTGTTGCTGCAACGTTAGTATTTCGAAGTCGAAGTTCGTCGAGGAGAGAATTTCGGTAACGCCTCGCTTGCGGATGTGTGCGCTAATCGGCTTGGCACGTCACGTGCATGCGATCCCTGCGCAGTCCGCTGGGTGACTCGGAGTGAGAGTTCAAATTATTGTTTCGAGTTTATGCAAAAACGGTCATTCGAACGAAGAGAACAAGGCGGCACAGTTAGATTTTGTGGCGACCGGTAGCCAAGTCCAAGTGCTAGCCTCAATATTGAATACCACAGATAGCATGAGAGCACTGCGCGGAATGGTTGGAGTACAAGGAGCCGTGCTCTGTCGTACTTAATTTATTTGCACCTAAAGTTTGAGTCGCGCTCAACTGTACAGTAGAAGTACGGTGTGCTTGCCATTGATTTGTATGTTGTACCCACACCATAGTCTCCTGGGACGAGAAGCGACATCAAGTATACGTCTGAACCGTGGAAATGACCCAGAAGTTGATATCTGAATTACTAACTATAGTATCTACGAGAGGATGTCTGCCTTACTGCCCTGTTCGAACTGCCCTTCGCTGTAAGGATTGCTTCCAACAACGCCATTGCATGCCGTGCCCAACGCCACAATTGATGCTTTTAAAGTATTGATAAGAAGAAAAGAAAAATTAAGGCTCCAGGGCTGACCCGACTACTGCATGAACTCGACCGGTGGCCGTGCAGTGCTCACAGTCTTCCCTTGCGCCTTCTGTGACTGTATCGGCCCCTCGACGCCCTCCATCTCGTCCGTTGGTGTCAAAACACCCGGAGTCACTGTGGTGTCCTCGACCGCGATAGCCGGCAAGTTAGGCGAGTCACCATGGTCTTCAGGGTGGTACACTATGGTAGAGCTGCGCGTTCGCCGCCTCGTTGGGCTAGACTGAGATTCGCCGGGCGTGAGTACGTCGTCATGGGGATGTGCGTGCAGCCGAGCCAGCGCCGCTGCTAGGTCTTCTGGGTGCACGATCTTATTCGGCGCATCCTCCTCCTTCATCTCCCAGCCCATCGGTGGCGACGGCGGCGGGGATATGAAGAATAGCCTATCTGACTTGGGGAGTGCAAGGTGCTGGTCGGAAGGGTTCAGAGGCGTATTCATGCCAAAGTAAACGCGGACGCGGTAACCCATGATCTGTGAGCCATCGAGAGTTTGCCGTATCTGTATCGCAGATTCGACGTCGAAGAAGGAGATGACTATCCGGCGGAACGACTTGAGTGGTGCCCAGGTGTGGATCTTCGCATGCTGGTCGATGGTCTCGCGGAGCTCGGTGAGTGTGGTGATGTGGAAGATCTCGGCAGCGAGGAGGTTCTGGAGGTTTGTTAGGTCTGTCGCACGCTAGAGAGTCGTTGTACGTACTGTGATTATGAGGGTGTTTGATGGAGGTGACGGCTCGACCAGAGGTGGGAGATCTGAAAGGTCGAGAGAAAGTGGCGACTTGTTCCCTGACGATGCTCTTGAGCGCTGTGGTGAGGGGATGGCTGCCTGCATGTTTGCAATGTGCACTGTGCGGAATTGCAGAGCTGTATGTGTAAGTTGCTGAGGTTAGCGCAGGACGAAGAGGCAGCACAAGTTTTATATCGAAGTTCGAGTGTTGACGGCGATGCGACGCACCAGCTGCCGCAAGCAGAGGACGTCGGGGCTGTGCTGGTGCTCCACCTCCGGATCACCAAACCGCGTGAAGTCCCGTGTCTCGAACTCTGGCCACTTGGGCGCTTTTTGCACTGCCCCAGCTTTCATATCTCAACGCACGGTGCGGACAAGGGCACATGGGCAACGTCGGCATGCGGTGGATGGTGTGCTCTTGCTGTCGATATCAAAAGGAGTTGGTATGCGCCTCGCTGACGCAAACCACTACTCGCTCAGCCTTATGCACAGTAGAGAAGTGTCAAGTACCATCTAGGACCTTCCACGATTTACACCGGCATTGTACTCGGTACTGTTATTCTTGCTTGACCTCGCACGACATAGGTACAGCCCGTCACCTGAGCAAACTGTTTGGCTACTCCAGTCTCTTTCATGGAGTGGTCATGTTAGGACTTGCTGTGATACCCCAACAGCACCATTCGCATTCCTTATCCTCATTCCTTTCTCCATCAAAGTCGTCATGCGATCATTTAACATTCCCGAATAAGACCGAAGCTTAGCATGTATGCCTGGCTGTCTGGGGTCTTCGCATACACGTACCTTGAACGAGGCTGAGTGGTGGTGGTCTTTCCTGCTGCATCCAAACGTTCAAATTCACTATAAACAGCCGAAGTGATTTAATGTTCCAGTCGCTCTGGTCCACAATAAAATCACTATACTGGTGTTGATTAGGTCGTGAAATGTGACTACACGTGATGTTCGTTCGCCTACCTAACCTTACCAACTCCGACATGATGGTTTGCAAACATGCTGTTAGAGTTCTTTCTTTCTAAACACATTGTTTTCCTCATTTCGATACTTCAGGACAGTTCACCTCGACAGCAGGTGAGAGAATGTGGCGCATGCTGTGGCGCAGGCTGCCGCTTTCGCCTAGCGCCATCGGCATCTCCAGAGCTTCAGCTCAAAGAACTTCTGGAACAGACACCGTACCCCAACCCCAACCCGCCTACCCGCCAACACGTCGCTCTCTGCCTCAAATCTCGATCGCCTCGGTATCTAGGCTCTTCTCGCAGTTCTTCACCCACACAGCCTGCGCGCTCGCAGCATCAGGACGCGATGGACTACGATCCCGAGGGCGGCCAGATCAACGTGCGCTTCCTTCAGGTACACCGCCCGCTTTGTTGTCCCTGCGCGACCGCCGAAACACTTACTAACACAGTCCTGCGTAGGCAGACAACCAGCGCGCCGACTTCATCGTCCAGAACTTCAACCTCGAGACTGCGAATTCGCTGCGGCGGGTGATGCTCGCAGAGATCCCTACCATTGCCATCGATGTCGTAGAAGTCCTGGACAACACCTCCGTGCTGGCCGATGAGTTTGTGTGCCACCGCCTCGGGCTCATCCCTTTGTCATCAAGAGGCGTAAATGACATGCTGTACGCGCGTGACTGCGACTGTGACGGATACTGCGACAACTGCTCGGTGGTGCTCACACTGAATGCAAAATGCACGGGCAACGAGATCATGAAGGTCTATGCGCGGGATCTGGTCATCGAGAGCAACAGGCCAAATGACGAGGTAGGACGACCGGTCATCACAGACTCAGAAGGCACAGGCAGCTGTATCGTGAAGCTGCGGAAAGGCCAGGCGATACACATGCGATGCATTGCGAAGAAGGGTATCGCGAAGGAGCATGCGAAATGGGCACCCTCCGCGGCTATAGGATTTGAGTACGATCCAGCGAATAAGCTGCATCATCTCGATTACTGGCATGAGGAGGACCCCGAGAAAGAGTGGTATGTTACCATTCCGTACAAGATTCCTAGCAGTCACCTAACTTCGACATTTCAGGCTCAAGAATGAGGAGCGCATCAACCTCGATGGCGGTCTACCCAACCCAGACGAGAACTTCGACTACACCGCCGTGCCCACCCGCTTCTTTTACAATGTCGAAACAGTCGGTGGCATCGATCCCGACCAGATCGTCGTGCTGGGCATAAACAAACTCCAGGAGAAGCTGGCAGGTATCATCCACGAGCTTCAAGGTGGGGCTGGCCCCGATGGCATGGATCTCGGAGGCGCTCAGAGTCCAACACTGAACGGCGGACAGTACGGCGGCGCGGACGGTGGCTATACGACGCCTGCTTATGGCGGTGCGAGCGCTTGGGGTGGAGCTGGTGGCGCGGCGCAGGGCGGCACGACGCCGTATGGAGCTACGCCATACGGTGGACAAAGCTGGTAGACGTAGGGTAATGACACATTGCGGAGAATTATTGGATGACATTGCATGGGTCGGCGTTCACATCGGTGGTCGGGCGTCTAAAGTTGGAGCTGCTGGACAAAGCGGTGCACACCATTTCTGGAGAGAGGTCAATTTGCGACGGATCGAGCAAGGTCAGCGGAGCCAAGAACAGTCGGAGTGAATCATATAGCTTGAGTAGCTTTCTTGCTATTGCTCATCTACCATTTGCCATGTGCCTGCTGTCTTCGTTCCATCATGACTAGTATTACAATATGCAGCAGCAGCTTTTCCATGATGCGTGAGAGGGGAATATATGTACACAAACAACGCCATGCCCGGTGGTAGGTCCGCTAAACCAAATACTCATACAAATGCTTTCCAGATGCAACGCGACTGGGCTCATGCGTTCTTCACAACGCCAACCTTTGCCGGCCTCAACACCCGTCCGTTCAGCTTGAACCCCTTCTGCTGTGTGTGGAAGCACGTGCCGTCCTCCTTATCTGGCTGCGGCGCCTGGAAGACTGCCTCATGCACATTCGGGTCGAATTTTTCTGCGCTGTCGCTTGGGTCGAAGCGCTCGAGGCCGTGCTTCTTCAGCGTGCTGATGAGGATCGAGTCGGTCATTTTGATGCCGTCGTGCAGTGCAATGAGATCAGCGTTGCCGTCTGCCTTCAGCTTGTCCTGTGGGACGGTTTCCAGAGCGCGGTCCAGGTTATCGACGGATTCGACGAGGTCGCGGGCGAAGCGCTGGATGGCGAAGTCTTTTGCGCCTTGCATTTCGCGCTTTGTGCGCTCTTGGAGGTTGCGGAAGTCGGCTACTGAGCGGAGGTATTTATCCTATGTGCTGTCAATGCCTATACTCCAATTTAGATATGGACATGTCTATACCTTCAGATCGACGATCTCCTTATCCTTCTTCTCCATATCCGCCTTGTATTTTGCCACCTCATCATTTGCTGCGGGCGCCTCCTCCTTCTTCTCAGCTGCCTCGCCCTCCTTTGCCGCCTGGACGTCTGAATACCATCGAACGGCTGGTGATGTGGCTACTCGCGTGCTCACTAGTGGCTGTCTGAGAGGCGCAACAGCTGGTGTGCGGGACGCTTGCCTCGAGGCACGGAGTATTGTTCTTTGCAGCATTTTGACGTAAGATATGAGTGTGCGAGGAAACTTGAGGAGTATTGGGAGGCGAGCGTCGCTTTGGTGGATGACGAGTGTTGCGTTTGACGTAGAAGCTTCTTAAAAATTCGGAGAGGCGGTTGCGGGCCGGAAGACAAGGGTGTCTCGGTATGAGCCGAATGTTTCCGTCTTCCAAGGTTCCTCGCTTTCGAGCTTGAGCAATTGCCAGTCTAGTCGTCTGATGCACCATGTACCGTCTTACAGGTTCAGCTTCTCGCATATGCCAACAAGTGCGCTCAATCCAACATGCTGCCTCACATTCGTCGACCGCCCAGATGGCCATCAAAGCAGCGTACTACCGCGGAGGCACTTCAAGAGCTGTGATAATTCAACCTCACCGTCTACCTCACGAACGTGCAAAATGGTCATCTATCTTCCGTCAGATCATGGGAAGTGGAGATCCGTACGGACGACAATTGAACGGCATGGGTGCAGGCATCTCGAGCCTCAGCAAGATTTGCCTGGTTGAGCCATACGGCAAGCGTATGCGCCACCCAACTCCTAACAAAGCTCGTGATAGTGGAATTAAGGAGGTGGTGGAGGAGGTGGACATCGACTACACGTTCGTTGGCCTAGGCATCGAAAATGACGAAGTCGATGTAGCTGGCAATTGTGGAAACATGAGTTCTGCAATTGGTCCTTATGCTTACAATGCTGGTCTCCTTCCTCTGAGGTTGTACAAGCAACAAGAAGGAGAAATCACGGTCACGATCCGTAACACAAATACTGGAAAGCTCATCGACTCCACGTTCGAAGTGGTAGGTAAACAAGCAGTTGTCGTAGGCGATTATACGATTGATGGCGTGACCGGGAGTGGATCAAAGATCAAGCTGGACTTCCATCACCCATATGGTAGTAAGACCGGCAAGATTCTTCCCACTGGCAACATTACGGATAACATAGCAGGCTTCGAGGTGTCATGTGTAGATGGAGCCAATCCAGCAATCTTCATTCGCGCAGAAGATATAGAAGTCAACGGCGCTATCCTGCCAAACGACTTCAACAAGCTCACAGACAAACTTGCGCTACTCGAACACATACGCAAATCTGCAGCGGTAGCAATGGGCGTAGCGGCCAGCGAAGACCAAGTTCCTCGCACAATCCCAAAGATCGGCCTCGTTTCGAAGTCGACGAAGCACGATGTTCTTTCGGGTCAAACACTTGAAGAAACGCAGACGGATCTCGTCGTCCGTTTTCTCTCAGACACCCAGCCGCATCGAGCGATCCCGCTCACAGCCGCCTTAACCACGGCGGTCGCTGCTCGCATTCCTGGAAGCATTGTGCAGCAGCTACTAGCGTCTACTCCAGTTTTGAAAGATGCGATCACAATCGGGCATGCAAGTGGCAGGTTGCAAGTCGATGCTACTATGGACGAGAACGATGCATTGCTACCAGTCAGCGCCACAGTTTACCGGACCGCAAAGAGGCTGTTTGAAGGCAAAGTGTATTGGATCGACAACGGGGATCATGACGCAGACGAGATAACTTTTGGTAGCGGAGGAACGCATGCGCTCGGAATAACATTCGTGCAGGAAGTTCGAGGACAGAACTATGAAGATTCATCTTGAGCATGGAACATTTGCTTGTATGATATCTTCAAGACGCGAATGCCCTGCTATAAGAAATACGGGGAATTTGTATATAAGAAACGAATGCCCACATGGACGGAATAGGTGGATGGGAGGAAGGCCCTCGACGACAAGATCATTCGCCCCTGAAAAAGCATCGATGAAAAGTCACGATGCACAAAACCTGTTGTGCCAATTCCATCATGCTACTCTACACCCAACAATGTCACGATCGAAACGCCCGCCTGCAGAAAAATACCCCGTTATGCCTCCAACAGCAATGTTCTAACATTTAACGAACAAGCGCAAAGGATGTGCTGGTCACATTTACGTACAAACATCCACATCCAATGCAACAGCACCCACCAGTAATTTCTAGCAAAACATCACGATGTCGCCAAGCGGTCTCGCCGAAGAGATGGCGGCGGCTAGCTACGGACAACGTAATTGGCGAGCAACATCAACGGTTTCAATAGCAAATTTTCATTGGGCCATGCCGTTAAGTGTTAGAAGACTGCCGTTGGAGGACATGTGAAAAAATCTCTGATCGGAGGTCTGACGTATCCACTCGCCAACACAAGCATCACCAGCCGCCGACGGGAAACTGCAAGGCGTGGAGGATCGTTGCAGGGCGCAATCAACGATCGACCCTTTCCCGCAGGGCGTGCGATGGTTTTCCGTGGCCGTGCACGGCCCTGTTTGCGCGCCCTACGAGCAGTTCGCTGACAAAAATTCTGTGGATTCGTCAGCGTACCGGGCCTTTGATTGGTCGAACCTCAAGGTATGATGTGTATAGTGTGCAGGGCGTGGACATGTGCAAGGCGTGCTGAATAAAATTTCTGATGACTGTTGATGGGACTGGTGATGCGTGCCGGGTGTCATGCGTGTGGAGAGTGGTAGTATATAAGGGGATGGTAGGTAAGGGTTGAAAAAGCATCCAACAGCAAGCACATCTTCACATCCACGAGCACAAGCATCAAAGCCTACTACCAATCTTCGTACCCACTCAACTACGAACATACATCAACATCAACAACCAGTTTCAAACACCAACGACCAA
>Ga0265797_10001213_pt1 | contig 45970 bp, 43 predicted proteins | sample P2T30metagenome_FD_192433 | JGI IMG/M metagenome (GOLD analysis project Ga0265797, IMG submission 192433) | Plant litter microbial communities from East Loma Ridge, Irvine, California - P2 T30 | ecosystem: Environmental > Terrestrial > Plant litter > Unclassified | place: USA: California...
AAGGGACAATGAGTCTCGTGATCCTACCAGAGCCAATTGGAACATGTCGAGACTGCGTTAGCCTTAGCGCGAGTCTTGAGAGGGTTGATCTCTGCCGGGTACAGCCAAGGCAGTGGCAGCCATGTCGCGCCGAAGAAGGCGATGTAGGTGAACAGACCGACAGCGGCACCCTTTGCCGGAGCAATATTGGCAGGGTTGATGCTCTGAGGCAACAAGCAAGCAAACACGATCACCATGGACAGACATTGACCAACAGTGCCAGCAAGGAACAGTTTGCGGCGGCCAACGTGCTCAATCAACCACCAGGATGATGCTGCGAAGATCGAGTAAATAACCATGTTTACTCCACCAAGGATGAGAGATAAGGTTCTGGTTTGACCGAGAGAATCTTCGAATAAGACCGGGAGGTAGTAGACTGCGCAAAGAGAAAAATAGAAGTTAGCAAGATGTTTGCGAGAGAGAAGTGTAGATGCATGCAAAACGATTCGTTCAACACGTGCCATCATGCTCAAGCGTAGTACGTACTGACAGCATTGCAGCCTCCAACCTAGGAACGAGATCAGCACACTACTCCATGTCACCCTACGAATTGTAAAAATGAACATACCTGCTGGAAGAACTGGCTGGAGACGCCCAACATCATTCGGCGGAAGTGTTGAGTCTTTCCACCAGTGAACAAAGCTCGGAATGGCGTATTGCCGCCAACGTGACCAGATGCACGAATACTATCGGAGATGACGCTGGCCTCGAGTCGAATCTCCTCATCCTCTCGGTGATGACCTCGAAGAGCGGCCAGCGAGGTTATAGCTTGGTCGTGGCGATCTCGAGTCATGAGCCAACGAGGTGACTCTGGCAGGAAGAACATAAAACCAGAGAGGAACGCGCCGAACACGATTTGGAAGGCGATTGGGAAGCGCCATGTGAGATCTGGCGGGCCTGAGGAGTTTGGAAGTTAGCGGCATGCCTCCCGTAGCTGGTTGCATTGCTCTCCAAGCTTACCATAGCTGGCTCCGAAATCGATCCAGTACGCAATGAGAGTTCCAATAGCAATGACCGAGCCCTCGATGCAGATCAACAAGCCACGGTTTGTAGTTTTTGAACATTCAGCTTGGTACGTCGGAATTGTCGAGGTGTTCATTCCGTTTCCAATACCCGTGATAGTACGCCCAATGATGAATTGTGCCATTGCTCTGTTACCAGGCACGGCGGTGACCTGAATGATCACACCAACAATCATGATTACGCCGCCAATGATGATCGCACGACGCCTGCCAAGAACATCACCAAATCCCAGCTGAAAGATAGCGCCAGCAAGGCATCCAATCTCGTAGATAGCAGTGACAAAGCCTTGCCATGTCGAGTCTCCTCGCGTCTGCGGAAACGCATTATTGAAGTCGGGTGCTGAAATGATACCGCTCATCACGCCTTGGTCGTAGCCGAAGAGCAAGAAGCCATTGGTCGCTACAATTGATACCAGGAGCGACAGAGGTCTACCGGAGAGGCCTAGGAATGTTGGGATGCCTTGGGCATTATCCCTTGATGGAGCATTGCCAAATCCCATGGCTGCAGTAGCTGTGACAGAGCTGCTAGAGATCTCGCAGCAGAAAAAACGTTCTTTAGTGCAACTTCCAGTACCGTTGTGTCCCACAAATGGTGGGTACTGTTCAGGTGGGAGAAGATGGGGAAAGAGTGGAGGAGAAGGCGAACGGCTGGGGATTCAGGGACACCATCAAGACTAGTTATAGACCGCACTTCTGCCAGTGCAAACAGCCCTTTTTCTTATCCTCTCACACCTCCGTCCTAGGTCATCGAACGGTGCGGTAAAGCCTCCGAGCTGCACTGTGGCCCACAGAGGACACTCTTGCAAGGGTTGAAGGGACCTTCAGGTGACGAACAAACCTGACTAGCGCCCATGTTGAGCCTCTCATGATGCTTTCTGTCACATAGAGTCTCCACATGGCACGCACGCACGTCACTAACACTATGGGCTAGTTCATATGGGTGCACTGCTCTCCGCACGTTGTTTGGTTATTGTGAGCTTTCCAAAAAGGTTATCGATGCTTAGCGGGCATAATCTGTCGACGCTGCGTCACCGATGTTGATCGTCCTGGGACGGCGTTACCTGTTTCGGTACGCGACCGTGTGAGCTGAAGAGATTGCGACACCTCGGTACGTCTGCAAACCTCCAAGCACGCCTGGCGTCCTCCGAATGGGTAGAACTTAGGATAGATATGTGTCTGTTGGACGATGGTGTACATTCCGACCTCTGCAAGAAACCTGGTTCGTTTTGTGCGATATTGTACGCCCTCATCAAATGACGGTGGTCAGTATCGCCCTTGTTGCGGAGATACAATACCCGATAACACGGCTGCCGGCACATGCTTTCTCATCGGACCTTGACAGGTAGCCGGACAAACTCATGCCGGACACAGCTCAGCCGAAACTGCCCCTGGCGTTGACTCCAGCCAAGAGAGTAGTAATTGCAACAAAAAATCAGCTTTCTATCGAAGTACCATATTTTCGTCGAACCGAGTGTTGTAGGACGAAGTGAGACGTCTTTCAACACTCTCCTTGCCCAGCAAACCGAGCTCCACCCCCACGCTTTTCTCCAGCTTCTCAAAGCTTGGTCTCGTTCTTGTACGTTCGATGGTCGATAACAGATAAGATTAGGGTTGACATGGGCCATACCCTTATGTTTGTTTACATGTCGACACGATTTACATGTACATGTACCTTGATGCGTCTTCGTTACTAATGGATCAGAGTTTTTGACATATGGAAGAGCAAATGCTTCCGCTTATGATCTCGGTCACCAGCGGCGTTGAGATTGAGATACAACTATATTTCCACTTTTTGCTCTTTAACACAGGTTTGAAGACGCAGGAAGCAGGGGACGGGCATGCTGCCGTCTTCACCAGACTTCATTGTCACAAAGACTGAACATCAGACTCTCAGATCCATGGACACTCCTGCAACACTGGTCAGAAATTGACACGACTTCGATTTGTTGTAAGCTTTACAACGATCAATTCCTTCGGCCACCTGTATGTTTTATTAGTTGTTGGGTCTGATGTCGTTGCAAGACTTGAAACGCACGTAGATATCCACCGTTTAGCAGGCCAAAGATGATAGTAACGACGATGGCGAGAGCGGCGATAACAGTCTGCCAGAGGGCTAAGGCAAACATGACGTGGTCGTAATGAGCGTTGTTGCCAATGTCGAAGTGACAAGAGTTGTTCGTGGGCGCTGACATTGTGGCAGGTCTGGTGGATGCGGAATGAATGTCTTCGTGCGCGTGGGTGCACCTGTCTGAGCTTGGATCGAGAAATAGTGTTGGTACAGTGTGTAGTGAAGCGACTATATTTGGGCTCAGTAGATTCTCCAGATGCTTTAACCAGTACTACAACGTCAAGTGTTCGACTATCCAGCTACGCTAGAAAGAGGTGCCGGTGATGCCGGCGATGCCGCGAAACGACAATGCGTACATACAGCATAGTGATACTCCTGTCACTGCTCGTCAATGAAAGACGGGCGGTGCCGCGACCAGGCACCATGCCCACGGGATATTATGTGGCTGTGTGGCTTGGACTTGACCCAGTAGTAAGATAGCCGTATGGCTATTGACAGCCGGTATTCTGATGCCCTAAGGACGAAAAGGATCGTAAGTTTGTAGGGAGTGAACTTGGTCAATATCTGTTTCAAGGCACTGACTCCATGTCTTTGCATATGAATTTGAGCCCATTGTCGGATGTGTTGTGACAAGTACACCTCGCAGGTCCGGTCACAGGCGTCTTTGCTTGCGAAGATAGTGCTTGGCTGGCACGCGAGCACACAAGAGTGATGATCTTGCTATGCGTGTTGGCCAAGGCCCATGATCAAGGATGTCCAAAGCCAAGGTCCACAGCGGCAGGCACGCGGGCGATGCCGGCGGTGCCGCTTGCAAGTGATTCGCCAGATTGCCGCCATTCTTGTTTCGTCAATCCCTTTTCGCCTACCACCGTAAACGAGAATAATGAGGCTGTGGCCGGGTCAACATTGGGATAAGTACCGTACTGCGGTGCGCACTCATATATCAGCCATGGCTGCTCCACTACCTGGTATTGTCCCAAATTGTGCACATTGCCTCGATACATCGATTCCGCCAAAAACCTAACATGGCTTCCATCTCGCCACTGGAGCCGTGGCGGTACTGTGCTGTCTGCAGGACCGAAAACACTCAGCCATTTAGCGCAGAACGTGCCTTCAAAGCCCACCTGGAGTCTCAGACCCATTCGAAGAAGATTCGTCAGCCACCGCCCGCGTATCCTTGTCCAGATTGCAACAAAACCTTCACTCGAGTTGACGGCGTCAGGCGTCACCAAATGATGCCCGGACAATGTTCTGGTCGTCGAGCGCCTACGGACCCACCTTCACAATCTTCTAGGAAGCGCCCGCTCTGTCCCCAACCGAACCGGGTGCCCCAGAAGCATCGCAAGACGAACGATGATGAAGATCTTGATGTGGTCGTGGCTCCGCATCCAGAGCCTAGAGCAATCGAACATGAGCTCGGAACATTGGGCACCGTGACAAAGCTCTCTGGCATTGAGCCGTTGCTGCTATCTGCCAGCCTTCTTCAGGAGCGTGATGAGCTCCCTTACTTCGGGGGCGTGACTTTCTTCTCCGAATATTGGTCAAGAAAACAGCGCCTGCCTGTTGTTGGCCACAAACTCCCTCAAACGTCCCTGGATCACGCTCATATAGAGTCCCAGGACACCGCTCCGTGGTACCTGGGTCGTTATGACAATAACAAAGGCCTCTTTGATACAACGAAAGACATGAGAACAGCGGACTCCAGTCATTTAATCGACTGCCTCGGGGAAGACTCTGATAAAGACGTGAGCGTGGCAGCTGGCGACTTCAACACTTACCTTGCATCGGTAACTGTTCTGCAAGCGACGCCACCACTATACTCCGAGCGTGTTGTCGAAGCGCACAGCGACAACGCAATCAAATTACTGTCGGACGCGATGAGCTCGACCTCGATCAAAGACGCGCACGACGTAAAGTCGCAGGCAGCCAAATCCGAGCCGAAAACCCTGTCTAGCATGAGTTCCATCTACGGCCCGAAGTCTCTATATCAAGTAAAACGCCGATCATCACAGTGCACCAAATCATCTTTGCCTGAGATGCAAACATTCGACACTACTATCGACACAATGCTCTGCGAGAAGGCCCAAGAGACAGTTCAAAATCAACACGAGGCCCTCGAGTTTCTCATGCCGCGACATTTCAACAAAGGAGAAGAATTGATGGAGTCCGCGATGAGTGGACATATCCTTCTAATCTTAGATCTACTGTCAGACGACCGGTACGGCATAGACATCAACCACAGGTCCTCCGCAGCGAACGGCCAGACACCTCTGATGCTAGCCATCCGTCGAAGCGGCTACGTTCTGCGCGAAATGCTGATGTGGTGTATCACCGCTCAAAGATGGACGCTTCTGAGTGCGTTCGACAATGACGGCAACACAATCATCGACCTGGCCGCCTCGGAGGGAATCGAAGTTTCCGTTGCACGGCTCATAGAGCGCATTATCGCGGCGCTCTGCTGCGAATGTTCCGATCAGGCTCGGCGAGCGAGTCTCTGTGAGTGGATAGCGCATACGACGCCTTCTGAGCGCTGCGGCTTGGAGCTCGAAGGCGGGCCCGTCAGATATCCTTTCCGAGCCGGATGTCGGTGGGGTGAGAGGCTGCTTGGTCATGGCTGGCTGACAGCAGAGACGCTGCGGGAGATCGATAGTTGGATGCGCGATCGTGTTCACAAGGTCAACAGCTCACACAGGACACGGATGGTGAATGAATTGAGGGATTTGTACTGGGAACCTAATAAGTGGAAGCTGATACTTCGTTTGGAATGAATGGCGGCATGAATTTGACGGTAGGAGCGATATATCGATGAAGCTGTTCGAGTTTGACTGGAAATATGGCACTGGTGTGATGTAAACAGAGACTATGCTATATTCAAAGCCAGTACGTTTCTCACTTCCTTTAGACTTAGCAGTGCTCTATCATCAACTCCCAGAGCCTTCAGTGATTTGATATTCTGAGAGGTGCCTTGGCAATGTTCCAAAACAGCGAGCGATGCCGTGGCTCGGGAGATGCCGCTGCAGGTGCGGGTGATGCCAGCGTTGTATACCTCGTACCTGGGCCAGTTCACACCAACAAGGCTGTACATAACAGGCGGTGGCTGTGCCGTGCCGTGCTGAATATCAAGCATGACTGCCCACTTGAGCCTGCCCGTCTCTTGTAATTTCGTCGTGTACCTCCGGTAAACACATCCCCATGGCCAACGAGATCTTCGAACCAGAACAAGCCTGGCGGTTCTGCAATATCTGCGATCCACAGAACACTCGCCCGTTCAGCGCAGAACGTGCATATATCAAACATCAGACCAGTCAAGGTCACCTCAAGAGAACTGGTCAACCTCTACAAGATGTCGTTTGCCCCAAATGTGGGAAGTCGTTAAGTCGGGGCTCAATCGTCCTACGGCATGTGGCATCCGGACAGTGTCCTGGACGCAGGTCTACACCAAATGCCGTCTCAGAACCTTCCAGAAAGCATGCATTAAGTGTCAGTCCGAATGGCATAGTGCGCAAGATACAAAAGAGTGCTGCGTTTGACTTCAAAGACGGCGGCACATCACCCGACACTTCAACTGCTCGGAGCACAGCTGCTATTGTGACTAACTCAGCTGGACATATCGATAAGCAGCTAATGGCACAAGGCAGTGAGGACAACGCTTGTTGGTCATCGTACAAGCCCATTTCGCCACATTCTCGGTCCAACAGCCGCCCTTTCGGTAACCAAGCAAGGACCGACAACATCGCTGTGCCATCTTCACACTCGATGAAAGTTTCGAACGCATCGACGATCCATCACGACAACGCACGAGGGATTCCGGCTACGTCACCAACAAACTTGTTGCTTACGGCTCTAGTAGAAGTGTCTCCGGACAGACAGACGCTGGGATCAGATTCGATTGATCGTAATCAAGAGGACCGCATCGATGATGTCGATGACGCGAAGAACGACTCGGATGTTAACAATGAGAAACCAAGGCTATACTCACCTCATTCTGATGACACGCTCACCACGAGCACGGCGACTCTGGACGAGGGAAAAGAAACGGACCAATGGCTCTCAGCCGCCATGGAGTCCGCGTCTTTGGAAAACGACAACCTCGCGTATTCGAAAGTACAAGGCTTACTGTCAAGCACTACTGTTACTCCTGCCACAAATATTGGTTCTTGGGGCTCCCTGTTCCTCAAACGTTCACCACGCATCGCTATGGGCTTCGGGTGGTCACTCTCGCCTCTGCCCAGGGTGTCACCCCGGACTTGGTCTTCAGTGCGTTCAGTCGAGATGCCTACCCCGATGCTCACCGGGCCCGTCGACGAAGAGCTCCGGGCGAGCCGAAGCACGAAAGACCAGCCCGCCAGCGCCCCCGTGCACATTGAAGAATCTGGCAATCGCAACGAGCACGTGATGGACGTGATATCTCCGAGCACGCATAACTCTCCTGGGCACAACTTCATCGATGGCATTGACATCGACGTCAACTACCGGTCAAAGTCGAGAGACAACCGTACAGCTCTGATGCTCGCCGTCGTACAGCGACAGCAGAATGTCATATACACGCTGCTCAAAACTGCGATCGTTCGTGGGCGATGGCCCAACTTGTCCATATCCGATGACAACGGCGACACAATCTTGACTCTGGCCAAGAACGCAGGATTCTCGCACGAGCTCAATCAGCTCTTGAGATTGTTCGTGGCCGTAGCTTGTTGCCAGTGTACCGAGAGTACACGTAGTGGCAGCGTATGCGGGAAACTTGCACGCAGGGGTGGTTACCTTGAAGGCGATGAGCTCAAGAAGGCCGATCCTGAATGTTGGTGGGGCGAGCAGCTCCGTCGTCCAGATTGGCCACGATGTGAGTGGAATCTGGAGTGGATCATTAAGCAGCTACGTTGGAGGACACAGGGGCTTCCAAGATACGATGAGATCGAGTTCCATCCTAGATGTCTTTGGCTCCAGAATCTTCGTCTTATGGACTGGCCGGGAAGGGAGTGGAGTTTGGACGAGCTACTCAAGGAAAAGTGTCTTAGCGAGTCTTGCACGCGGAGTCATCGTGCTGCACTTCGCCTCTTACGACCAAGATTTGCACTCGCAGAAATCGACCATCGCGCCAGAAACCCCAGGTTCATCTTTGCCGACACTCTCAGAGCGCAAAGACAACGAATGTTGAGCGAGTGGATCAATTGTGAGGTTTTGTTCAGCTAAATACTTGCTTGTTCAATACCATACATATCACAATCAAGAAGCAATAAAGGAAACACCTTCGTGCTTTTCCGAAGGCGTCTTTAGAACGGAATAGAGCAACCTCCGCCTGAACTCTGGATTCTTGGCTGAACCCAATGTCGTCTTTCAGCGTCTACCACTTGTCGAGCCACATTCAATCTTCGACCAGCACGTTATAGGAGGTACAGGCCTTGGAAGGTATTATCAACATCGTCGTCGATAAAGCTCTGCCCTTCGATATGCCCTTGCTTCTTTGGATTTAAGAAACAGATGCCAGAGCGTTGTGGCATATCTGTTGCAGTGTAAGCAGTCTTGACGAAAAAAAAACTTGGTTTCAATTGATCGGTACAATGGATATCATAACCAAGAAGTAATGACCCCTAATACAAACACCATACGCCCCAAACCCCATTGCCCAGTGGCAATAATTTCCCTTACCCGCCAAACCTTTTTGGAAACCATCGATCATACGCCAGTGCGCAGAGAGACAAAAGTCATGTTCGTCAAAATCTTCCACGGAAAGAACCTAAAGAGAAAACAATTATCTAAAAATCGCTGCGATCACTCTTAGACAGCAACAGCCTCGCCCTCCACTTCAGGTCCAGCCAAAGCCTGGCTCTCACCCATCTCAGCCCAATCGCCCCAAAGACCACGCTTGCCGCGAACTCTGATGGGACCGCCGAGTTCTTCGGTCGACTGGTCGACTTTGATGGCGTCTTTGGTTCCGAGGACGAGCATTTCGAAGAAGAGCTTGGTGGCGTCTTGCTTGCTTGTTGTTGCTTCGGGGCAGAGGTCTGTGAAGAAGGCTTCGGTCTTGGTGCGTTGGCTGGGAGAAGGAGGTTCGGTGGCGCTGACGGGGTAGTCGGGAGCGAAGTGTTGGCGGAGGAGGTGCACGGCGGTTTTGGTGCCGAGGGAGACGGGGCCGGATTGTGAGGGGTGGAGGAGGGGTGCTTCGGTGACGTCGAAGGCCTGGCCGGGTGAGGCGGCGAAGTCTTCTTGGTCGTCTTCTTGGATCAGAGTTGGGTCGTCGGCGGGAGCTTGGAGGCCTTCGCTGTAGAGGGCACCGTGAGCATCGGAGTGGAGGGTGGTCTCGCCGCCAAAGTCGGCGCCTGCGCCTGCTTGGAAGCCCTCGTCATCTTCGGGGAGGTCGAGGCGGGGAGTTTCTTGACGTTCGCTGGCGGTTTCAAGATCGGCAACACCGCTATCGCGCTTGCGCTTCTCACCAGCCCTGCGGATGACTTCGATGCTAAGCACACCACGAAGCTCGGGAGCCCAGCCTTGCATTCTGCCGTCACCCATAATGTTCGAGACGAATCCACCGCTGCGCTGCATTTCCATGAGCTGGAGAAGGAGAGGATCACGAGGCAAAGATTGGGGAGCACGAGTAATGGCGGAGCGGTCTTCTTGCTGGCGTTTGATCTGGGAGTTTTCGATTTCGGTTTCGGCATCCGGTCCAATGACACGACGGCGCTTCACGCGCTGCTGCTGTGCTTGGATGACAGTCGGGTCTTCCTCTTCCATGGCGGTCTGATCAAGGCGGAATGCACTCTCGAGTTCACGTTCGACTTCGGAGCCTGCATCGGAAAGTGGTGATTCGCTTCTCTGCTCTCTTGCGGCGTCAACACGGGCAAGTGCAGCTGCATTATCGGCTCTGATGTCTTCGACGTCGCCAAGAGGGTAGTCGTCGTCCGTGGGCAGAATAGTCTCGTCGTTGTCTTCTCCAAAGGGTTTGGCCACTGAACTCTCGCGGATAGTCGTGTCTTCGAAGCCCGGGATGCCTGCGTTGTCGTCGAGCATGGTGAATTCGTCATTTGCAGGAGTAGCAGCGCGACGTCCAATTTCTATACTGGGTTCCGGATCCATTCCGAGGTCAAGACCAAGGTCGTCATCGTCATCAAATTGAAGCGTTGTTCGAGGAGCCTTCTGGGCAGGGGTCTGGCTTTCCGGGAGCATTTGAGTAGTGTCGAAGTCAAGCATGGTGGTGTCCATTCCGAGGGCATCGGTCGGTTCACGAAGAAGAAGGTCAGGGTCGGGCAGAGGTGCAAGGAGATCGAGTTCTGTGAGAGTGTCGGGAAGTGTGAGCGCGCCGGCAGCGGCGGTGTGAGACTGGTTGGCGGGCAAATCGACATTGCCGGGTTTGAAGGCCTGTGAGTGTGTTAGTAGGCGTGTTATAATTTGCCAATGGAGAATTACGAACGTGTTTGATCTTGCTGAGAGCTTCAGAGCAGTCGTCAAGAAGGTACCTAGCCTTCCTGCTGTAGATTCTGACCACACCCAGCAACAACTGTCCACTCAAACGCAAGGCCATGGGCGCCTGGCCCTGGCCAATGATATCCTTGACATTGTTCTCGAGATCCGACTGCAGGACATTCTGCTTTGTGAGTTTGCGCTCCAAGTTGGAAGCCAGCCAAACACGCGCCAATGGGCCGGTCTTGGCCAATAGCGACTCGGAATAAAACATGTTGGTGACTGTGAGCTGCAGCGAGCAGAGGCGATCCTAGAGACGCGCTATCCGGCGCAAAAATGGATGGTGGTGGTGGATGGCAAGCTTTGCGCCCGGTAGTGGGCGGTGTTGTTGACGTGGTAACGCGCAAGTCGCGTGGGAGTGCGCGCCAGAGTAAGTATATGTAGACGCGTTGTCGAATCGATGGATAATCGATTACAATTTTCGGGTTGCAACAATTTGCTGGTAACAAGAGAAAATAAAGCAAAGGCGTAGTCGAGTAGGGTGTTTGGAGAGGGTGTTGGGGTGGTGTCGTCAAGAGTACGAAGTGGGAGGCTGGGCTTGCTTGCTGGGTGTGAGGCGCGTCGAATCGAAGGCGGCAGCAGCGCCCGTGCACAAAGTCGTGCATGTGATCTGCTGTGACTTTTGGCTGCGAGAATCCTTGACGGCCGGTTCGGCACGCGGGAGAAGCATAAATCCAAACAGCTGTCTTCACATCTGCTTTGTATCACGGCTGAGGTCTAAGATGTACTGCAGATGTGGATACATAAAACCGTTTCGGATGGATATATGCATGACGGTAACAGTATGCTGGTAGATCAAGACCATCGAGTTTGGGACTCGGTTCTAACAATAAGCGCAATCGTCTCTTTGGGAATATCTAGCAGACACAAACGAGAGGTGATCGACGTTCCTTTTTGTTAAGCGATACCCAGAGAGTAAATCGCTCACTCAATGATAACCATACATGAGGTATTTTTTGTAACTTCTCTTTGGCTTACGCTGTGGTCTACAGTCGTCTCTACGAACCGTCAATTTACAATGTATAATTTATCAAAGTAGCAGTAATGTAGTCAAACAGATCAAGCAGACAGCAATAATCATCATCTTCACCTTTCATCCCTTGGCATGAGCGGAAGCCGGATGCGGTTCTAGGCAAGGCGAGGCCTCCAGCGCGATTACTGGCTGGCGGGCACAGCCCTATGCAGCATGGCCGGGGTAAAGTGTCCAGCAGCACCCTGCACGCTGAAGCCAATGCCATGCGCATCTTGCACGCCTCTCACATCCCCGTTCCTGGCACTGACTATACTGCAGAGGTGGCCACAGTCTTTCTCTCATATAGCTTTACTAACACACCTCGCCACTAGTCCTCCACCTGGATACAGCGATCACATGACCGTCCCCTCGCCTGCCTGTTCCCTGTACACGACTCCTGTATAGATAGGCCTGGAAGCAGCACCCCGTCATTCCTCCGCCCGGGTTGCATGGCCGCGAGAACATGTCCAAATCCTCGTCCCAGTCGCTGCCGCAATTCAACGAGCCGCCGCCCGCCCATGCCACGCGATCCCTCACACCTCACCCTCCCGACGATCAATCACGAGGCCACACGCGATCAAAGAGCAGGCTAAAAGTCGCCGGCCAGCAGTCCATCACCTCGCAAAATGCTCTCCTATCCGCGGAGAGGGTAGCCGAGTACCATTCAACCTCCCTGACACATGGACTACACCCCTCAGATGCGACCACACGCCTGCACGTGCAAGGTCCGAATGAACTGCCACACGAGGAGCCTGAGCCATTATGGCTGCGCTTTGTCAAACAATTCCAGGAGACGCTCATCCTGCTCCTCCTGGCCAGCGCTGCCATTTCTGCGGTCATGGGCAATTACGAGGACGCCATCAGTATCGCCGTCGCTGTCACTATCGTCGTAAGCGTGGCATTCGTCCAGGAATATCGAAGTGAAAAGAGCTTGGAAGCGCTGAACCAGCTGGTCCCACATACCGCACATGTCATTCGGGGAAACGTGGTTACAGGCAAGAATGAACAATCACCTGCAGCACAAGAGAATGGAACTGCCAAGGGACCTGGCACTGGAGACTTCGCATCTGCCGAGAAGGCGAGTTCGGACATTTCTGCATCTCAGATCGTCACTGGAGACTTGGTGCTGTTTTCTACTGGCGATCGCATTCCTGCTGATATTCGGATAACCCACGCTGCGGATCTGACGATCGACGAGAGCAACCTTACTGGAGAGAATGAGCCTGTACAAAAGGGATCGGGTACACTGTCTGAGCCGTCGAATCAGAATGGCTCTCTCACGCCGCAATACTCCAGCCCGAGAAGTGGCTCTGATCTACGCTTGAACGAGCAGACCAACATCGCATTCATGGGAACGCTTGTGCGCTCAGGCTACGGACAGGGCATCGTGATCAGCACTGGTGGTGATACAGAGTTTGGCGCAATCAGTGCTTCTCTCCAGGAAATTGAAAGCCCAAGGACACCTTTGCAGCTTTCTATGGATCGTCTAGGTAAAGAGCTCAGTTACATGTCGTTCGGTGTGATTGGCCTGATCATGCTCGTTGGCCTGTGGCGTGGCAGGAAATTCTTGGAGCTCTTCCAGATTGGCGTCTCGCTCGCTGTGGCTGCCATTCCTGAGGGTCTTCCAATCATCGTTACCGTCACCCTTGCGCTAGGCGTTCTCCGCATGAGCAAGCGCAATGCTATCGTACGCCGGTTGCCTAGTGTTGAGACTCTGGGCAGTGTCAACGTTGTCTGTAGTGATAAAACCGGAACACTCACCATGAACCACATGACGGTTGCTAAACTATGGGCTTTCGGCGACGAGGAACCAAAAGAAGCCAAGACTGTCCATACCGAAACGCCAAACACACCCCAGACGCAAAAGATCATCAGAGTAGCCAACATTGTCAACAACGCCCGCTTGAACAACAGCGTATCTGGTGGTGCGACCACTGCTGCTACTGCTGCCGTCCTTGCGAGCACAGGCGGCGACGATGCCAACAACGTTAGGAGCAGGTGGACTGGCCAACCTACAGATGTCGCTTGTCTTGATCTTATCGATGCTTTTGGCGAACATGATGTACGAGACCAGATTGGCGAGCGCAAGCAGGAAACGCCATTCTCCAGCGAACGGAAATGGATGGGCTGTGTGATTGACGGACAAGGCGGCGAGGATGTTGCATACCTCAAGGGCGCGTTCGAGAGGGTCATCGATCGATGCGACACCTACCTCACGAAAGACGGCAACGAGGTCGTTCTCGACGACAAGCGTAAGGCAGAGGTTGAGGCCGCTGCTACCAAGATGGCAGAAGACGGTCTCCGAGTTCTGGCTTTCGCTTCCGGATCTGCACGTTCCGGTAAATCTGCAAACCGCTCACGCACATCCGCAGACCAAACTTCATCTGACACAATTTACACCGGACTTACCTTTGCCGGCCTCGTTGGAATGTCTGATCCTCCTCGTCCTGGTGTGGCTCGCAGTATTCGCCGCCTCATAGCTGGTGGCGTCAAAGTCATCATGATCACAGGTGACGCCGATGTCACAGCCGTCGCCATCGCGAAAAGGCTCGGCATGCCAATCAACATGTCTTCCGCTCTTGGTTCGCCTGTTCTCCGTGGCGACCAGCTCGACCACATGAGCGAAGCCGAGCTCGCAGAATGCATGAACCGAGTCTCCATCTTCGCACGCACCAGCCCCGACCACAAACTCAAGATCATACACGCTCTGCAAAGCCGCGGCGACGTCGTGGCCATGACCGGCGACGGCGTGAACGACGCTCCCGCGCTGAAGAAGGCAGACATCGGCATCAGCATGGGCAAACTCGGCACCGACGTGGCCAAGGAAGCCGCGGACATGATCCTCACAGACGATGATTTCAGCACCATCCTCAGCGCCATCGAGGAGGGCAAGGGCATCTTCCACAACATCCAGAACTTCCTCACGTTCCAGCTCAGCACTAGCGCTGCCGCTCTCGGTCTCGTCATGTTCAGCAGTCTCGGCGGCTGGCGCAACCCGCTCAATGCCATGCAGATTCTGTGGATCAGTAAGTCTCTCTTGCATCACTCTCACACCACACCACACCTCACTAACATTCACCTTCTAGACATCCTCATGGACGGCCCCCCCGCCCAATCCCTCGGCGTCGAACCCGTCGACCCAGCCCTCCTCCGCGAAGGCCCCCGTCCCCGCAACGCCCGCGTCCTCCAACCGCGTCTAATCCGCCGCGTGCTCCAATCCGCCATCGTAATCATGCTCGGCACCCTCTTCACCTACGTCTCCAACCTCACCGCCTCCGACCTCCTCGAGCACTCCGTCTCCGACCGCGACACAACTCTCACCTTCACGCAATTCGTCCTCTTCGACATGATGAACGCCCTCGCCTGCCGCTCCGCTACCAAATCCGTGCTGGCAGGTGAAGTCCCGCTGTGGGGCAAAGGGTCGAATACGATGTTTAATTACGCTGTGTTGGGGAGTTTGCTGGGGCAGGGGTTGGTGATTTATTTCCCGCCGCTGCAGCGCGTTTTCCAGACGGAGGCGTTGGGGTTGGCGGATTTGGTTAAGTTGGTGGCGATGGCGAGTACGGTGCTGTGGGTTGATGAGGGGAGGAAGTGGTGGGAGAGGAAGGGTGGGGTGGGAGGGTTGGGGAGGGGAGGGGGGTATAGCTCTAGGGTTTAGAGATTCTCCTCGCTTCTCTTTCTTTTGGCTGCTTGGTGGGAATCATTTAGCGCTTTCGCTTTTTTTGCATGGAAGGAGGTGGGAGGGGAATGTCGTTTTGGATGTTATAGATGTTCTTTTTATTTTGTTGTTCGGCATAGCGGTTTTGTAAAGATATATTGTGGGGCGGGATTGAAAAGAAAAATCATATTCACGAACCAGACGTGTGTGTCATTGATCAACCCAAGTGTATTGATGCAGATTTGAACAAATTCAATTTTCGAGCTGCGGGCTTTTGGTAGCCCTCTGAATCTCAATTTTTTGTATTTGCAAAGGCTAATTTTATGTACATGCCTGCGGTAGAAACAACAATGGTTCGCAAAGCTGTCGTGAGATCGTTTAGGCTGAAAGGCGGCAGCTTTCAGCCGCAAAGTATTAGAAAAAGGACGAAGAGTGCGGTCGATGCGATAATGCAATGCGTGAGTGACTGAGAAGCCTTTGGGTAGGGCTGGAGAGGGTGGTTTCAAAGCTCCTCAAATGATGCGATTGGTTGTAACTTTGGGTTCGGAAAGCGTGTCATGTCGCTTTTGGTGTGGTCGTGGTTGCTGTGGTGGTTGTGGTTCTGGTTGTGGCTGTCTCCACGCGATTTATGGACCGAAGTATTGTGCGCCGAGGAGCTGGTGAGGCCGCATCCGGCTTGGGTCTTTGGCGTTGGACCTCGATTCTTTCTGCGACCGCGGCTGGCTGGGCTGCTCGTCTCCGGTTGCTCTTGCCTGGCGCCTTATGGATGGAGAGACACTGTAGATCTCTCCAGGCCAGTGCTAAGTGAGCAAACTTGCTTGCAACGCACTTTGTTGATGCTTTCGATGGTGACCATCGCCGAGAAAAGCCAGTAACATGCAAAGTCAAAGGACTTCCAAGAGCGAAACCGCCATTCATCCCACACTAGGCGGATCACTCGGGCCAGAAGACGCAGGGCTCGCCTCAGGCAGCCCAACTCTCGTCCTCGCCCATCGGATCAGAGGATACCACTCCTCCGGACAACCAGCCAGCTCCACAGAGCACTCGTGGACCAGCATCCGGCCTGCATCCCTGGCCCACCAGCGCCTCGAGGCTTTGTCGAGCAGCGTGCCGTAGCACAAGGTGCTAAGCAGGGCACGCGGCACGCCTTCTTTCAGCAAAAGAGCGAAATCGTTGCCCAGAATTGGGCCCCATGCCAACGTGTCGTCGACATGTCCGTTTGCGGCAAGCGTGTCGTACCCTTTGCGTATCAGCGCCACGCTTTGGATATACAGAGGCGTATGGTCTTGATCGACCACGCCGCTGCTGGGTGTAGGGGCGGCATTGCTGATGAAGGTCTCCAACTGCGACAGCGCCGCATCGGTCTCAGGATCTAAGGCGGTGCTTTGGGGCTCCGGCTCGTCGGGGCGGATGTACACTCCGGGGTCCGTTTCCATGGATGCCGCGAAGATCATGATGGCACGTGTGCCTCGCCATAGCTGCGCTATCTCGACGTGCATGTTGATGAAAGCGCGACCAGTCACAATTTCAGGCGAGGCGAAGTTCTCGGGTTCTCGTCGCGTCAGCACTGTCAACGCCATGCTCGTCATACCGGTGAGAGCGGCAAACCAGAACACGGCGAAGACTTCGTTCGCCTCGGGCTTGTAATCTATGTTCTGGAATTCCTGGATGGCGGGCGCAGCACGCTGCATGCCACGGTCGCGGAACGACATGGCGGCGGCGACGTAGTAGTCCATTGTGTGCGGGTCGGCCTGGTGTTCGTGGGCCAAGTGCAGAGCTGTGAACGAAAACATGCCATCCAGGAGATACTCGTACTTGAGCGCCGAGCGAGGCAGGTCGATGGCCATCTTTTCTCGGCTGTCGGGTCTGTTGTATTCCATGGACTTGCAGGTGGCCGTCGACCATTGGTGCATCAGCTCGAGTTCGAGCGATTGACGGGCATGCTGCTCGGCGGAACAGTCGTGCGGCGTGCCATTGCTGTTCGAGTGAGAGTTCGGCGAGTCCTGCTCACTGTTCGCGGTGAGGAAAGAGCATTTCTCGCCACGCTTGACGCAGCGTGTACAGGCCGGGAGCTGTTCGTCGCACTGCGCAGTACATGTCAGCAGTACTTCTCGGCCAAAGAATATCACCCGCAGCGTTTAGTGACATGAATCATGGGTGTATGTATAAGGAAGCCATGTAGGGCCCGACGTGAAGGGTCTACATCGGTAGCACAGTAAACTTAGGGTTACCTAAGACAGCAGTACATGTACTGTATGTATAGTAAAACAAGCAAAGCGGCAAAGCGGTACGCATCATCAACTCACCTTGACCCGTCTCACTTTGCACTGATGGCAGCCCAGGCGGCTCTTCGCGTGGCTTCTGCGCATCGGCATATCTGGGGCCCAGAGGCGAGCAACAAGCAGGGGGAGAGGATAGGCGCACACACGCTGCAGGCCTCGCTAGGCACACAGGGCAGGCTGGACTGGACTGGCTGGACGTACGGACGAGAAAACGCGCGCGCCGACGTTGGGCGCATACGAAGAGATACGAGGGTGTGGTCAGAAGTCAGTTCCCACTACTGCACGCGCTGGGCCGCAAACCTTGAGCATGTCCTGACTGCCCTACCACCGGTGGAGATATACCGTCAGGGCTGAGACAGTTTTCTATTCGCCGTAAGGCACGGTATGGTGTGGTTTATTGCATGGTATTTTCCGGATGAGAGAGACTACAAGTTGATAGTAAGATTTACTTTCGGGAATTGTTATAGCTAATGGATGGTCATTTATTGATGAAGCAGGGTGTGGATAGACCCCTCCCGAAGACGCCGCTGTATTTCGCAATCGTGGACGGCATATGCCGATGAGATCCCCCACGGGCCAACCGCGCGTGGGATGAGCATGTAAGCCACAGGTAGAAATCACGCTTGCAGTTAAACTGAAGAACGAGATGTTCAAGTGTATTGACAAGCTTTGTAGCCTCGAGTTACGTTGATGAATGTCCACTATGTAGGTAGGTTTATACGTTCCTGTGGTAAACTTCCCGCCTGTGGGCCTTAAAGTAAAGGTCTCACATTCCAAATCTCAGGTCAACTCGATGCGCTTCGTAGTGATGATTCCCCTTGTTGCATTCATGGTCAAGCATGAAAGTCACACTCTCGCCTTTGCTTTCGCTTTCTTCGAAGACTTCTTGCGCTTCACAGAGCTGGGCAGCCGCTCTACTACATCCGAGTCCTCTTCCGCCCGCGGAGATGTCGATTCTTTGCGCTGCTTCTTGTTGATGGGCTTGAAACAGAAGTCAAAGTCTTCCTTTGAATGCTTCTTGTTCGCTGCCGGCTGAGGCTGAGAATCTGGGACCTCGACTTCCGGAGACTGGTCGCTTGCATCTTCGTCGTTGTCATCGACATCGTCGTCCTCGTGAGAAGTCGGCGGAGTCTCCGTGTCGACATGCTTTTCGTCGACATCCGAGCCATCTTCTTGATCACTATCAACGCGCTCTGCAGACTTGAACTTGTTTGCCGCGGCAAGCGAGACGAACGCACGCTTCCCAGCCAGTGCCTCAATACCCCACTGATTTTCGAGGTACTCAGCCAAAGCCTTTGCCCTGCCAGAAATCGTCGACTGCTCGGCCACTTCAGCTTTGTAGACATCTGCAGCGTCGTGAAGTCCTCTCCTACGCATGGCAGAACTGAATCGCGAGCCGGGGTTCTTCGTGGAGATAATAGCCCACATGGTTGACTCGTGATCGAATTGCTGATTGGGGTCGGGCAAAGCCGTGTGGATCTCAGTAAGGATATCGTACAGGTCGCCGATGTCACATTGGTTGTAGGCCTTTTCGATCGCGCGGAGCTTCTTCGAGCTTGTGGCGAAATCTAGGCCATTTGACAGAGGCTGCGCGGGCATACTTTGACGCCCAGCAGCTGCGTCTCTTTTGATTTTCTGCCACTTCTCATTACATCGTTTGGCACTTCTGGTGCCGCCCAGCTTCTTCGCAACTTCTGCCCAGCTCAGCATGCGCTCCAGCTCGGCGCGGCTGAGTCCCTTGGTCTCCTTGTTGGCTTTCTTGAGCTCTTTGATCGACTGGTCAACAGCTTTGGTGAGCGCAACTGTCTCGTCCTGTGACCATGGACCCAGCTGCATCGTGTCCTGGATCGACACTGTGTTCTTCCAGCGGTCCTTGCAGTCAGAACCTGTGCGACCAACAAGCGCACTGATCTCGGTCCATTTGTCGGGATGTGCGGCGTAGGCGTTCCTCAAATTTGTGTCGTCCTCTGGACTCCATGCGCCACGTTCCATGTTGTGATACCTCCTTTGACAGAATTTTCGGATAGCAGCAAGTGGACGATCTGGGAGAGCGTTTTCCACGGCTTCCTTGAAATCTGTTGCCTGCCTCCAAGTCTTGATCAAAGTACGCAAACCATCTTCAGTCATGCCTGTTTCTTTGACGGTTTCATCGAAAACTTTGTCGACCATAGCCTTCTCCTGCGCGGTGAGTGGTCCTTTCCTGGAACGCTCGGCGTCTTGGGCGGCCGATCGCCGCAGCGGTCCTTCTTTCTGGGTGCTCTTGCTCTTCTTGTTCTTGACAGGTAGTTCTTCACTCTCCTCTTGATCTTCGTCGTCTGTTGTGGGCTTGGCTTTTCGTTTCCTCTTCGTTGAGCCGTTGATTGGTGTTGACGGAGCAGCATCCGGCTGTTCCTCGTCCAGAACAGCCTTCTTGGCTGATGTTTCGGTCTTGCGGTTTGCGCGCCTTGCCTTTTTGCTCACCAGAGGCGACGCAGTGTCTTGCGTGGGAACATCCATGGCCGCGTCGTCTGTCTCGTGGTTGGCGCGCTTCTTGCTGCGTCGAACAGTACTACCAGGTGTCTCTGTGACGACGGGGTCTCTCTGCTCCTCTGCCTCTGGCGCATAATCATCGCTGTCGTTCTCGCGGTATTGCGAGCTGCGTCGACGCTTCTTCGCGGATTTTTGCTCCTCAGAATGCTGCGCTTTCTCACGCTTGGCAGATGCGTTCGCAGCTGCCTTTTTTCGTAGGCTGCTTGTTGGTGGGTCGAGTCGGGAAGTCGCTGGTAAGTTATCCTCGTCTAGTTGACTACTGAGCCAGCCCTCAACCTGTCTGGTGGCATCAACCTCTGAGTAATCGTCTCTCAACCCTCCCTCATCTTGATCATTTTCAGGCTGTTTTGAGGCATGGCCAATCTTTGATGTGTGGACTTGGGAGGCTTCTGGGGGTGTAGGAAGCATCTCTGTGTCCTCTTGTACCTCGGCCGCACGCTTTTTGGAGACTTTGGGTGATTTGTTGGCCGCAGGAGACGAGCCATTCTCCATAGCCTTTTTGACCTTGGCCTTTTTGACCTTCGGTGATTTTGTCTTCTGCAATGCTTGGTGTGATGACTGCGCGTTTGTCATTTCCGGCGATAGGTGTCCGGCGTGTGTCTGCTTCGTTTGGTTGTCTTGTAGGCTGGCTTCTGGCTCCATCGGCGATTCAACAACCGTACTGCGCTCAGCACCGACAATGGCAGATTCTTGTGTAAGAGGATCTGACATGCCCGCTGGGAATATGTTCAAACCACTTGGCCGTCCCTTAGCCCTCTTACGCTTCGTTTTCACTCGTTTGCTCCCGTCCACTGAATCTGCAGTCGACATGGGCGTCTGCTCCGACATCATGGTATCCTGAGTAGCCAACACATCGAGCCCATCTCCCTCCACCGCGTGATGTTTCTTGGCCTTCTTCTTTCGTGGCTTTTGTGTAGACTCTTCTGTCGCTTGATGCTGCGCCTTTCCCGTCACCTCTTGGCTGTCTGCGACTTCAAGTTGGCTGAATTCCAGGTCGCCGCTCACGCGCTCTTTCCTAGACCTCTTCAGAGGACGCGACGCATCTGTACTCGTTCTCTTCTGCTTAACGTGTATCACGTCGTCCTCGCGCGGTGCGGGGTCCTCCATTGCGCCTTCGAGAGCGACCGGGCCCTCCTGGGAATCGTTGGGTGTATTTGTAGTATCCTGCGACTGCGAGGGTATCGGTTGCGATGATGTCGCGCCCATGGCGAGCTCGGTCATGAGGAATCGTGCGCACGCGCTAATCGTTCGATGTTCGCGTCGCGACGTTCGGCTCGGGATGTTTTTGGTGGAGCAGCTCAGCAGCTTGACGAGAGTGATGCACGCCAAGCGGCACGTGCAACAAGGTTACAGGAAGAAGACGGGGGCGGCCAGTTCTGTCAGCGACTCGTTGCAATACAGAGCAGCATCATTTTAAGCCCTGCCATTCCATTATCATTTGCTGCTCGGCTCTGAGTCCTGAGATCTGCTAGTTCGACGTAGATCAGTGGAGAGCCTCATCACTCTCTTCGCCGTTGATAATTGTTGTTCTTCAAATTCAAGGAAGAGCCCGCCTCCGCGCGTCACCTCTTCGCCCTCTTCGCACCTGAACTCTTACCTCCTGCTCCTGCAAACGCCAAACTTGGAGGCGACACCTTTTCGCCCATCACGAATACACCGGCGACCTCTCGCCTACCACTTTGACCTCTCGTCCACCATGTCCGAACACGAGCTATACGTCCGCGACAAAAACCCATCTATGGATGAGATCCGCCCGGATCCGCAGCACCTGCTCAGCCTGAAGCTGCACTGGGGCTTACATCGCAAAAACGAAACCCTTCTGTTCTACGGCATGATCATCCCCTGCTGGGCTCTCGAGATTGCTGCTGCCGCCATGGGGCCTTACCTTCGCTCCGGTCATCCCGCCTTCATCGCGTGTATTACTGTTTTTTTCGTCCTGCACTGGGCGGCATGGTTCCAGACTGCTTTTGCCATGATGCAGAGGTCTAGCTGGAGGCGTGATGAGGAGGCCGTGGAGGAGAGAGTGCAGTTCCTTTGGTTTGCGGTTAGGTTGCAAAGAATGATGCTGGTATGTTATTACTGATTATGGATGTGTATCTGCGAGTGCCACCAAGCTAACACCACAACAGCCCACGGCTGTCATCGCCTTCTGCACCTTTATCCCTGCCTACGTGCAGAGAGATAGTCTGGATGACCTTCCTTACTGGCTTATCTTCATGATGGTCTTCATCGTTGATACGGTGGGATGTGTCATGAATGCGTACAACAACATCACATGGGTAAGATGAATCTCCAAGCTCAATCGGCACCAAGATCACATTGCTAACACTACACTACAGGAGGCCGATCGCTTGTGGTTTGAGGACCGCATACCAGGTGTCCCCAGCACACACATCGCCATCTTCGGCATCTAGATACCCCTTGATTTGATTTGATTTGATATTTTGGCAGGTGATAACAAGTCTAGCGTGGCGCTTTGATTTGGCTATTGTATATTGACTTGGCTGTCTGTTTTACGGCAGCCTTTCTAGATTGGAAAGAATCGTGTTAATACAGCGGCATACTTGCATGCAATTCTCTTCGTGCCCACCTCGCACAGCATTAATACTGAAAATCACGTCCCAACAATTTGTCCTCCTGTCTCCTTTGCCGATCCGATGATGTAGTGTCGGAAGCGTACTCCGAGTTGTTGTGCTTGATCACGTGCGTTCGCGAAGTGGCAAAGTTCGGCAAGTGGCGATCGTCGCGTCTTCCTCTTCCAGTCCCTCTTAGCTTGACGCGATTGCCTTGAGTCGAGTCGGCTGCTGGTGGCGATACGATACTTCATGTCCCTACAACATCGTCTTCTCTTCGGTGCATTGCGATCTCACTCCGTATCACCTTGACGCCGACGAAGCCATGACAGTCGACATTGGCAAGGAGAACATCTCGCCGCTGCCCAATCCTCTGCAAAAATCAGCATCAAAGCCACGCGGTCGCTTGTACGGAGGATCCCCGATCTCCAATGGCCAGCTCTTCAAGCCCTTCAAATGTCCTGGCGCGAATGTTGCACCCAGAGTCTCGGAGAAGCCATCACGCAAGAAGCGCAAGGTCAACTACGGCGGCGCAGACGGCAGCACAGAAGATGACAAGCCTTATTGCAACGACGACCGACTTGCTATAGCCACTCGCGATGTCAACAACTTTCCCGTATTCAAGCCCAAGGACAAGGAGACTGCTTTCCGGGCGCGGTTCTCGGTGCCGCTCAAGAATAGAGATCCTACAGTATACAGTGCTGGAAGGCCACCACCACTGCTAGGCCTGCGAACAGGTGCTGTGTTCGTCGCAAAGCCTCTACACGATCCGAGTGGCGAGTTCGCGATCGTGCTCTATGATCCAACAGTAGACGACAAGCCTGCGCCGAAAGTCATCGAGGAGGGACCAGATGGTGAGATCACAAGCAGTCAGAAGGAGAAGAAGAAGCTGGACGAGCCTTTAATGCACAAGAGTTTGGCCGACATACTGGGGATCAAGAAGCAAGTGGACACAGAACGGCCAAAGGTGCCTGTGGTGATAGACCCGAAGCTGGCAAAGATGCTGCGTCCTCATCAGGTCGAGGGTGTCAAGTTCATGTACCGATGTACGACTGGTCTGATAGACGAGAATGCGCAGGGCTGCATCATGGCAGATGAGATGGGTCTGGGCAAGACGCTGCAGTGCATTGCGCTCATGTGGACACTTCTCAAGCAGTCTCCGGAAGCTGGCAAGGGCACGATCCAGAAGTGCGTGGTGGCTTGCCCATCCTCACTGGTGAAGAACTGGGCCAACGAGTTGACAAAGTGGCTTGGCCCGGATGCCATTACGCCTTTCGCCGTTGACGGCAAGGCAAGCAAGGAAGAACTGACACTTCAAATGCGACAATGGGCGTCAGCCACAGGCCGAGCTGTCACCAGACCTTGTCTGATCGTTTCGTACGAGACGCTTCGTCTGTACGTTCAGGAACTTGCTGGAATGCCTATCGGCTTGATGCTCTGTGATGAGGGACATCGATTGAAGAACGGCGAGAGTCAGACATTCGAGGCGCTCAACAGCCTTAACGTGAAGAAGCGCGTCATCCTCTCTGGCACACCGATCCAGAACGATCTCTCAGAATACTTCGCGCTTCTCAACTTCGCCAACCCTGGATATCTTGGTACCCGGTTGGAATTCCGGAAGCAGTACGAGATACCAATTCTTCGCGGCCGCGACTCTGAGGGCACTGAGGCGGACGTACAGAAAGGAAATGAGCGCCTCAGCGAGTTGCTCACCAAAGTCAACAAATTTATCATCCGCAGGTCGAACGACATTCTCTCGAAGTACTTGCCGGTCAAGTACGAGCATGTTGTGTTCTGCAACCTCGCTCCATTCCAGCTCGACCTGTACAACTACTTCATTCGCTCACCTGAGATTCAAAAGCTGCTGCGTGGCAAGGGAAGCCAGCCTCTGAAGGCCATTGGTCTTTTGAAGAAGCTTTGTAATCATCCTGACCTGCTCAATCTACCCGATGACCTACCAGGATGCGAGGAGTTCTACCCGGAGGATTATGTGCCCAAGGATGCCCGAGGTCGTGATCGTGACGTTAAGCCTTGGTATTCCGGCAAGATGTCAGTGCTTGATCGTATGCTCGCACGCATTCGTCAGGACACTAATGACAAGATCGTCCTCATTTCCAACTATACGCAGACGCTCGACATCTTCGAGCAGCTCTGCCGCAGTCGTCGCTATGGCTCCCTTCGCTTGGACGGTACCATGAACGTCAACAAGCGCCAGAAGCTCGTGGAGAAATTCAACGACCCGAACGGTGATGAGTTCGTGTTCCTGCTCTCGTCCAAGGCCGGTGGCTGTGGTCTCAACCTCATCGGCGCCAACCGCCTCGTCCTCTTCGATCCCGACTGGAACCCTGCCGCCGACCAGCAGGCTCTTGCTCGTGTCTGGCGTGATGGACAGACCAAGGACTGCTTCGTCTACCGCTTCATCGCCACCGGCACGATCGAAGAGAAGATCTTCCAGCGCCAGTCGCACAAGCAGTCTCTCTCAAGTTGTGTCGTCGACAGCGCCGAAGACGTCGAGCGTCACTTCTCCGCCGACAGCTTACGCGAGCTCTTCCTTTACAACTCCAAGACGCGTTGCGACACGCATGACACTTTCAAGTGTAAGCGCTGCAAGGATGGCAGACAGTTCATCAAGGCGCAGGCTATGCTGTACGGTGATACGAGCTCGTGGAATCACTTTGTCAATGATGGTAAGGATGGTCCGATGGGCAGGATTCAGGATCACCTGCTGAGGCAGGAGGCGGAGGAGAAAGATGTCAGCGCGTTGTTCCAGTATATCAGTCATTAGAGATAGATGGGCTTGTTTATCGCTGTCATATTTTGGGGACGGTCGTTCACAGCAGGCCATTCGGGCGTTACAGTGTCATGGTTGAGCGTGGGCGTAGGGCGTATTATTGCTTTAGAGATATTTATGTCATTCGAGACGATTATCACGATTAATGTACATTGTGGTGACACGGTTTTTGTGGTTACGTTAGGCGACGCGCGTCCCCATGTTCATCCATGAGGAAACTCATCATAATTGAGTCACGTCGTGGTAGACTACGCTTATCTTTGGGATTACACGTACTCCGACAAAAAGTGTTGTTTCGTTCAGTTGAAGGTGCAGTATGACTGACGTCGGGCACAAATTCCCTGGCGGATGCTGGCTTCGAAACACCGAAGTGATACAAACCACAATGTCAGCACTACAAGCAACTCTCAGTCATCCTGAACTCAATAAACGTAGTCTGATATACCTGGACGACCAACACTGTCAATTTAAAACACTTCGACCCAATAATGCGTGCGCGGTGACGGTTTATAGCACTTCCTCCCCTAACCCTGCTTGCCCCAAGCAGAGACATTTTTGCTAACCACGTCTGTATTGTTGCACATGCTTAAAAAATTGACATTTAAGCATCTTCCCGATCGATCTCTTCGCTCCGTTATGCATAGAAGCCCCTGGTAGCATGTGTAGGATCTACTTTTTCGATCATGCTCTGAGGCTTTCAAGTCGTTGCAAAAACGACGTTACCTTTCACACGTTCGAGGCTCGAGCTCCTGGGTGCACGAGCTTGTCGTACATGCAGGGGTCTCACTCTCCGATGCAAAAGAAAAGCAAAAGTTTTGAACCTCCATGAGTCGTTAGACTGATGAACGCGACCCGATTTGAACGGATGACCTTGTGGATATCCCTGTTACTGGAATCACACGCGCTACCACTGCGCCACGCATCCTGGAATGGATTCGCAGGTATCTAGTGATACCTGTGGCTGGTGATGTCTTTACAGTATCTTGACTTCATATAACTTCACCAAAAAGTTGGCCATCAGACAATCTCGGAAACTTGGAGTCGTATCCAGCCATCGTTGGAAATTGATCATCCAGGGTGAGGTCGCTTCTGAATGAGATCAAAGGTACACCTGAGTGCGAATATGAAACGCTGTATTTGTCCCATAGCATTCCAGAGTTTTCTATGGTTGACTATTATGAATAGAAATGTAAACAGTATTACAGTAGGATGTACAGTGCTTAGAGCATGGGGTGTGCGCTCAAATCTCCTCTAGTATACAGCCAGGTAACATGAATGTGACTGTAAAGCGTGTTGCATCTGGGGACAAAAGACTGCTTCCGCCTTCTGGTTTGGCTATGTGGATGTCAAAGTGCCGGATTGCTCTCCTGACAGTTTGAGACATCCTCAAACTGGTACATCGGCGTGCTGATCGCGTGCATTAGAGCCGGGTATGCGATACAAGGCAGGCTCAGCTGGCGCAGAACAGTGCCTCTTGGATATATGTAGCCGATGCCAGCTTGAGGCCATGGAATGAAGTCGTTGCTTGGTTCTTCAAGATGTTGCTAGGTTGCATAGCCTGTCCGTCCGGCAGATCGGGTCCCGTATCTTGCGCATAGACAAAAGCGTCGTGTCGCAAGTCTTTCGTAGTTGTTGACCGACTCCAGCAGATGCTTTAAGAGGTCGTGTCGGAGACAAAGCGGGCTTCAGGCATAATTCCTTTATATTCTCATGCCCTTGCTCCTAAGCAGATTGACCATGGCGCCTGCCTGGAAGCCTGCCCATTGGAAAGTGCCACCAACGGCACCGCCAACAGTCCTAACCTCCTCCAACCGCCTGTCCAAAAATGCCTCGGTATCCTTGAAGTCGGTGCTCTGATCTTGCGTCTGGTACATCTCAGTGGCGGCATACACGCTCGACAAAGAAGCGCGCTTTGTGTACCATGAAGAATCAACGGATATGTCGCCTGCCTGGAACCAGATCTCGTCGCTGAGCTTCGCCAACTCGCGCAGAGAAGCAGGAATGTTCTCTGCGAGAGACATGTGTCCCAATGCTCCCTGCCAGTGCGGCACAACGCCTGCTTCTCCATTTGCGCGCAGGCGCTCCATGACGAGCGATCGCACCCGTCGTCCAACACCCATATTCTCGTCCAAGAATTGCACACGGTTGCCGAGCGCAAGGCGCTGTGTGACTAAGTAGTAGATGATGAGGTCGAATGCGCCTTTCCGGAAAAGATTTGTGCTGATGTCTAGGTAGCCAGACTCCTTTGCGCCCAGCGTAAGGGCTTCCTGTGTGAAGCCATGGAGGGGAACATGAGCCAAGGCGGAGGAGAGGATTTTGGTCTCGACAGCAGGATAAGGAGCTGGCGGGTTGTGTTCGTATGAGTGGTAGAGCGATCGCTGTGCTTGCTGGAAGAGAAGAGGGCGGAGGGCGGCGGGTGCGCGGAGGATGGTGCGATTAAGAGACATGCTGGGCAATTGCGACTGGCTTCGCGGTGGAAATTGGGTTATCGCTGGAGAAGACAATAATTGCTATTGTGTGGTGCAAACCGTCGTTGCTCGTGCTGGAGGCCGTTCGCCTTGGGGCGTGGCGGAAGTCCGCTGTCGTTCGCCGCAGAAGCCGACTTCATCCCATCCTGACCTCACTTCAGGTTCAACCTACTTTCAAGCAACCTGCCATCGACAATTTATATGAGTGGCGTTGGTATTTCCGGCTCAGACAATTTGTGTTCGTAGGGCTTTTTTGTTGTAATTCTGTGCTCCAAGCACATGTACTGCCACCGATGGCCTTGCCTACTGTACGGTTAGAGGTCGACCAAACAAGAGTAGAAGCTTGTTAAGTCTGTACAACAGCAACAACTGGAAAGCACATAGTACGCAGAAATACGATGAGCTGGAGGGTTTGTTGAACGGGTTGTATTTCTCCTCATTCCATTTTTTACGTGGCTGTACCTTTCCTTCATCACTATATACCTCGTTTGCTAGCGGCATGCCGTTTACTATCCAAGCACATTGACAGTGTGTATAATATACCATATATAACATTGACGCTGCGATTAAATAAAATAGGGAAACTCAATGCCTGAACAAAGGACCTGACTGCACTACTGATCATCACGCTGGCAGAACACCACTTGCAAAGAAAGAAAGAAAGCCGCTCGGAGACGGAGGCTTCGAATGGTCGTGCAACACCTGCTATCAAACATCGGACGGCCTTGGAGCAAGATGTGTCCTACGAGACTGTTGGACTACGGACATCTTCAGAAGACCGGACAGACCTCAGCCTCCGGCTCTGATAGAGGGTCATGGCCGTACCAAATCGGTTCGCCAACTTAACGTCACGAACAACACATGGAGAGGCCCGCGTATACGCTGTTTCTTCTGATGCTGGAGGAACATGCGTAGTTAAAGCGATGCCTGCGTGGCCGTAGTGGAGACTTACGGAGGTTGGAAGGTACAGTGAAGGCGCTTCGCAGGAGGCTCGACAACGCAATTGGTCGAGAAGGGCAGGCACTCGACATTCGAGGACTCTTTTTCAACAGATCTACAAGTGTGAACAGTCCGGACGATTCAGACCTCACAGGTCAGTCACTGGAGTCAGTTATCGCGAGCTACGCCGCACAACACTCAGCTTTCACCAGACGTCATTCTATCCCCATTGACTTCAACTTTTGCATACATTCACTTCAACACCACGCTAAGGAGGTCACGCGGCCCGCCCGAGCGCAGAAAGTGGCTGGTAAGCCGCCGAGTTGTCGCGACTTCCAATGACCCAAAAGCTCGAAGCCACGCTCAATTCTTCCACCTCCCAACACCACACCGCACCCGAACCCACCCAAATCTGCAACACACCGCACCCACCCATTCCCACACAACGCTTCCATCCCACTTCGAGACAGCCATCGAAGACAGCACCACCATCATCAGATCACCGAGTCCCACATACACCCGGCGATCTCACCGGTACCTCACTTACAAATTTCAAACAACATCACAAGAACCACCGCGACCATGTCCGGCATGACCTCTAACTCCCACACATCTCGCGAGACCGAGTCTCACTCCATGGCCAGTACTCCAGTAACTTCTGCTGCTGCCGTTAAGACCACCAAAGTCACTTCCAGCAAGCCCTTGAAGGACATCACCTTCGACTTCTCGTCGAGCACCTCCGTCGAGCAAAAGGCGAGGCAGAAATACGCTGCCGCCCAAGCCATGGCTGATCAACGTGCCGCCGAGAAGAAGAAGAAGAAGGATGAGGAGAAGAAAGAGCTCGAGGAGAAGGCTAAGGTTCGCAATGCAAAATTGAGTGCCAACGCCCGCGCCAACATCTTCGACACTCTGGCCCGCAGCAATAACTCGAGAAGACCGCAGAAGGTGACCAAGTCGCAGCGCAAGCCGCTTGCGAAGCAGGCCATTGCCAAACAGAATGAGTCAAAGAGAATTATCAGCAAGAAGATGGGCCAGCAGAAGACCGAGCCCAAGAAGAACACGGCGAAGAAGCGCGACGCATCCGCCACTATGAAGCAGCAGGAGCTGCCCAATGCTGAGACCGACTCGGCCTTTACCGAAACATCATCTACTTCCCACGGCACATCGTCTTCTCCTGTTCCGACATCTGCATCTGGCGATGTTCTGGGCCACGATGAGCCGCTGATGAGCGACGACGCTCTCACTGCTCTCTATCAAGAGATCGCTTATGGTCACTCTCAATTGACCGAGTCACAAAGGGAGAAGTCCACAGAGTTTCTTAACGAAATCTGCAATTCGAACTTCAGCGAAGGCGAAGAGATCGATATTGACGACATTCCCTACGGAGCTTTGCAGAAGCTTGCCACATGGATCAAGGATCAGTTGGTCGCCAATGAGGCGCCGCAAACCGACGCGGGCGGCCTTGAAGATACACAAGCCGGAGCCACGCAGTCCGAGTTTGAGCAAACTGAGCAGTCAGAGCCTCAGCTCGAGAAGTCGAAGCCGTCGGCACTTGCGGATGGCATCAAGAAGCGTAGGAAGAGACATCTTGACGATGATGACGACGAGCAAGTCACATCAGAGCCCTCCAAAGTCCACAGAAACAAGAGGGCGCGCAGCCTGGAGCCCTCCAGCAGCCCACGCGAGAAGAACGCCCGTGTTTTCTCGCGCAGAGGTTCCCTTGATTCGATGACCATGCCGAGCAGCATCCAGAACTCGGTCACTGTCTACTCCGCCACAGTCACCGGCGGCTCTGTCTCTGCGGTCACCGGCGGCATGATTCCCTTTGGTGCTGATGGCAATGTTGCTCAGAAGTACCGTCACCTCGGAGATCAACGCTTCAACGAAGAGCTTGCCGAGTTCAAGAAGCGGGACTCTGCGAAGCAGGTTCCGAAGAGGCGTGCATCGGAGGCCCAGCTCGACGAGTCCGGGGCTAAGAAGGCGAAGCACTCTGACGATCAGAAGGCGCTGCTCAAGGAAGCCGAGCAGGCCACAGAGGAGTCAACGGCGGAGGCGAAGACCTTTAAGCAGGAGGACATAATGGAGAAGCCCGAGGTAGCTTCTTCCGCTGATACCGACCACGCCACTCCTGTGGTTCACACCCATGATACAGCAACCAGCGAAGACGCCAGTGCGACCGAGACCGAGCCCACGACCAAGGAAGAGGCTGACTCGACCAACGGGCACCAAGACGCCACCCAAGGCGACAACAAGACCAGCAAGACTTCCGATGAGAAGTCCGCTGAGTCTTCCAGCAACCAGACCGCCGCCGCGACGACGAAGCAGCAAGGAGCTTCGCACAGTGGAGAGGCCGAGTCTACTCCCAAGACCCAGGATGGGCAAAAGAGCGTGAAGAAAAACGCATCTACTACGACTAGTGGCTCAGCCACAAAGACCACAACGCAGCAAAAGACTGCCCAGAAGAGCAAGAAGTCTGCCAGGAAGACCAACCCTGAGCCCCAGCCTCAGCGCAAGAGCAAGGCTAAGGCCTCCTCTACGCCGGACGTGAAGAAGTCCACAAGCAAGGCCTCGGCGGTCAAGCAGCCTCGCTTCGTACCGAGCAGCAAGCAGGATAGGGAGAGAGACGCCGCGGAAAATGCCGCCTTTGTCAAAGCGTTAGCGGACAAGACCAACACTCACCGTCAGCCGACCAAGTCTGACCCAAAGAAGACACCTGCAGCCAGCAAGAACAAGCAGCCAGAGGCTGCTAAGAAGCCATCCGCTCCGACGAAGTCAGCCGCTTCCAACAAGAGGAAGCTTGATGAGGATGACATTGCCGAGGGCACCACCAAGGCTGCGAAGCAGCAGCGCAAGGAGCCGAGCAAGAAGAGGAGCCGCAAGGAGAGTGATGACGAGGACGAGGAGGACGATACTGGCACCCAGAAGGCTGCGAAGAAGCAGCGCACCAACCCATCGTCGACGTCGGCACCCACGCACCAAGATTATGATGACAGCGAGGCGCCCCGTCCCACCCGTGCGAGCAGGAGCAAGGCCGCCAGAGAGAAGGCTGACGTTGAGCGTGCCGCCGCTGCCGCCGCCGCTGCTTCGCGCCAGCAGACCACACAGCCGCCGGGATACAACTTTGATCTCCCTAGTGACGGCTACGATACTGACGACGAGACGACCTGGCCCCAGCCCCAGAGTCAGGCGCAGACACAGGTGCCAAGTCCCGTCAATGAGGACGAACAGACGGAGGAGAATGAGCAGAAGGATGGGCAGAGCAACGAAGAGGAGGCGGAGCATGAGGTGGAGGACCACGCCTCCAACGACTCTAGCAACACTCAAGGCGCGCCCACGACCAATAACGCCGCCGCCCAGCCTCAGAGGAGGCCAAACGCACACATTGCTCCATCTACTGCCCCCACTCCGAGGCCACAGACACAGAGGGCGCCGAACAACCGACCGAGGTTTGTTCTCTGAAGTGTATGATTTGAGTGCATCTGCAAGAGTGGTGGCGGATTGGGAAAGGAGAACTTCAACGTTTGTTCATGGCAGGGAGATGGAGTTTAAGAATGGGGCAATGATTGAGAGCTCGAATAGCTGCTGGCCCGTCGAGGCTAGCGCTGAGCGTGGTGGTTTCGGAGTTTTTGGTTTTCATGGTTGCTGGTCCACGGATCAGCACCGAGTGTGGTGTTTTTGGAGGGTTTGATTTCAATGGTTGCTGGTCCACGGATCAGCTCCGAGTGTCTGGGTTTCCGAACGAGAATGTTTTTGTTTCAGGGGTTGGGAAGGTTATTGGGATGGGAGGCTCGTATAGTTGCTGGCCCGCGAGGGCTAGCACTGAGTGTTGTGGAGGAGGCGGATGAGATTGGGAGGCTCGTATAGTTGCTGGCCCGCGAGGGCTAGCACTGAGTGCGGAGAGGATTCTTGGGTGTTATGTTAGCGTGCGTCTTGTTGCGTTTTGTTCTTGGGAAGCTCGATTGAATGCGTGGAGAGGGTGGACGGGACAGTAGATACTGTGCAGAGGCTCTTCGATTGTAGGTCCATGGCTCGCCATGGTCCAGCTCGGAGCCTCTCGGACCTCTCCATCGCTAGTGTTAGATCAAAATGCGTTTTAAATTATCATCATTGTTCCATTGTTAAATGGTAAAGTCCGCACAGATATCTGCTTGAACGTGCCACACAGTATCTAGGCGGTTTGTCTTTTCCTCAATACAGCTGTACATATGTCCGGTGAGCAAGGTAAGTGAGAATACATTCGATCGCATTGTAGTCCTTTTGCCGACGAGATTGATCACTCATATGTATCGCCTCATGCTATGAAGTCAACAGGAGAGGATTTGCATCACACGACCATCGTCCGAGCCAAGGGCTTCCCAAATCCGCCGGCGATCGCTTGAAGATGTTATGAAGCCAACGAAAGAATATAAGACATACAGCAGAACTGCGGCGATCGAGGCATTTGCGCATCCTGTCACCTTCAGCAATGGATTGTAAGGAGGCCGTCTCTGAGATTTTGTGACATTTCCGATTGCAAGGCAGTCTACAGATGGGCATCATATGGGGAGCAAATAATGCCGCGAAGTATACTGCCGAGTGGCCTGCGAGTTGAGAAGGCTGAGAAGGAGTTGGACGCTACGAGGCTGGATTTGGCGAGCTCATGGATATCGACGACCATAGTGAGTAGGAGATAGCTGTGATGTACAGCACTGGGCCTTTAGTGTTGGATTGAATGTTTCTCGAGAATCGTGTCCAATGCATCTTGTATCAGCAAAAATATCAGCTCGTTTCTTCGACACAGTTTCAGATTTTGCCGGTCACTCTTTCCTTCGTAGGACGCGTGTGCGTAGATTGATTTTATGACCTCACCTGTCGTTCAATTAAAGCCTTACGACCAATATCGCTTGGCTGTGACGGATACGGCAATCCCAATTCACTCTGTAACGTCAGAGCCCTGCAACTAGTTCACTCATATGCGAACCCTGGTTCGGCTAGGTTGTTTAATCTCGTCCAGGACTTCGGCCTGACCCTCATCTTCATCTCTATGGTTCGACTGGACATTCCAATACCTGGCCGTCACGCATAAAGGATTTAGCCCGGCAGATGACTCCTTTCCTTCCTAGGGCTCTGGCGGCACAGTTGAAGACGACAGTTTCTGTTTCTCCGGTTTAGCGAAGACGAAGTGCAGGTCAAGGGTGTTTCCATACCCACAGCATTAACGAGCCAATGAAAAGCCAGCGCGCAAACCATACCGCGAGCAGCTTACTGGCTCCTTCAGGCACCGCATATGAGCAGGCTCGATCCAGCAGGACAAACGATCTCAGCGGTGGCCAATCAGATGTCTTCGCCTAAGTTTGCCTTCTCACATGGCCTTGCGACGTGTTGTAGATCGCTGCGAAGGGGCCCCCGTGCGCAAGCGACATGCAGAATTGCTATCGCAGCCCCGACACGCTGGCATGGGCGGCGGCATCATGCGTACGTGCGCCGACGGGATGGATCGATGATCTGATCTCAGCGGCGCGGCTGCAGAACGACAGAGGGGGTGGGAAAGGACCTGGTTCCTGAGGGTGTGCTAGAAAAGTGGGAGGCGCGTGGGTGATCAACAAGGCTTGTGTCCTTGAGCCTCCATCTCATCTGACATGCCTCAGCATCATCTTGAGGTTCAAACGTTAACTGCAGGGAGCAGCAGCAGTTTCAGCAGCTTCAGCATCGGCCTTTTGAAACTCCTATACACGGGACACAGGGTCACCGCAGATCCAGTAGACTATGACGCGGCACCAAGACTCGCCTACCAAAACGCGCTGCTGATCTATGGACTCTAACGCACCAGTCACCACTCAATGTGCGTACGGTATTCCCGCCTCCGCGATGGCGAAGGCGATGGCAGCGGCGATTGACCCTTCGCTTCTCTCAGGGTGCAATCCACATAACTATTGGACATCCTTTCTCGTCAAGCATGAATCGATGGTGCACTGCGGCGCCGGCTGGAGATTGTCCCCCACTTCATCCCGCGTGGCATGCAGACGTCTGCTCCCATCACCACCTTTCGACCCTAAGGCAGACCACTCGAGAGACGCCCCGATGTCACTCTTCCACCCCAGCACCGCCAGATCCGAACGTGCATGGTATTCTCCCGCTGGCTTGGAACGATGGCGTTCAGTTGGGTTGCCTTCAAGCAGTAACCGCCTGCTGTCGAGCAGTGCACCACCGTCAAGATCGTCCTTAGTCTGCCGCTACCGCCCTTGCTCCCGCCCCTGCCCTTGTCGCGGCGCCGGTCACCTGTGTGTGATGCAACCAACATCTCGATCTCTGCTGTCCGGCACTCCTGCACACCACTTGAACCGCCGGCGTCTTCGCTCCTGATTACCGCCTACCTTAACTTAGCCCTCTCATGCTGGACGTTACCCTGATGTGTTCCGTGTCGTTGGTGGTAGGCTTGCTCTGCCGTCCCCATCTCCAAGCGGGTGATTGACAGGCCTACACCAACTTTGATGTCATCCCATTGCGCAAGCAGTTTGGTTTGGCGATGTTGCAGCAGGATATGCCTTCGCATATCACCTGCCCTTCCCTTCGGGTTGGTAATGTATCATACTTCAGCCTCCTCGAGTATTTCAAACTCTGATTTTTACCCCTACCTGTCACATGCCCACGTTTTGAGGGTTTCGGCATATTTCCTCCGTTAACATTAGCGATATTTCTAACGCCCATCTGGAGAAAGCCTAGACAACATAACAACAGCAATACGAAGGACAGATCAAGATTTTTAGTCCCCGGACTCACCCAAGAAGCAAAATTCGAGGCCGACTCAAGGTACCTCGTCATGGATGGCGTTTCGTCAACAGGACAGTCCAGTGGACTGCTCCAACGAAGGCTGAATCGCGTACAACCCGATGAAATGCACATGGCGAGCGTAATGGCATCCTTCAACGAGCCATTCCGGGCAGAAGAACTTGCCGAATCTGCTTCTATGCCACTCCCAAACGCTATCGCCCAAGAACCTCTCACGAATCTTTCTTTTTATCCTGGAGATGCATTTGATCCTGGAGCCAACTACGACATCACCGCGCCTTTTGGTAACTCATACGATCTTGCACATGGCACAGCGAGTGGCGCCGCCATGTTCGGGTCGCTGTCATGGCCTGCGCCGGATGTGCCACAACTAGTCAGAGACTCCAGTTACAGCTCCACGGCGTCTGAACCTTATATCAAGATGGAGGACGCACCAGTACATCCATCCCAACTACTCTACGACAACACCGCTTTCGCATCACCACCAGAGTCCTCCACCTCGATCGACAGTTTAGAGGAAACCAAGCCTTCCGTCTTCAGTACAGATATCGACACCCTGATGCGAGCCATCCAATCAAAGCAACACCCGAAGCAAGAACAGAAGCACAACCCAACCTGCTCACCTTCCTCTCCGATCTCCACCTCTACACCAAAACCCAAATCCAGAAAACGATATCAATGCGCCATCCCCGGCTGCGACAAAGCCTTCCACCAAAAAACCCACCTCGACATCCACACCCGCGCCCATACCGGCGTCAAGCCCTTCCTCTGCAAAGAGCCCACCTGCGGCCAACGCTTCAGCCAGCTCGGCAACCTCAAGACCCACGAACGACGCCACACCGGCGAACGACCCTACCACTGCGACATCTGCGGCAAGACCTTCGCCCAGCACGGCAACGTCCGCGCGCACAAAATCGTCCACACCGCCGCGAAACCCTACACCTGCAAACTAGACGACTGCGGCAAGCACTTCACCCAGCTAGGCAACCTGAAATCGCACCAGAACAAATTCCACATCGCGACTATCAGAAGGCTGAAAGAGCGGTTTGAGAATATTTCTGAGGGGGATGTGGTGGAGGAGTGGGAGAAGGCGATGTGGGAGTACTTTGTCGGGTTGTACAAGAATTGTAACAAGGGTATCAAAGGGAGAGGGAAGGATAGGAGGATCAGCAATACGTCGCTTGTTCCGCCGTACGATGGGTCGACGTTCGAGCGGAGAGATAGCTTGACGAGCACGGATGCTTCGTCGAGGAGTCCGTCTATGGGCATGGCGCCGCTGGGACAGGGTATGTTACTGCCTAGGCCTAGCATGTGATTGGGCCGTCTAGACTTACGAGGAATGGCTCACGCCGGGTTTCGTTCTGCTGCTGGGGGTACTCATGATTTTGGGGTGGCTGTCTCTTTCTGACTGGTGGCGATGCGGCGGTTCGGCTTCTCTCTCTTCTTTTTTTCGTCTTGCGTTTTTGGCGTTTTTTGCTGTATTGCACGATACCTCGCAGTGCGCTTACGATGTTACGATCAACGGCCAGGATAAATGAAAGAATATATCTTACAGGATACTACCTCCTACCATCTTGCTAGATACAATTTCGGAGTGCCGTCTTAACGTCGTAAGTTTGAGAGTTTCGCCACTGAAGATTATCTCGCCGTATAGCTTCAAACCTAGTGCTAGCATCTCAGCGGCAAGAGTCGGAGTATCATTCATCTACGTACAACGATAGTAGCATACTGGATGCTAAACAAATGCATAGATCAGGCACTATTCTCAATGGTAAGAACGAGCGTTGTGACACACGTTAGGTCGATGATAACAGCGAACCATAGACTGAGAAATACAGTAAATGCTTAGATATAGTATCTCAGTGGTAGCCCGGCAAGCAGTACGGACTTTTGAAGCTAGACCGTGGGATCATACCTCTAACTACCTCCTATATCTGAGGTAAGTTATGGTTCATGGAACTCGGCGAGTCCTGAAAGATAAGTGGAGACGCGGAAGGAACGGTCACATTCAACTCCACGAGGCCGACTTTGTCTCTCTCCCTCCATTCACGCACTTATTTGCTGCACTATCAACTCCTGAGCAAAAATCAATGTCCTGTCACCATGCGACCAAAAACGCATCACATCTCATGAGCCGTGCCCTGATAAGCCTACGAAAATATGACCGCTCGTTCGCTTGCCTGTTTTCTGTTTTCCTCACGTTGACATCACCTTCGCGACATTGTGATGAGTTTCTGAGTGCAGGGATCCACCAACGCGTATCACTGTTACACGACGTTGACAACGGATTGCGGTGGGATGCTGAGCTGAGTACCTCCATATTGGTAATGTATTGTCTTATCTCGTCTGTGTAGATTTATTTCACAAAATTGCTTGGTGCTGCTGTTTTTTTTTTGAAGGGAGTTCTTACTATATATCCTCACATAATTCATCTTGCGCCCTGAGAGGTCCACTAGACATTCCTCACCGAGAAAACTACCTGTTCATCTGCTGATCAAAACTCACACAATCTGGACGACCAATTCGACTTCGAGCATAAATCTCTCAACATCATCGCCACCATGGCATCGACAGACAGCGCCTGCTATTTCTCCCTCCCAACAACACCTCCAACCAAACCCAACAACGCGCCCACATTCAACGGCCCCAAACACGCCCCCGCCGCAAAATCCCTCAAAAAATCAACCAAGCGCCTCTGCACCGTCAAAGTCCTCAGAATCTCCTCGCCCAAACCAGACTCCGAATATTTCTTCCCAGCCTACCTCCACCTCCCCCAAAACTACCGCCGCCAACCAGAAGAGAAAAAGCAGAAGACCGCCGTCATACTAATGTCTGGCGCTTCCGGCGGGGTCGCGGGCCCTTCTTCGATTTACATCTCTATTGGGGATAAGATGGCTAGTTTGAGGCGGGGGATTCCTGTGCTGAGGATGGATTATCGGTATCCGGCTAGGAATAAGTACTGCGTGGCGGATGTTGTGGCCGCGATGGATTTCTTGCAGAGGACGCTGGGGGTCAGTCGGTTTGTGCTTGTGGGGTGGAGTTTTGGCGGCGCGCCTGTGATGACTGTTGGTGGACAGGACGATAGGGTGGTTGAGTGTGCGGCTATTGCGTCGCAGAGTGCTGAGACGGAGGGTATCGAGCATGTTGCGGCGAAGAGTCTGCCGCTGCTTTTATTGCATGGGACGGGGGATCGGACGCTTTCGCATGAGTGCTCGGAGGGGTTGTTGGAGAGGTATCGGCGGTGTGTGGAGGATGATATGGGGTTTTTGAAGTTGTTTGACGGGGACGATCATGCGCTGACGCGGAATTCGGGGAAGGCGGAGGCGATGTTGTGTGCTTTCGTTATGAGGTGTGCGGGACTGGAGGTTTGTGAGGGTGAGGATGAGGTGGTGCTTGGGACTTGTTTGGTGGCGAGGGAGGAGAGGGTGAGGTTGATGGAGGAGGCGGGTGATTTGGGCGAGGGCGAGAGTTTGTGGTGATTCGTGGCTCTCGTGAGTTGATGACTTTTTTAATTTACCTGTCGTACTTTGATATGTTCATAATTCTATTCTAATGCTTTGCGCGATCAAAATTGTGCATGCGTTAATTCGTGATATGCGAATTCCAGAGCATGCTTGCTACCTCTGCTCTTTCTTGACAGCTACCTCAGAACATCGCGACACACCAGATGTGAATGCATCTTGAAAGTTCAGTCCGATCCTGTGACATATACCGATATCAACTGTCGGAGGCTTCTGAATGTTCTATACGTGTGCTTGATCACAAGTGCAATTTACCTGACAACGTACATGTACCTAGTGTCAGTGACCCGCTCGTGGCAGTCAGCACCAGGGTAGCATATCGCGTCATACTCGACGTAGCAGGATCAAAAGTAACCTGTTGTAGTATGCGGTTCCGTACTTGCTGACATAGGGTACTCCAGCGATTTGGAGAGGTCATACAACATGCTCGCGCTCCTCGTGTGCCACCTTTCTTTGACTAGGCGACGTTGCAGCGTGCTCAAGCTTCCGGGACACGCGAGGCTGTCAATTGACTGACAATGGAGTAGAAGACTCTCTCCGCTCCGAGTGCCGTGGGGATGATTTCGTGGCAAGGCGTATACCGTCCGTTCCTTTGGTCAGCAAGCACTACTGTACCGAAGAAAGTCTGTATGAAGCATGTTCTACCGATAGACCGGCCACCTGAGGTTTCGCTCCAATGCCATGACATGCTTCCACGCATGCTCGGGGAGTCACTCCGTTTGTGGTACATATCTGAATGTATAGTGCTACAGCGAGCATTGATGTGGCAGGTCTGCGAGTGGATGTAGTGCAACCTCGCCATCCAGACGTTTTCCATACAGCACAGCCAGGGCCACTCAGCACGGCACCGCTTCGACAGAACCGAGAAACATGTGACACACGGGCTTCAGCAGCAGTAGCGGTATGCATGGCGCAAGGTACGACCCGGCCCGTGGGCGGTGGTGGCCCACACGCACGAACGAAGCGAAGAGCGGCTAGGCAAGGCGAGAGTTAAAGAGAGATGCAGTGGGGTTTGGGAACTAACCTTAGCCTGCCGCTGCTCTGCCACTGCCAACGGTCGCCGGCTTCATCTCCAGTCTCTCCGTTCGCACACTTCCTGCCACCCTCACGCAATCACCACCGCCTGGACGCGCACCGGCACCCTCATACCCATCGCCATCGCACACGTCCCGACTATATTCCGCCCCGACTGCTCCTGGGCAGCATCTCGCAAGCAGCATTGGATCGACCGACCCGCCGATAGCGCGTTTGCCTTTCCGGGGCCTCGCGACAAGGGACAAGGCTGAAGGCGCACCGCCATCTGGACTGCAGACCGCCCACGGAACACCCATCCAACACACAATCATTGCAACAACCGCGAGCTGTTGCGACCATCCGCAGAGACTAGCTACGAGCAATCATGTACAACGCGCATCGCGGCATGGGCCCGCCTGGGCAGGCACCGCCGGGCACCCGTCTGGCTGAGCTCCTCGAGCAGGTGCGCGCCGAGTTCGAGACCCAGGCTGGCAGATCGAACGAGCACGAGCATCAACGTAAGCATCCTACGGACCATATGGGTGCGGTCGACTGGTGGCATGGAGCAGCGCGCACGCGCACATTCGGCGGGGATACATCTTGCGCTGAGCGCGTCGGCGTTTGCTCTACTCTGCCATTCGACCGTCATTGCACTTGATATCATGCTGACCTATTTACGGGCATAGTACATGGTCAGATGCAGGAGATGGAGCTGGTGAGGAGTAAGATCTACCAGCTCGAGCAAACGCACAACTCCATCAAGCAGAGGTTGGTGTCTCTGAGACTTCACTCATGGACAATCACGCTAACGCTCACACAGATATGAGGAGGAGATCGCTCGCCTGCGACACGAGCTAGAGCAGCGCGGAGGCCCTGGCGGTGGTCCAGCTGGCTCTTCGCAGCCTCAGCCGCCTGCCATTGGACACGGTCCTGCGAATCTCTTCCAAGGCATCATGGCTGGCAGCGCTGCCCAGGGTGGCCCTGGTCTTGCCCCGCCGCCTCAAGAGCAGCAAGGTCAGCCTGGCATGCCCGGACACATGCAGGCTCCAGGCGGTGCGCCTGGGTTCAACGCGCCTCCAGCTCCTCCTCACAACCCATTCGCCTACGGAGGACAGCCTCAGGGACCTGGCGTCAATGGTTACGGTCCTCAGCCGCCACAACCGACGGCTTCACCAGGCCCAGGTAAGCCGTACGTGGGTGCTGCTGGCCGCGTTGATGGTCTCGCCACACCTCAACAGAGCCAACCCAATCCGTATCCTGGCTCACCTAGCGTAGCCCGTCCCACGCCGCCGCCCGCTCATCAGGCCCCGCCGCCGCCTCAGCAGCAGCAGCAGCAACAACAGCAGCAGCCGAACGTGCACGAGGGTTTCTCGTACAGCGCGGCCGATCTTGACGATATCGGAAACAAGCTTTCGGACCTCGACCCCAACAAGCTGTCGCCCGCTCTGAAGCGTTCTGGTGAGGATTGGCACGCTGTCTTCAACCCGCGTGTTATGCGTAGACTGGATGTGGACCTTGTTCACAACCTTGTTCACCAAAGTGTGGTGTGCTGTGTTCGCTTCAGCGCCGACGGCAAGTACGTGGCTACTGGCTGCAACAGGTCGGCACAGATCTTCGATGTTGTCACTGGACAGCAAGTCTGCCACTTGACCGACAACACCACCAACCAGGATGGAGATCTCTACATCAGAAGTGTCTGCTTTAGCCCTAACGGCAAGTTCCTGGCCACTGGTGCTGAGGACAAGATCATTCGCGTAAGTTGGACCTGCGAATACCTTTCAGTGAGCGCCACTAACTTTAGAATAGGTCTGGGACATTGCTACCAAGCGCATTCTTCACCAGTTCTCTGGTCACGAGCAGGACATTTACTCTCTCGACTTCGCGTCCGACGGACGTCACATTGCCTCTGGTTCCGGCGACCGCACAATCAGACTTTGGGACATCCAAGAGAACCAGTGCATCCTTACTCTCCAGATCGAGGATGGCGTCACCACTGTCGCCATCTCACCCGACAACCGCTTCGTCGCTGCAGGTAGCTTGGACAAGAGCGTCCGCATTTGGGACACCCAGACTGGTGTTCTTGTCGAGCGCACCGAAGGCGAACAGGGCCACAAGGACAGTGTCTACAGTGTTGCCTTCTCCCCTGATGGTCGTCACCTCGTCTCTGGTTCGCTTGACAAGACCATCAAGATGTGGGAGCTCAACAACGGAGGCTTCTACAACCGCGCTGGCGTCCAGCCCAAGAGCGGCAAGTGCATCAAGACCTTCGAGGGACACAAGGACTTTGTCCTCAGCGTTGCCCTTACTCCCGATGGCCAGTGGGTCATGTCCGGTAGCAAGGACCGTGGTGTGCAGTTCTGGGATCCGGCTACCGGCCAGGCTCAGCTCATGCTCCAGGGCCACAAGAACTCTGGTAAGTTCAATCCTGCTTTGATACGTGAAACAATGCTAATTATGAATGCAGTCATTTCCGTGGCACCCTCACCCGTCGGCGGTCTCTTCGCCACTGGTTCCGGCGACATGAAGGCCAGGATCTGGCGCTACGACCCGTACCGCGGCCCTTGAACGTAGATAGAATTATAGCGGGCGTCATCTGCTGTATGTTGAAACATTTCTTGGTTGATTGGGTTGTTGTGATGTGCTGGGCCATGCCTGCAGTGCATTAAGCTTCGGGATTGCCACTTCTTACTTTCTGAAAAGCGGTTCGCAATGGGTGTTCTTTTTGCTTGGTCACATAAGTGCAATGCTTATGGGCCATTTTGAATGAGAAAGACCTGGGATGCGACGACACGAACTACCATGGTTAGACACATGAGTGAGGATTTTATTTTGGTGGAAGAGGAAAGATGGTTGTTGGGGACTTGTTGTCGATAATTTTTGAAGAGGTGCACATGTGTGTGTTGGTAAACTTTAAAAAATGGAATGTCTCTTTGCTTTTATCTTGAACTTGTCTCAGGTCTTGCTTCATGTCTTTGCTCGCTAATGCAGTGTCTTTCTCTGAAGGCCGTATAATTTCAAGTGCATTCACTCGGTGGATTTTACACACACGCTTTGTGATGCATTACTTTATGCTACGCAATTCTCACGCCCAAGTTCGTATACGGCGCAACTGATAGTACCATCGACAGTAGGCACCAAAATGAGTAGGCTAACCACTGATATACTACTGATGACTTGTAGTCATCTTAGCAACCCGAATGCTAGTACTATCAATACTGAAGTTTTCAAAGGCTCTATCGGCCATTGAGACACGAAGACAAGGACGTTCTACCGTACACAAACTTGAGCGTGCCTCTGTAGTATGAATGCCGGCACTTACTCTATCCGGCTGCGCCTCGCTCGTCACTATTAATTATTCGCTTTCGCCAGGCCGCGATATTATGATGATGCCTTCTTGGCTTATGCTTACATTCAAAAGTGCTTCCTAATATCGATTTGCTGTATATGTATCACACATATTTCTTTGTGATCATTTGTAAAGATCGAAGAATCCTCAGAACAACTCAATTCCTTCTCTCAACCTAAAGCATCGAAGTTTTGAAAAGTCCAGGGCCCCTTTTGTCAACTGTCCCGTCTCCACCGGCAGCTCGGCCACGCGATTTCCCCGATTCCCATCAGCACGGAAGCACAGAGCCTCGTGGGCCGGGAGATTGGGCGAGAGAGAAACACAACGCTGCCAACTGCTGCTACTGCGACTGCGAAGAGTGTTTCCTCCTCTTCCTCCACCTCCAGCCTTTGCGCTGATCACGACTCTCCTACTACAATTCCTCCACTCCGCCAATCATGCGCCGCGGCGTCGTGCTCTTCGCCATTTGCGCGACTGCGATCATCCTCTTCCTGGTCAACTCGGTCTGGACCCTCCTCACACTGCTCGTGAAAGACGGGCACGAAGATGCCATTCCCAAAGCCGAACTCCCTGCGATAGGCAGCAAACCCGACAGCAAGCGAAAACAAATGATTCCCAAGATCATCCACCAAACCTACATCAACACCTCCATCCCCGAAGTCTGGCAAGAAGCGCAGAAGTCATGCATCGACCTCCACCCAGACTGGGAATACAAGCTGTGGACCGACGAGATGAGCTTGAAATTCATCCACGACGAGTACGAGTGGTTCGAGGATACTTTCAGGAACTACCCGTACCCCATCCAACGCGCCGACGCCATTCGGTACTTTGTCCTCAAGCACTACGGCGGTATTTACCTCGACTTGGACGACGGCTGCAACCGTGAGCTCGAACCTCTGCTCTCGTACCCTGCTTGGGTGCGCAAGACTCTGCCTACGGGAATTTCCAACGATGCTATGGGCGCTGTGCCTGATCATCCGTTTTTCAACTACGTGGTCGACCACATCAAGGACTACGATCGCAACTGGCTTTTGCCCTACATTACTGTCATGGGCAGCACTGGTCCGCTGTTCCTCAGCGTGTTGTGGAGACACTGGGTGTCCGGCGGTGGAAACGTAGGCGACGGGCCCGACGGCGGCCGCGTGCGCATCGTTTTCCCAGAAGAGTACAATGGACATTCGTGGAGTTTCTTCACGCATCATCTGGGTAACTCGTGGCATGCTGCGGACGTGCAGCTGATTTTCTGGGTAAGCCATCCTCTACTTCTCAGCACAATCTCGCAAGAAATCACATGCTAACTCTCTAACGTAGATGGCTCGCAACTGGGTCCTCGTAACCGTAATCGGTTTCTTCCTCGGCGGCTCCATCCTCTTCATCTGCTGGTGGTCCTACCACCGCTACGTCCTCGCTCCCCATCCTGCTGCCGCCGATATTCCCAAATGGAAGAGCGCTTCTATCCGTGCGCGCTGGCCGTTCTGGCGTCGTGCCAGTGCTCAGAAAGAGTACGAGCTCGTTTCTAGACATGAAGTGTAAGGATATGAGACCGGCTGTGGAATATGTTCCGTTGGTTTGGAGATTGTTATAGTCATGCACAGCGCTGGCGTTAATCATTCGACTTTGGTTTTTGGGAATGGTGCTTGGTCCGAAGTGCTCGACCTGCATGTAGCTCACCTGGGAAATGATGGCGCATCCTGGAACGTCTTTATAGGATAAGGCATTGAGATCGATATGGGGTTTTAATTGTATATATTTCGTTGTAATGATATGAAATCTTCTTACACGGTATGCTAGATGTGATTTGGTGGTGGCGGAGGGTATGAGGCGTGTTCTGGTCTACGGCAGTTTTTATACTTCACTGATCAGGTATGCTTATACCGTCAAAGTGTACAAAAGCATGATTTTTGCTATCATCAAAATACTGTTGATTGACTCGTATCGCCTATTTCGGCGTCATGCAAAGACAATATGCCAATGCATAAAGCCGAAGTACTGTCAACTGGTCTTACATAGTTGAATGATTAGGACGTGGTTCCTGGAACATAAGTTGCACTGAGTTGTGCATATCCTAGCAGCAGGTCTTCAGATACTTATTCACGTGTATTGTCAAGATTTCACATGCCTTGAATCATTTTCTACGCGCATTTGCTTTAACGGGTGTCTGGCACGTGACCCCTGCAGACGAGGAAGTTGAATCTTGGCAGATGCACCTCAGTCCCGCTGCGGCCCGCACACACTCCCGCCGCTCGCACCTTCGGCCGTCGAATTTGGGCTTGCAGCGACGCTTTCGTGACAGCGACCCAGGCGACCCATCGATCATCACAGAGACATCCAGACAACACCGTCAAGATGCCTGTACGTACCCGACCTACGATTCCACACCCTCAGCATGCCGTGAACACGCCGTGCTAACTCTTGCGACAGTCCCACAAGTCGTTCCGCACCAAGCAGAAGCTGGCCAAGGCCCAGAAGCAGAACAGGCCCATCC
>Ga0265797_10001214_pt1 | contig 45899 bp, 39 predicted proteins | sample P2T30metagenome_FD_192433 | JGI IMG/M metagenome (GOLD analysis project Ga0265797, IMG submission 192433) | Plant litter microbial communities from East Loma Ridge, Irvine, California - P2 T30 | ecosystem: Environmental > Terrestrial > Plant litter > Unclassified | place: USA: California...
ATCCATTGTTTTGCCAGCGCATCTTCGCACGGATCAGCACAACAGACCAACCCCCTGACTTTAGCGGCACCCAGCCACGCGCTAGCCGCTAACCCCTTTCATCTGTTGTTGTCCTAGCGACATGCAGTCTCCACTTTTCTCTCACCTCCTCTAAGCTCTTCCTTGCCCAACCCAAAGCTGACCTTCCTTTCTTCCTTCAGCTACCAACCTCACCCCCAACCTCCTACCTCTACCCACTCCCACGTCGAGGTTCAGGACACAACCTACGATAGACACTTCAATACAGTCCACGGCCCTGCCACCGACTACGCTCCATCTCAAATCGACGTTACTGAACGTCAGATCCGCGAACGTACTCGTCCCATCGTCGCCGGTGCAAGCTACTCAAAGGAGACTTACACCACCAAGCACGATACCTTCCCCAGCAGCAAGCACGTCGAGAGTGTCGCCAGCCACCAGCCATCTGAGGTCCGAGTAGAAACATCTGCTCGTTCCACTGCTGCACCCCCCAAGAAGTTCAAGCGTGATATGGGATATTACGACAACGAGGGCCAATACCACTCGCTTCGTCAAGGAATCTCTCACGCCGCTCACAAGGTCGCCGACCGTATCCAACACCCCATCCACCCTCACCGCCACCACCACTCTCACGAGCACTCTTTCCCTGGTGCCAAGTACGACGACGAACGTGAAGAGGTAATCGTCAAGGAGAAGTACACTTCAGCTACTCCTTCTGTTGCCCCTAGCCGCCCCGTCCAATCCGGAGCTCCTGTTGAGAGAGTCGTTCGCGTCCACTCCAACCCTTCTCCCCCCAGGTCCACAGTTTCTGCTGCTGCACCTGCCCCTGCACCTGCTCCCGTCTCCGCTTCTATCGCACCTGCACCAGCTTCCGCTCGTACAGTCCGCAAGATGGCTTCCTCCAAGACTATCACCATCCCCTGCCACCACATCCGCATCGGCGATCTCCTGATCCTCCAGGGCCGCCCTTGCCAGGTCATCCGTATCACCACCTCCTCCCAGACTGGCCAGCACCGTTACCTCGGTGTTGACCTGTTCACCAAGCAGCTCCATGAGGAGTCTTCTTTCATCTCCAACCCGGCCCCCTCCGTCGTTGTCCAGAACATGCTCGGTCCTGTCTTCAAGCAGTACCGTGTTCTCGACATCCGTGAGGACGGTCGCGTTGTCGCCATGACCGAGTCTGGTGATGTCAAGCAGGGCCTTCCCGTCCTTGACCAGAGCGGTCTCATCTCCCGCCTGACAGAGTCTTTCGACAACGGCCGTGGCAGCGTCCGCATCCTCGTCATCGATGACGATGGTATGGAGATGGCTGTCGACTACAAGGTTGTCCACGGATCCAGGTTGTAGAAACATCTAGTCAATGGTAAGTCATCATCACCATCAACCTTCATCATCGTTCATCATCTAACACCTTCAAGGTCTTATTCAAACGTTCTATAATCAATTATCCCTTAGGCGTTTGTTTCCTCACGGCCACCTTTTATAAATTGTGTTCATAACTTTTGCATCGTCACTTGACTGGTAGCATGGCGCACTCGGGCATCGATCGGTGTCTATCGCTCTCGGTGTTTGGGGCGCGTCTATGTCTGCTTGCTTGGGTGGTGGAAATATCGGAGCTACATCTGTGGATAGTTAATGAATTGCGTCTCCTTTAATCCTTGTCCATGCTTCGTGATGTCTATGCTGCCTCATCTGTGCCTTGCTGTGATCATCTCTTTGTTTATCCGTAGCATCGCGTGTTGTCTAGCTATCCGAGGCTACCCCGCGTTCTCCACGCGGCTCTCCACATGAACATCTTAACACCAACAGCTATATCTGCCCCACTGTATGCGAACGACGTGCGTACCCTGCGCTCCTTCGCGATGAACCTCGCGAACTGAGACAACTGCCCAGTGCTAACCATGCCTCACTCAGACCACTCTCCATCTCCGCAACGCGAGTCATTTCCCCATCTCCCAAAATTTCCAGATAACGTACCCACTGCGCCTCTTCTACGCATATCCCTCCAGAAACTTCTTGAGCACGATGAAGAAGAACAAAACAGGTGCTGGCAAGCATGTTGCGAATTAGGTTTCTTTTACCTCGACGTACGCACACGCAACAGTGACACGAATAATGGAACTACTATCGATGGCGATGCGTTACTCGGAGACGTGGACAAATTGTTCGATGTGATGCAAGACTTTTATGATCTCGATGTCACAGAGAAGATCAAGTACGATTTTAAAGACCAGGGCAGTTACTTTGGTTACAAAGGATACGGCGAAGGCATAGTTGACAAGCAAGGGACGAAAGATAGGAATGAATTCTACAACGTACGTCGATCTTCTCTCACATGTCTCCAGTACTAATACACCATCTTAGATCTCCAAGGACGATGTCATTGGTCTCACTGACCCCCTCCCCTCCCCAGCGGTCCTAAATCCACATCGTGGTCTGTACAAATCGTACATCGCCTCCTCACACGCGATCTGTATGCTTGTCACTTCTCTGCTATCTTCCCGGCTCCCTTTAAAAGAGGATATCCGTGGAGCGGGTGGTCTGCCTGCCATCCATCGCTTGAATGCCGCATCAGGGGACCAGATCCGTTTTGTCAAAGCGCCGCCGCAGGAGCAATCGCTCAAAGGCGTGGCGTTGGGTGAACATACGGATTTTGGTAGCGTCACAGTGCTGTTCAATCGTTTGGGTGGCCTGCAGGTCAGGCTGCCTGAACACATATCGCCACTTGAGCCGATGTCCGCGTCTCCCCCACCTACCGACGTGGAGAAGAAGCTGTGTGAAGATGGCTGGACGTATGTTCGTCCTTTACCTGGACACTGCATCGTCAATCTTGGAGATGCGCTTGTCAAGTTCTCTGATGGTGCGCTGAGAAGTAACATCCATCGCGTTGTTGCTCCGCCAGGTGAACAGGGCAGTGTTACGAGGTACAGTCTTGTGTACTTTTGCCGGCCCGAGGATGACGTTTTATTGAAGAGTTTAATAGAGGGCGGGTCAAAGGATGCAGAAGAGCAAGTTACAGCAAAAGATTGGATTCTTCGAAGGGCGTTAGGACGGAGGAAGGCAGATGGATGGGAGAAGAGTAGTGGCACAGAGAGTGTGAGTATGAGGAGTGGTGGGATGAGGTCGTGATACAAGGAGTGTTAGGTGTATACCCTTAATGACTATTGGGCGCATACCAATGACCAGCCCTTCATCCCCAGCTGTTGCAACTCGCGAGATAGTGGCCAAAAGGCATCGGAAGTTGGATGTTACAGTTGAACACGATCAATGTGAACTCATGATTGTGGCATGTATGGAGAAGAAGTGGTCATATTCATTGAACTAGCCCCATGTACCATTGCCTCCAGCCCAGTCCCATGTACCACTCCCTCCATTCTCCCGTCATCCTGCGGCATTGCCGCGGTAGAAGCGAACGGCGGTTCTGCTTATCGCTTGAGGATTGCTTTGCCGAGTTCGACGGCTTCAAGCGCCTGCGCATTTTTGGCGGTTAGTGGGCCTTTCTTCCTCTCTATCCTGAGGGTTTCTTCGGCTTGGGCGAACAAGCTCTTAGCATTGGCCGTTCTCTGTTTGAGCTGTGCCAGACGTTTCTTTCCTGCAGCAATTTTCTGCATGTACTCAGCTTTATACAAAGCTTTGCGGCGCTGCCCCTCAAGGGTGACATTCGCTGTGAGGTCAGTGTTTTTTTCGATCCACTTTTGCTTGCGAGCCCAAAAGTCGTCTCGCTCTGCATCTGTTAGCTCTGGCAAGGCAAGGCTTGATATACTCTTGCCTGCCCAATCGATGCTAAGGCCGCCATTCACGGTGTAAGCGCGTAGATAGCGACAGAAGACAACCTCGCAGAGCTGTCCCAGACCCGGGTCGAGGATCAAGCAGATCACGTAGAACTTGAGCCTGTACAAACCAGGCCATTGCGTCTCGCATATGTCGCTTACAAGCAGACTGAGCCAACTAGCCGAGTTCCGGCTTTCGTGGCCTTTGCGCCGCTTTGCGGCGTTCATTGCGTACCCAACATACTGTATTGTGGGTGCTAGGTTGATGCCTTGGCTTCGACAATGGCGTATGCGAGCTCGGCCTGCTACGATCCAGGCGCGAAGACACTTCGCTCTGCTCTCCGAGAATGCGTTTGCGCTTGTCTGGAGATGGCGGCGAATACCTTTCCTCGAATCATCGAGGGACCAGCCAGTGGTGTCTTGGGAATCCGTCGTCTGAGATTCCTCTTCATCGGCAATGCAGTCGATGTTGTACGCTTCGGTGGCATGTGCCACACTGCGCTCGCAGTAGCGCTCAGCGATGTCTAGCATCTGCTCATAATGGTCAAGCGACATGGCGGAGCCGTTAGTATCGGTCAAGGGCCGTACATAGCACGAAGGATGGTATGAAGCGCGATCTCGCAGCTTGTCAATGTACTGTGCGACGTCAGTACCAGCGGCCCGGCTTTTCAGGTAAGCAAGATCAATGTTGCCAGCAATGGTCTCAATAAGGACCTCTTCGTTCATGGAACAGAAAAACCGATCACAGGCGCCTTGCCATACGGGAGGGAACTCGGGATCTTCCATGATACCACTCAATGGCGAGCCTGAGGCGCGCTCATCGTCGAAACCCGCCTTGATCAGCGGCAAGAAACCATCAGTCGGTATTCTCCGTGCTAGGTCTACATAGCGGTCGACGTCAATAAGCGCCATACCAGGCAGCTCGGTGGAGTCGATATCGACATCAGTTAGGAGGTCCGTAGGGTCGGTTGCTGGCACGTTGTGCGGCTGAGCCGGCGTCTTATGGGTGCTTGGGCTGTATTGAACAGCCTGGTTCCTGTTGCGTGTGCCCGTTATTTGAGGGCTTCCTGGGTTAGCGATCATCGCTTGAGTGCCATGGTCGACACTCTCTTCAGGCAGTGGCGGACTCCGCTCACGTACGTCCCGACTGCGGCCTCGGCCAGTGAGTTTTGGGTATCTATCTCCATCGGAAGGATACCTATGGTCAGTATAACCACCATGATGATCATGTCCTGTCTCAGGTACAGGACTATACATAGCGCCGTAGCGCTCACCGGAACTCGACCTTCTGTCGTCGAGATATGGCGTTGGCGACCTATTAGTCTGCCAGTTACCTTGCGGAGGAGCCGCATTGGAGAATTTCGGAGGAGCCGCGGGAGCCTGCCTGTCTAGGCTAGAAACGCCTGGCGCCTCATGTCGGTGCTCGCATTGCGACTCTCGTCGCTGCTCTTGTCGCTGCAGCGTCTCTGGCCCACGAGCGGTATCACGCTCAGCTTTCATGCTCTCTTCCAGATGCGCTATACACCAATCCTCGTTGGCAACCTTCAGCAGGTCGGGGCAGATCTGCTGAGTGTGAGTATGATTGGGGTTGAGTGGACAACGCCCTCGGCATTCGCGCCAGGTCTTGCGGTGGTGTGACGTTGCCGTCTCACCGCACATCATGCACCGGGTATGAAAGTGCTTCACGCCGGCGTCTTTCATGACTGCCATGAAATCAGGCGGGCGGATGACATCCGCGTAGTGCCCACGTTGGGACTTGTCATCTTGCCTGTCGCCAGGCGGGCCATCGCCGTTGTTACCAAGGCCTTGGCCGAATTGTTGATGCTGCTGATGCAGCGAAGAGGTTGCCATGTTGGTGTCTTCCATGGTGTTGTGAGTTGTTGGAGGTGAGAGCAAAATTTCAGTGCGGTGTTGACCTTCTCAGTCGCGTTTGCTTAGCCAAGGCGCTAGTGCACCAGTCGCGCGTTCAAGTGAAGAGTGATATCTAGGTACGCTTAGGATTGCGCAACGTCGGCAATGTTTCACTTCACCAGTGGTTTCTTTTCGTTCGTCTATTCGGATTTTTTGCACCATCTTTCACATGAGAGACGTTCGAACTCAGTATAGCACCGCTAGAGATACTAAATCCAAATCGAGGTTTATCCTATACAGTGATGTTGGCAGTTGCGCTGTTGTTGTGAGAGCACATACGAGGAAGGCGCGCCCGTCCACTGGTCAACACCGCACTCACACTGAATGAAGACAGCAACGATAATGTTGTAGATTCGATCAGTGATAAACTATTTTCAAACGCTCGCACGCTTCACCCATAGGGCGTTACATCATCTACTCATTCCAAAAGACACAATCGGAAAAGACCCCAACGACTTATTGTCCACCCGTCTTCTCATGCGTGCTCATCAAGCTACCAATGAAGGTAGTGATAAGTCTGCTCTGTACGGCAACAATGTCGTCGGGTACGAGCCAGATGGTGGCGCCCATCTTTCGCGCAATACTGATGGCCAACTTGGCGTTCTGGTAGCATTCGTCGTCGTTGCGGCCCTGGTTTACGAGGTCGTAGTCGACGTATGCGGGCTTCATGCCGGCGAGGACATCGAGCAGGAAGACGGCGTTGGCGAGAGACGAGTCCTTGAAAGAGCGGACTTGGCTGCCCTTGCCGCCCTTGCGTGCCATATCGTTGGCCCACTTGATCATATCCGCGTCGGAGATCTCGCGCTTGCCGAGGCGTTGAGCGAGGCCGTTGAGGGTAGCTACGATGTCCTTGCGCATCAGCTGCCATACCAAACCGAGAGTCAATGTGCGTTGACCGTCGGTGATATCAGCACCCTGGATACCTGGTAGCGAGAACTGGACCTGCTTGCCAAGCTCGACGGCATAGTTGGTATTCTCCAGGGCCTTGAAGCGCATCAGTTCTTGGCCTTCGCGTGGCTTGTTAACGTGTCGCCAGTTTACGCTGCCTGGAATGACCTTGTCGTATGCTTGCAGAATGACTGTACCGTCCTTGAGGTCCTCGTAGAAGGATTGTACGACCGGCTTGACGTCAAGAGAGTTGAGCCACAAAGTAAAGACACGAGCCTCGCGCTCTCCCGCGGCATCAAAGTCATCAATCTCAGCCTTCTCCTCCTCGGTGATGGGGTCAAGGCAGGGGTGTGTGTTGAACAGGTTGGCGACGAAAGCCAGGTTGAGCTTCGGGTTTCCAGCCACCAGAGATGTAGGTGTAAGGAATTTGCGGCAGTCGAGAGCGTCGGCATTCTGCAGCACCATCTCCGCGCGCTGGAGGAGATCGGTTTGCTGTAGCGGCGAGCGTGAACAGGTTTCGGGGGCCAGCTGATTGAGGAGAACAGTGTAGTTCTCGCCGTCCTTGACGTCGGTCGAGAAGTTGGAGACACTGCGAAGGTTAGCTATGTTGACGCATTCAGACCATATCCTTGTCTACGTACGTCCTGTGCCACTTGGCGTTCTTCAAGTGGTAGTTGAACCATCTCAGCAGGATCTGCTCCGGTGGCAGACGCAGGAATTGCTCCAATGTCTCGTCATCTTCCAATAGCCTGTACAACTCAGGGTGCAGCTTGATGTCGATCTTGCCCAGCAGACCTCTCCGGATGATCTGCCAGATCAGACCCAGAATCAAATGCTCGCGTACTTCAATGATATCTCCGCTGCCAATGTTCACCACTGAGCATCCAATACCCTTGGCCGACTCGATGACGATGTTGTTGTTCTCTGTGAAGTGGAAGTTGTTGAGCGACTTGATCTTCTTGCCCGGCTTGTTCAGCACACGTTCGTCAATGGTGTCCGGTACGCTGTCGTTGATGAGCTTGGACAAGACCAGGCCGTCCTTGCAGGCGTCGAACATCTCAAACGTGTCTGTGGGGAAGGGCAGGCGGTCGCCGATGTCTGGGTCGCCGGCGAGGACGGCGTTGATGTGGCGCGTAAACTCGGTTCGCTCATCTTCGTTGATGGTGTGGGTGACATTTGCAGAAGAGCCCTGGACCTGGATCCTGCCGCCACCGACGCTGCCTTTCGAGGCATGCCCAGGGTTGGAAGGCGAGTTGACGCTTGAAGCTGTGCCGGCTCGTGGTCGGGTTGGGCCGGTTGACATGCGCTGTTGGGCAGGAGACGAGACGCGCAGTTTGGAGATGAGCTGCGGCGGTTAGCTTCTGGACAGGCCACAGCGTACCACGATGCCTACATCTACATAGTCGTCAAGCTCTACTCTTCTCGAGCTGTCTAGTTCCACCTCTTTTAGGGCTTGTCGCACCACGTCGTACGGCTGGTGCTCCGACTGCTGCGCGGCCTTGATGACGGTTCCCTCGTCGAGGTAGCCCTTGTCGTCGATGTCGAGCTTCCGGAAGGCATCTTGCAGGCCAAAGATCTCGCCCTGCTCGAACTGGGGGTACTTCCTGTGCGCAATGCCTGGTTAGCTACTGTGGAACCCAACGGATGCTGTCAGAGGGAGCTCGCGCCCACGTACTTTTGCAGCTTGATGATGTTCATGTTGGCGGTGCAAGTCAACAGAAGTCAGATGCGGAAGAAAAGGATATACTGGGCGGCAAAGTGACTGCCTGGCTCCGCCTCGTTCTGGGTTGCGCGTTCGATCACTTCGTGCCTCTTGTTTTGCTTACCCGATGACGACGTGGGGCTGCTGCCAAGACGGACACCTCGAGGGGGCAGGTCGCATCCTGCTCCCGGATTACGTACGCACGTCACCTCTCTCCTGGTGTCAGGCTGCCATTGCTTCATAGGTACCCAACTCCATGACAGACATTAACAGCCGCCGCAATTTCATCGCCTTTGTCATGCTCCTGATGCGCGCTTGCTTTTCATCTCTTTACCAACATTCTGCCATCTTCAATGCCCAAGGCCTTCCATGGGTCCCCAGTTGTTGAAGCGGTGTCCACTGCCACCTCACCCTTCGCTAGAGCCAGTCCTTAGTGTCTACTACGTGAAAAAGCCTCACACAACACATCACATTCAAACAACAATCGCTCAGTGCATCAGTGGAAAAAGAGCTTTTGATTCCCTCATTAACGTCATAAGGTCCATATCGCCGGCTCGCCCAACGAAAAGTAGACACTAAAGCCATCCCGTCTCCTAAAACGCTCAAAGTGGCCCGACGGCTGCCCGTATGCTATTCAGCCCGAACGTACCACCTAGATAAAAAAACAACAGGGCGACATGCCCGCTCTGGACATGCCCGCCAAATCAACATCATCATTGCGTGAACATCCCATCGTGTACGCCTGCATTTTCGTCAAACATGGCGTGCCGTTGATTTCGAAACGAGAAAGAGTACTGGAGTTGTGTCGCTCACGTCGTCGGTCGCACAGCCACGTATATGTATCCGGTATTAGCGGTGGTGGGGTTGGCGTATGTCGAGCGAGAGCATTATTGAGGTGACAGGACGACCGACGTCGAAAAGCTTCCAGTACTCTCCCAAGCTTCAGAAAGGTAAAGGACGTGATTGTAGAATGTACAAGACTTGCACGTGCTCGTGCCGCATGCAGAAGTCGTATATCATGAGACTCAAAGCCCAGGACATGGTGTATAGGAACAGTGGTTCCACGAAGCAAATGGTCGTAAAAGTCGTGAATGCCGAAACGTGTTGAAATGTAGACAAGAGATAAAATCAGAAGGAAATGTGAACACAAAGAAATATGAGGGAGCGAAAAGGTGGCGTCTAGGTCGCCTCGAACCGTTGCGTTCCGATTGGAGAGTGCCTGAGAGATGTCGAGGTGGCATGTTGTATGTTGCTTCTGAAAAGACCGCTCGCTCAATGCCGCGAATTCGCTGGAGATAGAGGCCAAACCGCCTTCTAATATGGGAACCGGCAGCTGACCACCCAAATGCTTGCGCGAAGGTTATCCCATTACCGTCTGGCACGCTGAGCTGACATGGTATGCGCACGCTGGATGCCAGGGTTGGGATCAGCGTAGTTGCCGCCAACCGCGCCACCCTCCATGGTCTTGCGCCTCTTGAGACCGCCCATGTCGTCGCCTTGGACACTGTCGGGGCGGTATGGGTCCTGATCTTCGTCGTCGCGACCGCGTTTACCCGAGTTGTTGACTCCGTTTGTAGGGGGATATCCCTGACTGGGATATTGCGATACAGCCCCAGGTCCCTGGTAAGCGTCGTGAGCTGCGTTACCGTTAGGACCACCTCGGGGGTCACTCATAACGTTGTAAAGATTGCTAGAGGGCGGTGCCTGGCGCTGCGGCGTGGGGTAGCCCGAGTTCCATTGAGGCTGACCTGTGGCTGCCGACCGAGGCGTGGCTCGTCCGGACCCGTTCTGATGAGGTGATCCTGTCATCTCCGGAGAAAGGTGAGCGTGGTCGGGGTGCATGGCACCCGGAGCACCGTTAGGAGTGTAGCCGTACGGGCCCCTGTTTCCGTTGTATGGAGCGCTAGAGTGAGTGTACTCATTGTCGTGGTCATGGTCCCCCTCACTTCCAGCCTGGGGAGGAGCCACCTGCTCACTTCCCTGTGGCATCATTCCATCAGCTGGCTTAACATCGCCCTCATCTGGCACATCGCTGATGCGGGATGGCGGTGCCATCTCTGTCTTTGGGTAAGAGCCGTCTTGACGGTATGCCATCATGGGCTGTCCTTGCGCATATTGGCCTGGTTGCGAGGGTGGTCCCGAGTACAGGGGCCTGGAGCCATCGAAGCTTTGACCTGAGGCGTAGGACATACCTTGCTGAACAGCGCCAGGAGGAGTGCTTGCAGGTGTGGTTGGTACGGAGCGCGTGTTGCTCAGTCCGGTGTCAATTGACAATGGCTGACCGCTCTGAGCGTTTTGGACGTTGCTACCGTTCCACTCATAAGAGCTGCCTTGGTTGCCCATGCCCATGATGCTCGAGGCACTTGTAGGAGGAGTGGGGAAGGTGTGAGCTCGGTCGATGCCTGGACGACCTGACGAGGGATGTGGCTGGATAGCATGCGGTGGCTGAGACATGGCAGCACCAATCGGGTTGCTCATTGAGTGATGATGATGGAGCGAAGGAGGTTGCGACGCCGCCGGACCGGAGAGGTATCGCTGATGTGTCTGCATCTGGTCAGGTCTTCGGTTGCGGTCAACAGCAGCCATGGCAGCGCTTCCTACACTTGCCCTCGTCTGGTTCGACGGATGGTAGAGCAGTGCTCCAATGTCGTGAACGAACAGAGGATATAGCTGCTCGGTGATTTTCTCCTTGTTTGCAAACTCAAGAGCCCGTTCGAAGGGAATCCTGTTTCGTGTTAATACGTATTGACCATGTTCAGAGTAATGGCACCTACCAGACACCCTTGAGATGCATCGGGCCAATCTTAACGACATGGCGCGTCTTTTCGCTCTTCAGTATGCCGTCTCGACGACCTCGGGTCATTCCCGCAACGTTCAGAAGCTTGGTACCGTTGATCATGTGATTGTCTGCAGTAGTTTAGCTTGCCGTTTCTCCAGAAGAACAGATCCGCGAGTGCATCTTACCTTCACGACGAGCAACGCATACGCCTTTCGCTTCGACCTGGAAGCATAGACTACCTTCGTCCTCCCAGAGCGTGGCAGTTACACGAGGCTTCATTCCTGGTGGAGCGACCTGGCCAGTGTGATCGAATGTCTGAGACGGATAGCCCTGCGAACCAGCTAGTGATGACGTGGGCGCACCAGAGGACATGGCTGGAGAAGTTAGTCTAAATCATATGGTACGTTCGGTGTCAGACTCACCCGGAAGCTGCAGCGTTGAAGGGACCATTGCAGGGTTCATTGAGGAAGACGCAGGGATCTGCGAAGGGACACCAGTAGGGTATCCGTACGGATATCCAGGCGGGCCTTGGCTGTACTGGTGTTGAGGTTGCATCATTGAAGACTGCTGTTGTGGGTATGAGTAATGCGACAGACCCGAAGGGGGAGCTGAAGCTGGGGCGTGTGTAGCGGTAGCCATGTGTGATTGATGCACGTCAGCATACGATTGCATCTGGTTCATGCTGTTGTAGCCGCCTGGAGCAAAACCGTATCCGTCCTGGGTACCGAACGGGGAGCTCTGGACAGAATGCGCGTTCGCGGACTGAGGGTCACGATTGAGAGACTGGGGAGTCTGCTCGGGGGACGGCGTTTTGAAGCCGGAGGTTTGACCGTTGATCGACGCCGCGTAAGATGTCTGGGATCCTGCGCTTCCACCAACCACTGAACCAGAGCTAATGGAGTCACCTCGAGGTGATGAGGAGTTGGACGAGGCGCTGGGATGCGACTGGATCTGGGGTAGGGCTGGCAGACGCTCGTTCGACACTGCAGGCTTAGGCGTGTAGTGGGACTGGTACCAGGTATCAACAGGGCCGCGAGCGTGGACCGACGAGATCGATGGGAGCTCCAGCTTTACGGTATTGACGTGTTTTCGCGTGGACGTGGTTTGTGTTCGACTTCGAGAAGCTCTTCGCGAGGATGCTCGAGTCAGTCCTCTCGATAACCGAGCGTATGCTGTGGAAGAGCAAGCTGTCGACGCTCACAAGGCTAGATTGCAGAATCTGCGCACGTAACCGACAGACGATAGCTTGCTGATGTTATAGATTGCCGCAGAAGGTTGACGGGGCGAATAGTCTTCACCGCAAGTTAGTTGTTTGCTTCGCAAAGGTGAGGTCGGTCAACTGCAGCGGGAACCAACGAGACGCGGCCAAACACGTGTGCAAACAAGACCAACTGGAAATTCAGATTGGAGGACGCAGCGAGAGCGGTCAAGTGGGACAGATTGTGCCGAATCGATCGGGGTGAGAGAGTGCAGTGTTGGTGATAGTGAATGGAGGGACTAACCAGAATGTATTGACGGCGGGCAGACGCGACGCAAAGCTCAAAGCAAGAGTGAAGCTGCGGGACGAAATCGAACGCTGCAAACAATGCTGGATTCTCAAAAAGCTAGTCGTTACGTCGTTGCAGTCGTGAAGCAGGGAAGCGCTGGTAGTCGGCAATGCTTTTGACGCTGGTTTTCAAAACACGCAAAGGGACGAATTGACAAATGCCGGCCTGGAAGAATAGCTGGATAGGGCAGTTCGGGCTCGAAACATGTGCTGCAGGGTTGGCGTGGGCGATATCGTCGTGAAGGGTCGTAATGTCGTCGCGCTTCGTTAATGCGGGCCGAGCTGTATCGATACTGATAACCGCTGCACTTGCCAGAAAACACTACGCGCAACACGCGTCAGTACTCGTTTGAGTGCACGAAAGAAGATGAATTGTGTTCAGTGTAATCAATAAGCGGCCGTCTATGAGAGGTAAACAAGGAAAGCCAACAGAAAGGCTTCTTCGCAGACTGCGGTGGGGAGGCGGAGGGTTTAGAGGCGGAGGTGGTTGGGATGGGACCTCTGATGCTAGTGCTGGACCAACCAGACAAGGCGACAGATAGGCGAGAGAGCTCGGAAAAGCCAGGCGGCGAGTCCGGCAGCACTCGAGACTGGCAGAGAAGAAGAGAGTGGTTTAGACCCGGTTTACTCACCAAATTCTTCAACGAACGAACGCGAAGAGTGACAACGACGCTGGTGGTTTGCTTGCGTGTGGAGAAGGAAGTCGTTCTTGACGGCGGTGCTGCAGGATTCTCTGCAGCGCTCGACAGCAGGCAGGCCGCAGCTAAGAGGGCTGACCGAGACAGGCGAGCAACGCACGCCCCGCAGGATAGTCTGTTCGAGGTGGCCGCTTCTTTTGCAGACGGCGTGTCCAATGCTTCTACACTGTCAGTGCGCGATGGGCGTCGCTGGCAAGTTGTTCCGTAGAGACAAGCTGTAGCTGCGTGAACGGGCCGGCGCGAGTTTGCAGAAGCGGCTCAAAAGACAGGCGATGCAGTCGAGATGAAGCCGCAGCAGCGCGTGAAGCCAGAAACCGGTGCGCCCAAGGTGCAGCTTCTGTACTGTACCTAGAGACGGGTGGTGGAGATCTTCTGGGGACTCAGCGCTGCACACACACGAGCCGCCGCGAGCACACAATCTAAAATCACTTCGGGCTTGGTGGGAGTGTGAGAGGACACGATGGCATGGGGGTGGCCCGGCTTGCGCACCCAGCCTGGACCCGCGAGCAACAATCCCGTGAAAGGCAGGCCGTTTCGCTCAAGGCGCACAGACTCCACCTTGGAGCATGCTGACTGGGCTGATCCGCCGACGGTGCGGTTGACAAGGGCGCTGGATGGAGAACAAGATGACAGGGACAGGGCTGCGAGGCTATACCGCGACGACCACTATGCACGCAAGCGAGCGTACTGTGGTAGGACTCTCGTGCCAGCCACCACCCTGGCCCAAGAAACACGACAGCAGACGCATCCTCTTGCACGCTTGTTGCCACGGACGCCTCTGGGGGACCGTGGGGAAAGACGGCTATTCCTGCTCATCGCCCTTGATACAGTACAGCTTCCAAGACAGTGACGATGACATGACTGGCAAGGATGGTGGGCTCCAAGTTTAGCGGGCGCCTACTTTTTTTCACCAGTGTGCCGCTTCCTGAGGCATCGGATGGGCTCCCGATGGGGATAACACGGCTGAATAGATTGGGGCCATTCAGAGTAGCCGGAGATATTTGACGCGCTGCGCAGATACACCTAGTCAGTGATGAAATGATAGGGAACAGTCTGGCAAAGGCTGCAAGCTTTGACTAAGCTGCGCCGGACCGCGTTGATGCAGAGCATAGCCCAGAAACGCATCCCAACAAGCGATCGGAAAGCCCCAGGTCAAACGTCTGGGTCCATATCACGCACAGTCGGCTGGCGGTGCTGAGTGGCCCGGCTGGCGCGATGATTTGCACTGCTGCGAGTCAGAGCGGGACGCTTGGTAGTGCTCACTGAGACGAAAAAGCAGAGAGAGACACTGCAGCACTGCCGGCCAGCCACGCTCGCTCTGAAACGGGCTCAACTGCCGCGGCACGCCCGCTATGGGCTGACCCAATTTCGTCATCTCTTCCTCCTTCACGGCGGCACTCGATGCTTTGGGCAGGACGTAAATGAGATTGAGCTTCCTGAGTGTCTCTCGACACCCTGACGCCGTGCAAATTCCCTACTCAGGCTAAATGGGCGCCATCCAACTGTCGCAGGGATGCGCCCGAGAGCGAGCGGGATAGACGGACGGTAGGCCGTGCAAGCCAGCTGGCTGTCTGGTCTGGTATTGGTCAGACGTAGTATGATTGGCTGTGTAGTCGACGGTATGGACTGAGACCAGCGTCTATCACTCTCATGAGCTTATCCACTCAACAGCCTAGACACGCAAGACATGAAGCGAGCATGTGAAGCAAGTGCAACGTGGAGACTCGAATGTGTGCGACAGCCATGTCATGTCCGCGGCGTCGACTATGGATGCTGAAAGCCCTCCACACTGCAATCGAAAGACAAACGTGCCGACAGTAACACAGGCTTAGGCTTGACGTTGGATGTGGACGCCGCAGGGTTTGATAGGATGTGTGCTAGTTGCGGTGAGTAGATGCGCTGGCGACGCTAGCCATAACCAGCCTTGCCAAGTCATGGTCACGCTTTCTTACTGCGCCCTCAACAGCCACCCGCACTACCGCACTGTGAGTGCGACTCAATATTCATGGTCGTGTCTCGCGGTCGGAATTTCTCGACCCAGTATCCTGGCCTTGATCTAGCACAGTACCACAAGGGCACTCCTTTCGGCCAGCTGAAACAGCAATACAGCCAGACGCCTCCTTCGCCGCAATCCTCAAAGCGACGAACGCCCGGCGATGTCACTGCGTCACGGGACTCGCAGCACAGCGCACGGGAGAATCCGCTTCCATCCCTGCTCAAACCATGCGAACGGTGACAGCCTCGACTTTGGTACTCAAAGCAGGCCCAGCCACTTGACAGTTGGCACCTGTCCTGCCCATGTTATCGCCTCAGGCGCCAAACCAACTGTTCGCATCCATCTGATCCCCCTGCTAGCCACGAAGCGTACACTGGTGCTCCTACAACCAATCCTCCCCGTGTTTCCTTGCAACATGTGGTCTGGAGTCTGGTCGAGAACAACATTCCCGCACACCTGTACCACTACTGATGGTATCAGATGAGGGCTGTCGGAGCATATCGCATCATCAGTCGATCCTAGCCAACATTAGACAAACCATGTCAGGAACCCCACTACAGTCTGGTGGCACAATTGCTGGTGCTTGAATCACATTAATGGTAAACGGTAGGACTAGAAGCTCAAGCGACCCGCACCGTATTACCATGTGCAAGTCCTCATTCAAAGAGCTATGCGCACTATCTCTTTACTGAGGCGCAGTCACACCCTCGCCGCGTGGACTACCGTGTCTAGCAGATATGCACAGGTGTAAATAAACGTGCAGTGCAGCCGGCGCGATGTGGGAGCGGATCGTGGAGAAAGGCCCGCGCCTGTCTCTACCTCTTACTTGCTGACCACCACTAGACTGGCAATCGGAACCGGCAACATCAGCGTGTCAGAATAAACACAGCCTTTGACCGATCTAGACAATAGCCCAGAAGTGTCGGCCTCTCAGCACATGACAAACGTTCTATTCTCGATCCTCCGACAGGGTTCAAGGGAAGGGCGACTCCTGTTGTATCAGCCTTAGCCCCCTCGAGCATCGTGTTCTCGTGTAGTGGCCACGCAGTGGGGTCTGTGTACATTCCTGTCCAACTGGCAATAAAGCGCAATCTGGACTCGGGCCACAGTTCTCTGTATCCCCGGAGGAACGCGTGCCATACATCCGGGCTACATCGACTAACGAGCTGATCTCCTTCTTATCCAAGAACGTGGCTCTAAAGAAAACAAAAACCCTTTACGGTTTTCACGTTGAATGCCATCTCGAACACCTGTACGAACGTTCCTGCAGCGTGAGGCAATCCCGCGATGCGGCCGCGCTTGGGACAATCTAGCCGTCGATTGGATAAAGCCGCGTATGCAGCAAGCCGCACCTGCATATGCATGTGATGTAGGGTATCCCTGTGTAGTCTTAGCCAAGCCGGTGCCCCTCACCTTTCCACGATCATAGCTCGATCGAACTGTTGGAAGATGGCCTTCACGTGCAGTTGCACTGACAATCTCACGTCTCCGCTTGATAGCACACGAGTGCGAAGCCACAGTCGTTGATACACTGAAGGATATCGAATTCTACCGCGACGGCCACTCTCGAGCCTTTGCTTCCATATTGATCAGCATCACATCCTCGCTCAAGCGTTCAGATAGGCGTCGGGCTACCAATCACCACCGGCCACGTCAGGAGACAGCAGAGCCGTTATCGGGGTATCGACGGAGCAAGTAAGCCACGACCGCTCCTTGCAGCTCGTGGGGTGTGACGTCCCTCTGTGATTGGTGGGTCGACACGCTCACCGGTCTGGCTTCATGGGTTTTCGCCCCACCCCTTGTCACGCTCTATGGACGACTCGCTTGTTGCGACGTTCTCTAGCGTCTTTTCGATTACACTCCAGATGCTCTTCGATGCTCAACAAAGTTCGACAATGAACAATCGAAGTGAGGGGTTCATTGTTCGGTTGAGACGACTACCCGTTTTGCCGGCAACAAACACCTTCTACAAGCGAAGGCCTCACCGCTCTTCTATTCTTACGTCTCGGATCTTCAATGGTAGGCGGAAGCAATCTAAAAGCTTGCTGGCGAGCTAGGGTGAGGTAGACGGCGGCCGTGCTCCCCCACTGCGCCGCACGCTCAGTGTACATCCAAAATGCCGGCAGCGACACGTTGAAGTCGTCACTCGAGTCAGGATGTGGACGGTAGGCAAATCTGTCGACTTCCGCCTCCATGCAGCATCTCAACGGTAGCCAAAAGCAGGTTGCCATCTCGCAGCAGCAGAGTCGCTTGTTGTTAGGGCGGCGTATAGCCCGCACGACATACCTGCGTGCGTCAACTGTATATCTCGCCACAATTCAGGGTACACTACAGTATGCCCCACGCTATGAAGCGAATCGTGACTATCAATAATTCGATTTGAGGAACATACGTTCTAAGAAAGGCCTCAGCGCGACTATGCATAGACAGCGATGGATTCCCACGGGTGCATTCAACCTACCGCGGCGTCCTTCGTGCATTGACCGTCAAACCCAGCTGTACGGACACATAACGTCCCGGTATAACACTGCGGAAGCGGCTGTATGCACATTCGCATGGCCGGTCTCAATATCGATGCGCCATAGTTTTCATCTTGTTTATCCAAAGATGCACTTTCGCCGGGCAACAGGCGAACAGATAACGGGTGCACGCGCTATTGCGCTATCTACCAAAAACACGCCATCTACTGTGTCTTCTCAATACCATGGCCAGCTCGCTAAAGAAAGCAAACAATATCACCCGCGACCTTGGCAGCGGGCGGCTGGATAAATCAACACATTCGCTTAGAAGCATTGTCAATATACCTCAGCAGCATCGGCAATATGACGGTATTCTACAGATCGCGTCCGAGGGTCTCTGAGAGAAAGACTGGCGCGGTTTTCAGCACATCCTCGTTTCCTCAGAGTCCTTGAGTCGCCTAGCGTATTCTGATAGGTAATCAAGACTAGCAGGTCGTGTTGTCGTATCCGAGCAAAGAAAAAAAACTCAAGCCGAGTTGCTTTTGGCCGAACCTCTAATCCGTCGCTATGCGAGCGGACTACGCACCAAATTCAACGGGCTATGACGCCCAGGCCCAGACTACTTCACGCCTAAGCGTTACTAGAGGTTAGATACGCGTCAACGGTGGACCACTCGCAAGATCCTCGAGCTTCTCCATCGCTATCCGAATACACCGAAAAGAACGTGCTCGACCAGCCATCCCGGGATACGCCGGGGTGGCTGGAAAACATGGGCTGATCCGTTGTGAAAATCTCTGCATGCATTGCGGGCCGAGATAAGTCGCGCTTTGATCGTGTCGCAGTCAACGGTCGTAGTTCATTTGGTCACGTTGAAGTTGTTTGAGACTTGCGCCTGCTTGTGGCTGGGTTCGCATTATGCGAACCACGGTACCAGATGGCATAGCGCCATGCTACCATCGAGCACGCATGTAAATTTACGTCTACACACCCTGCGAACACCAATACTAGGTCTATGCCCATTGACCCCGCACCAGAGACGGCAATGTCGGATGTTGACCACCGACTTTCCCCACGCGTAGGGACTGTCCTGCCCCAAACGTACACGCAGGAAGTGCGTATCCACGCATTGGGTCCCAAGGCTTTCCTTTGTTGACATCAACGAGATGTAGTGATTTTGGAAAACAACATCACCGTTGGCAGCTTCGTTCCAATTCGCGGAATGTAGCATTCTCCGATAACCTCGGCTTGCATTACGTGTCTCATTGCAACATCATCATTCCATACGGCCGGCTATTGCTTCGCCCCAGCACACTCCGAATCACTGTACCAGATCCATGAAACAAGCCTGGCTAAAGCCTGAAACACACAAGTTCTCAGTGTTTCTACTACGGTAAACCAACACACTCCTCGTCCGCAATCTCCTGCGAACATGTGTTGCAGATCAAACACTCGATGTTGCAAACTAGACGATGTCATGTTCGAAAGCAGGACGGGTGTATCCCTCCTGTCGAGTAATTTACGTGCGTCGCGGGTCGGCTCTGCAGATTTGACACGTTCGGTATGTGCTTTGCCTGCATTGCAGAGGCGTGCATGCGCAGCTTGCTCGTGTCAGATGTTGCAGGAACTATGCAGCGGCAACCTTGCTCGTGGATGTTGTAAACATGTAGACGGCTGGCATCACGTGCAGTGAGTTTACTCGCATGGTTAATCTGGCAGTGCGCACAGCGTGTCATGCCTCTATCACTTACTGTTGCCTCTAAATGTTTGGTCATATTATTCTGCGAGTGGCGAATCCAGTCCGTCCATCCTTCAACATGAGAACGTGATAGTAACAGAATGACGAGTCTTGAGTTTTCCTGTATGTGATGTCTGCGGGAGTTTCGACTATTCGGGCCCTCATTCGACAAACATCGAGTTGCGCCTACTTCGATAAGCACGAAACACGGGCAGCCCCGCATAATGTGCGCCTCCGCGCCTCCGTCTATAGAGTAGAACTCCTGTGCTCTCTCAGCTCCATTAGCAGGCTCGTAATTATAGTCATCGACTCTGCATCATCGAGCAATGATCATCACATCGATACTCTGTCTTGTCTTTACACATTTCTTCGTCGTAACCCCTTTCTACCAACTATCTCGCAACTACCTCTCCGCACGCAAGACTGGCTTACGCATCATAATCAGCCCAATCACCCCATATACCCTTCAATGGCGACTACTCACCAGCCTTTGCGGGTCGTATTTGCAACAGTATCGATGGTTTCGTGCCATCGACTGGACATGCTGTTGGCAAGACAATGTCAGTTTACATCAAGAGCTAGGTCTCTGCTTCATTATCGTGGCGCCAGGGCATAACGTACTATGTACCAGTGATCCGAAGACAATTGAACATGTGCTCAAGAAGTGGAGGGAGTTTGTGAAGCCTGATAACGTTAATGGTGAGCAGTACAACATATGAGAGATAGAAGTTGATCAAGAGACTTATTATCAGCTATAGAGATTCTGGGCACTTTTGGACAAAATGTGGATACGGTATGCACCTTAACCTCCCTACATCAGCAATTTTTGTTGTTGTATTCATGTAGGCGTTAGTGTGAACTGACGTGCAAAGTCAAACGGTGACGACTGGATTCGCCATCGCAAACTCACAGCGCCATGCTTCAACGAGCGAGCCTCCGCCACTGTATGGAGCGAGTCAATGCGACAGTCGAAGATCATGATAGAGCAATGGCTCTCGTCATCAGATGGCAAATGGAAAAGCATGATCAAGGATACCAGTACTTTGGCACTAAATGTCATCTCTTCAGTCGCTTTCGAGAACACCGAAGTCAACAAACCAACACCGGGTCACGCATTGTCACTCCGCGACACGCTGGTGACAGTCATGAGTACCTCGATCTCTCCAACTATGGAGGGTATTCTGCCCTTCTTACAGTTTCCAATACTCCAGTCGCTACTGCCGAGCGATGTCAAAGATCTTTTACAAGCTATGCACGAGTTCCGACAATACATGAATGAAATCATAGTAACAGAGCGAGAAGCGATGACGAGCGGGCAGACTAGAGTATCTGCTCTTATCAGCACACTTATTGAAGCTAGTGGCCAAGTCAAGACTGAAAGTAGAGCATCAAAAGCCAGACTCTCAGATACTGAGCTTAGAGGCAATATCTTCATCTTCTTGGTCGGTGGTCTGGAGTCTACGTCCATCACTCTTTCGTATGCGATAGCTTTACTGGCTGTGCATCCTGATATTCAGGACTGGGTGGTGGAAGAGTTGGACGAAGTACTGAGTGACAATGTAAATAGCGAGATGGAGTATGTCAGAGTGTTTCCGCGGTTGAAGAGGGTCATGGCTGTCATGGTACGTCTTGATTTGTTGGTCGCTCTTGCTATTCCAAACCCTCCACGTATAGTTGAATGCTAATGATGCTGCAAGTACGAAACGCTACGTCTCTACGGCCCTTCACCACCTCTTCCTCGGTCACCTTTTCCAGCTAACTCTCAGCCTGCCGTTCCAATGACACATACCAGCACCGAGGAAGGTACCGAGTCTACAAATCTACCTGCTAACACTCAAATCATGCTTAACTCTTGGGCCTGCCAAACCTCATTTACAAATTTCCCTGATCCAATCACGTGGAACCCGAAGCGCTGGATTCAACCACACCTCTCTGAGACCACCAAAAAAGCTCTTCCAGCGACTCTAGCTGCAGAAGAACTGAAGCACGCAACGGGTGGTAGCGGTTTCGTCGCTTGGGGTACTGGGTCGAGGATATGTCCTGGAATGAAATTTAGTCAAGTGGAGTTTTGCAGTGTACTGAGTACCGTTTTGAAAGGAACCAGAGTGGAGACAGTGTGTGGGGAAGACGAGGAAGTAAATACGGCCAGGCAGAAGGTGATGGACATTCTAAAGGACTCGTGTGCGGATCCGCTGCTGCTGCACGTGAGACAACCGGAAAAGCTGGAACTAAGGATCTTCAAACGCTGAGGCATATCGATGGGTTTGGCCTCGAGCTTAGGAGTCATTGAGTCCTGGCCAGTATATCTCATCGATTATGGATGGTCAATAACATGTATGCGTCAAATGATATTGTATCAGTCTTTACCACATCTAAAGAAAAGAGCGGCAAATGCAACGTACAGTACTGAGAAACACGACCTCTGCTAAGCTGAATCATTTGTAGTTCTTCTCTCACGAAGTCTCGCACCCCATACGTCTACGTTCCGACGGGTCGATGCCTTACCTCGTCTCGGTTTCCATACGCTCATAGTCGGATCCAGTCGGCCCTCCATCTCTTTGTCGCTCAACACGCCTTCCACAAACTTCCAAGTATCCGTCACGACGATGTACTCGACTTTGTCCCCAGTACCATGATGGCTCCATGTTTCTCCACCTAGCTTGCTTGTGCCCTTCCATTTCCATTCCTCTAGTGCCGTATTTTCGGCACTAAGGTATCCTTCCAGCTTGTTTGCTTGAAACATTTCGCCTTCCCTTCTCACGGGAAGCTTCCATTTCTTGTTTCGTTCGACTATGCGCATCATCTCTGCTTTCTTCCAACTGAGTGTTTCGTACTCAACCTTGAGTACGCGGAGGCCTGGATTTCCTTCGAAATAGCGCAGCCATCCTTCATTCATACGGAGTGGTTCATTGTCTTCCCAGAACCACCAGTCTGAGTATCGGATGGTGATAGTAAGCTGAGTGGGCCGGAACTGCGGTACTGAAAAGAGATAGAATAGCTGTGGCCCGTCTTCGAGCCAGAACATTTGCGTGAAGAAACGTACTTTCTGAAGCGACTGCGCCGCCTGTGGAGTCAGGTCTCTGAAGAATCTCTCGCACGCCGGGGTGCATGTGCGGCCACTGGGTCCGCGGTCTGTACCATGAATGTCAGTTTTGGCATCCGATAATAGAAAGAAACAGCATACTAAACCAGAATGCGTACTCCAATTCTCTCAGAAACACCTTCTGGCCTTCCGCGTACGCCAATCTGCACGTGCGCAAAAGCGCACTACTACCCTTGAGCGGTCCTGAGAAGCCCGGCCTGTACCAGTACGAGTCTTCCGGATATGCTGCTGCGTCGTCTTCATACTGCATGAGTGCCAACTCGAATATGTTATTACGGATCTCGCCTGGTAGGACGTCAAAGAGTGGGCTTTGAGGCTGGAAGTTGGAGGGTAGTGAGATAGGACTAGACATCATTGTGAGAGCTGCACAGGGTTATCGCTCAGGATTTATCGTGGATAAGAGTCGTCTGAAGGACATGATGAGTTTATGTACCGCAGTCTGGAGTTTGTAGCATCAGGTCTAGGCTGATGGTTGCCTGCGGCTAGTGGGGCTGATCTGATTAGCGGCCTTGCCCAAGACTTGTAACCAATAGACACCCGCTCTAACAGCCGCAGACCCACAAGGTGGTCGAATGCAGAGATCCCTTTGATGTCGGTAAGGGATGTTGCTGTAAAAGAGAGGAAAACAGTATCCCAAAGGTCGATTCTGTGTCCTTACCAGAGATCGGGGGTGCGGAGAGAATATGCAATGAACAAGGTGCGAATATGATGAGTACCTAGGTAGAACTGGCATTATCACTGGACGATATCATGCACTTTGAGTCAAGAACGAGTACCTTCCAAGGTGTAGGACAATACGTGGTGTAATGACCGAGGAATTTACTACCTAGGTAGTACACACATCACAGCGGGGAGAGCCTGAACTGTCTATGCCAGGTTAGTGTATCCAGAACGACAACGTTGTGGGATTTGGGAAATGCTGCGAACTCATTACACACTGGTCCAACTGCTAGATCAGTATCATGAATGCTCTGGACAACCAGGTTTGAAGCTTGTTCAGCTGTGGGACGATGCATACGATCACCTATATGAACATCCGGATGCGAATGACGCTGAGTATGCCTGTGAAAACGATTAAAAAGAATGGCGACAAGTCTTCGAGGTGGATGATTCAATATTTGAACGTGCGAAGAGCTATGGCATGCGGGTAGAGAGGGTGCAAGATATAACCGCATGGAAGAAAGGGCAGGGTGGTGTAGATCGGTAAAGACAAGGCGTGGGCACAGTGAATATGAACTCGCTAACCGGCAGCCGGGTAAACTCTGGGCGAACGGGCAAGCTTCGGGGGTCGCAAAGCGAACGATGCTTTCGGGTGCAATACAAGAATCCCGAGTGGTCGCAGAGCTGGGCTGTTATCGTGAAGAAGTTTGTACAAGCTACAAGTTCATGCAGAGAACTCCACACCATACCGTGGTAGAAGCCGCAATCACGTAACAATAAATAGACGCAGCTCAGAACACAGCCAATATACGCGTGCTGAATAATAACCTCTACATCCCGGTGCCATAGTATATTTTCCCCCCATCCAGGAACGTGGATCTTGTATTGTAGCCTAGAGGTCTTCGCCGTGGAATCGCATCTTCGAAATTCTCTATGGTGCGGCGAATACATCCGGTTTGGACTTTGGGTCTCGTTCTTTGGTACAGTGTGCTGCGAACATGGGAAAGTGCGTGTTATGGGGCAGCTGAAGCGCAGCAAAGACCTTCTTCCCACTTTATGACTGTTCAAGCTTGTGTATTACGGTACTGTAGTTAGCTCGCTCGAGTGCCATATAAGAGAGAAATCTACGCTTCCTTCCTTCTAATCAACACTTCACTCTCATACCACTTCGCAATACTTGTCTACACTCTCTTCAAGTACCAGCATTACCAGAACCCTGACAAAACCTAAACAAACCATCAACACAAGGATGTCTACCTTTACACCATTCTCCAGGCTCCCCATGGAGCTCCGCAATCTCGTCTGGCAAGCGAGCAAGCCCACAACAGCAACCGTCGAATTCGACGAAGATGAATACCAGGTCACAAGCATTTCACCACCATCCGCCCTTCTCACCACCTCAAAAGAAGCGCGGGCCACAGCGCTATCCTTTTCTCTCCAAAAATTCCCCATCTGGGGCCTAGAAGACTGGGAGGATCTGGCCGTAGATCCCGAGAACACGATCCTAGAGATCGTCATCAGACCGTCAAAGTCCGCCTCCCTAAACATCACATGGACCGACATCTGGGGTGTACTGGGCGACGCACTACCAGCCACAAGCCGCCTCCACATCGTATGCAGTAAGCCTGAGCGACTAGCCAGGCTGTATATGGCAGAAGAAGCAGAGTACCTTGGTGTGGGCCAATCCTGCGTCGAAGGCGGTTTGTTCAACAACGCCGAAACCGTTTCGGGTGAGCAAAAAAACCCGTGAATCACTACACGCACACCTCACGGTCACTGCTAGCAAGCACACCGTTGAAGAAATCGACCAGAACGCCTCTGAAAAAGAGGTTACTGTTTGGAAGATCACCGACCAAGACACTTCGGACGACTTTGGGCCTGAGGCCAAGATTTTCACCACCAGGGGCTTAGCGCGCGTTGAGGTCGACAAAACCTCATACCTGTCTGTAGAGCAGCTCCACAATGCTGCGAGGACCTTCGCTCTGCCTGCTCGAGAGGGGATGGAAGGGGAGGTGTCAGAGGAGGTATCAGGGGGCGAGGAGGGACAGGTGGTAAAGTCAGGGGTGGAGCTGACTGAAGATGCTGTTGCGAAGCATCTGGAGGAGTGTGCAAGACTGTGGGCGCCTAAGCCAAAGGACGTCAACTGGGACCCGGAGGGCAGCGTTGCAGCCGAGGAGAACGACACCGTCTGGAAGTGGCTTATGTAGTAGTCTCGCGATACTTTTGGGTTGGCTTTGGCAAAGGAGAATTACATGACTTACTCCTGGCTGAAGTTTGGCGCTTCGATTTGACACTGGTGCGCGATGCGAGATACTCCCTGCATCATCATTGGCCGTGCTTGCATTTTGTCTAATAGCAGTCTGATTCGAACCACCTCATCTTCTGATATCGTGACATCTTTTATGTCTACACTATCGGGTTATAAAACCCGAACCTGTTCTCTGGATCCCACTCATTTTTCAACTTGGCTAACTTCGTAAGCCTAGCATCGTATCCATACATCTCGGGCTTACTCTCCTCCCCACTAGCGTAATTCACATAGCAGTGTCGTTTTTTGTTGCTCTTGTCAAGGCCCGTATACAGCGCATTGCGCATCGCACGTGTATATGCATAGGCGTCTTTGGTCGTCTGCGCATCATCGCCAGCCCACCACAGCACTGGAGACGCGAGGATTGGATACTCGCGTTCCTCGGGTGGCATTGCCGTGGAAGCTGCTTCAACAGCCCGTACACCTTGCATGCCGTAGTTCTCCAGCAAGGTAATGGAAGTATTAAAGCGGGGATCCGCTGTGATGTTACCGAATATTGTGAATGCTTTACGGACACCTTCAAGATCCCAAGCAGGTAGCGAGACGCCGGCTCCTGCAATATTCTCGTTCCTCGTACAAGCTTGGCTTTGAAGATTGTTTCCAGTCACCGTATAAAGCTCTACGTAGTCGACGTTCGTCGATACTGTGGTTGATACTGGACCGAGCGCTTTGAAACGTAAGGCGTATGGTTCAGCTTCCGCTTCCGTGCCCTCGTATATTATATTGTATGCGACAACTGGCTAGTGGAGAGTCAGCATCTGGCACTATGACGTGGGACCATCTTACATTGATGGGATCGACAGCAGGTATCCTCACGAACACTCCTGTAAGCGCTAGCTTCGCGGGACGTTTCATAGCCGGCTCTTCAAACTCGTTGATCAGCTGGAAGAGCGCCTCAACCTTGTCGGTCGTGAAAACGAGTGAGTAGACAGTCCAGTTGGAAGGGATATCGTAGGTCTGGACCTCAAGGCTGGTCACAATACCAAAATTATGTCCTGCTCCTTGCAGGGCCCAGAACAAGTCGGCATTTGTTGTCCGAGAGGCTTCTACAACCTTTCCGCTGGCTAGAACTACGCGCGCAGAAACAAGACCGTCTAGGGAGTAGCCATGTTGGTTCTGGAGCAGACTGTGACCGCCGCCTAACAATGGGCCCGCAACCGACACACATGCCGAAAGCCCAGTAACTGGCAACGAGAACGATCAGTATGTGTACGTCTGCAGATATAGGCGTGATCTCACCTGCATACTTGCCCAAGGCGAACAACGAACGAGTGATTTCGTGTTGCATAGTTCCGCCTCCAACCATCGCAGTTTTTCCATTTTGACTGAGTGTCGTAGTGTTCAGCTTCCGCATGTTAATCTGAATACCATAGGGCAGCTTATTGAGCGTTTTGGTCCATCCATGGCCCCCTGTCACGGCCAAAAACGGGATGTTGAGACGACTGGCCAATGCGACCGTTGTTTGCACGTCGGACTCTGTCGCTACCTCAACCACCACGTTGTAGTCGGGAGATATGCGTGGAGAAGAGCCACGGACTTGGAGATCGTTCCAACGGGCATCCCATGGGAAGGTAATGGTGGCAGCTTCGGATAGGCGCAGGTTTAATGTAGATACTGCGAGCTTCAGATCGTCTGTTTTGCACGCAGATGAGCTATGAACGACACACAACAGCCAAGCTGCAACAGTAGAAAAAAGCATAATGGCCGACCACTTGCGCTGACGCTCAGATGGGGAGTGTAGAACGAAGAGAAGAAGACCTCGTGAGATACTGGGCACAAGACATGCGTGTCGCTCTATGTATTGGATTAAGCCTCACAAAGCATCTGACAGGTGCCGACCGTGGGCCAGACGGTACCTTTGCTGCACTGCAAATGTCGGTAAACGGATCACGGACTTCAGCCCATAGTATAACCGTGTCGCTACCGTACCATATCGCTCATTTGATGATCTGGAGTAAAGAATGCGGACTGGCGCACCAGGGTGCCGTAGTGGCGGAAATGTCTTTCGGTGATTGTATCGCTTTTATGCAGTCATACTGTTGCGACCGTTGGATACAGTTAGTCCGTTTATCTGTGTAATGAGTCTGTTGAGCTGATTTGATGCCTGGCGTGCAGGAGTAGGAAGGTGGTAGCGTCCACCTGCCGGGCGTACGCGAAGAAGCTGCCAAGGCGGCAAGGGGGCGGCTCTCCATGGACCGTCAAGAGCAATTCCTTCCCCACAACATCTCACTACACAAGCCCTTTATCACTTCAATACCGTTACGGTACTGACAAGTCAGAAGGCAAGAGGTCGATGCACATAATCTCATTGTGTCAGCACTGGAGGCATCCCACTGTACGCCGTTCAAAGGATCACACCTTGCTGTAGCTGCAAAGCTTGTGGCAACGGAAATTACATGGAGATATCCCACGATGCAAGCCCTGGAGGATGAGATTTCCAGCATGGTACTTGCTTATCGTTGTTGGCCTTGCGGATACTCACCAACAGGACATGGTGCTCTATCAATGCAATGTCTGTCTTTGTCCACGCCGTAACGATCTGTATTCAAAACACATGCCAGTCTCCAGGTTAGCAATGCGAGGAGCCTTCTAAGACACTTTTCGTTTTGACTCGGAGGACCAAACTTGCTCTCAACCGAGCTTCTATGTTAGCTTTCGCTCGATGGCATTCACGCAGCAAGGTTCAATGATGGGGCCATTGGACTCGACACTCGAGGCAATCGTACTCATAATTCTCGCAGGCATGGCATAACGTTTGGCAGAGTACCCTCATGCGCGTGGTATATACTGACGCTCATAGATTTGCCGGCGCTGAACTCCTGGTCACTATCCTTCTCACTTTCAAATAGTGGTCTGGCAAATACTTCTATTGCTTGCTCATAGCCACGCTCGAGATTTTGTCTACCAAATCAACGTTCTCCTTGTAAACTCAACTGCATAGCTTAATGCTTATGGGCTTATCGCAAGTATTGGGCTGCATTGGGGTTTGCAACCTTCAACTAGTGGTAGCAGCATTGAGAAAGAGCAGATGTCGATATGCAACACAAGGCTTATGGGGCCATGACGCGCTAGCATATACACCCCTATGCATTCAATCGAGTTGACGCTTTCAAAGTGCCTCCATTACAGAGGTCTTCCGAGGTTGAGTTTACATGCAGCGGAATACAAGCTTATGTGGCTCGAGTACCTAAAATCTATCGAACCACTGTTCCAAGCCAGCTTACAATAGCCTCCGCGCACTCATCAGGCGCTTCTTCAGCCCCAAAGTGTCCAACTCCGTCCCCTAGCCCATGATTCTCGATCCTTACGCCCTCACCAACCCACTCCCTCCACACATCTGGAAAGTTGAATCTACTACCAATGCCCGCCTCACTATACAGCAACAACACCGGGACTCCAATCTTCCTTCCCTCTTTCTGATCTTTCTCCTGTTCCTTGACATCCGTCGTAGCGCCCTCCTTATAGTCTTCACAGCTTGCTTTCAGCGTATGTTCCTGTGCGAAGAACTCGCCATATACAGTCAGTGCTTCATCAGCCTTTAGCTTCTCGACACCCGTGTTGCTTTTGCCCGACCAAAGCAAGATCATTTCCTGACACCAGTTGGATGGCCCAAAAGCGGTGATCATACGTGTCGCCAAATCCACGTTTGCGAGCAACGGCCAGTGGAAATACCCCGTAACCTCCTTCGCCGCAGTAGCTGGGGAGGCAAAATGTTGCCATTGTGTCGAAGTCGGGACCTGGTATGGTCAGTATCTCGAAATCTCAAACAATGCATAGGGTTGCATCATACGATATCTATTAGACAAACACCAAGGATGTCCAGTCCGTCTACCCCGCTGACGGTAAGGCGGTGCGCAACTCTCGCTCCACGATCGTGCCCGACAAGCACAATCTTCATGTCCCCGTCTTTACTCTTACTCTTCTTGACCTCTGTCTTCAGCGCCTCGAGTACTGCCGTTCCAACACTCAATTTATCGTTCCGCTCGATTGGTGGACTAGCGCCATAACCGGGCAGGTCCGGAACGAAGAGTGGTGCCTGTGATGGAAGCTGGGGGATTAAATGTCGCCACCTGGTCTCGTGTCAGTCTACACGGTGGAGGTATAGAGAGTAGAAAGGAGCAATCACATGTAAGCTGACTGCGGGTAGCCATGGATCAGAACAAGTATGGGATTCCTGTCGTCTGCGTTTTCTAGAGAACGCGTATAACAGCAGACTTTCTCCTTATTTACAATCGACTTTGAGAGGCCGAGGCTGCTTAGCTTGGTGTCTTGGATCTTGAGGGCAGATACAGATGTCATGGCTGCGACGTAATACGTTTAAATCGAGAAGGTGTTGCTAGAGACCAGAGTATCGAGATGAGAGGTAAATGGGGTCAGTAATTGGTATACTTTGGCAAGTTGTACGGTGTAAGGCAAATGTCACTTTCCACGCCCTTCCGTACTGCGGGTTACATGTTGAGGTGTACGCAAGACCGAGGTATGACGCAATTACGCGATATCACGTGGATCAGATGTCAAAAAGCTTCAGTTCGAAAGCAAATAATTGTTCTTGGAGAGACAACCTGACAGAGTCGGCATGCCTCGTATCTTTCGAACTACCATATACACCCTCAGGTGTGCCGTGCGGTATACCAGGTCCTCAACTTGAATACCAAGAACGCCATCGCTATGCAGAAAATATACTAACCTCCTCCTTTTGACACATCATTGCTCTCTTGCCAAGATCATCTTCTCACGCTCTGCCTTCCTTCGGACTGTGCCCTTCTTTGTGTGCCTTCTCTCGTTCTCTTCCTTCCTCTTGAGGGCCTTCAGCTCCTCATTCTTGATCTCGCCAGCCTTCTTGACAGTCTTGGGCAGATGTCTATGTCTCTCGATACGCTTAATCTCTGGCATATGCTTGTATCGCTCCTTGAGCGCTGCGTCATACTCGAGCTTCTGTCGTAGAGCGAATGACTTGACGCCCTGTCTCTCGGAAGCTCTCGCTCTCCACAAACGGACGTTACCGTCGTCTGAGCCGCTTAGTACGTAGTTGTTGTCGGGACTCCACGCGACGGAGAAGACGCGCTGCATCCGCTTGGTGTGGTAGACATCCCGGGAATGGCCCTTTTGTCGCTCCCAGAGTCTTACGGATCGGTCGTAAGAGCCCGTGATGAGCTCTTCTCCAGTGGGAGAGAACTCAATCGACATGACTGCCGCAACATGTCCTTTCTGTTTGTTGTTAGTAGCTGGTCGTAGTCATGACGTGATGATGGAAAGCTTACCAATACTTGCAGTGCCCGTTTCATGTTGCGCATATCGAAGATGTATCCGTTGTGGTCTTCGGACGCGACAGCGAAGTTGTAGGCCTCCATAGGATTCCAGGAGATGCAATTTGCTGGGAAGTTGAGCACAGTGCGGTGTAGAGGAGAATTCGTTCGGGCGTCGTAAAGAATGACAGCGCGATCAGTTGCGCACGATGCCAGTATCGATGTTTCGACCTGGTTGAACTTGACGTCGGTGATGGTATCAATGGCCTGTCACACAGTCAGTACATGCGTTGAATTCACCGGGCATCGCGACCTACCGATGGCCACACGAGGCTTGAGACAGGAGCTCCGGACGTCCTTGATGTATCGTATATAGAAATGACACTAGATCCAGCAGCGAAGGTAGGCAGCGAGCGGTGGTGCGAGACGGATGTGAAGGCCGAGTTGCCGTGCCATGTCGCTTTCGGCGGCGATTTGGATGGCTGTGCATATGGTTCGAACAGCTGGATCTGGCGGTCTGATCCGCACGTTATCAGTTTCTTGTCTCGCGTCCAGCACATGCCCTTGACCAGGTTTTCATGCGCCTGCGCCTGCCATTTCTCCTCCCTGCTTGTAAAGTCCCAGACTTTGACGATGCCGTCTCCACTTCCACTGGCAAAGTGCTCGAGCGAATTGGGGTCTTTTGCGAACGAGTACACGCCGTCTACATGGCCAGGCTCGAAATCGCCAAGGAAGGGCTGCGCAAACATGCGCTCAACTTTTGTCGCATTCAGGGCTCTGGTGTATTCGCGCGCGCGTTCGAACGGATGGAGGTTGGGGTCCAGATTCCTCGTGACTTTGGCGACATTGGAGCCGGGTGCCTGTGTAGAGGCCGTGGACCGGCTGAGGGCCTTGATCTTCATTTTCGTGGTTGTCCAGCTCTCGACAGTCGCCGCCGCGAAGTTTTGGCGGGTCTTGAGGATTTCTAGGCATGGGCGGGGCCCGCCAGCCCCAAAGACGTTAGCGTGGCGGCGCCGGACACAACGAGGAAGCGAATATTGCACCCATTTTCCTCAACCTCGAACCGCGACCAAGTACCCATCACTAACCCGGACAACAGCCAAAATGAAGTTGTGAGTGCCCCAATACCCACGAATCTCCCTGCGATGCAAATTGGCGCCCGCGATGCGTTATCCTGTGCCCGGAGCCGCCATTTGCTGCACCCTTGAAAATCCACAACATGCGACAGAGCAGCTGCTAACACATCCTCCAGCCTCAAGGTCGGACGCGTTGTCGTACGTTGAAATCGCTCGATCCAGCTCCCTCGCATGCACTCACAGTCCGCCTAGATCATCACCAGGGGCCGCTATGCCGGAAAGAAGTGTGTGATCATCTCACCACTTGACAACGGCACCAAGAGCCACCCCTTCCCCCACGCGCTCGTTGCCGGTATCGAGACCTACCCATCCAAGGTCACCCGCCGCATGTCAAAGACCAAGCAGGCCAAGAAGAGCAAGGTCAAGCCTTTCGTCAAGCAGGTCAACTGTATGTGGACATGAGGACGCAATTCCTGGGCAGACGCTGATAGACGCAGACACCCACATCATGCCCACCCGGTACACCATCGAGCTCGAGAACCTCAAGGGCGTCGTTTCCGCCGACACATTCAAGGAGGTCTCGCAACGGGAGGAGGCCAAGAAGACCGTCAAGAAGGCCTTCGAGGAGCGATACCAGTCCGGAAAGAACAGGTGGTTCTTCACTCCCTTACAGTTCTAGGCTTTCCTTCGGTTACGGCTGGGCGCAGATGGGCATGATTTGATACGGAAGATGCTGCATGAGCGGTGGATATCATAGGAGGACAGGACCCCAAAAGTGGCCTGCCATCCAGGCGTGTATTTCGGCTTGATAATCAAAGCATGAAAAATCCGGCATCCGGCTCAATTCACGAACTTCATGAAATGCACATGATCTTCACGTTGGCCTCTGTTTCCACTACTGGGTGATGCTAGTAAGATGTATCGTGCTGATGGGACTATGGAAGGGTGAGGACGGCCTGGCGATACGACCGGACCGATGTACCGAGCCATTAACCAAGTGGCTGCAGTCCAAACGACCCAAACATTTCACATAAAGCCTCTGTACGAAGAACAACAATTGAACAGAAGGGATATCATTTATTAATCGGTCTATCTTCTAAGGAAAGGTGCGCAAACGGACGCAAGAAAGTTACTCCACGTTACGTCAACAAGGCCACACTGATGGACGCCCCTTTGCCCTTGCTTTTCCGATTGTCTCTCATCGTACAAACACACTGCCAGACTTTGCACATTAGCGCCTTACTCTACTGCTTGACCTCGTCAACCTTCTTCTTCGTCTGCTCCTTTCCCTTGTTCAGGTAATTCAACACAACGTCACACGCATCGCTCAACATCCTGAGCTCGAAGCTGACTGTCGCAACACCCATCTTGACAACGCCGTTGTTGTAATGCGTCTTGTTGTATTCGTCTTGCCAGGTACCTTGCACGTATGTGACGGGCGAGAAAGCATATTCTTTCAGTTTTGAAGTGTCTTCCTTGACAATGGGTAGGTGTGTCTCTAGAGTGGATAGGCCAGAGTCCCCGAGCTGGTCGGCGCGTGCCAGGTAGGGTGAGATGTAGGAGTAGGGTGTGCGCAAGTATGGGTGAAAGGGTGCGACGATGGACTGGTAGGTGTTGTTGGCGAGGTTCAAGGCGCGCGAACCATAGGGGTTGGACTTGAAGGTCTCAACACTGTCGTGAACTACAGGGTAGGAGTGCAGATGCTGATATTCATTAGCTCACTGTTATACTCTAAAGGTCAAAGTCCAAGATGCGGTTGCTTTCGGATAGCTTCTGCCAAATAAAGTTCATGCTGTAAGAAGGCTCCGAGCATGGCAGGTTGATTGGCTGGGCCGTAAGCTCCGCATCTGCATCGTGGGATTCGTGCGCCATATTGCTGACCCAAATAGATTGCGGTCCCAAAGTCGTCCAGACTTCGCAATCGTTCACGATTGATGTCAAATAGCGCAGAAACGCCAAGTGGTACGCTTTCCATTGTGGCCACTAAGAGGCAGAGACCGCCAATGAGCGTGTAGGAAAGTGAACAGTACGTACCGATAGAGCCTTGGAGGTGGGCGTCTCGCCATTGGTCATAGGCGCTTCAGAGCTCATGTTGTTGCCGTCGTCAGTAGCGTGCGGTGCCATTAATTGCAGTAGCAAATATGCAGTGTTGCAGTCTACTGTAGTGGATGCTGAATGATTGTTGAGCAGGGAGGCAGTGGAGGAGTAACAGTAACGTAGAGAGAGAACGGGTTTCGGTCGACCTTATTATACGACGGTGCGCTATGATGTGACTGTCTTTGGTTGGGAGGCTTTGCTGAAAACGGTGTGGTTCAGTGGGCTGGGGTGAATAAGATGCAGTGGCATGTGAAAGTGGCTATCGACAAGCGCTATGTCAATCTACACTGGGGCCTACCAAAACGTCACTACCCAAGTTGACTTCTCGCGTCGCTTCTCATTTCGAACGTTGAGATCCAGCGTGCGGAGTCGATGCAAGCCTGACGCTACACAAACACGCCGCAATATGCTTTTTTCATGTGCCCCGCGTCTCGAACTCTATCTGGCGCATGTAGAGCGTTGAGGAGTTGGGATGCAGGGCGTACAGCTTGCGCCTGGCATGTGAAAGAAGCGACGCTTTGGCCAGTCACAACTCAGCGACATCAGATAAGATCAGCCACGTGCTCTCTCGTTGGCGAGATACTCAAACCACTCGGCTGCCCTGTATACACCGGAGTGCCGGCTTCCCCTTTGTATCCTATCGCGTCCTGGTCATACCGTGCGTCGCCTCCGCTCGCGCGTCAGCTATCGGGTGAGCTCCAATTCCTCGCTGAGAAACGACCGTAGATCGATTGGCAACAGTGCATTACAGCTAGGGATTGCGCCCCTCAATTGGGGAACCCTTATCACGTCGACAACCCCCTCGTTGCCATTGAGCGGCCTCGGGGACTGGTTCCGTCATGCGTGCCGCACAAGTACTCCTCTTGTGCATCAGCAGGAGTGCAGGACGGCGGGCGTATTGACATCAATGCAGCAGGTAGTGGGACGTGTTGAGGCCGTTCTAGGTCCTGAAATAGCATCGAAACTTCGAGGGCTGAACTATCGCATGTGAAAGTGGATGACGAGGTTTGGCGTACTGCTAGTGCACGAATCGTGTTTTTCGCACATGTTGCGCGAGCTTACTCATCGCGCCATAGCGGAGCTTTGCATGTCACGCCTTGCGGCTCAAGCTCGCAAACAAGTCTCCTCTCATTATTTCTTCAATGGCTTGGCTATCACGAGTGACGATACTCACGATCAGCTGCTACCGAGCCTCAATGCAACCGCGGCATGCACCTGCCTCCAAACCTCGATAATCGGCATTCCTTCTTGACGAGGCCGGACTGCCGGGAAGGATGCGATAAACAAGGCCCACGCCCGCCACTTTCACCACAACGGCAGCTTTCACGTGCTTATGCGCTGTGGCGGATCGACAGCTTAAGCGAGGACGGTTCATCGATGATCGCTGTCGTTTGTTGAGGCTAGTTCGACGACATGCGTTCTTGTGGATAAGGAGAAGGCCGCAATGACGGTTGCGCAAGACGGCAGCTATCCGTCAGCGAGTGGTACGATACAAGCATGTAGACATGTTGCTACGAGGTCATACAGTGGGTACTAGGGTCGTCGAGCACCTCGACATGCCATCTTATCCTGCCTTTCAGAACCGAGAGTAATCGGCTGTACATTTTGAACAATGGCCCTCTTTGTACAGTGAATGATGATGTGTTCTTACATGTCCGATGTAGAAACCTTACTCAACTACGGGCTATACGAAGACGAAATGCAGATACCAGTTCCGACATGCGTATTCCCAGATTTGCGGGAGGCGGGCTGCCGATCTATACGACGTAAAAGATCACGATAATGACGACCCATACCTAAAGCAGTAGCAGGTATCGATCTTTGCTACAGCATAGCTAGTACCATCTCGGTCATGAGTGTCGGTGACCGTCCCAGCAGGCTCTGAGATGCTAATTTCGAATTCAACTCGGACACCATCATCGCTATCAAAGGACCTTCGAATTGGAACACTTTTGCCATTTCACATTGTCGACATGCTAAACTACATCAATATTATCCCGCCTTTTGTCAAACGCCCGTACCATGCCCAGAAACACCTCTTAATGTAACGTACAAGCAAACGAAAACAACGGCGCCTAATCGCTACTCCGCCTGTGCTTCTTACTCTTCTTGTCCTTCTTCTTGGGTGATTGTTGAACAACCTCTTCCTCTTCAGCAGCATCGACATCCTCCATCTCCACGTCGTTCATCTGAATATCGCCATCGACATCCTCGTCCTCTTCTTCTTCCTCTTCAGACTCCGAATCGGAATCACGCTTCTCACGAACATCGTTGAGCACGACGTCATTGACCTCCTCAGCAACGTCCTTCAACGGATCCCTAATCTTGACCGGTGCGAGTACGTCAAACGCACCCGTACCGATACCACCCAATCTACCAACGACAATACGTGCACTGGGGTTCTTGAGCTCATCCCAGTCGCGCTCCATGACAGCGTCCTTGAGGAAACCAACGGTGGTTTCGAAACTCATCTTCATGAAAGGACTCACGTTACCCTTCATACCGATACGGTTGAATGGTGTGAAACCACCGCCCTTAGTCATGGTATCGGCGATGAGGTTGAGATGGCGTTGGTCGACGGAGATACCGTGACCAGAGAAGACGCCGTGCATCTCGCGGACGATCGTCGCACGAGCGGCCTCGACACCGTAGAGATGCAACATAGCCACAATGTCGTTGGTTGTAGTACGGTTTACATCGATGATGTGTGCGTACTCGCGCATGGCAATGAGGTTGGAGCCTTCGGTATTGATGACATCCTCAGGGTTGTCCTTTGACTTGGCTGAAAATTGGGCGGCAGTGATACCGGGAATGACGTGGATAGTGGCGAAATTGGCAGCGTCTTCCACATGGTGCAGCATGAGAAGCTTCGGTGTAGATGCGGAGAATTCAAAAGTAATCTCGCAGAAAGCTCCTTTGCGGTCATCGAACTTGAAGTCAAAAATGTCACTGTTCTTGTGGCAGATACGGTCGTGGCGGATTTCTGAGGACTCGTCGGTGGGGACGAGCATACGTTCATCCTCATCGTCGGAGTTGGGGTCAGGGGTAACCGCACGCGAGGGCTTGGGGCTGCCACCGTAGGTCTCATCGTCTTCGCTGACCTCGTCTTCTCGGTCAAGCCTATCGTTGACAGCCTGTTCCTCCTCTTCCGGCTCTTCGTAAGCTACACTGTCCTCCCGTCGGCCGCGATCCTTGGCATGAGTAGTATCGTTGTCACCCTCGCCGTCATCACTGTCATCGTCTTCCGCTCCGCCTTCCCGACCAGCCCGGATGGTCTCCTCGGACTCTTCGACTGTCTGCTCTCCACTCCTACCAGTCTTCTCACCGATAGTAGGGATAGCAGCCGACTTCGCTGTTGACAAGGACTTTTCTGCAGCCTTCTTCTTAAGATCGACACGAACGATCTTCTGGAGACGTGGACAGAACTTTTGTTCGATGGACTCGGCGACGTCGCGAACCTTGATGGCATACTCTTTAGTGTATTCCTTTGCTGGGTAGAAGTCCAGGCGAATCTTGTAGCTCCTGGATTGGCCGAATTGTTCACCAGGGCCAGATGTCTCAGTGACAGTGACCTTGTCGAGCACAGCCGAGAGTGGCAGACGAGTGATACTCTTGGCAAACTTCTCGTTGTCTTCCTTGGACAACTCGGGGTGAGGATACAGCTGCATCGATGGGGTGGAAATATTCGCACTAGCAGTCATGACGATTTCTCGTAGACGTGGGATACCGAGTGTGACGTTCTTGGCAGAGTGACCAGCCAAATGGAAAGTGTTCAACGTCATCTGTGTGGAGGGCTCACCAATAGACTGCCCAGCGACGACACCAACAGCTTCGCCAGGTTCAACAAGAGATCTGAGGTACTTGAGATCAAGCATCTGCTCGAAAGTACGCTTGAGAATCTCACCCTCTTCGTCTTTCTTCTTGTTCTTGAGCAGCTTGTCGGGGTTTTGGTCACAGTACTGTGATAGTTAGTAAATTGTAACGACACGAATTCAAGGAACTTACGTCGCGCTTAGCCTGCAAAAACTTCTCAGAGGTACTGCCACTATGCCGTGATGGCGTGTAAACTGCAGTGGCAGGATCCATTGCTGCCACATCACCCTTCCTGGCCTTCTTCGCAGCCTTCTTGTTGTGCTCAGCTGCTTCAGTACTAGAGACCTTCGGGTAGGCTTCCGCGGTGTGGAGCGCTTGGGCTAGCGAGTAGAAGTTCTCCGCCTGGAACTTGAAGTCGTTGAGGTACTTCTGCTTTGTCGTGTCGAGACCATCTTCACCGTACAGGAACTGGACCATGGTACCGTCGGAGTCGCGGACTGAAGTGTCGTATTCGACCTTGAGACCTTCCATACCCTTGATAATACATCGTTGCAAGTAACCAGAGCGCGAAGTCTTGACAGCGGTATCAATGAGACCTTCTCGACCAGCCATCATATGGAAGTAGTACTCTTGCGGTCGGATACCAGTCAAGAAACGATTGACAATGTAGCCACCAGCACGAACACTTGTCTCGAAGGGCTTGAAGCATGGCAGCGTTTTACCAGAAATCATGACTGGAACTCTTCGACCTTCCAAGACTTGCTGACCGAGATTACATGAAATCTGGTTGGCGTTGACCATACTACCCTTGGCTCCAGAACCTGTCATGGCTTGCATTTGGTTCTTCGGGAATGGCTTGATGAGCTTGTCAGGCAAACAGGCTGCGGTGACCGTGGAGGAGATCTTGCCGTTGGCAGTGTTTGTAAGCAGATCGAGACCGTGTTGCTTGGTATCGTCTCGCAGGACAGCTTCAAGGCGTCGCCGTAACTCTGGGTTGGTAGGGTCAATCTTTTCCGCATCCATAGTGACGTACTTGGAGGCCACCTCGAACCCAATCTTCTCTGCCTTTCGGAGTTCTTCCAATCTAGCGCGGTCTCCTTCCTCTGTGAGAATCAGATCCTGAACACCACAGGAGAAGGCGCGCATGTGAAGCATCTTGGTAAGCAGCCGACCGATGATACTAAGGGCGCGTCCAGCAATCGTCTCCCCGTAAGCCTCGTAGATGCCGTTGATCAGACCACCTGCGGCAGGTCCAATCTGACTCTTGTCCATAATACCAGAAAGCAGTTGACCATCCTTGACAATGACAATCTGCTCTTCAACGTGGGCACCCCAAAGCTTGCCATTGGTTGATGACTTGGACGTGAGCGTCAATTCCTGATATTCTGCAGGCTTAATGTTCTTCAGAACAGTGCTGATGATCTGTTTTCCTGTCCACATTGGCCGGGGTTTTAGTACTGCAGGAATCACAGTCTCAAGTCTGCCTGATGTCGTATGTCCATCTTCAGGTCGCAGACAGGAGTATAGTAGTTGGTGGTACTCTTCCCGTGTGAAGAATGTGTCCTTGTTCGAAAGCCAGACTCCCATGGAAATATGGTCCTGAATCAAACCACGCAGCGGCTTTCCAGCAGTCGCAGATAGGTATTGGTGATCTGTGTCCGCTACCGTCATAGCCTCCGCTCGGGCAAGCTCGTTCTGGGGGAAATGCATGTTCATCTCGTCACCGTCGAAATCGGCGTTGTATGTGTTACAGTTGGCGTAGTGCATGCGAATGGTCTTCTCTCCTGGTAGAACACGTGCTCGATGCGCCATCATTGAAGGCTTGTGCAGTGTCGGTTGTCGGTTCATGATGACAACGTCGCCGTTGTTCAGATGACGATGCACCTTCTTATTCCGAGCACCGTTGGAGTACGAGTTCGAGGGTGCGAGCAGCTGGTTCGCCAAAGCTAGACGCTCCTCGTAGTTCTTCTTCCTCAGGGAGATGACTTGCCCAAACTCGTTCTCAATAGCATGCGCTCCTGGCCACTTGTCTGGGCCGTTTAGGACGGCCTCTTTGAGATCGTAAAAGTTGTGGTTTGTGACGGGTTCCGGGTATGTAAGCTTCATGGCGAACACTGGAGGGACACCAATCTCGTTCGTCTCGATGTTCGGGTCGGGCGAAATGACACTGCGCGCGGCGAAGTTGACACGCTTGCCCATCATGTTTTTCCGGAAGAGACCCTCCTTCTTTTCCAGACCCTGCTTGATACCATCAGCGTTTGTGACTGCCGCGCGGCCCTGTACGGGGTTTGCATCGCGGTCGATGAGCGCGTTCACAGCGCCTTGAAGAGCGACGAACTGGGTCTGCATGTCGTCGAAGTTGCGCTGTCGGTATCCAAGTTCGTTGGGTTTACCCTGCATCTCCTGGCTGATTTGACGGATCGTGTCGCATGCTTCGAGAATGCTCTTGTAGAGCTTGTTCCTGGCGGATTCGGCAATGGAGTCGCCGGTCTTGTCCTCCGGTCTGTACTTGTTCGGTGGTACAATGACGGCTTGGGTAAAGAACATGTCGGCGTTTACATCGACAAGAGACTTGGTTCCGTAAGGGCTGTAAAGCAGCCGCATTATCTCAGGCTCGCCTTCGAAGAGCAGAGTCATGGCCGCCTTGACCTCTGTTGCACTCACGTACTCCTGCAGACTCTCGGAGGCATCGGTTGCGGGCTTCGCTTTCCGCGCCATGCGCGACTCGGTGGCAAGGAGCGACCCGTCGGCCTGTTGTATGTCCTCCATATCAACGCCTTCGTCTTCGTCCGAGATCGGGTCCAGGTCTGCGACTCCTTCATCCGCGTGTACGTGTTGCTTCTTCGCCTTCGCGTCTCTGCGAGCCAGGACATCCAGCGGGTTCTGTATGCGCTTTTCCAGCTGAGCCATCTTGGCCTTGTCTTTCTGGCTCATGGCCTTTCGGAAGATCTTGATGCCACGGTCCTTGCGGTATGTTGGGCTGATGCCCTGGCAATTGCCGCAGGTCTTGCGCTTGCTGAGATCGGCGTAGAAGTCCTTGACCACTTGTCGCCGCGCGTCGGAGATGGTCTCATTCTTGTCGCGTATCGATCGTGCATCGTGCTTGGAAATGTTTGCTCGTTTCATGCACTTCTTGACGTAGCTGTTGCGCTGTGTGATGATGTCGGCGTTGTCATCGTCGTCGTCGTCTTCCGAGTTGTCTGCATTCTGAGTGCTGGACTTGCCCTTGTCCATGTTAATATGCTCGTGCATCTCGGCTGCCTCTTTTACCAATCCACATCGTATTAACCGCAGCTTGGAGACGAATTCGTTGATCTGAACGCGGGCGAGCTTGAGCTGGTGGCAGTATGCACACTTGCCCCGGAGCAGTCGAAGCAGCTGGTCCATGAAGGTGAGGTGATATACGGGTACGGGAAGCTCGATGTGGCCGCAGTGGCCGGGACAGCCCAGGAAGCTGGTGAGACCGCATGTTCCGCATCTTGAAGTTTGTTAGCGGAATGAACAGAGCTGACAGAAACATGGTGAAGCTCACGGGTTGTCCAGGAAAGCGCCCAATGCAGCATCGTGCAGACCGCCGGGTACGGGGTGAAGCAGTGTATCGAAGGTGGTCGGGTTCGTGATGCGCTTCACCGAGAGCGACTTGATGTCGTTTGTGGTCAAGAAGCCAAACTCGACGCCATTAATGGCCGAGGAAGTTGGCTGGTGGGTATTCATGACGGCACCTATTTGCCTGTTGCGCTTTCTGCCGGGAGAGAATCGCGCGCAAAGGCGTTCAGTGAAGGTTCGCAGCAGGCGCGAGACTTGCGGGGAGTTTTTTCGGGACCAAAAAAGTTCGGCCAGGGTTTAGCCGGCACGCGCCAAGACGCTTGCTGAGCGGCAGCGTTGATTTCGCGTCACTCCGCAGCGACTGGTTTCCATCATCAAATCAACCTCACCCCACTCACTCGTCGCATCCGGTCGACAGTCGCCGGCTACATCCTCCGCGCATCGAATGTAGTGAATTGCCTCGAGTCTGCACAGCGATCCCGCGACGACCACGACGACGCGCCGTTTCAATCAAACTCGACCTCCGCACCTCCGCATAGTCCGACCACACGACCAACACTCCTTTACCTACCACACTCCACCATGACCATGGCAGAGAAGCGCCCGTACCCTGACGGCCAGGGCCCCAACGGGGACGCAAAGCGCGCAAAGGGCTCTGATGCTGTCGAAGCCGCAAAGGCGAAAGCCAAGGCAAAGGCTGCCGAGATTGCTGCCCGTTTCGCAAAGCCGCCTGCTGCTGCTGCGGCTCCTCCGTCGGCATCGGCTGGCGCAAGCGAGTCTGTTCAGGACAAACTGGCCGCTATGAAGGCGAGGATGGAGGCGCTCAAGGCTGGCTCAGGAATCGCCAAAGCCCCAACGCCCGACTCCACCGGGCCTCGCTTTGCGACAACACTGGGCAACCGCCGCTCCGAGACGCCTAAAGTCGATCCCAAGGCCAAACCTACCGCCTCCAAGCCGAAACAACAACAAGAGGAGGAGCTAGAGAACCCGTACTTCGATCCCAAGGCTGCCGCCCTTGCCAAGAAGAGAGGTCCTCGTGTTCTGGCCTTCAATGAGCATGGAAAGTACCTTGACCAGGCCTCCAAGCTGCGCGCGCAACGTCGCCTGGAGGAGATCAAGAAGACTCTGGCTATCCAAGCCCGCCGTGCTGGCCTGGACGAGAATAGCGAGCGCGGATTCCTTGTTCAGGCCCCTCCGGACATAGAATGGTGGGACGAGGGCATTTTGGCCGAGCCCACCTACGAGTGCATGGATGACCCAAGCAAGGTCAAGGTGGAGACTGATGATTCTATCATCACTCTCTACGTACAGCACCCCCCTCTCCTGAAAGCGCCTCAGGACCAGCGTTTAGTCCAAGTAAAGCCCATGTATCTCACCACAAAGGAGACACAGAAGCTAAGAAGAATGCGCCGTGCGGCCGACCTTAAGGAGCACCAAGCGAAGATCCGTCTTGGATTGGAGCCGCCTCCACCACCCAAGGTCAAGCGTGGAAACATGATGCGTGTCATGGGCGAGCAAGCCATTGCAGACCCTACTGCTGTAGAGATGCTTGTCGAATCGCAGATCCAGCAGCGTCACGATGACCACATCACCGCAAACGAAGACCGCAAGTTGACCAAAGAAGAGCGACAGGCCAAGCTTGCTGCCAACCAGGATAAGGACGCGCAAAAGGGTCTTTACATGTGCGTTTTCAAGATCAACACACTCGCCTATGGCAAACATCGCTTCCAGATCGACAACAATGCAAAAGAATACGCACTTACCGGTATTACCCTGTTCAATCCCGATCTCAATCTGGTTGTCGTCGAAGGCGGCGCATATGCAATCAACAAATACAAGAAGCTTATGCTCCAACGTATCAAGTGGCATGAGAACGGGCCACCTACAGAGAACCAGGCCGAGAAGCAAGCACATGATCCAAAGTGGCTGAGGCCAGTCACGGATACTGGAGACGTAAAGGACCATTCATCCAACAAGTGTATCCTCATCTTCGAGGGTGAGATCAAAGAGCGCTCTTTTCGGAAGTGGGGCTCAAGAGTCTGCGAAACCGCTGGAGAGGCTCGCGAGACACTTGGAAGGGCCAAACTTGACAGCCTGTGGGCCCTGGCCAAAAGTATGGAGTGAGCACTTCTGCTTTTCGAGTTCTGGACAGTCCGGAACTATACAACATATTTGGCGACTTTATGCGACTTTGCATCGGACATACACCATTTCAGGACGCTCGTTTGGGCAAGCGAATTCGCGAAGGACTTCTTTTCATGCCAAATGTAAGTTTACTCATAACTCCATAGTTTGGAATATACGTATTAATGCACACCTTTCTTGGTCCAGCCTCGCAATTGTGATGTTGCGTGTAGTTCAGATCTACCTAGTCTAGGCTAGTCGTGCCGTGACAGAGCCCGTTCGATCTATTGCCCTAAGTTACCTTGTAGTGATCTACGGTAAGTGCTGCAGTATCCGTCCTCTACTGTGAAGACTATCTGGCATAACTCGAAACAAGCATCATCGTAGGTTTATTTCTCGTGCTTAGTCGTTTCTAAATTTTACCTCAATTGCTTCTTCTATTCTCTTCCTTGTGCATACGCGGCAACACACATGTTCATCAAGTTTTCAAAGTAGATTGTTTTCTTGGCCGAGTCGCCCCAGGACCCACTTTCAGCAGCCTCGTTGGCCTGAGCAAAATGCTGGTCGTAGTCCCCTAGATAGCGGGTTGGGCGCACTTACCAGACTGTTCGCTACGAATGCCTCCACGCTACCTCATAACCCCCTCCTACGCCGGCAGCGAGGACTGTGTGTTCTCCTCGGTGTAATGCGGGCAGGTATTGCAACACAATTTCCAGCAATTTAGTAGTCTACCGTGAGAGCTTTATTGTTCTACCTTCTCTCAACGCATACCTCAGTCAATGATGCTCGGCGGCACTCAAGATACTTTGAGCTGTCCTATGTAGGCTAAGAACGCCGCGAAGTTATCCAGGCCCATGTTTAAGGTGTTCCACGTGCATGCTGGGTGTTCTTTCCATTGTAGGGAGACGGGAGGAGCTGAGAGCTGCACGTGGTGGGCTTCGCTGACGTTTGCAACCAACTTCGTTACAGTATGTGCAGTCATCCCAAACCATGGTTACGTCAATTTCACACCCGTTAACGGAAGGGCCCTGCTCGCATCCATAAATTGTGCCTACCACCAATTTTCATCCATCTCTCTATCACACACACATACACATACACATCTTGTTCTGCGACCATCTCAGCCATGACACGAACGAGTGATCTATACGAAAGATGCACCTGTGCCTCCAAAGCCGTCTGGTGGGTCCTCTGCAACTCGCCGGCTATGTACATCACACTATTCCTTTGGTCGCCAATTTTTCCGCTGTTAGCTTCACGAGGATTCATCATGGACTACTACGAGCATGTCTTCGGAATGCCTACACACAGTAGCTGGCTTCAATACCTTTACGTCGACACTCCCTACACTGCTTACATCAACAACTGGGTTACCCTGACCTTGGTCCTGGACATCCTGGTTCTACACACGTACGAGCGCATACGTAGACTTGCGTACTTCGAAGACCCCGTCACGGGACCTCTCGTTGACATCGAGAGCACTGTTTCGTTACCAAAATACTCAACTATACGCGATCTCTTCACCTTTGCGTCTCCAGGCCACCCTCTCTGTCCGGCGTCGAAACCGCGCCGGATCTTTATGATCTTCTGGATCTTCATATGCGTCATGGCAACGGCAGCGATGGTGACATGGAAGTTGCATCAATGGGTTTCAGACTTCTGGAAAATGTTGAATCTTGTCGTTTCGATAGTAAGCAAGGCTCATTCCGGATCGTGGAGGCAGTATGCGAAGATGCCGAAGGCTGGCATGCCTGGGGTGCAGTTGCCGGAACAGATCCAGTATCATGGGTGTGTCATTGCTGTAGTACTTGTTCTTTCGTATTTGTATTTGGCCTAGGCTTTTGGGCGCAGTCAATCAATACCAACTCCCAGTAATGAATACTTCCATCACTTCGATCCTTGTCTTGTTGTTCTTACTCCATGATTTGCCAAGAATAACAAAATGTTGTGAGTGAGAAAAAGGAGGAAAGACAAGATGTATACTTAACATGAGGTAACACTATATTCATGTGGAAAACGTACAGTACTAAGACATAAGTCTGTTCGCGCTAAACGCACGGGCCCAACAACAACATAAGATCACAAGACAGATATCTTCTCCAACACCACACAACTCCATCAATATAATGTCTTTTAGCACTGAAATTTCGGGCAGTCAAATGCCTGGAGGTAAATTATCAGAAGCGCAACGCGTGTATATCTTAGCCCAGGCTAACGCTAATATATCAACGCGCGAAATTAGTAAGACGCTTAGTTGTACACAACGCGCTGTACAGAAGATTATCGCGCGATAGAAATCAACTACCCACTACACTAGGAACGATTGTATAGGCCGCCTACCTATTTTAACTAGTAGAGATTATCTTCAGCTTCTTACTATCGTAAAGAGAGACCCTATAATTAAGTACAGCACTCTCCGTACGG
>Ga0265797_10001215_pt1 | contig 45871 bp, 38 predicted proteins | sample P2T30metagenome_FD_192433 | JGI IMG/M metagenome (GOLD analysis project Ga0265797, IMG submission 192433) | Plant litter microbial communities from East Loma Ridge, Irvine, California - P2 T30 | ecosystem: Environmental > Terrestrial > Plant litter > Unclassified | place: USA: California...
AGCCCGCCGCGCGCCTGGGCCGGGTTCCAGCTCAGCGGCGAGGATGGGCTGCTCGCCGCGCCGGGCTGACTTACTTCGGCGTGCCCTGGGCCGGCGCCGCCGGCGTGCCCTGCGCGGGCTTCTCGGCCTGCAGCTTGGCGTGGATGCACACCACGCCGCCGTTGGTCATGGCCACCGTGTAGCGCATGTCGCAGTTGACGGCGGCGAACAGCAGCGGCAGCTGCTCATTGCCGAAGGTGTTCGGCAGGAACACGATCTTCTGGCCCGGCTTGCACTCGGCGGTGACGTCGGATTGCCAGCCGCGCACTTCGCAGACCTTGTCCTGGACCAGCGCCGGCTCGGCGGCGGCGGGGGCGTGTTCGATTTTGCTGCAGGCGCCGGTCAGCGCAAGGGTGGCCGCGACCGCGGCGATCTTCCAGTTCATGGGTACTCCTGTTGTGGTTGGGTGATTGGATTATCGGGTGATGCTGACGCTGGCCTCGACGCCGCCGCCGGGACGCTCGCCGATCGCGAACACGGCGCGCGCGCCGTACAGGCCCTGCAGGCGGTCGCGCACGCTGGCCAGGCCCAGGCCGGTGCCGGCGGTATCGCCCTTGCCGAAACCGGCGCCGCTGTCGGCCACGCGCAGCACCAGGCGTTCGGCGCCGTCCGCGGCGCGCTCCATGGCCGCGGTAACGATGATCGAAACGGGACCCGGCTTGGGCTCGACGCCATGCTTGATCGCGTTCTCGACCAGGGTCTGCACGATCAGCGGCGGGAACGGCAGCGCGCCGAGCGCTTCCGCGAAGTCGACCTCGGCATGCAGGCGTGCACCCATGCGGATGCGCATGATGTCGAGGTAGGCGCGCACCGACGCCAGCTCGCTGCCGAGGGTGCTGGCGTCGCGCCGCGCGCCCGGCACCGCGGCGCGCAGGTAAGTGATCAGGTTGCCCGTCATGGCGGCGGCGTCTTCCGGGTTCTTGCGCGCCAGGTACTGGACGTGCGCAAGGGTGTTCCACAGGAAGTGCGGCTCGATCTGGGCGCGCAGCAGCGCCATCTCGGCCTGCAGCAGCATGTGGTCGCGCTCGGCCAGTTCGGCGCGCGCCGCGGCCCGGTCCAGGCGTCGCTGCGCCAGCGCGCCGAGGCTGGCCTGCACCGCCAGCACGATGCCCAGCCCGAGCGCGATATAAACGATGGTGTCGGTGGCGCGGTCACCCAGCATGAAGCGGCTGGTGAGCGACAGCGGCAGGAAGGAAGCCGCCAGCACCAGCACGAACAGGAAAGCCGCGCCCAGCGCCATCTGCATCGCCCCGGCCAGCGCCGCGCCAGCCGCCTGCGCCAGCGGCGTTTCAAGGCGCCCGGCCAGCACCAGGCCGGCGAACAGCAGGCCGGCCAGCAGCACGCCGCAAGCCACGCCCCAGGTCGAGATGCCGTCGGCGAAAGCGGCGGTGGCAACCCACTCCATGCCTGCGAACACGGCCAGGACGATGAGCGCGACCAGCGCCCGCGCGCCGCGCGGCATGCGTTGCGGCGCCATCACCTCGCCCGGAACAGGTGGTGGTTCGGCTGCGACACCTTCAGGCGCACGTCCATCCCCTTGAGCTCCAGCTCCATGGTCTCGCCCTGGCGGTGCACGGCGCGGATGAAGCGCCGGTTGACCACGGTGCCGCGGTGGGTCTGCAGGAACAGCCCGGGGTCGAGCTGGTCGCCGAGCTGCTTGAGCGACACGCGGATGATGCCGTCGACGTCGTCGGCCACCACGCGGGTGTACTTCAGGTCCGATTCGAAGTAGAACACGTCGTCGACATGCACCATGCGCACCTGCTGCCCGACCGCCACCTGCAGCCACTGCAGGCGCGGCTGGGCGACGCCGGAGCGGGCCAGGGTGTCGGCCAGGCGCGCCAGGTCCGGCGCCGGCGCGCCCAGTGTCTTCAGCCGCGCCACCACCCGCGCCAGGCGCACCGCTTCGACCGGCTTGAGCACGTAGTCGAGCGCATGCACTTCAAAGGCTTCGACGGCGTGGCTGTCGAAGGCGGTGACGAAGACCACGCGCGTCGGCGCCGTCTTGGCCTGGGCCACCTGCAGGCCGGTCAGGCCGGGCATGCGGATGTCGAGGAAGGCGAAGTCGGGCTTGAACTCGTCGACCAGGGCCAGTGCCGCGAAGCCGTCTTCGGCCTCGCCGACGATCCGCAGGTCCGGCCACAGGGCCTCGAGCTGCTCGCGCAGCATGTCGCGCATGTGCGGCTCGTCGTCCGCGATGATGGCTGTGCTATTCATGATCGATTACGTAATTATTATTTCCACAAAGAATGATAAGCGATGCGCTGCCTCCAGCGCTAGGCCTTCGGTGCCGCAAGCACGTAGACGCCGCTCTTGACCCCCCGCCGCGCAAGGCCCCAGTCCTTGCCCAGGTCGCTCGTCGCGGCGGCGGCGCAGTCCCAGGCGCCGCCGGCCGGCGCCTGGTAGCAGATGGACAGGCCGGTGGCCGTGGCGTAGCGGGTCTTGGAGAGGATGAAGAAGGCCTGGCCCCCTGGCGCGTCGAAGGTGCTGACGTATTCGAAGCCGTCGATGACGGCGCCCGGCACGGTGTCGACCGGCACCGCCTGCGACCACTTGCTGCGCCAGCTCAGCGTGTTGCCGGGCTGGCGCGGCGGCGTCACGCCCGGAATGACCGGCAGGTTGGGCGGCGCGATCACCTTGGCCAGGCTGGCGACGCAGGCGGCGGTGCGGGCCGGCAGCGCCGTGCCGAGGATGACGCCCATCTTCCATTCCGGTTCCTGGTAGCCGGCGCCGATGAAGGTGCCGGTGATGCCGCGGTAGTCGTGGCTGTCCACCTGCACCCGCAGCGCCTCGTTCAGCGTGCTGCCGGCGGGCGAAACCAGGCTGGTGACGTCGTAGGACGGGCTGTCGTAGTGGTAACGCGGGCTGAGGCCCCAGCCGCCGGGCTGGGCCGAACCGCCGGTCGGCTCCTCGGCGCCGCAATAGGCCAGGATCTCGCGGTAGCCGGCATCGGAGACCGGCGCCGTGCCCGGATCTTCCTCGCCGGCGCCGCAGCCGGCCAGCAGGGTGGCGGCGAGGCCGATGGCGGCGGCCGCGCGCAGGGTGATGGTCTTGTCGGTATGCTGTGTCATGGTCGGGACTCCCTTGTTGTGGACAGGCGCATCGTGCCCGCCGCCGCCGCCGGACCCAAGCGGCTTGCGACGGACGCGGCCCCACCGGGAACGAAACCGGGTGTTTTCGCCACCAAGCGCCGGCCCAGCGCCCTTGCGCGAGCGCAGACCCCGGTCATCGGCAGGAAACCGCACACGCCGCGGGCGGTCGAACCGCCTGGAGATGGCGTCTTGCGACCTTGGAGGGAGCATGGTGCGGCGAGTCCGGTGCGCGGTGCTGGTGTTGTTCGGCATGATGCTGGCCCTGGCCGTGCCGGCCGGCGCCCGCGCGGCCGCCGCCGTCGGCGTCCTTACCGTCGACGGCGCCATCGGCCCGGCCAGCGCCGACTACATCGTGCGCGGCCTGGCGCGCACCGCGCAGCAGGGCCAGCAGCTGGTGGTGCTGCGCATGGACACGCCTGGCGGGCTGGACACCTCGATGCGCGCCGTGATCAAGGCTATCCTCACTTCGCCGGTGCCGGTGGCGGCCTACGTCGCCCCCGGCGGTGCGCGCGCGGCCAGCGCCGGCACCTATATCCTGTACGCCAGCCACATCGCGGCCATGGCGCCCGGCACCAACCTGGGCGCGGCCACGCCGGTCGAAATCGGCATCGGGCCGTCGCAACCCGAGCCCGTGCAGCCCGCACCCGCACCGGGTTCCGGCGGCAAGGCACAGGACCGGCCGGGCGGCGGCGGCGCCGGGGAACCCGACAAACCGGCCGCAGGCAGCGCCATGTCGCGCAAGCAGGTCAACGACGCCGCCGCCTACCTGCGCGGCCTGGCCCAGCTGCGCGGCCGCAATGCGGACTGGGCCGAACGCGCCGTGCGCGAAGCGGTCAGCCTTACCGCGGACGAAGCGCTGAAGCAGAACGTGATCGAGTTCGTCGCCGCCGACGTGCCGGCGCTCATGGCCAGCCTCGACGGCCGTGCCGTGACCGTTCTCGGCCAGCCGCGGCGCCTGGCCACGCGCGGCGCGGCGCTGGTGGCGCTGGTGCCGGACTGGCGCACCAACACGCTGGGCGCGATCGCCAATCCCAGCGTCGCCCTGCTCCTGATGACCATCGGCATCTACGGAATGGTGTTTGAATTCCTGAATCCCGGCTACATGGCGCCGGGCGTGATCGGCGCGATCTGCCTGCTGCTGGGGCTGTACGCGCTGCAGCTGCTGCCCGTCAACTACACCGGCCTGGCCCTAATCGTGCTCGGCCTGATGTTCATGGGCGCGGAAGCCTTCCTGCCCAGTTTTGGCATCCTCGGGCTGGGCGGCATCGTCGCCTTCGTCGCCGGTGCGCTGATGCTGATCGATACCGAGCTGCCCGGCTACGGCATCCCGCCGGTGCTGGTCGGTACGCTGGCAGTGGCCAGTGCGCTGGTGCTGGGCGGCAGCGCGCGCCTGGCACTGAACACGCGGCGCCGTCCCGTCACCAGCGGCGCGGCCGGGATGATCGGCAGCATCGCCAGCGTCGAGGACGTGGACCCGCTCGACGCGCGCATGGGCTGGGTGCGCATCGAGGGCGAGCTGTGGCGCGCGGTCGGGACGCTGCCGCTCGCTACCCGGCAGCCCGTCAGGATCGTGGCGCGCACGGGCCTGCGCCTGCAAGTGGTGCCGGCCGATATCGAAAAGGATCAATGACCATGTTTCTCGATATTGGATTCGGTATCGGCGTCTTCATCGTCCTGCTGTTTCCGCTGCTGGCCTCGAGCATCCGCGTGCTGCGCGAGTACGAACGCGGCGTGGTGTTCCAGCTGGGGCGTTTCTGGGGCGTGAAGGGGCCGGGCCTGGTCATCATCATTCCCGTGCTGCAGCAGATGGTGCGGGTCGACCTGCGCACCGTGGTGCTGGACGTGCCGACCCAGGACGTGATCTCGCGCGACAACGTGTCCGTCAAGGTGAATGCCGTGCTCTACTTCCGCGTGGTCGATCCGGAAAAGGCCATCATCCAGGTCGCCAACTTCATGGAAGCGACCAGCCAGCTGGCCCAGACCACGCTGCGCGCGGTCCTCGGCAAGCACGAACTGGACGAGATGCTGGCCGAGCGCGAACGCCTGAACCTGGACATCCAGCAGGTGCTCGACGCCCAAACCGACGCCTGGGGCATCAAGGTCGCGAACGTGGAAATCAAGCATGTCGACCTCGACGAATCGATGGTGCGCGCCATCGCGCGCCAGGCCGAGGCCGAACGCGAGCGCCGCGCCAAGGTCATCCATGCGGAGGGCGAGCTGCAGGCGTCGGAAAAACTGCAGCAGGCCGCCCTGGTGCTGTCGCGCCAGCCGGGGGCGCTGCAGCTGCGCTACATGCAAACGCTGGGCACGATCGCCGGCGACAAGTCCTCGACCATCGTGTTCCCACTGCCGATGGAGCTCCTGACAGCGGCGCGCGAGGCCATGCAGCCGCCCAAGTCCTGATGCCGGCCTGTCATCGTCTTGACATTCCATCTGGATAAAATTGCTTACCGCAGTGCACACGGCCCGCGCTTCTTATCATTGTTGTCAGTATCAATACCGGTACGCGGCGACGTATTGTCTTGCAAACCCATGACTTGAATGCCTACAGACACACCGCTGCCGGCTTCCTATGATCGCTTCATGGCGAATTCACCGATTTCCCAACGAGACCCCTCATGAGCAGCCCATCGACAGAACGCCGCGCCCACGTCCAGCACCATGCCTTTGGTGCCGAATACACGTCCACCATCGTGCGCCGCGGCCTGCTGATGCAGCGCGACACCGGCACCGTCAGCGCCCTCGAATACCTGAAAGCGAAGGCGGTAACGACCACCGTGATCCGGCGCGTGCTGTCCGGGCAGGCGCTGCGCGAAGAAGACGCGCGGGCGCTGGACCTGGTCGCCGGCATGGCCTGAGTCAGGCCTCCAGGTCGGTTTCACCGGGAATCGAGGCGGGCTCGCCGGAGATGGCGCGTGCCGCCCCCATACCGCCCATGACGGCGGCCTCCACGCAGCCCGAGTCGAGGCCCGTGCGCAGCCAGTCGCCGGCCAGGAACAGGTTGGGCAGGCCGCTGCCGTCGCTCGCGAGCCGGTGCCTGGCGCTGCCGGCCGTCGACAGCACGTAGCATTCGGACGGATCGACATTCGCGCGCCAGTACTGGCGATCGAAGCGCGCTGGCCCCTGGGCCCCGAGCGGATCGACCAGCCATTGCCAGGGAAAGCCCGCGCCGGCCGCCTGCCACAGCGCACCGATGCGCTGGCCCAGCAAGTCCAGTGCGTTTTCCTTCGCCTGCGCCGCCGCGCGTGCCTGGAAGCCGCTGTCCACGGGCGGCGGCGGCACCGCGACCGCCATCGCTCCACAGAAGTATTGCACGCTCGCCGGCTGCGCCGAGGGCGGCCAGGCTTCGGCCGGCAGCACCTGGCTCATGTCGGCCCAGGTATCGTAGGGCTGGCTGAATGCGGTCAGGATCGGCATCTCGCCTGCCGGCACATGCGCCAGGCCGAGTGCCGGCGTCGGATGGTCCAGCCACACCTGGCAAGCCTGAGTCGCGACCGTCGGCAGCGCGGCGGCGCTGGCGCGCAGGGCCGGGCTGGCGGCCAGCAGGCTGGACGCGCACAGCGGCAGCGCCGCGCTCGGGATGCCGAGCACCACGTGGTCGAAGTCGCGCCCGCGCGCCAGCACGACCTGCGGCAGGTCGCGGCCGAAGGCTTCCCGGTACAGCGCCGGCCAATCGCTCCAGCTCGACTCGAGATCGACCGCGTGCGCGCGCAGCAGCGCCGCCTGCGCCGGCTCGATCTGGCTGTAGTCCGGTGCGGACGGCCAGCACGGCAGCCCCTTGACGTTCACCAGCGGCCGGTAATCGCCGCCCGGCAGCGCCGCCTGCACCGTCAGGCGCACCGCCCGCACGCCGTCGCCATCCGCTTCGACGTCCTCGACACGGTGGAAAAAGGCGAAGCCCACGCCGCGCCGCGCCAGCACCTCGTACAGCGGCGCGAACACGGCGTCGCCCATGCCGGCCTGCATCCGGTACAGCAGGCTGCCGCGGTAGGCGAAGCCCATGCGCAGCAGCCAGCGCAGCGCGGTGCCGGCTTCCAGGTTGGGACGGGCGGGGTCGCCGTCCTCGAAGGCGAACAGCTGGGCGTACATGGCCTGGGTCGGGGCCGCGTCGACGCACAGTACCGGGTCGCCGCCATGGCGGCGCAGCCAGGCGCGCAGGTCCTCGCCGTTGGCGGCGTCGAAGCCGCGCGTGAAGATGCCGTCGGCGAGCATGCCGCGCACCAGCGTCAGGCCGATGTCCAGGCCGACCAGCGCGCGGCGCGTGGCGTCGTCCTCGACGATGCCGCGCGCCGCTGTGCGCAGTTCGGCGCCGGCGCGCCCGAGGGCATCGCGCAGGCGCGCCCGGTCGGCCTCGGTGTGGCTGCGCGCATCGGCCGGCAGCGCGGCGGCCAGCGCAGCCAGGTCATCGAAGGCGCCTGCCGTCGCGGACGCGGTCAGCTGGCTGCGCCAGCGCCGCAACCAGCGCAGGGCTTCGAGCGCCAGCCGCCAGGGCGCCACCGGATCGCTGCCCGTACCCGGCTCGCCGGGACGGCGCGGCAGCACCAGGTGCCAGGGGCGCCAGTCGGCGCCGACGCGTTCGGCCAGCGCGACCGAATCATGCGGCCGGAACGCCTGGTCCCAGCGCGCCAGGGGCAGGTCCGGCGCGCGCCCGAGTTCTTCGTAAACGGCCCGGATCAGGGCGAAGGCGTTGGCATAGAAGCCGAACCAGATGTGCAGGCCGTGTTCCTCGATGCGCTGGCCGAGCGCGGCGTTGCGCCCGCTGGCGCCCTTCCCGCCCAGGCGCCAGCCCTGCTGGTAGACGGTGATGTCGTAGCGTTCGCGCCAATCGGGGCGGGCGCTGAGATGAAAGGCGGCGGCCAGGGAACCGGCGCCGCCGCCGAGGATGGCAATTCGTTGCGGCTGGGACATCGTGTCCTCCATCGGTGGGTCACAATGGTCCAGTGTATTTTCGCCGCATGCCTGCCGTGTTCACCGGGATCAAGGCGGGCGTCCCGGCACGGGCACCACCGGATTACGAAATCAACCAGCCCCGCTAACGATTCTCATGAATTCCACCGGCCCATGTGCCGGTTGGAATTGCTTCTGCTACCATCCAAACGCATCCGGTTCGACAAGAGTACGTAACTTATAAAGTACCGATCACTCCCGACCCGGACGGCGGCCCAAAAGCCCAAGCAAAAAGTCCCGGCAAGGCCAGTTCCTCGATTGGAATGGTACGTAATCTATAACATACCATCCGAACGAAACGCGCAAGGCATCGCCTGCGCGCGTGCAGCACCCATCGATAACTATATAAATCAGATTGGAGGAGAGACAATGAGGCACACCACATCGCGCACGCTCCAACCCAAACGCCTGAGCATCGCCGTCGCCCTCGCCATGGCGTCGCTGGTGGCGAGCGGCGCCGCCCAGGCCCAGGCCAGCAGCAGCACCAACAACGCCGCCGACGCCGCCAGTACGCCGGTCGCCAGGGTCACCGTCACCGCCACGCGCGCCTCCCAGCAGTCGAGCATCGACCGCAAGAAGAACGCCGCCACCGCGATCGATTCCATCGTCGCCGACGACGTCGGCTCCCTGCCCGACCGCAACATCGGCGAAGCGATCTCGCGCATGTCCGGCATCGCGCTGGACCGCGGCGAATTCGGCGAAGGCGTCAGCGTGGCCGTGCGCGGCAACTCGGCCGACCTGACCCGGGTCGAACTCGACGGCCAGGGCGTGCAATCGGCGGGCGGCGCCGACATGGGCGGCAACTCCAGCGCCAGCGGCCGCGCGGTGGAATTCCGCCAGCTGTCCTCGGATCTGATCAAGAGCGTGGACGTGGTCAAGGGCTCGACCGCCGACATGACCGAAGGCTCGCTCGGCGGCGGCATCATCATCAAGACCCGCACCGGCCTGGATTTCAAGAAGCCCTTCGCCTCGGTGCGCGTGGCCGCGTCCCAGGGCTCGCTGAACAAGAAGTGGCAGCCCGACGCCAACGTGGTGCTGGCCGACAAATACTTCAACGGCCGCCTCGGCCTGCTGTTGAACGCCTCCACCACGACCCTCGGTAATGAAGCGCACTCGCAGCAGAACGCCTTCAGCGCGCTGCAGGGTTACTACCGCGTGGCCGACTTCGACAATTCGCCGGAGAAGACCTTCACGTTCATGCCGAACACGCTGAACATGGCCGACGCCAGCGCCAATCAGCCCTTGTTGCAATCGCCGCTCACCGCCGGCGGCTTCTTCAATTCGGCCACCCCGCTGTCGGTACTGACCCAGTCGGCCGGCGCCAGGACCAAGGCCGACTGCTATGCGCTGTATCCGGCCATTCCCACGGCGCAGCTGAACACGATTGCATCAAGCAGCCGCAACGCGGCGCAATCGCAGCGCGGCAGCGAGCTGGCCACCTGCCTGAACCAGTGGAACGACTACACGCCCTCGAACGTGCGCTATTTCGTGCGGCGCGAGATCGACCGGCGCCAGAACCTGGACCTGCGCGCGGACTTCAAGGTCAACAACGAACTGACCGTCTACGCCAAGGGCAGCTACAACCGCCGCCGCGACGACACCTCCCAGCTCACCTACACGCTGGGCAACGTGCTGACCAACACCGGCACCACCATCAGCCCGGCCTATACCGGCGCCACCTTCATCGACAACAACACCACGAACCAGCGCAGCGCGATCCCGGGCTCGGGCTACTACCTGTACGACTACCCGACCACGCGCAGCAACGCCTACCCGTACATGGGTACCGTGGTCAATATCGTGCCCAGCTCGATCGTGATGGACGCCAACCACCACCTGACCTCGTTCCAGCTGAGCGATGGCCAGGCCACCACCGACCAGTTGCACGACATTGCCGAAGTGACGGCGAAGTACTTCCAGACTGGCGGTACCTTCAAGCGCGGTGGCCTCACCGCCGAATTCTTCGTCGGCGACGCCCGTTCGGATTTCCGGCGCGCCCAGAAGCGCATCAGCTTCACCAACTTCTATGGCCCGACCACGATGTCGGTGCTGCCGAACGGCCTGTGGACCTACAGCTTCCCCGGCAACGGCTTCAACCAGGCCGACCCGGCCCAGTACGTGCGCCTGTTCCCGGCCACCTCGAATGCGGCCGCCACCGTCCTCGGCCCCTACAACACGCGCGCCACGCCGGCCTACACCATCGCCCAGCAGCCGCTGCTGAGTTCCTCGTCGCCGCGCACCGAGGCCTTCTGGAACCCACAGATCCGCGCCACCGAAGAGCGCACCGCGAAGCTCGACCTGACCTACGCGACGCCGGATTCGATCCCCTTCTTCAAGCGCTTCAAGACCGGCTTCAACCTGCGCCAGAACACGGTCGACAACTGGAACCCGGGCGACGGCAACAGCGCAGGCATCACGCTGCAGGCTGCCGTCGGCACCTACGGCCAACCCGGCTACCAGGCGCCGATCGTGATCCCGACCGCGATCGCGCGCGCCGTGGTCCAGGCCTGCCAGGACACGCCCGGATCGCTGGGCGCGGGCGGCAAGCGCTGCCAGTACGGCTATACGCCGGTGTCCGATCCGCGCCTGGCCCTGAACAGTACCGTGCAGCTCACGCCCCAGCAATGGCAAGACCTGATCGGCCAGGTGCTGACCGGCCAGGCCACGCCGACCCAGCTGTTCAGCGGCGCCAAGGACAGGCCGAGCGGCATGCTGAACAATTGGACCCAGATCGACGTCGAAAAGGCCTTCGCCCAGCTCGGCGTGCCGAACCTCAACTACGATTGCGTGAAGAGCTGCACCGCCAACGACGGCAAGGTCTACGACCAGCCGGTGCAAAAGCTCAAGGAGCGTACCGACGCCTTTTACCTGATGGGCGACTTCGGACTCGACCACATCCCCTTCACCGACACCGCCTTCCCCTTCGGCTGGGAAATCGACGGCAACATCGGCGTGCGCTTCGTGCGCACCAAGGTGAGCGGCACCGGCATGCTGACCCTGGTCTCGAAGACCCCGACCGCGTCCTTCGACCCGATCAACCCGACGCTCGAAGGCGGCGTCATCACCAACAGCTACGTGCGCAACACGGCGGTCAACGCCAAGACCACCGACGTGCTGCCCAGCCTGAACCTGGCGATGTGGGCGATTCCCGACAAGCTGGTGCTGCGCTACAGCGGCGCGAAGACCGTGGCGCGTCCGCCGATCACCCAGCTGATCCCGGCCGGCACCTGCACCTTCGACCAGACCCTGAGAGTCAACGGCGAGATCCCCCAGAGCTGCAGCGGCACCCTCGGCAACCCGGCCCTGCTGGCGCAGAGGAACATCAACCAGAACGTCAGCTTCGAGCTGTATCCGAACAAGGACACCATGTTCTCGGCCGCCGTCTTCAAGCAGAAAGGCATCATCGGCCCGGCACTGAGCCAGGGCGTGAACAACCTGCCCCTGTTCTCGGGTTCGCCGATCGTCGATCCGGCCACCGGCACCGACCTGTCCGGCATTCCGTTCAACTATTCGATGTGGCAGAACGGCGCGGCGACCGAGCGCAAGGGCATCGAGCTGGGTACCAAGACCGCCTTCACCTTCCTGCCCTGGGCGCTGCGCTACACGGGCTTCGACGCCAACGTGACGCGCCTGCGTTCGGCCACCAGCAGCCAGAACGCGGTCGACCTGCTGACCGGCCAGCCGCTGCCGCCGCAGCGCGAGTCGAAGTATTCGTACAACATGGCGGTGTGGTACGACGACGGTCGCCTGTCGGCGCGCCTTGCGGTACAGGCGGTGGCGTCCTACTTCACCTGCATCGCCGGCTGCACCCAGCAGGCCGCGATCCAGAACTACCCGAGCGCCGGCGTCCAGCTGACCAAGTTCCCGTACAACCCGGGTTCGCCGAACTACAAGGACACCACCCGCTTCATCGACGGCAAGATCGCCTACAAGCTCCGCCCGAACATCGAGCTGTTCGTCGAAGGGCGCAATCTCGGGAATGCGACGACCTCCAACAGCCAGGGCCTGTCCACGCCGTTCGCGGACGGCACGCCCAACCTGCTGGACTATTCGTACGCCGGCCGCCGTATCATGGTGGGCCTGAACTTCCGTACCTTGTAAACAATATAAACAGGAGACACGTTTGAACCGACACGATGCACGGGACTGCGGCGCACCCACCCTCACGCGCCGCAGTTTCCTGGTCTCCGCCGGGCTGGCCATCAGCATGCCCGGCCTGGCCGGCGCCACCGCCGTCAGCACCACCAGCGGCACAGGGGCAAACACGCGCGACAGCCTCAGCCTGTGGTACGACAAGCCGGCCGGCCCCTGGGTCGAGGCGCTCCCGATCGGTAACGGCCGGCTCGGCGCCATGGTCTTCGGCCGCGCCGCCCAGGAGCGGCTGCAGCTGAACGAGGATACCCTGTTCGCGGGCAGCCCCTACGACCCGTCCAATCCGGATGCGCTGGCGGCGCTGCCCAAGGCGCGCGCCCTGGTCGACGCCGGGAAATTCAAGGAAGCCGCGGAACTGGCGAGCGCCTCGATGATGGGCAAGCCGATGCGCCAGATGCCCTACGGCGCGGCCGGCGACCTGCTGATCGACGTCCTGGGCCTGCAGGGCGCCGGCGGCTACCGGCGCTCGCTCGACCTCGACACGGCGATCGCCACCAGCAGCTTCACGGACCGCGGCACGCGCCACCTGCGCGAAGCCTTTGCCAGCGTCCCGGACGCCGTCGTGGTGCTGCGCCTGACTGCCGACGGCGGCGGCATGCTGGACCTGGACCTGGGCTACCGCGCGCCCGCCAATGTGCGTAACGGCGACACGCAGACGCCGCCCTCGCCCTTCACCGGCGCCGCCTGGGATATCAAGGAGTCGGCCGACGCCGACAAACGCCCCGACACGCTCTCGATCCGGCCCGATGGCGATGCCGCGCTATTGATCGAAGGCCGCAACCAGGCGGCCCAGGGCATTCCGGCCGGCCTGCGCTACGCGCTGCGGGTGCGCGCCGTGGGCGACGGCAAGGTGACGGTGGACGGCGACCGCCTGCGGGTGCGCGGCGCGAAAAACGTCACGCTGCTGGTGTCCTGCGCCACCAGCTACGTCAACTACGCGGACGTCAGCGGCGACCCGGTCGCGATCGTGCGCCGCAATACCGATGCCGCCGCGCGCAAGCCCTACGAGCGCCTGAGGCTTGAGCACGTCAAGGCGCACCAGGCCCTGTTCGGGCGCTTCTCGATCCGGCTCGGCAGCGGCGCCGCCAGCAGCTTGCCGACCCATGCGCGCATCGCCGTATCGGAAACCGCGCAGGATCCGGGCCTGGCCGCGCTCTACGTGCAGTACGCGCGCTACCTGCTGCTGTCGTCCTCGCGCCCCGGCTCGCAGCCGGCCAACCTGCAGGGGCGCTGGAACGAAGGGAACAACCCGCCCTGGGGCGGCAAGTACACGATCAACATCAACACCGAGATGAACTACTGGCCGGCCAACCCGGCCAACCTGGGCGAATGCGTGGAACCGGTGCTGCGCATGATCGAGGACCTGGCCGTGACCGGCGCCGTCACCGCGCGCAAGCACTACGGCGCGCGCGGCTGGGTCACCCACCACAACACCGACCTGTGGCGCGCCACCGCCCCGATCGACGGCCCCAACTACGGCATGTGGCCGCTGGGCGGCGCCTGGATGTGCAAGACGCTGTGGGACCATTACGAATACACGGTCGACGACGCCTGGCTGCGCCGGATCTACCCATTGTTGAAAGGTGCGTCGCTGTTCTTCGTCGACGTGATGGTCGAGGACCCGAAGGGACGTGGCCTGGTCACCTCGCCGTCGATGTCGCCGGAACACAACCACCACCCGGGCACGGCCCTGTGCGCGGGGCCGGCCATGGACCGCCAGATCATCCGCGATTTGTTCGCCTGGACGCTGCAGGCCCACGCCACACTGAAGGACCCGGACGCCGGCTTCGCGCAGACGCTTGCGAAGATGCGCGCGCGGATCCCGCCGGACCGCATCGGCGCGCTGGGGCAGCTGCAGGAATGGCTGGAAGACTGGGACGTGGCCAAGGACACGCACCGCCACGTCTCCCACCTGTACGGCGTCTACCCCAGCGAACAGATCAACGTGCGCGATACGCCGGAACTGGTCCGGGGCGCGAAAGTCGCGCTCGACATCCGCGGCGACAAGTCGACCGGCTGGGCCACTGCCTGGCGCCTGGCCTTGTGGGCGCGCATGGGCGACGGCGAGCGCGCGCATGCGATCCTGACCGGCCTGCTGGGCCCGACGCGCACCTACCCGAACATGTTCGACGCCCACCCGCCCTTCCAGATCGACGGCAATTTCGGCGGCACCGCCGGCATCCTCGAGATGATCGTGCAGTCGTGGGGTGGCGAGATCCGGCTGTTGCCGGCGCTGCCGAAGGCCTGGCCGGAAGGCAGCCTGCAGGGCGTGCGGGCGCGCGGCGGGATCGAGCTGGACGTCGACTGGGCCGGCGCTGCGCTGCGGCGCGTGGCCTTGCGCGGGCAACCCGGCGCCAAGCTGAAGCTGCGCCTCGGCGACAGGCTGGTGGACCTCACGCTGGACGGCCGCGGCCGCGCCACGCTGGATGGCCGCCTGGGCAAGACCACCTGACATCCTCTCCTCGTTGCGCAACTGGAAGCGCAACGTTTGCGTGGAGCGGCATCCACCGCTCCACGTTTTTTCGCGTCCAACAAAAAACCTGTTCAGGGCGCTTTCTTGGCGGGACTCAGGGTTGGAAACAGCGTGCCGAGCACGGTGTTCAACACCTGCCCGGCGCCCATGTCGGGGCTCGCGTTGGCGACCGCCAGTGCGCCCGTGCCCTGTTCCGGAAACAGGACGGCAATCGCGAGCCAGTTGCCATCCGATCCCTGGTGCACGAGGACCGGACCTTGGCGTCCGGCAATCGAAGCCTGCACGCCCCAGTCGAGACCTGCTGGACTGCCAGGCTGGGCAGTCTGCATCAAGCGATAGGAAGCCGGCGTCAGCAATTTGCCTTGTCCCTTGCCGCCCGCCAGCTGATCCAGGTTGAAGCGGGCCCAGTCGCCCAGGGTCATGTGCAAAAAGCCGGCGGGCGCGAACATAGGCGGCGCGCCATCGTCGAATTTGCTCATCTTCAGCGTTGGCTTGCCATCCCGATGCCCACGATTTTGACCGTCGCTCGTATTCCCGAAGCCGACATCGCGCATTCCCAGCGGTTGGAACACCTCTTTCCGCATCAGGTTTTCATAGCTCTCCCCCGTCACTCTTTCCGCGATGACGGCGGCCACGAGGAACCCGGTATTGCTATAGCCGAACGCGGTACCGGGAACGGCGTCCGGCCTGTCCTTGAGGGCTTTCGCAATATAGCTCAGGCGCTGCCGCGTAAAGGGCTGCTTGTCCGTAAAAGAATGTTCCGCCGAGCGCAGGTCCTTCAAGTCCCGTGGCAGGCCAGCCTGATGGGAGAGCAGCTGCACCAGGGTCAGCTTCCGATATTCCGGACGCATTCCCTGCGCCAGATCGGGCAGCATGTCTTCCAGGGGCGCATCCCAGGCCAGGACGCCACGCTCGACCAGCCTTGCCACCATGGCGACCGTCATCACTTTCCCGGTGGAGCCGATGAGCCACATATCGTCCTCGCCGACGGGCGTCTGGCGGTCGATGCGCCTCAGGCCACGAACCGCCTGCCCGGTGATTTTTCCATCCCGCATGACAACAACGCCAACCGCCGGCACCTTGGCGCCGGCCATCGCCCCCTTCACGATGTCATCCAGGTTTTCAGAGGCGAATGCGGGCGTCGCCGCGGCGAGTGCAAACGCTGCGAGGGCAGCGATCGTTCGGATCAGCATGGTGTCTCCAAAGGTTGTGTGACTTGGAGGCAACTATATATGCGCAGCCGCTGAAATGCATTGCCGGGCGACGGATGGACGATTCGGCAGCACAGGACGCGAATAGCGGGGTACAGGATGGTGGCATGGCGCCAGGGGCCGCGCACACGCCACGATCGGCGTCACATCAGCCGTCGATCAGTTCCGGGTTCCACGCATGCACCGTCTGGCGCTGCTCGCCCAGCCCCGCGATCCCCAACCGCATCACGTCACCCGGCTTCAAATAGACCGGCGCCGGCTTGCGTCCCATGCCCACGCCCGGCGGCGTGCCGGTGCTGATCACGTCGCCCGGGTTCAGGGTCATGAAGCGGCTGATGTAGCTGACCAGCTGGGCCACGCCGAACACCATGGTGCGGGTATTGCCGTCCTGGCAGCGCTCGCCGTTCAGTTCCAGCCACATGGCCAGGTCCTGCGGGTCGGGCACCTCGTCCCTGGTCACAAGCCAGGGACCGACCGGACCGAAGGTATCGCAGCCCTTGCCCTTGTCCCACTGGCTGCCGCGCTCGAGCTGGTATTCGCGCTCGGACAAATCGTTGACCACGCAATAGCCGGCCACGTAATCCAGCGCGTCTTCCTCGCTCACGTAGCGCGCGCGGGTGCCGATCACCACCCCCAGCTCGACTTCCCAGTCGCTCTTGACGGAACCTTGAGGCAGGACCACCGGGTCGTTGCAGCCGATGATGGCGCTGATCGCCTTGGTGAACAGCACCGGTTCGCTCGGCACCGGCATGTTCGATTCGGCCGCGTGGTCCGAATAATTCAGGCCGACGCAGATGAACTTGCCGATGTCGGCGACGACCGGCGCGATGCGGCCCGGATCGAGCACACGCGGCAGGTCGTACGGATCGAGCGCGGCCAGGCGCGCCAGCGCATCCTTGCCGAGGTGTTTCGAGCTCAGGTCGGGCAGCACCCCGGACAAGTCGCGCACCTGGCCTTCGCCATCGATCAATCCGGGTTTTTCCTGGCCCTTGGGGCCGTAACGCAGCAGTTTCATGGCTTCCTTATATGAGTCAAACACATCAACGCAAACGGTAGAAACGGCGCGCGTTCAGGCCGAATACGGCGTCGCGCGCGTCGGGATCGAGATGGGCCAGCATCGCTTCGCACAGCGCCAGCCAGCGCCCATAGTCGGCCGCCAGGCCGAGCACCGGCCAGTCGCTGCCCCACAGCACACGGTCGGGGCCGAACCAGGCCAGCACGCCAGCGGCGCAAGGCTCGAGATCGTCGCCGCGCCACGCCGGGCCGGCCTCGGTGACCAGGCCGGACAGCTTGCAGCAGACGTTCGGCAGCGTGGCCAGGGCCTGCATCCGTTCGCGCCACGCGTCCAGGCGGCCACCGGCGATATCGGGCTTGGCGGCGTGGTCGATCACGATGGGCAGCAGCGGGAAGCGCGCGGCAAAGCGGTACAAGGCCGGCAGCTGGCGCGCCAGCACCAAGGCATCGAAGCCCAGGCCATGCTCCACCATGGCGGCCACGCCGGCATCCAGTGCCGGGTCGTCGAGCCAGTCGTCGCTCAAACCTTGCAGCATGGGGCGCAGCCCGCGCATCTTCGGGTGCCGGGCCAGCGCGCCGATGCGCCCAGGGGCGGCGGACGATTTCAGGTCGACCCAGCCGACCACGGCGCCGATGAAGTCGTGCGCTTCGGCCAGGCGCAGCAGCGCATCGGTATCGCTGTCCAGCGGCAGCGACTGGACCAGCACCGTGCAATCGATGCCATGCGCGCGCAGCAGCGGTTGGAGGTCCGCGGGCGCGAAGTCGCGGTACAGCGGCCTCAAATCCGGCGTCGGCCAGTCGCGCCCAGGGTCATCCAGGCGCCAGAAATGCTGGTGGGCGTCGACCCTCGACATGTCAGGCGGCCCGCAAGGGATGGCAGCCCGGTCCCGCCGGCTCGAACTGTTTATAGGTCAGGATGAATTCCTGGTGGCCGAGGTCTTCCGAGCGGCTCGGCGTCCCGTTGGCCACGGCCAGCACGCTGTCGACGATTTCCTGGCCCACCTGCGCCAGCGTCGCCTCGCCGCTCAGGATGCGGCCGGCGTTGACGTCCATGTCTTCTTCCAGGCGGATGTAGGTGTCCGGGTTGGCGCAGACCTTGATCACCGGCGAGATGGCCGAACCGACCACCGAGCCGCGCCCGGTGGTGAACAGCGTCAGGTGGGCACCGCAGGCGATCAGTTCGACGATCTCGGCATTGTCCGAGATGTTCGGGAAGCCGAAGCGCGGCTCGCCGTCCGGCACCACGTCCAGCAGGTACAGGCCGGGTCCCCAGGTGGCGTCGCCCGGCTTGATGATGCCGGCGATCGGCGAGGCCCCGCTCTTGGCATAGGCGCCCAGCGACTTTTCTTCCTGCGTGGTGAGGCCGCCGTCGGCATTCCCCGGCGCGAAACTGCCGTGGCCCATGATGGTGTAGTAGCGCGCCGCCTTGGCCACGCACTTGACGATTTCCTCGCCCAGCGCCGGGGTGACGGCGCGCCTCTGCATGTGGAATTCGCAGCCGACCAGTTCCCCGGTCTCCTCGAAAATGCAGGCGCTGCCGGCCTCGATCAGCGTGTCGAAGGCCAGGCCCACGGCCGGGTTGGCGGTGATGCCGCTGGTGCTGTCCGAGCCGCCGCAGATGGTCGCCACCACCAGTTCATCGAGGCCCATCGGCACCCGCTGCTGGCCGGCCAGCGCATCGAGCGCCCAGCCCACCCACTCGGTCCCGGCAGCAACGCTGGCGCGGGTGCCGCGGTTCTGCTGGATGGTGATGGTGTGCACCGGCCGTCCGCTGGCCTCGACCGCGGCGTGCAGGCTGTTACGGTCGAAACTCTCGCAGCCCAGCGACACCACCAGCACCGCGCCCACGTTCGGGTGGGTGGCCAGCTTGTGCATCATGCGGTCCGCGTAGGCGTTCGGGTAGCAGCCCGGGAAGCCGATCAGGTGCACCGGCTGGTCCGGAAAGGCATTCACCACCAGCCGCGCCACGTGGTGCGCGCATTCCACCGTGTAGGCGACGGCGACGATGTTGCGGATGCCCTTGCGGCCGTCCGCGCGTGGATAACCCGCTAGTATGCTCATGATTGGCCGTGTTCGATGAAGTGATGGCCGTCGCCGGCCAGCGTGTAGGTGGGGAGGTAGTCGCTTTCCAGGTTGTGCGTGTGGATGTGGGCGCCGATCGCGACCGCTGCGCTCAGGCTGCCGATCGGGGCGCCGTAGCGCAGCACGCGTTCGCCGGCCCGCATGGCGCGGCGCGCGACCTTGTGGCCGAGCTGGACGGCTTGCGGCAGGATCACGACCGCGCCGTCGATCTCGACCGGCAGGCCGGCCGCCAGCGGCATGCGGGCGATCAGGCAGTTGTCGTCGGGCGACATGAGCAGCAGGCTGCCCGCCGCCGGTGCGTCATTGGGCATGGGGATGTCCTCGGTGGTGGAAAGGGAAGCGGGCCGCCCATGCCGCAAGCGCGGGGACTAGTGCGGCGCCGTGCCGTGGGTGCGCTTGAGCACCGCATCGAGCATGGTGCGGCGCGCCGAATCCAGGTGCTTGTTCATGGCCGCCAGCGCCGCCGTGCGGTCGCGCCGCGCGAGTGCGCGCAGCAGCACCAGGTGTTCCTGCACCGCGTGCTGGATGCGCGGCCTTTCCTCGCCCTTGTCCCACTGGTAGTGGTAGTGGAACACCAGCGAGACCAGGTCGTTCAGGCTGAAGGCGAAGCGGTTGTTCAAGAGCCCGATCAGGAAGGTGTGCAGCTCGCGGTCGAGCGCCGGGAAGTCGGCGTAGTTGTCCGGCAGGCCGGCCTTGAGCGCTTCGTGGCGCCGGACCAGGATGTCCAGCTGCTCGAAGGCCGGGTGCCCGGCCGGCAGGCTGACCAGCTGCTCGACGGCCGCCAGTTCGAACATGCGGCGCACCTGTTCCAGCTCGGTGGCGAAGGTGCGGTCGAAGGCGCACAGGCGCCAGCCGCCCTGCGGCTTCTTTTCGATCAGGCCGAAGCGCGAAAAGCCGATCAGGAATTCGCGCACGCTGATCGTGCTCGCGCCGGCGGCGCGCGCCAGCTCGGCTTCGGAAAAGTCGGCGCCCGGCGGCAGGTCGTTGCGGTAGATGCGCTCCATCAGCACTTCCTGGATGCGCACCGCACCCGACTGCAGCTCGGCCTCGTCGAAGTAATCGTCCGACTGCGGCTTGCGCAGCAGGCGCCGGTCGCGCAGCGCGGCGATCAGGCCGCGGCTGTGCAGGTAGGCCAGCGAACTGCGCACCGCCGTGCGGCTGCCCTGGGTCAGTTCGGCCATCCTCTGCTCGGACGGCAGGGCGTCGCCGACCGCCACGCTGGCGTCGAGATAGCGCAGCAGCGTGTTGGTGCTGCGCTTGAAGATGAGGGGCGGTTTGGCCATGGCTCGAGGGAAAAGCAAGCATTATAGCCCGCCCTGCCGCGGCGGCCCGGGCCTGGGCTTGGGGACTGCCTGGAGGACGGGAAGCGCGCATCTCTTTCCTGTTTTTAATATTGGGACAATCGTATTGGATATATAAGATACCGTCAACAAGCAGGATGTGTCGATTTTTTCGCGACACGCGCACGGCGCCATAAAGTTGGAGACAGTACGGAATATATATCGTACCATGGCTGTGTTGAAGAGAAATCAAAAAGCAGCACAACCACGGAGACCTTCAATGACAACTATAAAGCCGCCTGCGCAGCCACGCTACCGGTTCGCCTTCGCCATGATCACGACCCTGTTCTTCCTGTGGGGCTTCGTGCACAACCTCGACCCGATCCTGATCCCGCACCTGAAGCGTTCCTTCAGCCTGTCGGTGCTGCAGTCCTCGCTGGTCGATTCCGCCGTCTTCATCGCCTACTTCGTGATGGCGCTGCCGGCCGGCCTCTTGATCCGCAGGACCGGCTACAAGAACACGATCGTGACCGGCCTCCTGCTGTTCGCCATCGGTTCCTTCCTGTTCATCCCGGCCGCCAACACCGGCCGCTATGCCTTCTTCCTCGCAGCCCTCTTCATCATCGCCTGCGGCCTGACCACGCTGGAGACGGCGGCCAATCCGTATGCCGCCCTGCTCGGCCCACCGGAGCGCGCGGCCTGGCGCCTGAACCTGGCGCAGTCCTTCAACGGCCTGGCCGTCACGCTGGCCCCGATCATCGGCGCGCGCGTGATCCTGGTGCAGGGCGCCAGCGACGCCCAGTTGCAGGCGATGCCGCAAGCCGCGCGCCAGCTGGCCCTGGCCGCAGAAGCGTCCAGCGTCAAGGCGCCTTACCTGGTGCTCGGCATCGCCATCCTGGTGGTCGGCGCGATCTTCTGGCGCCTGCGCTTGCCGTCGATCGAGACCGTCGTGGAGGGCGCCGCGCGCCGCAGCGTCGCGCAAGCCTGGGCGCGCCCCTCGATCCGGCGCGCCGCCATCGCCCAGTTCTTCTACGTCGGCGCCCAGGTCTGCGTGTTCAGCTTCTTCATCCTGTACGCCTCGCGTGCGGCCGGCCTGTCCCACGTGGCGGCGGCCGACTACCTGGGCTGGGGCTGCGGCGCCGCCTTCATGGTCGGGCGCTTTGCCGGCACCTGGTGCATGCGTTTCGTGGCACCGGCGCGCCTGCTGCTGGCCTATGCCCTGGCGAGCGCCGCGCTGTCGCTGCTGGCGATCTTCGGCAGCGGCATGGCCACCGTGTACGCCGTGATCGGCATCGCCTTCTTCATGTCGATCATGTTCCCGACCATTTTCTCGCTCGGCATCCAGGACGCCGGCGCCGACACCGGCATGGGCAGCAGCCTGATCATCATGTCGATTGTCGGCGGCGCCCTGCTGCCGCCGCTGTTCGGCGCGCTGTCGGACGCCACCGGCAACATCCAGCACGGCTATGCGGTGCCGCTCGCCTGTTTCCTGGTGACGGCCTGGTTCGCCCGCGCCACCCTCAAGCACGCCGCCCTCGGCGCTGCCACCTCCACCCCGGCACAAGGGAGCACTGTCCAACATGTTTGAACTGACTGACAAGCGCGCCGTCATCACCGGCGCAGGCAGCGGCATCGGCCGCGCGATGGCCCTGCTGTTCGCCGAGCGCGGCGCTTTCGTTGAAATCGTCGACCTCGGCGAAGCGGCGGCCCGCGATGTGGCGCGCGAGATCGCGGGCAAGGGCGGCGCGGCGCGCGCCCACGTCTGCGACGTCGGCGACCAGGCCGAAGTCGAGGCGCTGTTCGGCGCCATCGGCCCGCTCGACATCCTGGTCAACAACGCCGGGATCGCCCACGTGGGCCGCGCCGACACCACCATCGAGGCGGACTTCGACCGCGTGATGCGCGTGAACGTGAAAGGCGTCTACAACTCCCTGCACGCCGCCATCCCGCAACTGCGCGCGCGCGGCGGCGGCGTGATCCTCAACATGGCCTCGGTCGCGGCCCGGGTGGCCGTGGCCGACCGCTTCGCGTATTCGACGGCCAAGGGCGCGGTCATGGCGATGACCCTGTCGGTGGCCAAGGACTATTTGCAGGACCGCATCCGCTGCAACTCGATCTCGCCGGGCCGCGTGCACACGCCCTTCGTCGACGGCTTCCTGGCGAAGAATTATCCGGGCAAGGAAGCCGAGATGTTCGAGAAGCTGGCCCGGACCCAGCCGATCGGACGCATGGCAAAACCCGAGGAAGTGGCGGCGCTCGCGCTCTACCTGTGCAGCGAGCAGGCGGCCTTCATCACCGGCTGCGATTACCCGATCGACGGCGGTTTCATCACCCTGAACAGCTGAAGGCGCACGATGGACCTGCAACTGCGAGACAAGGTCGTGATCGTGACCGGGGGCGCCAAGGGCATCGGCGAAGGCATCAGCCGGGCCCTGGCGGCGGAAAACGCGATTCCCGTCATCGTCGGGCGCAATACGCTGGACAACGAGGCCGCGCTGGCGGCAATCGAAGCGGCCGGCGGGCGGGCCGCCGGCGTGACGGCGGAACTCAGCCGGTCGGACGAATGCGAGCGGGCGGTACGCTCGGTGCTGGACCGCTTCGGCCGCATCGACGGCCTGGTGAACAATGCCGGCGTCAACGACGGCGTCGGGCTGGAAAACGGCAGCTACCAGGGTTTCATCGACAGCCTGCACAAGAACCTGGTCCACTATTACCTGATGGCCCACCACGCCCTGCCGGCGCTCAAGCAAAGCCAGGGCGCCATCGTCAACATCGGCAGCAAGACCGGTGAGACCGGCCAGGGCGGCACCTCGGCCTATGCGGCGGCGAACGGCGGACGCAATGCGCTGACGCGCGAATGGGCGGTGGAACTGTTGAAATACGGGATCCGCGTCAACGCGGTGATCGTGGCGGAGTGCTTCACGCCGCTGTACCGGCAGTGGCTGCAGGGTTTCGAGGATCCGGACGCGGCCCTGGCCCGCATCTGCGAGAAGATACCGCTGGGGCAGCGCATGAGCACGGCCGCGGAGATCGCCGACACCGTCGCCTTTCTCCTCAGCCCGCGCTCCAGCCACACCACGGGGCAGTTGATCCACGTGGATGGCGGCTACGTCCATCTCGACCGGGCGCTGTGACCCGGCCGAGATGAGCCTTGCGTTTTAGACGCCGACCATCGACACCGCCTTGGTGTTGAGGTAAGCCTCCAGCGCTTCCGGCCCGCCTTCCGAACCGTAGCCGGAATCCTTGACGCCGCCGAAGGGCAGCTCGGCGCTCGGCGTGGCCGGCTGGTTAATCCACAGCATGCCGACTTCGACGCGGTTCATCAAGAGCTGGGCATTCTTGATCGAGCGCGTGAAGGCATAGCCGGCCAGGCCGTACGGCAGGCGATTCGCTTCCGCGATGGCGTCTTCCAGGCTGTCGAAGCCGCGGATGCCGGCCACCGGGCCGAAGGGCTCGTCGTTGAAGATGCTGGCGTCCAGCGGCACATCGGCGATGATGGTCGGCGCGAAGAAGTTGCCGGTGTCGCCGACGCGCTGGCCGCCGGTGGCGATGGTCGCGCCCCTGGCTTGCGCATCCTCGACCACCTTGGCCATGGCCGACACGCGGCGCGCGTTGGCCAGCGGACCCAGGGTGGTGCCTTCCTGCAGGCCGTCGCCCAGTTTCAGGCCTTCGGCGTGCTGCACCAGCGCGCGGGTGAATTCGTCCTTGATCGCGTTGTGCACCAGGAAGCGGGTCGGCGAGATGCAGACCTGGCCAGCGTTGCGGAACTTGGCGGCGCCGGCAGCCTTGACGGCCAGCTGCACGTCCGCGTCCTCGGCGATGATCACCGGCGCGTGACCGCCCAGTTCCATCGTCGCGCGCTTCATGTGGGCGCCGGCCAGCGCGGCCAGCTGCTTGCCGACCGGGGTCGAGCCGGTGAAGGTGACCTTGCGGATGACCGGGTGCGGGATCAGGTAGCCGGAGATCTCGGCCGGGTCGCCGAACACCAGGCCGACCACGCCGGACGGCACGCCGGCGTCGACGAAGCACTGGAACAGCGCGGCGGGCGAAGCCGGGGTCTCTTCCGGCGCCTTGCACAGGAAGGAGCAGCCGGTGGCCAGCGCTGCGGCCAGCTTGCGCACCACCTGGTTGATCGGGAAGTTCCAGGGCGTGAAGGCGGCGACCGGGCCGACCGGCTCCTTCAGCACCAGCTGCTGGGCGGCCGGGTTGCGCGCCGGGACGATGCGGCCGTAAACACGCATGCCCTCGGCCGCGAACCAGTCGATGATCTCGGCGCCGGCCATGGCTTCCATTTTCGCTTCGGCCAGCGGCTTGCCCTGTTCCTGGGTCAGGAGGCGCGCGATGTCGCCGGCGCGCTCGCGCAGCAGGTTGGCGGCGCGGCGCATGGTGGCGGCGCGTTCGGCGGCGGGCACGGCGCGCCAGGCTTCGAAGCCTTTTTGCGCCGCCGCCAGGGCGCGGTCCAGGTCGGCGATGCCGGCGTGGGCTACCGTGCCGATCGCCTGCCCGGTGGCCGGGTTCACGACCGGGATGGTCTTGCCGCCGGTGGCTTCGACCCACTCGTTGGCGATCAGGAGGCGGGTATCGGGATAGCTGGAAGTCGTCATGGTGTGTCGGTTCCGTTGTTGGATGAAACCGTGATATTAAACTTTTCGGGCAGAGCGCGCTTGGGCCGTCCACGGACGGTCCAGGCGCGCTGCGGCGCTTCCTACCTCATCCAGGTTCACGCGGTGCGACCGCGCAGCGCCGCCACCCCACCCTGGCGCCGCTGTGCCTGGCGCTGCCCCTCGGCCGCGAACAGCACCAGCATGCCGCCCAGGATCGCCACGTTCTTCAGGAAGTGGTTCAGCTGATTCTGGACCTCGGCCGCGTCCGCGTGCCAGAAGCCGTGGAACACCAGGGTAACCGGAACCAGGAACAGCGCCAGGGCCAGGGCCGCCAGGCGCGCCTGGAATCCGGTGATCAGGGCCAGGCCGCCGCCTACCTCCAGCAGGATCGTCAGCACCAGCAGCACGCCGGCCGCCGGCAGGCCGGCGCCGTTCATCCAGCCCAGCACGAACGAAAAGCCGAGGATCTTGTTGATGCCCGAGACGAGGAACAGGATGCCGGCCAGGGCGCGGCCGACGGGGTAGAGTTTGCTGGTATCCATGGTGGTTCTCCTTTCAGGTCGATCATTCATTGGGGCAGGTCGAACAGCAGCACTTCGGCGTCGCTCGCGTCCAGCAGGCTGACCGCGGCTTCATCCGTCACGTGCACGGCATCGCCGGCGGCGAGCAGCACGCCGTTCACCGTCACGCTGCCGCGCGCCACCTGTACGTAAGCCTGGCGGCCCGCCTGCAGGGCGTGATCGACGCGATCCGCACCGTCCAGGATGGTCGCGTAGATCGCGGCATCCTGGCGCAGCGAGACCGAACCCTCGCGGCCGTCGTTCGAGGCGACCAGGCGCAGCCGGCCCCGTTTCGAATCGGCGTCGAAGTGCTTTTCCTCGTAGCCCGGTTCGCCACCGGCTTCACTCGGGATCACCCAGATCTGCAGGAAGTGCACGGGTTCCGTCTTCGAGCCGTTGTACTCGCTGTGCGTCACGCCGCTGCCGGCGCTCATGCGCTGCACGTCGCCGTAGCGCAGCACCGAACCGTTGCCCATGCTGTCCTTGTGCTCGAGCGCGCCGTCCAGCACGTAGGAGATGATCTCCATGTTCTTGTGGCTGTGCGGATCGAAGCCGCGGCCGGGTGCGACCCGGTCTTCGTTGATCACGCGCAGCGGTCCCACGTTCATGTGGGCCGCGTCGTAGTAATGGCCGAACGAGAAGGTGTGTTGCGAGCGCAGCCATCCAAAGCTTGCGGTGCCGCGGTCCTGGCTTTTACGAAGTGTCAGCATGATGAGGCTCCCTGTCGTGGACATTCGACCGATTCGAACATCCTGCGCCTGCGGTTCTGTCGCAGCGCGTTTCCATGTGAAGCATTGTGCGCGCCTGCCGGGCGAAAGAAAAACGAGTTGTTTGCAGGTCTATATTCAAAATTTTCGATAATTCTGGATGGCCCTACTGGCCGAAAGACGGGTTGCAGGCGCGCGGGGGCTTGCTAGCATCGGCCATCAACTGCTCGACCATTATCATGACCAACAAGATCATCCCCACCGCCCTGCTCGCACTTGCGGCGGGCGGCGCCAGCGCCCAGGACGCCTCCGTCCAACTGTATGCCCGCCTGAACCTGGCTCTCGAACACGTGCGCCGGCACGGCGGCAGCGGTATCGACGATTCGCTGGTGCGCGAGGCGAACTACCGCTCGGTGCTCGGCGTGCGCGGCAGCGAAGACCTGGGCGGCGGCTTGAAAGCCATCTTCCAGGTCGAAGGCACGCTGTCGCCGGACACCGGCGCCGGTGCCATCGCCGCGCGCGACACGCGCATCGGCCTGCAGGGCCGCTGGGGCACGCTGTTCGGCGGCAACTGGACCACGCCCTACACCTCCGCCACCACTGCGCTCGACCCCTTCTACCCGACCACGGCCGGCTACATGAGCATCATGGGCAACGGCTCGGCCTCGACCTCGGACAACGCGATCGACACCACCTCCTTCGACCGCCGCCAGCAGAACAGCATCCACTACTGGACGCCGACGTGGGAGGGCCTGTCGCTGCGCCTGGCGCAGGGCTTGAACGAGGAAAGGCCGCCGACTGGCGCGCGGCCGGCGCTGACGTCCGCCGCGCTCGTCTACGAAAAGGGGCCGCTGTATGCGACTGCCGCCTGGGAGCGCCATCACGATTACCAGGGGCCGGGCCTGGATGACACCGGCGCCAAGCTGGGCGCGGCCTGGCAGTTCGGAGGCGCGCGCGTGGCGGCCGTGGCCGAGCGGCTGCGCTACGAAACGGCGGCAGGCGTCCTGAAACGCACCTCTTATTATGTATCGGCGACGCGCCAGCTGGGCGCCCACGGTCTGCGCCTGGGCGTGGCCAGGGCACTGGATGCCAGTGGACCGGCGGGCCAGCGGCTGGGCTTCGTGCAGGCCGGCCCCGGCACCGGCGCCTGGCATGCCACGCTGGGCTACGACTACGCGCTGTCCAAGCGCACCAGCCTGTTCGTATTCCACTCGCGGCTGAAGAACGACCGCAGCGGGGTTGTCGATTTCGCGATCAACAGCCTGGATGCGGCGCCCGGGGCCACGCTGGACGCGACCTCGATCGGCATGCGCCACGCATTCTGAAAGCGCCTAGCGGCTGCGGCTCTTCTCGATCCGCAGCTGCTGTGCATGGCGCACCAGGTCGGGCAGCGAGCGCGCCGCCATCTTTTCCATCACCTTGCGCTTGTGGATCTTGGCCATGATTTCGCTGACGCCCAGCGCTTCCGCGATCTGCTTGTTCAGCAGGCCGCCGATCACCAGCGACATGGTCTCGCGCTCGCGCGGGGTCAGGCGCGCGTGGCGCGCATGCAGCTCGGCCAGTTCGCGCCGTGCCGCCAGCTGGCCCGCATCCAGCGCCAGCGCTTCGCGCACGGCGTGCAGCAGCGCCTCGGGCTGGGCCGGCTTGGTCAGGAATTCCATGGCCCCGGCCTTCATTGCCTGGACCGTCAGCGGGATCGAGCCGAAGCCGGTCATGAAGATGATCGGCAGGCGCCGGCCCAGGCGCGCCAGTTCGGCGGCCACGTCGAGCCCGCCCAGGCCCGGCATCTGCATGTCGCAGACCAGGCAGGCCGGCCCCTCGGGGCTGCCGGCGTCGAGGAAGGGCGCGGCGGACGCGAAGCCGCGCACGTCGAACCCTTCCGCACCCAGCAGGTTCAGCACCGACGCGCGCACCGCGTCGTCATCGTCGACCACATATACGATAGGCCCCATCCGTTCCCCTCCTCTGCACGGACACAAGGATAGCACTGTCGCGCGGCGCTGTCCGCCATGCGCCAGGGTCAGCCGGCACGGTCTTCCGCGCCTGCCGCCTGGTCGGTGCCGGCAGCCGGACCGGGCGCCGGCGCCACGCCCGTGATGCGCGTCACGCATTCGCTGCGGAACCAGGCCGCGGTGACCGGTTCGCGGCTGAGCACCTTCCTGGCGAGCGGCAGCGCCTGTTCGCCGATCAGGATGCCGAGCAGGCCGATCAGGGCCACCGCCGGCGGCGCCGGCGAACGCACCTGCAGGCCCGCGTAGATGAGGCCGACCAGGATGCCGGCCCCCAGCGACACGAGATAGACTTTCATGGCGCGGCCCGGCCTTATTTCGCCGGCACCGGGGCCAGCACCTCGTGGCCGCCGGTCGCGCGCTGGCCGGCCTTGTGCACCATGGTGTAAGCGTAGTCGACGCCCATGCCATAGCCGCCCGAATGCTCGCGCACGATGTCGATCACCGCGTCGTAGGTCTCGCGGCGCGCCCAGTCGCGCTGCCATTCGAGCAGCACCTGCTGCCAGGTGACGGGCACGGCGCCGGCCTGGATCATGCGCTGCATCGCGAAATCGTGGGCTTCCTTGGTGGTGCCGCCGGAGGCGTCGGCCACCATGTAGATCTCGTAGTCGCCTTCGAGCATCGCGCACAGGGCGAAGGTGGTGTTGCAGACCTCGGTCCACAAACCGGACACAATCACCTTCTTGCGGCCGTTGGCGGCCAGCGCGTCGCGCACCTTCTGGTCATCCCAGGAATTCATCGAGCTGCGTTCCAGGATGTCCTTGCCCGGGAAGACGTCCAGCAGTTCCGGGAAGGTGTAGCCCGAGAAGCTCTCGGTTTCGACGGTGGTGATGGTGGCCGGGACGCCGAAGACCTTGGCCGCCTTGGCCAGGCCCACCACGTTGTTCTTCAGGACCTGGCGGTCGATCGACTGCACGCCGAAAGCCATCTGCGGCTGCTGGTCGATGAAGATGATCTGCGAGTTCTGCGGGGTCAGGACTTCGAGTTTTGGATTGCTCATGATAGTGTTTTCCTTGAATGAAATGAAATGAAGACGATCGTAGTGCCCGCCGCCCCCGGCCGACAGTATCCGAAGGTATAGCCGACCGGAAGGCGAAAGGCCTACGACACCTTGGCCTGCGCCGGCAGGGCGGCAGGCCTTGCCGAGACCATCAGCCCGAGCAGGATCAGGCACGGCAGCACCAGCGCGGCGAAGCCGAACCGGTGGAAAGCGAAGGCGGCGGCCACGCAGCCGCCCGCAAAGGCCAATAGCGGCCAGACGAACTTGGTGAAGCGCCCCTTGAGGCCGGGGTCGGACGCGCCGCGCAGCAGGTCGACCACGTCGATCACGATCTGGGTCACGTTCCCGGTCATCATCGAGGTCGGGGCCAGGTGACCCAGCAGCAGGCGGCTCACCCCGCTGTGCACGCCCATCGCGCCAGCCCCTAGCAGGCCGGCCGCCATCGCCAGCGGGCCGGGCTCGCTGCCGAGCGGCGTTGCCGCCATCCCGCACACCATGAAGCCCAGCAGCAGCGCCAGCTCGAGCAGCAGCGCGGGCCGCAGCGCGGCCGCCTCGCGCCGCTCCGCCAGCACCGTCAGGATGCGGGCCAGGGCGACGCCCAGGATAAAGGCCGGAAAGGCCAGCAGTTTCAGCAGCACGGGACTGCGCCCCGGGTCCGCCAGCGCCGCGCCGATCAGGATGAAGTTGCCCGTGACGTGGGCGGTGAACAGGCCGAACAGGGCCAGGAAACCGAGGGTGTCGACATAACCCGCGAGGAATCCCAGTCCCATGCCCTGTGCCCTGCCCTGGTTTTGATCGTTCATGTATTGCTCCGCTTCGTTGGTTTCATGTGGCGCATCCTAGTGGGTATGCCGCCCGCGCACCCCTGCCATTTGGCCAGTCGCCTGTTGGATCGGCCGTGACGGGTAAAGATTCCGCCATCCGGCACGGCTTGTCCAAGCGCCCGGCATATCCATTGGTATAGGTGGACCGGGGCACGGCAGGCGGCGACAATGTCCACGCGCCGCCCTGCCACTGCCGGAGACCCACATGGACAACTCGACGATCTCGCTGCTCATCGCGGACGACCACCCACTGATCCTGGCGGGCCTCGCGACCCTGGTCGCGGCCACGCCCGGCCTTGCGCTGCTGGGCCAGGCGTTCGATGCCGACGGCGCCGTCGCCCAGTACGCGCGCCTGCGCCCCGACGTGCTGCTGATCGACCTCGACATGCCGGGCGGCGGCCTGGACGCCATCGCCCGCATCCGCGCGGCGCATGCCGAGGCCAGGATCGTGATCCTGACCACCTTCGACGGCGACGAGGACGTGCACCGCGGCCTCGCCGCCGGCGCCGCGGCCTACCTGCTCAAGCAGGCCGGCTTCGACGAGATCGTCGCCTGCGTGCGCCAGGTGGCGAGCGGCCGCAGCTGGCTGCCGCCGCGGCTGGCGGAGAAGCTGGCGGCGCGTGTCCACGGCAGCGCGCTGTCGCGGCGCGAGCTCGACATCCTGGGCCACCTGAGCGCGGGCAAGAGCAACAAGCTGATCGCGCGCGATGCCGGGATCGGCGTCGGCACCGTCAAATTCCACGTGAATAACATCCTGTCCAAGCTGAACGTATCCTGCCGCACCGAAGCGGCCTCGGTGGCGCGCCAGCGCGGCCTGCTGCATCCCTTTTAACCACGGAGACCTCCATGACCTCACCTACGCCGGCGCCCGGCCAGTCCGCGCCCCTCATCCTGTTCAACGGCTGCTTCCACACCACGGACCGGGCCAATCCGCAGGCCAGCGCGGTGGCGATCCAGGACGGCACCTTCCTGGCGGTGGGCGACACCGACGAGGTCATGCGCCACCGCGCACCTAGCAGCCAGGTCGTCGACCTGAACGGGCGCACCGTCATCCCGGGCCTGAACGACTCGCACCTGCACCTGATCCGCGGGGGCCTGAACTACAACCTCGAACTGCGCTGGGAAGGCGTGCCCTCGCTCGCCGATGCGCTGCGCATGCTGAAAACTCAGGCCGAGCGCACGCCGCATCCGCAATGGGTGCGCGTAGTGGGCGGCTGGAACGAATTCCAGTTCGCGGAAAAGCGCATGCCGACCATCGAGGAGATCAACGCCGCCGCCCCCGACACCCCGGTCTTCATCCTGCACCTGTACGACCGGGCCCTGCTGAATCGCGCGGCCCTGCGCGCGGTGGGCTACGACCGCAGCACGCCGAATCCGCCGGGCGGAGAGATCGTGCGCGATTCCGCAGGCAACCCGACCGGCATGCTGATCGCGCGCCCGAACGCGATGATCCTGTACGCCACCCTGGCCAAGGGTCCGGCGCTGCCGCAGGATGTGCAGGTCAATTCCACGCGCCAGTTCATGCGCGAGCTGAACCGCCTTGGCATCACCAGCGCCATCGACGCCGGCGGCGGCTTCCAGAACTACCCGGAAGACTATGCGGTGGTCGAGGAACTGGCGCGCCAGGACCAGCTCACGATCCGCATCGCCTACAACCTGTTCACCCAGAACAAGGGACGCGAACTGCAGGACTTCGAGAAGTGGACCGGCATGGTGAAACCCGGCGACGGCGACGATTTTTATCGCCACAACGGCGCCGGCGAGATGCTGGTGTTCTCGGCGGCCGACTTCGAGGACTTCCTGCAGCCGCGCCCCGACCTGCCCGCGGGCATGGAGGACGAACTGGAACAGGTGGTGCGCCACCTGGTCGAGCAGCGCTGGCCGTTCCGCCTGCACGCGACCTATGACGAATCGATCTCGCGCATGCTCGACGTGTTCGAGAAGGTCGACCGCGAGATTCCCTTCAATGGCCTGCGCTGGTTCTTCGACCATGCGGAGACGATCTCGCCGCGCAACATCGACCGCGTGCGCGCGCTGGGCGGCGGCATCGCGATCCAGCACCGCATGGCCTTCCAGGGCGAATTCTTTGTGGAACGCTACGGCGCCGACGCCGCGCGCCAGACCCCGCCGGTGCAGCGCATGCTGGATGCAGGCATTCCGGTCGGTGCCGGCACCGACGCCACCCGCGTGGCCAGCTACAACCCGTGGACGGCGCTGTACTGGCTGGTCTCGGGCCGCACCGTGGGCGGGCTGCGCCTGTACGACAGCGCCCAGCGCCTCGACCGGCAGACCGCCATCGAACTCTGGACCAGCGGCAGCGCCTGGTTCTCGAGCGAACAGGGCAAGAAGGGACGGATCCAGGCCGGCATGCTGGCCGACCTGGCGGTGCTGTCGCAGGATTTCTTCCGCGTCGACGAAGAGAGCATCAAGGGCATCGAATCGGTGCTGACCGTGGTCGGCGGCCGGATCGTGTTCGCCCAGGCCGAATTCACCTCCCTCGGCCCGCCGGCCATCCCGGTGCTGCCCGAGTGGTCGCCGGTGGGGCGCGTGGCGGGCCATTACCGGGCGGCGCCGCCCCAGCCCGCCCAGCCTGTCGCAGCCATCGCGCACCAGTGCCGCAGCGCCTGCGGCGTGCATGGCCACGCGCACGACCGCGCCCGCAAGTCCAGCATACCGGTGTCGGCATCCTCGGCTTCCGGATTCTGGGGCGCCTTCGGCTGCAGCTGCTTCGCGTTCTGACCCGGCATATCCCTGTGTATAGCTGGACGTCCGCGGGCACGCTGCCGACAATGCCCGGGGCATCCACCCCAACCTGAAAGGACCACGCAATGAGCACCCAGCACACCCGCGACACCGTCACCACGCGCGACGGCACCACCCTCCACATCACCGACTGGGGCCACGGCCAGCCGGTCGTCTTCAGCCACGGCTGGCCGCTGTCCGGCGCGGCCTGGGAAGACCAGATGATGTTCCTGGCCGAACACGGCTACCGCGTGATCGCCCACGACCGCCGCGGCCACGGCCGTTCCAGCCAGCCCTGGCACGGCAACGACATGAACACCTATGCCGACGACCTGGCCACCGTGATCGAGGCGCTCGACCTGACCGGCGCCGTGCTGGTCGGCCACTCCACCGGCGGCGGCGAAGTGGCGCGCTACATCGGCCGCCACGGCACCGGCCGCGTCGCCAAGGCGGTGCTGATCGGCGCCGTCACGCCGCAGATGGCGGTGTCGGAAAACAACCCGGACGGCGTGCCGCTGTCGGTGTTCGACGGCATCCGCGAAGGCGTCAAGAACGACCGCGCCCAGTTCTTCCTGGACCTGACCATGCCCTTCTATAACTTCAACCGCCCGGGCGCCAAGGTGTCGGAAGGCTTGCGCCAGTCCTTCCTGGCCCAGGGCCTGCAATGCAACCTGCATGCGGCCTACGCCTGCATCAAGCAGTTCTCCGAGACCGACTTCAGCGAGGACCTGAAGAAGATGACGATCCCGACCCTGGTCATCCACGGCGACGACGACCAGGTCGTCCCGCTGGCGACCACCGCGCGCCGCGCCGTCGAACTGCTGCCGCAGGGCCGCCTGTCGGTGTACGAAGGCGCCGACCACGGCCTGCCGTCGACCCACAAGCACAAGCTGAACGCGGACCTGCTGGCTTTCCTGCGCAGCTGATCGGTCTTGACCACTCAAATGAGCGCCCTGCCCGGCTGAACGCCCGGCAGGGCGTTTTTCATTCAGCCTGCATCGCGGTCGAAGCCGATCCGGTCCAGCCAGGCCACCAGCAGGAAGCCGCCGACCAGGCCCAGGTGCTCGAAGAAGCCGTTTTCGGCCATCGTCCTGGCCATCCCCTCCATCTCCCAGAAGCGGTTGGCGACGAAGTTCGCCGCGAAGGTGAACAGCGCCAGCCACAGCGCGCCCAGCCAGCGCTTGACGCCGGCGATCACCATCAGCGAGGCGCCCAGTTCGCCCGCGATGGTCAGGAGCGCCAGCGGCGCCGCCGGCGCCAGGCCGAAATGGCGCATCTCGGCCAGCGCGGCCGGGAAATCGAAGGCCTTCTCGAGCCCGCCCTGCAGGTAGGCCGCACACAGGAGCAGCAGGCAGCAGCGGTAAGCCAGGCGCGCATGCGGGCGCGTACGCGAGGTTGGATGGAGCGAAGCGTGGGTCGGGAGGTTCATGTCGGTTCCAGGGTGAAGTTGACGAAAACAAGGTGCCGGCGTCGATCCTAGCGAGGCGGCGCCGCCCCCGCCCCTGTCCTTTGGGATGCCACTACGACTATCGTATGAAGGCCTTCCTGCCGCGTCGCACCATAATGTCCCCGTCGCGCGCCCGAACCCTGCGCCGTCCCTGCAAGACATTGATGGAGGCCCACATGGACCTGGCTCACGATTTTCCCCACCTGCGCGAGCAGGCCGCCGCGATCGACGAGGAGGCGCGCCGCCAGCGCGCCGGCAGCATCGGCGAGCTCGGCCTGTCGATCGCCCACGAAATCAACCAGCCGCTGGCCGCCATCGCGCTGCATGCGGCGGCGGCGCACAAATGGCTGCACCGCGGCGAGCCCGACATCGAACGCGCCATCGCTTCGCTGTCCCAGATCCTGGATGCCGGGCGCCAGGCCGGCGACATCGTGCGCAGCGTGCAGCGCCTGGCGGCGCGCGAGGAGGACAGGTTCGGCGAGGTGGCCATCGACGACGCCATCGCCGACGGCTTGCGCTGGCCGCGCCGCCTGATGCGCAGGCACGGCATCGCGCTCGACGTCGCGCTCGCCCTGGACGGCTGCACGATCCACGCCAGCCGCATCCAGCTGCAGCAGGTGCTGACCAACCTGCTGCTCAACGCCATCGAGGCGCTGGCCGGGGTTGAAGCCGCCCCCGGCGGACGGCGCATCCGGGTCGCCTCGCGCCGCTATAATGCATGGGACATCGAGATCGAGGTGGCCGACAATGGACCCGGGATTTCGCCCGCCGACCGCGAGCGCGTGTTCGGGCGGCTGTACAGCACCAAGCGCAACGGCACCGGCCTGGGCCTGACGATCAGCCGCGACATCGCGCGTGCGCACGGCGGCGAGCTCGGGGTCGAACCCTGCGAACCGCACGGCGCCCGCTTCCGGCTGCGGCTGCCCGCTCGTGTGAACTGAGCGTATGAACCGAGCCCATGAACCGAGAACCATGACGACAACACCCATTCCCTCCCTGATCCGCGTGATGGTGGTCGACGACCATCCGATGATGCGCGAAGGTATCGCGGCCTCGCTGGTGGCCCAGGGCGGGATCGAGATCGTGGCCAGCGCCGCCAACGGCGAGGAAGCGATCGCGCAGTTCGCGCGCCACCGGCCGGACGTCTCTCTGGTCGATTTGCAGATGCCGGTGAAGGACGGGCTGGAAGCCATCGTCGGCATCCGCGCGCTGCATCCGGACGCCCGCATCGTGGTCCTGACCACCTTCAGCGGCGACGCCCGCGTGGTCGGCGCGCTCAAGGCCGGCGCCGCCGCCTACCTGCTGAAGGATGTGCTGGGCGCGGAACTGGCGCGTACCGTGCGCCACGTGTACCAGGGCGCCAGCGTGCTGGCGCCGCTGGCCAGGCAGGAGTTCGACGGCCATTTCGCGGCCGACAAATTGTCGACGCGCGAGCTCGACGTGCTGCGCCTGGCCGCCGCCGGCAACACCAACCGCGCCATCGGCGATGCGCTGAACATCACCGAACCCACCGTCAAGACCCACATGAGCACCATCCTGGTGAAGCTGGGCGCGAGCGACCGCACGCACGCGGTCACGCTGGCGATCAAGCGCGGCTACATCAGCCTCTAGGCCGGCGCCGCAGGATGTGCCAGGGCGCGTCCGGCCTGCCGGGCGGGTAGGCGCAGGCGGCCGGCACCGACAGCACGAGCGCCGTGCCCCCTCCCGCGGCGGCGCCGATGTCCAGGTGCGCCCCGAGGCGGGCGGCGCGCTCGCGCATCCCGGCCAGGCCGTAGTGGCCGTCGCGCCCGCCGTTCCTGCGCACCGCGTCGTCGATGCCGCGGCCGTCGTCCGCGACCGTCAGGTCCAGCGTGCGCCGGCCATAGACGATCCCGACCCGGATCCGGCGCGCCCCGGCATGCACGAAGGCGTTGCGCAAGGCTTCGCGCAGGATCTCGGCGATTTCCTCCGACACGGCCGGCACCAGCGCGCGCCTTTCCCCTTCCACCGCCAGGTCCACCTCGATGAAGCCGTGCGTGGCGCGCAGGCGCGTGACGGCGTCGACCGCCACGTCTTCCAGCACGTGGGCGTCCCCGGCGCGCAGTTCCTGCAGCTGGCCCCGGCCTTCGCCGATCGCGCGGCCGGCGTCTTCCAGCACGTGCTCGAGCTGGCCGCGCGCCGGATCGCCGGGCGCCAGCCGCGCCGCGACCGCATCGACCCGCAGCACCATGCCCTGTACGGTCTGCAGGAAGGTGTCGTGCAGGGTGCGCGCGATCCGTTCGCGCTCGGCCGTGCGCACCCGCAGGCGTTCGGTCAGGCGCGCCGTCAGGTAGCGCACTCGCCAGCGGTAGGCCAGCGCGGCCAGCAGCGCCAGCACGCCGGCGCAGGCCAGCTTGAACCACAGGGTCTGGGTGACGGTGGGTTCGATCCGCAGCGCGACCGCGGCATCGGGGGCGCCGGCGGCGCCATCCTCGTTGATGGCGCGTACCCGGAACACATAGTCGCCCGGGCCGATGTTGGTGTAGGACGCGTCGCGCCGGGTGCCGGCGTCCTGCCACGCGCTGTCGAAGCCGTCGAGGCGGACCTGGAAACGGACGCGCTCCGGCATGCGCAGCGCGGGCGCCGTGTACTGGATGCGGAACTGCCCGCCGCCCGGCGGCAGCACCACCCCGCCGCGCGCCGGGTACACCGCGTTGCCGGCGACGACGTTCAGGATCGCCGCCTGCGGCGCCACCGGGTTGCGGCGCAGGCTGGCGGTGTCGAGCCGGGCCACGCCGGCGGTGCCGGTCAGCCACAGGTGGCGCCCATCCGGGCTCATCACCGAGCGCCAGCGGTTGTCCAGCGTGGCGCGGCCGGGATAGCCGTCGCCCAGGCCGAGCAGCGTATAGCGCAGCGGCTGGCCCGGATCCGCCATGCTGCGCGCCCAGTCCGCGGCGCGCACGTGCAGCAGGCCGATGGCAGCGTTGAGCCAGCGGTCGCCGTCCGGCGTGACCACCATGCCGGTGATGTTGCGCAGCGCATCGGGCGCGCTGCCGTCGGCGCCGCGCAGCATGCACAACTTGCCGTCGACCAGCGCGCCGAAGCCGGACTGGCCGCTGACGGTCAGCGGCGCGCCGGGGAAGATGCTCGACGCCAGCCCGACGGCGCGGATATCGTAGGTGGTCAGCCTATCGTTATCGTAGAACACCAGCGTGCCGTCGCCGGTGGCGAGCCACAGCTGTCCGGGTCCGGCCGGCGCCGACTGGTAGATCTTCCTGGGCAGCGTGAAGGTCCTGGCGGGGTGCCACTGGCCATCGCGCCAGCCGATCAGGCCCGTTTGCAGGGTGGTGGTCCACAAGACCTTGCCGTCGTCCAGGATGCCGAGCATGTCGTGGTCGCGCGGCTTGCCGTCGGGGCCGGGCGGCAGCTCGATGGTTTCGGTAGCAGTGCCGCTGCGGCGCTCGATGCTGTGCGGATGGCCGACCAGCAGCGCGCCGTCGCGGCCGTTGGCGATGACCGAGACCGGGCCGTCCGCCTGCCGCTGCGGCGCAGCGTCCGGCGCCAGCCGCCACAGGATGCCGGCCTCGCCATCGGCCGCCCACATCCGCCCCGCACCGTCCGTGCCCAGGCTGTAGCGCAGGCCCGATCCCGCCAGCCCGGCGGACAGCAGGCGGTTGCGGCGATAGCGCTCCAGGCCGTCCTCGGTCGCGACCCAGACGTTGCCTTCCCGGTCTTCCAGCGCGGCTTCGGCTTTCGGGCCCAGGCCCGCATTTTTCTCTCGTCTGCCGCCGTCGCCCAGCGCATCCGGCGCCAGGCACACCGGCTGCGGGCAATTCAGCGTCCACAGCGCGCCGGCGGCATCGACCAGGCCGGCCCAGCGCCCGCTCGCATGCTGGTAGCTGGCCGGACGCGCGCGGCCGGACTCGCCCAGCAGGCGCGGCGCGTGGCCGCGGCCGGCCAGCCACACGCGGCCATCGGGCCCCAGCATCAGCGCGCCGCCGCCCGGGCCGGCATCCACGAAGCGTCCGCGCGCCGGGTCGAAGCGCCAGGCGTGCAGCCCAGTGGCGGCCCACAGCTGGCGGCCGTCGTACAGCAGGCTGACGGTACGCGCAGTGCGCCACTCGGGGCCATCCGCGACGGTTTCCCACTTGCCGCCGCGCAGGCGCTGGACGCCGCCGGCCACGGCCCACAGGCTGCCCTCGCCATCCAGCGTCATCGCCAGGATGCCGTTGCCGGGGTTGTCCTGGAGCGGCAGGTGCTCGACCCGGCCGTCGGGGTGCACCACCGACGCCCCTTCGGCGAAGTAGCTCACGTACAGATCGCCGTTCGGCGCCGCATACACGGTGTTGATGCGGTCGCGCGCAAGCCCGCCCAGGGCCGGGATCGGGAAGCGCTCGAAGCGCAGGCCGTCGAAACGGAACAGGCCATCCGTCGTGGACAGCCACAGCCAGCCGTCCAGCGTCTGGGCCATGTCGCCGATGCGCGGCGGCGCGCCGTCGGCGGCGCTCCAGACGGTGCGCTGGTAGTCCGCCAGGCCCGGCGCTTGCACGGCGGGCGCGGGCGTGGGCGCGGGTGCGGGTGCGGGCGTGGGTGCGGATGCAAATGCGGCCGGCAGCGCGGCCGCCGCGACGGCGAACGAGGTCAGGGAACGGGTCGGGAACATCACGTCGGAAGCAGCTATTGTTGCTCCGCATCATACAACATCCTGGACACCGCGCCCTCGGCGGCGGTCCCCGCCACGGCCCGACCTATACGCTTGTATCGCTATACAGTCCCGGCCGTGCTGATGACAATACCCCGGTCGACATCGACATCAACCACACCGACACCAGGGAAGCTCATCATGAAAGAACAGGACAACAACACGCTCGACCGCGGCAGGCGGCATCTCATGCTCGGTGCCGGGAGCGCCGCGGCGCTCCCGCTGGTGTCGGCCGCGCTGGCCGCGAATGCCAATGCGGCCAACGCCGCCGGCGCCGCGCCGGCGAAGGACGCAGGCCGCATGACCACCAACACCGTCAGGACGAAGGACGGCGTCGACATCTTCTACAAGGACTGGGGCAGCGGCACGCCGATCGTGTTCTCGCATGGCTGGCCGCTCAGCGCGGACGACTGGGATGCGCAGATGATGTTCTTCGTGCAGCGCGGTTTCCGCGTCATCGCGCACGACCGCCGCGGGCACGGGCGTTCGACCCAGGTCGGCAGCGGCCACGACATGGACCACTACGCCGACGACCTGGCGGCCGTGGTGCAGCACCTCGACCTGAAAGGCGCGATCCACGTCGGCCACTCGACCGGCGGCGGCGAGGTGGTGCGCTACCTGGCGCGCCACGGCCAGGCGCGCGCTTCCAAGGCCGTGCTGATCGCCGCGGTGCCGCCGCTGATGGTCAAGACGCCGTCGAACCCGGGCGGCCTGCCGAAGGAGGTGTTCGACGGCATCCAGCAGCAGGTGGCCACCAACCGCGCCCAGTTCTACCGCGACCTGCCGGCCGGTCCCTTCTACGGCTTCAACCGCCCCGGCGCGAAGCCGCAGGAAGGCATCATCCAGAACTGGTGGCGCCAGGGCATGATGGGCGGCGCCAAGGCCCATTACGACGGCGTGGTCGCCTTCTCGCAGACCGACTTTACGGAAGACCTCAGGAAGATCACGCTGCCGGTGCTGGTCCAGCACGGCGACGACGACCAGGTCGTGCCCTACGCCGATTCCGGCCCACTGTCCGCCAAACTGCTGAAGAACGGCACGCTGAAGACCTACAAGGGTTTCCCGCACGGGATGCCGACCACGCAGGCGGACGTGATCAACGCCGACATCCTGGCCTTCATCAAGGCTTGACCCTCAGGGCTTCGGGTCCCAGCCGTCCTCGAAGCCCGCAAAGAACCCGGCCCGCGTGCCGTAGGCCGCCCTGGCCTCGGCCGCATCCAGTACCCGTCCGAACTGGCGCCGGCTCACATCCAGCGGCTTGCCATCGAGGTCCATGGTCCCGGACTCGCGCCAGCCGGCAAGCGCCGTGGCTTGCTTCGGGTTCGGCGCCGGCTGCTTGACGTTGGTGGCGGCCCAGCCCTCGGGCGCGATGTGCGGCCCCATGCGGCAATCGATGAAGGCGATGTGGTCCCAGGCGTTGGCGTAACCGGCGCTGCGCGCGAGCCAGGTGCTGCCCGCCGCGACGTCGTGGCCGCCAGGGCCCGGACCGTGGGTCAGGCGGCTGTTCAGGAACAGGAAGCCCTTGTCCCCGGCCGCCACGGTGCGCGCCTGCAGCACGTAGCCGCCGCCCTTGTCCGGCTTGCTGCCGCCGACGGTGCGCAGTTCGCTGTCCTCGAACAGCGCGGCGTGGTTGTTGCCCCAGATGTAGTCGACGTTGCCGGCGATGAGGGTGCGGTAGAACCAGGCGTAGCCGCGCACCTGGATCGTGTCCTGCTCGCTGTAGAAGCTGGCGTTCTTCGCCACCAGGCGGCCTTCGCTGTTGAAGAACACCGCCTCGGCCTGGCCGCCGGTGGGCGAATCGCGCAGCGTGCTGTTGCGGATCGAGAGATTGTCGAGCGTGACCAGGTCGGCATCCTCGATCAGGAACAGCGCGCGGCCGCCGTTCACGCCGGGCGAGCGCGCTTCCTGGGCGGTGCCGGAACCGGGGTTCACGCCGTCGCTGTTCAGGGCATCGATCACGACACCCTCGCGCGACTGGCCGTGCAGCGTGATGTTGTCCTTGCCGCGCAGGTAGAGCACTTCCTGGTAGCGGCCGTTGCGGATCTCGATCGTCACCGGCACCGTGCGGGCGACGTAGCGCATCGCGTGGTTCAGCGCGCCCTGCACGGTGCGGAAGTCGGCCGGGCCGTCGTCGTCCACGACCAGCTTCGCGCCTTTCCGGATGGCGGCGCGGGTGCGGAAGATCCAGCCCTGCGCCTTGGCGATGCCGGCGAAGGGCTGCCCTTCGATCGTGCCGCCAAACACGCCGTCGTCGACCGTGACCAGGTAGTCCTCGCCCGGCTGCAGCCTGGCGCTGTGCAGGTGGACGATGGCCTCCCTGCCTTCGATGGCGATCGGCTGCAGGCGCAGCGCGCGCCGCAGCGGCTGGCCTTCGTAGCCCAGCAGGTCGGCTTCGCCGCCGGTGCGGATCGCGTCGACCTGCACCCCGTCGCGCCGGCGCAGGATGCGGATCGCGCCGCCCGAGCCGCCCAGGCTGGGCGGCGCGTCGAAGCGCAGGCGCAGCGGGGTGTCGGCCGGGACCTCGCGCTCGGCGATGCGCGGCGTCACGTGCCCGGCCAGCTTGGGCACTGCGCCATGCGGCGCGTTGCGCGCGGCGATGCGCACGTCGACGGTCGACAGGACATTGGGGTCATCCAGGCTGGCCAGCAGCACCGTGGTGGCGCCGGGCGCGAGCGGCGTCAAGACCAGGCTGCCCTCGCCCGCCTCGACCTTCAACAGCGTCGGGTCGGCGGCGGTGGCCGAAAAGCGCCGTGGCAGCGCGCCGTTCGCGGTGCCGGCCGCGTCCTGCTGCGCGCCCTGGGTCACGAAGCTGCGCTCGCGCCCGGCCGGCGCCGATGCAGGGGCAACTGCGGGCGCTTCCGGCAGACGGAACGGGCCGAGCGCGCTGACGGGCAGGCGCAGCGGCGCCTCCCCCACCGACAGCTGCACGTTCTGCGGCGCGCGCGCCAGCGCCAGCCGCGCGGGTTTGTCGGCCGATGGCCCGGTCACCGGCACGCTGGCCTCGAACGCGGCGCCCTGCGCCACGGTGCCGTAGCGGCCGGGCAGCGCAGGGGTGGGGTCGACCACGTTGGTGATGCGTTCGCCGTTCAGGTAGGCCACCAGCGTCGGGCCGGTCATCTCCAGGCGCACGGTGTTGAAGCGCGCATCGAGCGACGCCGCCCTGCCGAACTGCTTCAGGCGCGTGATCTGCCCATCCTGCATGCGCACGATCTCGACCTGCATGCGCCCGGTGGCGGACACGAAGCGCAGGCCGGCGCCGACCCAGTTGCGCTCGTCCTGGTAGCGGGCCACCACGTAGGCCACGCCGTCCGATGCGAGCGGGCGCAGGCGCGCTTCCACATAGGCGTCGGCCGGGGCATTGCCGGCGATGTTGACCGGGGCGTTGGCCTCGATGCGGGCCACGGCATCGGCGGCGATGGCAGGAAGGGATATCGCCGCGTGGCATGCGAATGCCAGCAGCGCGGTCGGGCGCATCATCGTAGGGTCTCCTTTGTGGCGGGGCTGTTATCCGGCCATTCTGGCACAGATTGGCTCGACCGCCAACGAATTGGCTGGACCAATCTACCTAGGTATGCAAGACATCGACGAAGCGCCCCAGCGGCATCGGCCGGTGGAAGTAGAAACCCTGCATGGTCGGGCAGCCGTTGGCGCGCAGGTAGCGCACCTGGGCTTCGGTTTCCACGCCTTCCGCCACCAGGTTCAGGCCCAGGCCGCGCGAGATCGAGATGATCGCCAGCACCACCGGATAGTGCCCGTCGGGGTCGCGGATCTGCTGCACGAAGGACTGGTCGATCTTGATGGTGTGGACCGGGAAGCGGTGCAGGTAGGCGAGCGACGAGTAGCCGGTGCCGAAGTCGTCGATCGCCACCGACACCCCGAGCTGGCCCAGCCGCTGCAGCTGTTCGATCGCGTACTGCGGGTTGCGGATCGCGATGTTCTCGGTGATCTCGACCTCGATGCGGCCGGGTTCGATCCCGTGGCGCAGCAGCGCGCCGCGCATCTTTTCAAAAAAGTCGCCGCGGTCGAGATACTGCGGCGACAGGTTCAGCGACAGCTTGATCCCGCTGCCGCCGGCGCGCGCCCACTGCGCCATGTCGCGGCACAGCGCGCCTATCATCCACTCCGAGATCGGCAGCATCAGGCCGCTTTCCTCGGCCAGCGGCAGGAAGTCGCCCGGCGCCATCAGGCCGTGCACCGGGTGGTTCCAGCGCATCAGCGCCTCGGCGCCGACGATGCGGCCGCTCCCGGCGTCGACCTGCGGCTGGTAATACATCTCCAGCTCGCCGTTCTCGACCGCCCGCCGCAGGTTCTGCTCGAGCGTGATCTTCTGGTGCGAGGCGTCTTCCATGGCCGGATCGTAGAAGGCGTGGCCGTTCTTGCCCCGTCCCTTGACCTGGTACATGGCGATGTCGGCGTGGCGCAGCAGCGCGTCGATCGAGTCGCCGTGCGCCGGGTAGAGGGCGATGCCGATCGAGGCCGAGATGTGCACCTCGTGGCCATCGAGGTCGAAGGGCCGGTGCAGGCGATCCAGGAACTTGGCGGCGACGATGCGCGCGTCGTCCTGGCTGCGCAGCTCGGGCAGCACGATGGTGAATTCGTCGCCGCCCTGGCGCGCCAGCGTGTCGCCGCGGCGCAGGCACTCCTTCAGGCGCGCCGCCACCTGCTGCAGCAGTTCGTCGCCCTTGACGTGGCCCAGCGTGTCGTTGACCAGCTTGAAGCGATCGAGGTCGATGAACATGACCGCGAGTTCGGTCCGGTTGCGCCGCGCCTGCAGCATGGCCTGGCCGAGGCGGTCCTTGAACAGGGTGCGGTTCGGCAGGTCGGTCAGGATGTCGTGGTAGGCCTGGTGCAGGATCACCGCCTCGGCCCGTTTGCGGCTGGTGATGTCGCGCGCGATGCCGTAGGTGCCGCGGAAGCTGCGCCGCTTGCGGCCCAGGTCCGGCATGTGCATGCCGGTCGCATTCAGCGAGATCGTCATGACCCGCGTGTCGAAGGTCTTTTCGTGGCGGGTGCCGGCGCGGCAGGCCAGGCGCAGCTCGACGTCGCGCGAGGCCCGTTCGTCGGCGCGGCGCTCGTTGAACACGTGCAGGGCGCGCTCGAGGTCTTCCTCGACCACCAGGGTCGCGTAATGCTGGCCGATCAATTCCTCGCGGCGGTAGCCGAGCAGCTGGCAGGCGCGGTCGTTCACGAAGGTGAAGCGGCCCTCCTGGTTCAGCATGTAGATGATGTCCGGCGAGGCGTCCACCATGAAGCGGTACATCTTCTCGGAACTCTCCAGCTGCTGCGCGATCATGCGGTTGGCGCGCGCCAGGCCGCGCTGCTTGAGCGCGTTGCCGACAGTCTTGAGCAGCTCTTCCTGGCTGCAGGGCTTGCGCAGGTAATCGTAGGCGCCGCGCTTGAGGGCGCCGATCGCCGCCTCGATCTGGACCATGCCGCTCATCACGATGACGTCGGCATCGATGCCCTCCTCGTTGATGAAATCCATGACCTGGTGGCCGCCGATGTCCGGCAGGTGCAGGTCGAGCAGCACCACGTCGTAGGTCCTGGTCGACAGTTCGGCCAGGGCGTCGCTGCCGTTGGCGACCGTGGTCAGGCGATAGCCGTGGCGCGCCAGCAGTTCCTGCAGCGACGCCAGGATGTGCGGCTCGTCGTCGACCAGCAGCAGCCTGGGCGGCTCGACATCGGCATGGGAGGGAGAACCGGGAACGACAGCGTTCAATGGAAGAGGAATCATCGTGACTCTATATGGAACCGGACAACTGCAGCCATGGCAGGCGGTTATCCGGCGCGCCCCCGCTTGCCTGCCGCACGGATGGTCGCATGAGAGGCATTCACGAACTCACCTTCTGGATCAGGCAGCGCCACGGCGCTGTTTGATTGCATTTTACTATGTTCTGGCCAAGGAACGATTCCTGCAAGTATTCCGACCGCATGAATCATAGCGATCGCATGCCATCAAAACAATCATTTGTTGAAAATTTGCTGACTTAATGAAAATCCACCGGCACGTTACGGCCGATCAGCGCAGTACCTGTTCCAGGAAGCGCTCGATGGCCCGGCAGCTCGCATCGGCTGCGCTCAGGTGCGGGCAATGGCCGACGTTATCGATGATATCGAGCACGGCATTGGGAAGATTGCGCGGTGAAACGATCCGGCGCGCGGATGGTGGCCAGCAGGCCGATCATTGCGCTGACCGAATGTCCGACGAAGATGACCTTGCCGGGCGCATAAGCATCGACCAGCTCCAGCAGGTCGCCGGCATGGCCGTGCAGGGATGCGTACTTTTCCCGGTCATAGGCAGTCAAGTCGGACGTCCCCATCCCGACCAGGTTGTAGGTCGCAACCGAAACCGTGTGCGAACACCATGGTCGCGGGGCCCGATCCGTAGACATTGACGTTGTGGCGGAAACGAAGCGACATATGATTCATGCGGCGAGGACGTATTTACACCAATATTCTAGCAGCATGATCAATTTTGACAAATACGGCGAGCGCGATCCCACGAAAGAATGACGCCTCGCACGACGCCGGAAAATTCCGCTCTGTCTTTTACAAGGTCCGCAAAGAGGTCGAACTGACAATGCACGTTGCCCAATAACAACAATTCATAGTTGCAACAATCATATTCAACAAAAATTGTCGACTTCCACTTGTCATCCCGTTACAGTCGATCACTGTGTTTGCGCCCCCGTCCGCGCTGTGTCGCGGACCGTGTACATCCCTGCCCAGATGCGATCCGGATTTATCCTGGTGCACGGCAGCCCCCTTCGACAACCCAGATGCCGCAATTCATTTCCACTCCTCGCCGGGCCGCCTGCCTGCTCATAGTCAGCCTGGCGGGCACCGCACATGCCCAGGATGAAGCCGGTTTGTCCGCCGATGCCGTATCCGCCACACCGGGTGCGTGGAAGCTTTCCGGCTTCGGCACGCTCGGCGTCGCCCACGCCAGCGAACGCCAGGCCGACTACACGACCTCGGTATTGAAGAAATCCGGGGCCGGCGCCACGCGCGCCTGGAGCGCCGACGTC
>Ga0265797_10001216_pt1 | contig 45790 bp, 46 predicted proteins | sample P2T30metagenome_FD_192433 | JGI IMG/M metagenome (GOLD analysis project Ga0265797, IMG submission 192433) | Plant litter microbial communities from East Loma Ridge, Irvine, California - P2 T30 | ecosystem: Environmental > Terrestrial > Plant litter > Unclassified | place: USA: California...
CTCGTCATCGTAGTGCGAGCGGTAAGAATCCTTGATCTGAGAAACCGTAGTTCTCTGCACATGAATAGTGAGTCAGTGATGTTTCTTTTTCTTTCGGTTCATTGTCTTGCTCGGAGCGGGGAGTACTGAAGGGCACAACGGGTTGAAAGGAAAGAACGAGGATCAACTTACATCGCGGGCCTTGATCCACAGGAAATGCTCCTCGACTGGTTTGAGGCCGTCGCGCCAGTCGCTATCATGCCGCTCGACGGCGGCAAGCCTGTTCTTCGGCTTTGAGAAAAATTGGTCGTACCCATTGATGGCTCTGCGTGAGTTTATCACTGCCACGCGATGCATGCGGCCCTCGTCCGGACGACCCATGACGGTCGATGCCATCTTTTGCTTGGGCGCCTGCGACGGCGCTGCGATCGGACGTCGCGTTTGACGAATGCGCTGCCGTGCGTCGTCGAGAAGTGATGTTCAAAGTGGTTTCGGATTGCTGATGATGTTGTGAGCGCTGCTACAAGCGACGTTGGTGTTTGGTGGTGATTGGCGGGAGACGAGAGGTGCCACTCATTACCAGTTTGGTGTGTGGTGGTGCGTGGTATCGTGAGGTCAACGAGCTCCAGGTAAGTACAGATGTCTTGACGTTCACTTGCACGTGATGATTAGGCAGAAGTGAGGCGCAGGTCTCACTCCCTCTCTTGCTCGTGACATCAAACGTTGGCCAGAGCCGCAGGTAACACCTCGAGTCGTGCGTGGTGGAGCGGGAGAGCGTTGCTATTGGTTAGTAAGCGTGTAACATCACCTGACGGAATTAGTAGGGAGTGGAGCGTATTCTTGGTGACACGGTTGTTTCCAGGTGTTTGGCTCTCGCCGATCGATGTTCGAAGGAGCATGTTCATGGTTGACTAGAGCTGTGTTTTCAGTGCAACCTATCATGGCACTGTCTCCAATCTCGCCACTGACAACAATACTCAGGCTACGCCGACACTAGATCTGGCCATCGCAAGTTTACTTTAGGTTTCCATCTATCATGAAGACAACAAGAAATCACCCTCGCAAGACGATTTTCCTTGCAGCTGATGCCCATTCTCAGCCTACCTAGACTCTGCTGCAATCACCAGCACTGGTGGTACGCAGACCGCCCGCCACCACGGAGATATTCTTCAATCACACGCAGCGCCCGAATCATCTCCTCAACCCACACGAACACCCACACTCCGGCACAGCGCAAACATCATGTCCCTCGAACCATTTAACCGCATGATCCGCATGGTACCCATGCCCACAAGCAACGCAAAAGCTCAAAAATTGACCCATAGCGCTCTCCACCTTCGTCAACTCCCTCTTGCCAGCCCGCTTCTGAGGATCATGAGTTCCAAGCCAAAGTGCACAAATAGCGCAGCGAGGCATATGGCGGCCACACTTGGGACACACAGTGCCTGCATTTGCCGCCGGCCCTTTTGTCTTTGTCTGACTGGCAGTCCGGCGGTGCTGGGGTTTATTTTTGCTACTGCCGCCCAAGAAGCTGTCGTCGTGCTTTGCGAGAGAGCCCAGACAGTGTGCGCACTTGAGAGCCACTTGTGCAGGGATCTTTGCGATTTTGGAGGATCCCTCGCGCGTGCGGGCCAGGCGGTTGTGGTGGGCGGTGAATTTGGTTCGTTCGTTGAAGGCGCGCCACGATTGCATTTGCTCGAAGTAGACTTCTCGCCACATTTCCCAGCGGACGTCATCGACGTAGAGGGGGTTTGTGAAGCCGGCGGCGAGCACGGCAGATTGGAGGTCGTTGGTTCTCATGATGTAGGTTTGGAGGAGGTCCATGGCTTGCGATCCAAGGCCAGTGAGCAGGATGCCTTCGAGGTCACCGTTCCTGGTGGCGCGTGCTGTCTCTGACTGGATGAAGCCGCTCAGCTCAGTGTCGTTGAGATACCGCAGGCCAAGCGCCACTCTGTAACCAAGGTGCAAGTAGTTGGTTTTCATGACGTCCCGCCAGTCCCCGTTGGTCAGATATGTCAACAAGGCTTTGAGTGCAGGATCGTCAGTGTCAGCCGACATCCACATGCACATCTCTCGCTGTGCCTCATTGATTTCATCCGAAGCCAGTAAAGCGCCGAGGCCAATGTTCGGTATCGTTTTGCTTCTAATCAACGTGCGCAGTAGGTTCAGAGCTATGTTGCGGTAGCCGTGTAGTACAGCTTGCACAATAGCCTGATAGTGGAGGCCTCGATCAATGAGCTCCTGACACTCAGCCTCCAAGGTGTCAAGGGTAAACTTCCACCCACAAACGGCTAAACAAAGCTGTCTGTGCTCAGGGAATTCTGTCCGCTCGCCCTCAAAAGACGGTATCTCCTTTTCATCTGCCAGCCCAACAAGAGCATCCTCGGGCTGGGTGGGTGCAGGTGAGTGAAACCCATCTGCGCTGTGGCCTGGACTTTCCGACCAAAGACCTGCGACACCAACATAGCTCAGGTCTAAAGCTTCATAGACCATACCATTCCCTGCAGCCTGCTCTTCGAACCGGCCAACAATTTCCCACAACCGCTCGAGCTGCCAATTGCCCGCCACAATTTCCATATTCCTGCGGCAATCAAAAAGATAGCCGCGTCGACAGCGTTCGCGCGGAAGGGTTCCTGGCGCCAACAACGCTGTGATTTGAGGATCTCCAGGAGCGCAGACGGGTACGGGAGCATCAGCTTCGTGAGGTAGCGTGTCGCTGTATTGGTGCGGACTGAAGTCTTCCGCTTCGGACGCACCGTGGTGCTGCACAACAATATCAGTTGCATTCTTGGGTTCAGTTAGGGACAGATCCTTCAAAGCCACGCTCAGTTCATGTCTAGGTGTCACTTCGGCGAGAGGCTTGTCGGTTGGGACGCGCAAAATATCGACTGAACGGTTAGGTCGAAGTGCGAGAACCCCCTGGTTTAAGGTCGAGCTACCATCCTGCATCCAGTCAAAGGCAACAATTCTGCTGTTGCTCGGTCTGCCATCCCGAGCGTCGTGCCATGGACGCTCTAAGCTCTTGCTTTCTGATACATAACGGTTGGTGGTCCAATGAGAGCCACCGAATGGGTTAAATGGCATGTACTCGGAAGACTGCGAGAGATGAGTTCTGCCCTCCACCATGTCAATGATCCTGACTTCACCGGTACTCGAACAGACAGCAAGACGTCCGCGCTGCTGGCCCGAGTAGCGCAGACTCCAAACGGATGTTCGTAAGCTGCTGTCGACTGCAGGCCTGAAGTCGAAGACTGCACCAGAGTTGGACCCGCCTGTTGCATGGGTGATCCATCGCTTATCCCATACTGTCACTGATGGGTCGTCGGTAGAACCAGCAGATGCGAAGTAGTTGTCATCCACAGGATCAACAGCGATGTTGTTAACGTTTCTGGTTGATACTTGTACATTGGCGCCCGTATTTCCATGTGGATCTTGCCTAAGTCAGCACAGCCTTTCTTGAGACTTGATCGACAAGACTAACCTCTCAAATCGTACAGTCGGATGAACGACCGCTGCGCCGCGAGCACAAGTTCCTGAGGTTGGCGCGGGAAGAATCGCACACTCGACACAAGCTCAGCAGGACAAAGCCTTCTGATGGGATCGCTTTGGCTCCCCGAGCTGCCGCCAGCATCATAGATATTGAGACAGACATCCGACCTCGTTTTATCCAGCGCCACGGCAAGCCAGTTCTCGGTGTTGAAAGCGATGGAATTACACTTCCGTTGCTGCTTGATCCTGAAAGTCGTCACGACCTCCGAGGGCTCGTTGGTCTCACTGAGCTTCACCAAGCTCGCATTACCAGAGACCAGTCCGATAGCAACGAGAGATTCATCGGTCCTGGACCAATCAAAAGCAGCGAAATTCGGCAGCTTGCCATGATGGGTGACTCTGTGGTGTTGGACTTTGGTCGATTTGGGCCCGTCCAGGTTTTCCGTATTGAATTCATTGAGGGTCACGCTGCTCTCGGCGACATCAACCAAGAGGAACCGGTGTTTGTCGCCGACGGAGTGTGGCGACCAGCGCACAGCCGCTTCCATTGGCGGCGAGCTGATCGTCTGATTGATGAGATGATGCCGCTCTCATAGCGAGAAAAGAGAATCGGCAAATATCTCTTCTCTCACGCTTTCGATGTTCTTTTGCTTCGCGCATCCTGTTCGTGGAGACGTGAAGTGAGCTTGGCCGATTCGGACTAGCGCAGGCGCGATCTGCAAGCCGAGGGCTCTTTCTCCAAGAAAAGTTCCAGTGCCTGCCCGTTTTGAAGAATTGCATGCCATCTGAATTAACAGCTGCCAAAACTCACGACACTTTAATCCCAGCACATCTCTTTCAGTCATCCGAGAAAGAGAGGACTTCGGAGAGGACTACACACACCCTACACATAATATCCCTCGCGACAACACCCACAACCATGGCCACCAAACGCCCCGCCCACGATGTCCACCCCTCGAGACAAGAACAAGTCCCACGCGACTCCAACCCACGCAAACGCCAAAAGCCCGACAACCTCAGCGGCAGCAAATCCTTCAAAAAAGCGCGCCCCGTCAACGAGCTGAAAACTAGCATCCGCAACATTAAGCGCCTACTCGAGCGCGACGTCGCCGAGAAATCCATGGGCGAAGCCGGCGGCAAGAACAAGCCCCTACCCCCGAAAGTGCGGATCAGCAAAGAGCGTGAGCTTGCAAGTGCACAGCACGAGCTGGCGGAATCGCAGGCCGCCGAGAAGCGGAGCAAGATGATTGCGCGGTATCACAAGGTGCGGTTCTTCGATCGCCAGAAGGCGACGAAGAGGCTGAAGAGGGCGAGGAAGGCGATGAAGGAGGTTGAGGATGATGCTGTGAGGCGCGAGGAGTTGGCGAGGGAGGCGGATGAGTGTGAACTGGATGTGCAGTATGCTATGTACTACCCACTGGACACACCTTATGTGGCGCTGTACCCTAGCCACAAAAAGGCTGAGAGTCAAGAAGAGGATGGCAAGGCTGTGGAGGTCGAGAGGCAGGGCGATGCGGAGATGAGGGCGCTTTTGAAGAAGTGTGTGGCAGAAGGGAAGCTGGATGCGCTGAGGAATGGCAAGCTTGATAAGGAAGGGAACTACAAGCCTGTGGAGGGAGCTGCTGATGATGAGACGAAAGCGAAAGACAAGAAGAAGAAGAAGGCCGAGGGCAAAGAGGACAAGAGTGGCAAGCGGAAGGCCGAAGAGATGGAGCCCGAGGCCAGCGACGACGAGAGCGACGGCGGCTTCTTCGAGTAGAGAGAAGAATGTACAGATATTCCGCGTGGTTGGCGTCCTGGTTTTGCTCAGAAAGCATATGATACCCATTATTTACCTGCCGTAGACAACAAACTATGTATTCGCAAGGGAACTTCGCTCAAGGTCTCTTCATCTAGTCAGCCGGACCAGCCGGTCAACTCTGCACACCGGGTATCGAAAGTAACAAGAAACACGATCCGACTAAACGTTGCCCAAAGCCCGTATGGAAAACTGGGCCTACGACTTCAACCTCATCCTGTCCATGCCACCCTCGATCCCTCCCTCGGCCTTGACCCAACCCTCAATCCTCTCAGAAACGTCTCCAACCAGTCTCTCGTAGCGTTCGTCCACGAAGAATAGACCGCAATGCGCGCCCACCTCGTCAACATCTTTCATAAACACTCGTGGCCAGCAAGGATCGCGCTGACCCTGAGAATCCTTAGGCGGAAGCGTACAGAACTTGCGGTCTTTGGGCGGCTTCTTGTCTTTGCCATCTTCGACAGCAGAAGCTTGGCGAGATGGAGGTGGCGGCGGACTGGACGAGGACGCTACGGTCGGCGTCTGTGAGCTTTCGGGAGAAGATCGTTGCTTTTCGAGCCTTTTCAAAGACTCGCCAGCTTCAGGCTCGGGTTCGCCTCGCATTCTCCTTGCCTCTTTTTCCATCCGTTCTCGCTCATCGGCCAGACGCTTTTCTTCCCTCTCGGAATGGGTCAATTCCCTGGTTTCCTCTCTCTTCCCTTCTGCTTTCCGTTCTGCTTTGTCTTCTGCTTTGTCCATCTTCTTCACCTGTTTTCCGTCCTCCTTCTCTGCCTTCAAGCGAGCTTTCTGCGCGTCTTTCTCCGCTTTGCTGGCTTCCTTTTTCTCCTTGCGCTCACGCTTCTCTTCTAGCTTGGCGCGGTCACGGATGATTCGCTCACGCTCCTTGACGGCTTGCTCGTATGCCTTGGTGGCACGCGAATGCTCTTTTTCCACGAGCTTGCGCGTCTGCTTGTCTTCAATAAAGCTGACGTCGAGCGGTGCAGGAGCAGTAGGCGGGTCGGGAATCGCTGGTAGTGACGATATGCTGGAGAGAACTGTTGTCGAGGCAGTGGTGGATGGAGCAGCTGTCGAGCTTGGAGAAGCAGATGAAGCGACGACTGAGTCCTGGGTAGAGGGCTCGTCGATGTCTTCTTCGGGCGTGGGGTCGACGTGGCTCATCTCGGGAGCAGACTCGTAGTGGTCTTCGAGCGAAGATGCATCAGAATCTTTCGCGTGGCGTTGGTCGTCAGCGTTCTCGATGGATTTGACTGCTGGACTAGGTGACCGCGAGGCGCTTGGGCTCTTCTCAGGCATCTTATTTTCAACAACCTCCAGTGACGCGCTGCTTCCAACGCCTTCAGGCAATCCCTCCTGCGGCGTTTTCGGCTTCTTCGGCCTGCCAGTACTAGCAGTATAGTAGTTCACAAATCGTACCCTTGGTGGAACGCCACCCTCAACCACACTCTTCCGCACAGCATCGCTGTCTTCCTCGAGCGCCCTCAATCGTGCATACCTAGTCTTCAACTCTCCGTAATTTGCCATGGCTCCACCAAACTCCAAGTGAGACGTTACGAGCTGCTTTGTCGCTTCTTTCAAGTTATCCGAGTGTTTCGAAACAAAGTGCCACGCACTGCGCCAGCCTTTTCGCGACGCAAGAGCAACATCATTCTGGAAAGCAGGATTGAAATTCGGATCCGGCTTTTCTTGCCGCCATAGCCCGTCCGACATGGAAGAAGGCGCCGGAGAGTTCTCACGCCCGTCGCTCGATGCGCTTGCATCGGCGTTGGTCGCCATCTGCGTGTCCTGCCAGCGATCCGTCGGTTCCTCCGGTGGTGCCGAAAAGATACTGGCCAGTCCACTTTTCACAACACCCGGGTGCATGCCTAAGAACGGCACGTCGAAATTCACAGTGCCAACAATCCTGTGCTTCAACGGCCTGTCGCTCGTAGGCGAAGGCATCAGCGCGACTTCTGCGATCACTAGGCCACCCATGCTGTGTCCCAACAACACGACATCTGTATTCTCTCCCTCATGCGGCGTCAGCCACGCGCTGAAATCATCGCGGGCGCAGGTTATGTTCCGGCGCGAGCGATAGCGGGGGTAGATTTTCGTGTGCACGGCGTGAGATTCGGCGAGGAGAACCGCGAGCAGGTTATGTACGTGGGCTGGAAACGATCGGAAGCTGGTCTCGTTGCCCATAAAGCCATGGACGTAGATGCATAGGAGCTTCCTGCGACGATCTGGGTGCGGCTGATGTTGGAGGTCCTCGGCGTTGTTGTCGTCGGATGGCGTTAGGGAATCCGATGAAGAGGCGCGAGGATCATTTCGGGCGGTCCAGGAAGGGTAGGGTGCTGTGGCTATTGAGTCGTATGAAGGTGGAGCTTCTTGTGGTATAGCTGAGGTTGAGGACATGGACTGTCCTCGGGCTGGAAGTGGTGGAGGCTGCCTGCCGCGAACCGGCTGTGTTTTGGAGTCCATGTTGGTGAGGTGTTTATGTAGGTTTGAACAACGACCATGCAGAGCGAGGTCTTCGAACTCTGGCCAATACTGACCGAGAAGTCGGAAGCAGAGCTGCTTCTCGACATGATGGCGTTCAAGTTTCTTGACTGGCAGGTGTTAGTGGAGCTCTCAACACATGCCCCCCACATGGCTCAGCCTTACGCGATGATGCAGCAGCAGAGACCCTTGTTTCTACGAGCCCGAGCCGTCTTCACGAATCCCTTCGGTACCAAAGCGAGTGTTCGGTTCGGGTTCTAGTTGTCGATCACAAGGTAGCAGAAGCATGTGGGCTACCTATCATAACTGTTGTTGAAATATCTATCGAAGACTTACCATACAGGGCCGCGTTCTCGTCGAAATCAGTGCTTCGTATATCTTAGGGTTCGGGTTGGGGTTAACATAAGTCTTTGGTAAAGCCGAACATGCGCACAACATCAAGCTATCAACGGTTTGGATCGGATTGACGAGTAGCTGCGATAGGAGAACAGTTTCATCGACAGGCAGTGTTGGTTTGGGTACTTCTGACGACTCTATATCGTGTTACGCGGAATTTGCTGACTTATAGGGATAATCTGCCGGTTCAAAGGCATACACATACGGGTTGAAGTTCACTTTCAAGAGAATGAATCAGTTTTAAACTCAACCACATGGTCGATACTTCACACGTCACTTGACTATCAGATGCAACCCCGTTTTCAAGTGGTATGGCCCAACGCACACGACCTGCCCATTCTGCCCACAAAGTCATAAGAAATCTGGCATCCGACGAGCATGTTCCGGCGAAAGACACACCCCGAGGATCGCGTTGATTCGGTAATCGAACGCTTGAGCGGAACCGGTAACCAGGAACTGGCAACCAACACGAGTGATGATGGAGCCAGGTGTTGTTTGCTCCAAGTGGGAGAGCCATTTCTCTGGCGATTGGTAGGTCGGTGTGGCAGGCCACTATTAGCAGCATTGAACGTAGTGAACACCATCGAGCCCAATGTCGCACAACATAAGGGTGATCATATTGCCGGGTGCTGAACTTGAGATAGACGTCGGTCTTGAAATCATGAATTGGTGTTGTGGGACTTCGTCTTCCAGCACGACCGTCGGCAGTCACAACGCCCTGGATCGCATTGATGCCAATGCGGCATCATTCCTTTGGCGACGTGTAGGCGGCCATCCACTGGTTTGTGAGAGTCTCGACCACATCGGGCCTCAGAATGTCTTTGCGGAATTGTTCCTGCTGAACAAGATCCAGAGCCTTTAGCGTGGGACCAGGGTACCTGGAGAGGCGATTAGACTCACGATGCACAGATAAGCTTCTCTGAGAGGACAGGACGACAAGTCACATACGAGAGATAGGGGAGGTACTGCGGTTCGGAGAAGTATTTGAGATACTTGCACCATTCGAGAAAGGCATCGTCTTCGAAGTACTTCTGGATGCAGAGATGGTGGAGGTAGTATGGGTTTGACAGGGATTGAACGAACTGATGTTGTGTCAGCAAAACATGTGACAGTAGTGAACATCGACTTCGCGGATGAGTAAGGGGATCGATGCTGTACCTCCAGTTCAAGCTCGAATCTTGTTGCACCGCCGTACCATTCTGTCCTGTCCGAGGCCACACCGTTCGCGTGCGTCTGCGCCGGGTCGGCCATTGTGTGCGCTTGACTATTTCGAGTGGGTGCACGTGCGGCTATCCCAAGAGAGTGAAGTCGTGTCAACCCTGAAGAGATCTGCCGTGCTGCAGAAACCAGATCGGGAACTAGGGGAACGAGAAACGACGGAGCGTCCCCACAATGTGGCTTTTGAGAGGATCAAAAGGGGTGGCACGATGGTAAGGAGGTGAGAGGACCCGAAGTCGGGAATTGGTAGGGTCGGAGTCGGCTGTCGTCAGAGCGCCGTCCACGCAAAAGCCAACGCGGCACTGATTAAGGGTTCAGGGAGAGGTCCACACCTGCCACCAAGTATATCCAGACGAGTGGAAACACTGCGGGCATAAGGCTGGTGAAGAAGGGGTGGCGTGGTACTAAAGGATGCTTGCATGTAGCAAACAATGTATGGAGGATCTAGCCTCAGAGACACGGCGAGGGAGACTCCGAGCAGGCTACCGAGGTCATGGCCGAACGATAGGTAGCTTTGAGGAGGAGGGGCTACTGTAAACAGTACGTTCACTGAGTGGGCGAGAGGCGAAAAGAAGAGTGGTAAGAGAACAAGGGAAGGATTGGAAAGGCAGATGCCCGGACAACCGACACATGTGTGCATGAATCTCTCCACTCCAGGCGGGCGAGAGTTAAGGCTAATGCCGACTACCACGGGGTCACAAGGCAAGCCACAAAGAGAGTACCTAGTGGTGGACTAACGGGGACCGACTCAGTAACTAAGGTACCTAACTCTAGCTGTTCCTTTCCCTTCTGCCTCCGAATCGATTCCTGTTCCTGGCACTTGTTGTCTTCACATACATACATACACACCTACAGACGCTGTGTGTACTACTGCGTGCTACTGCTGCATGCCACCAGCAGAAACCGCCGGTCAATCTACCCAACACAAACCAAGCAAGCGAGCACGACTGGCCACACGCACCCACCCACCCACCGACCGCCCTCACCCTTCAATCTGATTTGCGCCCTGAAAACACCCAGCGCAGGGCTTCTGCAACACTCTACCGCCAGTTTCACCAAACACTCCCACGCGCCCGCACACGAGCAATAATACTGCCGCCGCTCATCCTAACAGCGCATACATATCACCCAGCAAGACTCCACACCCCTCGCCAGAATGGCCGCCGCTGTCCCAGGTACGCACACTCAATCACTCCCTTTCCCACGTGCCAAACCTTTCACGTGAAGGGGCGAGCAAGCAGGCGCTCCGCTCTGTTGTTTCAAATGCCTGCCGATCCTGTGCTGCCGCGTTCAATTCCGATCTCAATCCCTCCTTAGTCCCACCGCCTACCAAACCACCCACGTCAACACCTACTACGCTCACACTTGGCCGCCTGTCCACTAACCACTTTCATACCCAACAGAGCCCCGGCGACCTTCGCCAAATACCGCCGCACGAGAGACTGCCAGCTTATCCGTCAACCTCTCCTCAAACAACCCCTTCCGAAACCGCGCCGCCTCTCCAGGCCTCCTCAGTGCTTCGCCCAGGAGCTTCGATACTACCCAGAACAGGATGTCGCGCAATCCCTTCCTCGACGTTTCCGACTTTCCACCTGCTGCTCCGACCAGCAAAGAGGTCAATGGCTTGACCGCGGATATTTTTGTAAGTGACCTTGTGTTTACTCTTGCAACAAGCAAATGCCGCTAGGCATGCACCTCCCCGGTTCTCCTCCCGTTCCTGTGCGACGTACAAAGGATCAGATGCCCATTTCAAATGCTGTTCCTACGTATGGCACGGCGGCAACACCCACTCACTTGGCTATATACACATGCGAAAACAAAGCCCATCATGGCGATGGAGCGCTTCCAGCGGTGTCGCGATCTATTTGCTGACTTTCGGCCTTTTCAGGGCGACCTATCACTTCTCGATGGACCGGCAAACGGTACGTATACCTGAACAGTCACTACTAGCGTGCTTGACTAATTTCATAGTAGATGCTCCGCCTTCACGAGCAGCCCCACGAGTGCCTCCGCCACGATCAGCAGCACCACCTGTGAACCCGCCTCGCCCATTCGGATCTGAACAGCGCCGTGACAGGCCACGCGATCCTCTCGCACCCACAGGCGCAAGTACACGTCTGCCCACTCAGCGACCACGAGGCTTGTCCGCCTCATCAGTCATGGGAGGCCAGGAGCATGAAGTTCGCAAGGATCGCGAGCGCAGCGATCGCCCGCCTCGCACAGAGTCAGAGGAACGCAGGAGGCGCGAAAGGCGGAAAGAGCGTGAGGAGCGCCACAGACGTGAGAAGGAGAAGATCCGAACTGGCGGTCGCACAAAAAAGCCACAGGGTCTTGATATCATCGACAAACTGGATGTGACTGGCATCTACGGCCAAGGACGTGAGTACAAGCTTCATTCGCAGACACTTTTCCTCACTAACAAGCGCCCAGTCTTCCACCACGATGGACCATTCGATGCTTGCAACCCTCACAGGAATGTCAAGAAGGATCGCCGCGCACCAATGGAAGCTTTCCCAGCGAACTCTGCCAACATGGCTCTTGGTGGCGCAGGCCCGCTGAACTCTCGCATCGATCTTGACCGATTCCACGGGCGTGGCGAAGAGGCGTTTGACACGTTCGGCAGCACTACTCGCAAGACCGAAGCCAACATTGTTGACCCGACCAAGCGAGGCGAATACGTTCACGGCACTGAATCCACTGGTCTCGGTACCTCTACGTTCCTAGATGGTGCCCCAGCCAGCCGACGCGACATAACACGCCGCGATTCGGACGACAAGCCCACAGGTTTCGCGCCCAGTGGCGGCCTGTCTCGGAAGAAGTCGATCGCCCAACGTTTCCGCGGCATGTCCAACAACCGCCGTGGACCTGGCTACGAGGCTCGTTCTCCTGAAGCACGCTACCACCAGGCAAGCAACAGCAACGACGATGCCATTGAAGTCAGCCCACCAACTCACAAGGCCATATCCGCTGGCGGACCTGCTCGTGCGACCAACTACAACAATGAGAACGAGGTCAACCCATTCGACCATGATTACGAGAATGCATACGCCCGTAAGGGAGCTCAGATCCGAATTGCAGAGCAAGAAAGGCCATCCGCACAACGCAATCTGTCTGCTAGCTCTGCGATCCCGACCGGAAGCAGGCTCGGATTGACTAGAAGTATCACAGCCGATAGCCCACGGCCAGGTAGCAACGAGGGTGAGAAGCCTTCAGGTGGCGGAGGCTTCCTAAGCCGCATGAAGAGTTTGAAGGGCGGCCGCAGAACACGACCAGAGAGGCCGGAGAGGTGAGAGGGCTGGTGATGTCCTATCGAGTGTTTTATTGCGAAGGTGAGGAAAGCAGCCATTGGGTTATCAGGTCATGGCTTCCCAGAAATAGAGAATGAGAAACGGAAACGCAAACACAGACAGACAAATCCCTCGGGAATATACACCACATGATTTTTCTGCGTTTTGTCAGGGTGCGGTAGGCTGTGATTGAAAGAGTGCCGGGCTTGTTTAGTAATTCATACCCATTTCATTCAGGGATAGGCAAAAAAAGTATGGAATGGATTGAGAATCGACTGAGAACCACCTCATCTGTGGAAGGTAGTGCGTTTGCGCATCACTCTCGATCAACCAGGACATGACACATGAAGCTTCACATGACATCGAGCATTGATCATTGAGCAATAACCAAGTGTAAGTGAACTGCACGACTAATTGGTATGACGTAAGGACCGTCACTCCGGAAACGAAGCTCCAAGGTAAGCGCAAAGTCAACTTGCGCGCGCTGAAGGGACGTGTGAACGCGACCCACCTTTTGCTTTTCACATTCCGCCGAACAATAATGGCTTCACACGTTCCCTTTCTCGCCCTCCGTCCCGACCAGCAGTTCAGTGCAGAAGTAAAGACACGCGACTACGCCATGGATCCCGCCCAAGAAGAAATCCTGCCTACGCCGCCTGCGCCCTCGAGGCTGCCCGGCTGGGTGCGTCTGCCGCTGCTCGTCGTGTCGAGCTTGAGCATCAGCGCATTTGCCTACAGCGCTCTCAGCGAAATCACCGGTCTTGAGCTGGCCGCTGTCAGCAGAGATCTCACCCAGGAATGGCAGGTCGCCGCCATTATCGGCTGGAAGCTCGTCTCGCTGCTCGTCGCCTTCTCGTCCGGCTATGATTGTAAGTGACGCGACGTGTGAAGACCCGCTGGCTGGTCCATCGCAATGCTAACAATCCACTCCCAGGGCTCGACCTCACTGCGCTCACCCTGCTGAGCAACCTGCCATACTACTACCTGCTCAACACCTTTTACACCGCCCACGACTATGCCGTGCTGCCCGCCCTCGCCACCGACCTTCTCAGCATCGCGCTGCCCTTCGCGCTCTTCACGCGCGCCTCTGCCTCGCACACCGACGCGAAGCTGACCAAGTCCGACGCGCGCTCCATCGTGCGCGACTGGCAGATCCTCTCCCTGGTCTCCGTCTTCGGCGCTGCCATCTACGCCCTGACCCTCTACACCTCGGCCTTCACCTGGCTGCCCGTCTACATGATCACCCACTTCGATAATCTGCGCACCCTGCACAACGAGCGCGACGAGAACCTGATGCTGCAAGTCCTGCTCGCCGCACCCGCTGGCCTGGCCACCGCTCGCTTCCTCTTCGTCCCCACCATCGCCGCTTCCAACAAGCTGCTGCGCGCCCTCGACCCCGTCGCCGCCCCAGCCAAGTTCGACTCCGAGAACGCAAACCTCGCCCAGACCATCGCCTACAACCTCGGCTTCGGCCCCGACGGCTTCAGCGCTCGCACCAAGGTCTTGGCCAAGCGCACTGCCGTGTTGGTCGTGAGCTCTTTCCTCAACACTTTCGCTCGCGTCTTTGTCACGATTGAGGGTACTGAGTTGGTCGGCGCCCTAGGTTGGTCGGGTTTGTGGGCGACTGCTGGTCTGTTGACCGGAATCGCCTACGGTTGGGTCGCGGAGGAGTAAGGGAAAAGGAACAATGTCTCGCAGGCAATCGAGTGGAGGATGGAGTTTGGGGCGTTATCGTTTTTGCGGGACGAGATGTTGGATTGGATGGCCGGGGAGGTGTCATCTGCCAACCACTGCAATACGCACGGCATTGTGGTTCGTGAGCGCGCGAGGCTTTTTCATTTGTGGCTAGTCGGTGCTAACAAGCCGCCTGTTAGTCGAGCTTTATATATCGTGTTGTTCCACCCGCAGTGAATTAACGCGGAAGGAGCTCAGGTAGCACAAGCGCTATGTTTTATGGAGTGGCCATGTAACAAAACAAAAAAAAAAATCGAAGAAAAAGTTCAAAACATACAGTACTCACCTCGTCTTGAAGACGAAGCATGATCCAAGATCTAACAAGAAAAAACACGCAATTTGGCCAACGTGAGAAAAACACAACCTCCGCCCAAGTCTAAGCCCGGATCGGCTCTTCGCCAAGTACCGACTCTCGTCTAAGGTTCTTCCAAGACATGAGATAAGATGAACATGAAATCTCTTACATGCGGAAAAAAGCATCATACTTGTGCGCATGCACGGGGAGGTGTACTTTTCCACCCGTGTAAGCAAGAAGCAGGACAGTGAGTTCCACGAATTCAGAGGATGAATGTTGAGTGATGCGCACTGTTGGCAATAATATCCTAGGTGAACATCAGAGCTGGACACTTTCCGGATCGTACTGCCCAATGATTTCGAATCATTCGGAACATTATTCAATGCTGCAGACAGTGGTGGTGTACCAATGGGGTAGGTAAATTGCCGTATCTCCCTTGAGCTCATGTGGTTCGAAGATACTACCTTAGGAGACGAAATCAGATCTGGGATAATGTTGCACCGCAGAGACGTCCCGGTTCTTTCTTTCTGTTAGGATGCAATCAACCTCAAGAGAGGTGTTCATTTGTGGATGTCGCCTATGTAGCTTCCGGACAAGCCTCCAGAGAAGAGCACGCCTTGATGCCATTGGCTGACGATACGAGAAGCGAATGAGAAATAGTGACTCATTTTGAGCCAGATCGTCTCATGTGTGGCTCTCAGAATGGGTGGTAAATTGTTTCTACATTGTCAGGCGTGCATGTAGCATGCTACGATCGAGTGTTGCGTATCGGGGTGTAATAATATGGCCCATTTCGTGGTTGGAAAGTTCCATCCAGGATTCAAGATATTTCTAGTCTGCGACATGACCAATTCAAGTGTTCTTGGTCGTCTAGATTGATGATTTTCATGTGCTGGCATCGAGGTAGCGTTCAGTTGCAGATTATACTAAAGTCTGTTGACATGGGGGTAGTATCAGCGACCTTCGCGTGCGAAACTGACCTTGGTGCCAACGAGATACCAGAGGACAGATGTCAACATCTTACTGGACTACATCCTCATAGGTACTGGTACGAGAGGCTCTGGTAAATCGTGGATGTGTTGGTACCAATGAGATACCCTTTGATTCACAAACTTTAATATCCAAGCAGGATGAAGCTGACCATTGAGTTATCGTTGCTTGTGAGAGAGCTGAAGCGGCACTATGCCGAAAGCAACACACCGCACGAACCGTATCTCAGCTCCGCCCTCTCCAGTGTAACCCCAGAGGCATTGATAAAGCAGCCGCTGCTCCCCTCTCAGAAGACATCATCATCACTCACGCTCCTCCCATTCCGACTCACCCTCCCCAAAGGGCATTCCCCAAGGCTTCCGGCCTCGTATAAACGAGGCCTCTTCTCAGTGTATCAAGACTCGACAGAACTTTCCCAACACGAGCAAGACTATGAAAACTGGTCCTCAGGACAACTACAACTAGACTTTTCCGAATTCCTCGACCAGGACTTCTCTTTCCACCAACATGAGTTACCCGGAAGCGACTGCTTTGTAAGCGGAACCAACTTCGACATTGATTTCGAAGCTCTGTTAGCTTCCACCAGTCCATCCACCTCCCAATCTGCCACGACTACAACGGATTCCTCTGCCACGTTGACGCCGGTCGATCTCTCGACCCGGCAAGACAATGCATCTTTTGACCATCTGAACACGATCTCTTCCTCAACCATTCTCTTCGACCCTTCTCAGGCTCTCGACGCCTCGACACAGTCGAGCCATGCCTCTACCGGCTTCTCTCTTTCTACGGGCGCCGTTAACGGCATGAGAGTCGACATTCCCACCGAATCTTCTACCACCACCAACGCTTTCCCCAGCCAGCAGCCCAACCAGCAACGTCCGACACCACCTCCCAGTGTCAGCACCGCTGAGAGAGCCTCGAAATCCACCAGCCCTGCGGCTGCAGAGTCTGATTCTCCGGGCGATGGCGTAGGCGGCGACTCGCGCAAACGCAAACGCGAGCGCAACACCGAAGCCGCGCGCCGCTACCGTCAGCGTCGCCAGGACCGACTGGAAGAGCTCGAGGAGGCGCTGGCTGCCATGACCAAGGACCGCGACGAGCTTCGCATCAAGCTTGCGCGGTCCGAGGCCGAGACTGACATCTTGAGGGGCTTGATGGCTAAGAAGTAAATGACTAGTAGCAACTTTTCACTGTTTCACCTAGCTTCGATTGGTATTAGACAAGTTATCTCGACACGTTTCGCTCACTTTTTTCTGTGTGGTTCAATCGTGACATTACAGTGCGAGTTGCCATCTTTTGGCAAACTCTCAGGGGACAATTGTGCTTGAACATATCTTGTCAACGCTGGCAGAAGCCTGTCCTGGTTGATTTGTCTCTTGAGAGCTTGATCTATGGCTTCAGAGATCTCGGCGGACCAACAGACTGGGACATATCTGGGAGGCGTTGGCAGCAACCTGCGTTACATGAAGTGTCCCCTGGGAGGTTGATCTACGGCTTGAGAGCTCTCGGTAGACAAGTAGAATGGGACAGATCTGGGCGACGCTGACAGTAGCCTGTCTCAATTGATTTGTCCCCGGAGAGGCAGAGCTTTGATGCATATATTCAAAACTCCGACTCTTGGAGGAGGCCTCCCAGCCCAATCTACCACTCGCCGAAGTGGCATACCGATAGACATGCCGACAAGGCCCGAACGATCGCCTCGCGGTAGCCATTCCGCCTAGGTACCTTGGTAGGTTTAACCGTTTGAGGCACCTGACAAGACCCTGGACCGGTCGGTCGGTGGCAGAATTTCTGTCTTTCTCTGGGCCGAGAAAGCATGTCACTGTGGGTTGGGGTGCCATCTCGTATTACACGCGAACAGCGAGGGTGTTCCATGTAGGGTTCCTGCAAGTAATGTTCCCCTTTTCCCTTTTGCAGGTTCAAGGATGGTAGCAAATAATTGCGCGAACCGATATCCGATGTGGAGGTCAAGTCAACTCGGCGATATCACTGCAAGTTCGAGGATAATGAGGAAAACCACTGCTAACTACTCGCTCATCCCCCCGTCTGCACTAGCAAACGGTTCGGCGCAAACGCTGCTGTCACAAATTGGTTTCAGCACGCGTCTGGGTGACGAGCATCTCTCACCGAGACACGGGACTCTGGAAATGTTGTAGGGCTGGGGTTAGCAGGGAACAGATTAACCTAGTTAAACTGCGATCACGATGATGCTGGGACGGTCCACGTGTCACTCGAGTCGTGTTACATCGCTGGTTCTCGAGAATCGAGACTATTGGAAAGAAAAATACGGCGCGGCCAGGTCTGGCCTCCTGGGTCTGCACAGCAGCGGGTCTGGTAGGCGTGTGATAAAACGACGGTTCTGCTTGTCGCAGCATTATTGTTGCCGGCAGTGGTGATGATGCCCGTCCCGGCGGTGTGTCTGGAAAGTTTCCTGAGATAAACATCGGTGAACGCATGTTCGGACAGATTTGGCCGAGCGTGTTATAGCAAGAAGAAGAAGGTGTGCGGCCGGGATCAAACAACCATGTCCCGTCTGCTATAGATCCGTGTACGGCGGGATGGCGAAGGATTCGCAAGAGCTCGACGGCAAGCAGCACCAGGCTGTGTTGTGGTTGGCTCGTCTGGGTTGGAGGAGTAAGCACGGCCGGCTCGACTAGCTCTGTTCGGAGTATGTCCTTGGCCCATAAAAATAGATTAGACACTCGTCAACCTGAGGCAAGACGATGATCAAGCGACGAACGATGGCGTTTGTGATGGGCTCAGCTCGAGTGTTGCAGAATGGCTAAAGAAAGGGATGCCATGCCAGAGGCGGCGTGCTTGCTTCCTGGCCGGGTCTGCTTTGTCTTGTCTGAGTGAGCAGCGGGTTCATTGTTCGTCGGTCCGCGCAAGGCATCGTTCGGCAGGGTTTGGGGCCAGGCTTTGAAGAAAGTACAGGGGGTCTCAAAAGTGGTGACTCTGAAACGTGGAGCTAGTCTGATGGCCAGAAGTGGAAGGCTGGTGGTAGAGGCTAGGAGACCAAGGTTTGAACATAGGTAGCAAACGAAGGTTGATTTCATGGTTGAGAAAAAAAGATGTATGTCAGCGGTCGATGGAGGCAGCGTGGATGGCGTCGCGGGCGTCTTAACACTGCATCGCCTTCTCATGTATTATCCTGAGGCGTGCACCCTCAGAGAGTGCTACGTACCGGAAGCAGCACACAAGTGGGCTATTCTTAGCCTTTGGCTTTGCGAGACGATGCCGGGGCGCTTGCTTTACGCTTGACCTTGACCAAACCACGACTAACCTTAGTTACCACTCGCACTCCCCTCAAGCTCAGAGACGCTCTCACAGCGCGCGCGCCTCGAACCACCCTCCACTCCATACCACACTGCACTGCACCGCCCACCGCACTCCCATACGCCTGAACGAGCCTTGCCCACGGCTTGCCGCCCATACGTCCCTCCGAGACAGCGAGCCCTGCGACCAGCCTTTGCCTTTTGCTAGTCAGGCGCGAGCGCTTCTCTTTGTTTCAGCCTGTTGCTACGCGGTCAACACCGACATACATACCACCCTTTCCAGACCGCCTACTACCACTACGGGACCGTCTAGAAGAGGAAGGATACCATTCAAAGAGAGGCTTCTGTATTGCGAGTGCTTGCCACCATCGCTGCCTGAGCGGACAAGCACGTCTACCGCTAGCGAGCGACGCATTCAGCTCGCATCACATCGCTGGAGAAGACTGCATCGCACGAGACTTGCGACGTCCCTCCAAATCTTCTCATATCCTCTCTCTGTTGCTTGTTCACCGTAACAGCCGAGAGCTATAGTCGCATCGCTGGTAAGTACACTACCAAGCACTACACACCACCCTCCCTTACGGCCGGGCCTGGGCCTCTGTTTGGAAGACCTAGCAAGCACCCAAGAATAGGCCTGGTTGCATGCGCATTAGGATCGCAAAGAGAACGGGCAAAAGTCGCAGCGTGTGGCAAAGAGTCTTGGTTTGCTGATTGGAGCACAGCTACAGGCGATCGCCCAGCGCTTGCAACGCGCTTGTCATTGGCCAGCGAAAGCGCTTCCTTCGATTCTCTACGACCTTTTCCTTGACCCACCGGCCTTCTTGCACGCGGACATGCAGTGAACGCGTTCTAAGAAAAGCATTCCACTCTCCTTGCAAGCGCTTCCTGTCCTTGAACCCCACCCACCGGCGTCAGCAGTGTGTCGTCGTCCCTTCTGCAGCACTTGGCGCTTCGTGAGGTCCGGCATCTCACCAGTCACGAGCTTTCCTGGAGAAAGCTATTCGGTACGTTACTTCTCCCCTCTTGCGCACTCCAAACGCCACAGACCTCTTCGGGCTCCTCGTCGTTGCTGTTGGCTATGCGAGCTTGACTCGAGGGTTTACAAGCGCTATTGCCTACGGACTACAGTGCTTGCACGCTGTCCTAGCCCTCGCGCTCACGGCTTTGCCTCTGTTCATCTTAATGCTTCCGTTGTCTTTCCAACATTCTTTGGCAGCGAGCGGCGCAGGTAGCTGCTCGGTTTGACACAGCCTACTGACAATGGCGGATAACAGATCCTTACCAACCGGTGAACGGTCCAGGCGCATAACGAATTCTCCACGCTCAATCGACTGGAAATCATACGGTCGATTCTGGTCCAGGTCAGGCTTAGACAGACAAGCCTCCGAAGCGACAGAATCTTCAGTTCATTCCGTGTCTACGCTGGCCGTGTCCGACACAAACATGTCCGCAACTAAAGAGCTGCCCCATCCAGCATCTCCTAGTCCTTTGGTTGACTTTGCTCCTTCTTCAGACTACACAGACAAAGTCTTCAGGAGATTTCATAACCACAACATCAGCGATTGCACCTCACCTTCCAACGATTCTTCGCCCACTACCACCTGTTCAACTATTGACGACTCAAGTGCCACCGAGCCTTCTCCTGGTTCTTCGCCCGAATCTCCACCCCCGAACTCATTCAAGATCGGCATGTTTCGTCCACGCACCTCACACGAGCAGACTGCTCCTTTCTTCGAGCTCCAGAAGTCTGCACCCCCAAAGAAGGGCCGTAATCTCAAGAATCTCGCCGTCGTCACCTCTCGGACACCAGGACGAGCGTCTTCGACAACGAGTCTTCCACTATCACAGAACGTAGAGCCCGAACCCAGCATCATGTCGCCCTCCTTCGTCAAGCCACCCTCACCGCCTAAACGTAAGCCAAGCAGCCTCGGCTTGACTATCAAAACTCCGGCAATGTTGAATGCTCTGCCTCAGCAAATCAAATTGACTATACCGGCAACGCCTTCAATTGGAAGACCTGGTACCCTCCGACACTTCCAGTCAAGTCCATCCCTTCCATTATTCCCCATGTTCGGCAACGACGGTGTGGCGACTGCAACAAATCTGTTCCAATCCACCACATTGGAGACAATAGTTTCGCCGACTGAAGGACCTCAAATTCAAGCAAAAGTCGACGAGGAACAGAACTTCGACATCCCACTCTCAAAGGAGGAGAAACCAGAAGCCTACCCGGACGGTCCGATTTGTGTGCACGAACCCTACATCGATCTTTACCTGGAGCCGACTGCAGAGCAAGCACGGCAATATGATGTGGTGCTGAACGTTGCTGTCGAAGTACGGAATCCTCTTGATCCGCATGCTGCGGAACCCAAGTCACCGGAACCCGAAATACGGCTCGACGGAGGTGGTGGCATTCAGTACGCCCCCAAGCGCGATAAGGGTTTCCAAGAGCAACGCCAACCAAGCTCGCCTACAACACCAAAAGCAGCGACTTCGAGTCTTCAGAGTACAACCAAGTCAACATCAGAAGCTGCTTCAAAAGACCCGGAGTACATTCACATTCCGTGGGAACACAACAGCGACATTGTCCCAGACCTTCTACGGCTGGTCAAACTCATCGATGACCGAGTGGCCGAAAACAAGAGAGTGCTGGTGCACTGTCAATGCGGAGTCAGCCGCTCCGCAAGTTTAGTGGTCGCTTACGGCTTGTACAAGGACCGATCTCTTAGTGTTCAGGAAGCATACGATGCCGTAAAGGCGAGAAGCAAGTGGATTGGCCCTAACATGGTATGAATCCCTGCTTTACTAAACCTCGGACAATTCCTAACATGTTTCACCAGAACTTCATCATGCAATTGCAAGAATTCAGATCAAGTCTTGCCCGAGGTGGGCTTCTCCCAGAGAACCGTGGTCTTTCGCCAATCACCCCGGGATCTGCACTCAGCGAATGGCATGGCCCATTCTCTTCAAGGTCAACAGATGCAGGACCACCCTCTTCAACTCTATCCGTTGGGTCTGCCGGTCTGCAAAGGCCGATTCCCGACACCGACTCGCTGCCTGCCCTTAGTCCTGGACCATCGTCGGCTCCTTCTGGTATGCCATGGCCTAAAGACCACACGGAGCAAAGCCAGCGACCTAGAGCTCTGAGCTCGACACGGACGTCACCGACTTACGTCGATCCTGCGGGACACCTCATCCCTTCACTCAATGTAATCGAGCCCGAGAGACCCGAAGTCAAGCGGAAGGTCGTCACCGTACCAACCTTCCCACACAAGGAGGAAGAGGCTATGACGCCGACGGATGTTGTGAGATCTCCACGATCGACGGAGTTCGCAATGACGTCTCTCAAGCCGTCCATGGCAGTAGAGTCCGCGGATTCCTTTGGCTTGATGTCGCCTACGTCGACTGAATTCGACTCGTCACCATTTGACCGATCCGCTCTGTTGGCTCAACTCGGCATGGGATCTATGCATCAGCACGATAATGGTATCGCGCGTGCTCGGTCATTGGGAGTCAGACACTCTCCTCAGAGTTCACGAGACGAGTCTCGGAATCTCGGTACGCCTGGAGGCAAGAAACTTCGAGGCAAAGTATCGTCTCCAAGCATCAGGGAACAGCAAGAATTGCAACGCTTGCAGGCGGACATTGAAGCTAGACTGCACATTGAGCAGAAGCAACAACAACAACAACAGCCACAGCATCGCGAGCAGCAACAATCACAACCGGCACAACACTCTGATAACGTTACACTTCCGATGTTTGAAGGATCCGGAGAGGCACTCATGTCACCGCGAGCGACCGAGTTCACGGAAAATCCGTTTGCGATGACATTATCGCCACCAGCACCAACGGCTCCTACCGGAGAGCGGCAGAAGGCGAGCGGGCAAGATCCTCGAAGCCCAGCACACAAGGGTGTTAGTCCCATCACCCGAAATATCGGAGACGTGTTATGACCCCCGAGATAGTGCAGCATAATGCTGTACATCATCACCCAAACAAAGTGGCCAAAGTAGCAGCACGTCCACATAACCCGCACCTCGGCTTTTTCGCTTTTGTTATTTGATCATCTTTCGAGAGAGAGACAGAAGGAGGGAAGGGAATACATCGGCAAATTAAGACCGACAACCTTTCAACCTCATACCACCTACCATGCACACGCATCTTCGTTTCTTTTCTTTTACTTCCCCAAATGTCTGACGCTCTCTGTTCTTCCTTTGCTTCTTCTTTCCCGCTCCAACAGCGATGGCGTTTCCATCCTATTCATTTCACTCCCGGTGGAGGGCGGAGATCTTTCTTTGCGTGGTCTTATCTTTTTTTTTTGTATCTCGTTTACTGCTAGAAGTTGAATCTGGGCGAATAGATTCAAAAAAACCAAATACGAGACGATGAGGATGTAACGGAAATGGAATATACGGCAAAGAGAAAACAAAAAAACAAAAACAAAAGACTACTTTTGCCCTCTCACCAAGATTCTTTAAACTGCTTGGCAGTGCATCGATAATCTGACTGAAATCACATGCAAGAAGTAAGACAGAACGCCGACGAAACCTCAAATCATCAAGGCGAAACGACCGACATGGAACATTTGTATCTACATGACCTTTTCATGACTCCACTTGCATTGCATTCACTTGTCCACCGGCGTCGCCCCCAAAACCCACCCAAGCCCACTAGCAAGCCCCCCACTGACCGCATTCGTAACCATGTCCCGCCTGCGAACGCGCTGCTGCTCCGTCTCCCCACTGCCTACACTCCCAAGACTGTCGACACTAGCCGCCATATCCCTCGAAGCATCCTCCGAAGTCGAACCTCTTGTCGCCTGCTCTCCACCCCGACCAGCAGCAGCACCGCCGCCGCCACCAAGAGGGAAAGCATTCCGACTAAACGCCCTCGCGGCACTCCTCGTGAGGTCAAACATGCTGACCGGCGCATCCTCCTCGCCTCCCCTGCTGCGGCCCATCTCCCTGCGCTTCTGGCCCAGCAGCATCTGCGGCTGCTCGTCCGGCAGGACAAAGTGGCCGGGCAGGCCCGAAGGGGCGGCTTCGCGGCGGTCGGCGCGGTCGTCGAATTCCTCCTCTTCTTGCGCTTGCGAGAGCTGCAGAGCGGTCATTTCCTCTTCGCAGCGGCGCCAGGCGGAGAGGATGTCTGTGAGGGCGGAGGTTGGGGCGAGGAGTAGGGCGAGGGAGAGTAGTTCTGTGCGTTGTTCGAGGCGGCGTAGGGTGGGGGGTGAGGCTGTGGCGGGGCGGTAGCGGCCGGCGAGGAAGGCGGCGCGCCAGGATGTGTCGTCGTTGTTGGGGGCGGTGGTGGAGCTTGTGCTGGTGTTGCGGAGGTGTTTTGATTTTGAGGTGGTGGTGGTGTTTTTGTTGTTGGGCCCGGTAATGTCTGCGTTGGAGGGCGTGAGGCGGCTGACGATGTAAGAGTAGGCGGTTTCGAAGTCGTCTTCGCTGAGGGCGGCTTCGATCGCCATGAACGTGACTCGTCGTTCGGCGTCTTTGCGCTTGCTGGCTAACGCTTCGGCACCGTCAAGACGCTCGTCTAGTTCGTCGAGATTACCGTCTGATGGTTCGACTGGCAACCCTGCGGACACCAAGTTCTGTCCGATGGCGATCAAGTCGTCCACCTTTGTGTAGCTTCTGGGATTTTGCTCGAGAACCTTGGAGATGAGGCCGATGGGATCCTGTGATACACGAATGCTGACAGGCTGGAACGGAACACCATGCTGTAGGATGAGCGAGTAGAAAGACAATGCATGTGTGGCCGCGATCAACGCCGACACCTCACGAAAGCGATTGCTGGAGGTGAAGTAAGGTCGGAAAGTCGTGATACTGGATTGCTGTCAGTGCTGGCACGCAGTCGGTCAAATTTTCAAGACTCACATGTCATTCGCCTTTTTCATGCCGCCTCTCGTCTTGTTGCCATTACTCGCACTGTCGTACGCTTCGAGAGCTTTGCTGAGCAGAATCGTCTCTGTCTGTTCAGAAGACAAGACCGAGCCGTCTTTGAGGTACAGCTGCTCAATCAATTGAAAGCCTGCAACGCGTTACGACGTGAGGTTAGCAAGAGAACTTTTGCGCATGCGAACGATATCTTCTTCTGTCGTGGTGAACGGGAAGCTCGAGCTCTCTTCTGGCGCACCAGCAATGCTGTCTGTGTTACGAACGGGATCGACGGTTTGAGCTGGAAGAGAGCAACGTGGGTAAGTGTGTGGGCTGGGCAAGGAGGATGACAACAAGAAAGTATCAAGACAAGACTGACGACACCAGGATAGAAGGGAAAGTCGACTTACGGTTGCTTTCCGTGAATACCTTGAGCATCTCAGCTTCAAAGTCCTCCTTTTTAATCTTGCCCAAAACGCCGGCGCCATTCTTGGCAGCCATGTCATTTGCGTCGATGCCCCAGTTCCATAGCCAGACCAATTTGGCACGGCAGGCGGTCCAGTCGGTCTCTTCTTTCTTCGATGGCTCACTCAAACCACGAAGCAGGCTGCGAAGTACAGACATCTGGCTTTCGGCAGTACCATAGAACTGCAACTTGGCGACATCCACGAGCGAAGCGGTGTATCCAAGACCCTCGAGCTGATATGCTGTGTATACGTGCATCTGCAGTAGCATGTAGGTCTCCATACGTGGCGTGGTGAGAGGGTGTTCCGGATTGAGGAGTCGCTCAGGGAGCAAGTCCTTCAGTGTTTGCGACTCATCGAGAGAAAGCGCATGCTTCTCTACACGCGGCAGACTTTCCACGCTGGTAGCGAGGTCAGGCGGTGGCAGAAAGTCGAGCAACTCAGCGAGTCTAGCTAGAACACCATGAGCACCCTGGATCGTCTCCTTAGTGGAAGACTGAGCGGCGTAGCAGCTCGCAAACGCAGCTTGAGCGTATTGCAATTCCAATTTCCGTAGCACGTCGTCGTCCAGGTACGGGCGATGCTCTCCTTTCTCGTAACCACCAAAGTCGACATCACTCGGACCATCCCATTCTTCCACAAGCTGTGTGATGAGCGGGAAGCTCTCTTGCGCATGGTGGACCATCCAGCGGAAAGTGTGCTCCCAATCGTGCCCGGTGCGGTCCTTTGCCGACACACCATCGAGAGAGATTTTTCGCACGCTGTCGACCAAGCCATCGGTGTCGGCTTCAGGGCCCTTTTTACCTTGAGCCCGAGTAGAATCCAACTTCCTCCTCTTCCGCTCCGTGTGCCCGTACATCCAAGGTCCAACCAAGCTCTTCATATCCCTAACCACATTCCCACTCCCAGAAGCATTCCCCTCCTTCACAGCTCTCGCAAGCAGAAACTCCATCCCATCCTTGCCATCCTTCTCGCCAAACTCCTCGATAGACTCCGCAACCGGATCTTGAGGGTAGAATTCGTAGTTGAGCCTCAAGAGCGGCAACACGGCGCTCACAAACCACACGCGAATATAGTCGTTCCGCTCCAAGAAAGGCTTGACAAGCTCCGCCACCAAGTTCAGCATGCCCGTCGCCTCATCGATCTTCTGCGCGCGATGGCACAGGAAATCCGTGAGCAAGTCATCGGGCGCGTGAGGCGGGAATTTCGGCGCCCTGATCTCGCTCAAGTGGAGTTTCTTGACTCTCTTGCGGGCAGTGGCGTCGTCGAGCTCGCTGACCAGGCTGGTGTCGATGGGGACGTCTGGCCTGTCCACGTCGAGGTAGAGGTGCGAGCCGACTTCGGAGACGTAGGAGCGGTAGGCGGCTGGGTCGAGGGTTTCGGGGAGGAAGGTGAGGAGGATTCGGAGGACGAGTTCGGAGGAGAGGGCGTCTGGGCGGGAGGGTGTGAAGGAGTGCAGGGCTGGGATGTCGGCGGACGAGGCGTAGTGGACGGCGAGGAGGATGCACTGGTCTGCGGATAGGTCTTTGAGGGGTGTGGGAGTGGCCATGGTGGGCTGTTGTGTTCGTGGCTCTCGTGAATCGTAGGTCGTTAGCTCAATATCATCGCAGATCTAATTTGATCGTGCGTGTAGTGAATGCACTGTGAAATTGGTAGGTCTCCGTGGCGTGTGTTTTGTGTTGTGTTGGAACAAATGGATCAAGGTGGCAGCGGCTCGAAATGTGGATTCAAGATGACGTCCGCCAGGTCTAGACAACAAAATAGACCAACGACCAAGGGACTTGAATCAAGCAACACAATCTTCCAAGAATCATTATTGACTGGAATTACCGAGTCGGTTACGTAGAGCTATTTAGTACAATCGCGATCGTATCATGTCTGCCATTGGGGAGCTCTGTAGCCTGACCGCCTCAAACAAAAGAAGCCTCCCACCAAAACACAAGGACGAAACCCGACATAAGAGAAGCATGGCATGCTGCCTGTGTATGAATTACAACCCGGCCCAAGTTACGCCACGCTAATCAGAAACCGCATTTTGAGCGCCAATAAATACAAGAAGCTGTGTGCGTTTGAAAGTCTGTAAGTTTGATGGGAATACACTTCCAGCAAAAGGGATGATGACAAGGGGATGAAGAATGGGAGAGAATTCCTCATAGTAAAAGCACTGCAGCAATCGAGTCCTACTCGACCATGACGTTTGGTCGACGGTGACTCAGGCTAGAGGTGCGACTCGCTCCGATGTCGACGGCGCGACGGGAGGTGTATTGATTTCCGATTGAAATGGTTCTGCGGCGGTATTGTGACTGATCATCTTGCTCGCTCGCCTCTTCTTCCTCCAATACTTGTGGAGTAGAATCACGAGTGAACCGACGTCTGCTAGCTTCCAGGTTCATCGAGGACACTCGTGGGATTTCGCGATTAGATTCGAAGGCCGTAGCGTTCGATCGACGTGCCGTCAAAGACTCGCGTAGGCTTGGGCTGCGCTGTGGCAGCTTATTGGTAACAGTATTATAGTCGCGTGGACTTTGCTGCTGACTGTGCGGAGAGCGGAAACTTCCAATCTCTGTCATTGCTCGTGAAGGAGCACGCATGTCCTCCTCCCCACTGGCCTCGTCGTAGCGATCAAGTCGTGGTGCCGAGAGTCTGTTGGTTAGACGACTTTGGCGGCGGGCTTCCGGCAGTCGCTGCGGCTGCGATGGAGTCATCTCATACTCGGAGACGGACACATCGTCGAGGCTCGCCTGCGGACTGCTGAGTGTACTGCTGCCTGGCTGCAGGCCGAATATACTGCTCTTTCGCGCTTCAAGACGACTCATGGGTCGATTGGCGATTTTACTCAAATCCTCACCATACGCAAGGCTTGAACGTGAGTATTTAGATTTGGGTACCGAAACCCTCGAGGGCGCTTCGATAGCAACGGGCGAGGAAACGATGCTAGGAGCCTCGTGCTTGCCCTCGCACAAAGCGAGACATAGATCGGTCAGGTTGCGACACATCGTGTCGGCCTTTCGTCGAATGTGTCGGTCCGAGACAGTGACGCCATTGATAATAGACGCAGCAGAGAACGTGGTGCCTTGTGGTCCAGCACTCCCGGTCATTGCTACCAATTGCAAAGCATCATTAGCTGTCGCCTCAAGCGTGCGATACAAAGGTGCGCTTAGTAGCGCCTTTGCTTTTGTGAGCGCAGCATGGAGTGTAGGATGTATATCCGCCAGAGTCAGTGCTGCGGGCCCGGGTGACTTCGAGTCTTGAGTGCCTGCGCGGACGTCGGAATCCGACTTTCGCTGTTGTTTCGGCGAAGAATCGATCGTAGTGGGCGCAGTGGTAGCAGTGCGCGGCCTGTCAGATCCAGACCCTCCACTCATGAGTGCGGCACTTGAAGTGGGAGGAATCTTCCCAGTAAGCTCGAGCTTTTTGATTCGTGACTTCAAGTCGTCCAACTCGTCCCAGACTGTCGAAGGCGCTGTCTGTGAGTCTACGGAGTCGGATTCGGGAGCTGAGCGCTTTGCCTCTGAGCTGTTCTCGGGCGAGTCGCCTTCGGACTCTTGGGGTTTGGCAGGTTGGCTGCCACGGCGTTGGTCATGATATGCTGCGGAAAGATGGCCAAAAGAAGGTCGGCGTCGACCAAAAGTAGGTAGTTCCGGCGACTTCTCGGGCGAGCGTGTGCGGTCGTAATAGCGGGTCGAAGATCTTGGTGAATAGTCGGGCGGATTGGATAAGTGAGTTGTGCGTCTCAAATGCGCACTGCTGGGTGTGGTCGGGTCGTATCTCGGTGATGTGAAATGCGATGCTGATCCTGGGCCGGTAGGTTTGTAGCCGCTGTTTGCGCGGCTGGTATCAATGCGTGCGCTGAATCTTGACGAGGGACGGGTGTTGAGTTGGCCCGATGTCCGCGGTCGTCCGTTCTCGGTAGGGGTGGGGAGGGATGAGCGGTGCTGCTGTCGCTTGCCGTGCCAGGAAGAACGCGAGGCGGCGCGGTCGGTGTCGAGTTGGGTGAGTGTGGGTTCTCCCTCGTTGCTGTCCTCGGCCAGCTGCATGAACAGGTCCTCTCCGCCCTCGGGCTGTGTGTCCCCCATGGCGACGTCCTGTCCCGTCAGGGCTGCAAGAGTGGCCTCGTCGTGGGAAGGCTTGCGTATGGGCGCAAACCTGAAGGTGAATTCGGCCTTGGGCAAGGTGGAGGCAGAGTCAGAGGCGGATGAGGAGCGCGCGTGGTGAAGATATGACGCGTTGGTGCGTCGCGGGGCTGTCGGTTTCAAGGGACCGCGAGTCGAGAAGTTGGTCACGGCCGGGGCGGCATTGCGGTTGGCAGAGATTGGGAGTAGAGAACGGCGAGGAGGGAATGCGCGGAGGGGAGGAGTCGGGTCGGGGGTGGTGGAGGTGGAGGAGTGGTGGTAGGCAAGAGGCGAGGATGCAAGATCCCCTTTCGAGCTGTCGTAGTATGGGAGATGGTTATAAGCCTGGCTAGCGCCGTTCCTATCATGCAGGCGCGGCGAGGGACGTAGATGTGGTAGGAATCGCTTGGGGATGGCGGGCACAGGTTCTTCGGTCTGTGAGATCAAACTGGATCGCTTCCTGTCGCGGTCGTTGTTATGTTCGTCCTCGCCGGCGTCGCTGGTGGTTCGTCGACGGGAGCGTGATGCAGGTCGCCGATGCGCTGAAGCTGAAGCTGAAGCATCAGAGGCTGGAGACCCGGCCTCTCCCACAACTGGCGCGCCTTGGCTTGGAATTGGAAGCGCGCGACCAGCCATGCTCTAAAGCGAAAGTGTAAACAAGTACATGTACGGTGATGTATGTGGTATGTCAAGTTGTGGTGATGGTGGTAGTAGCAGCAGTAGTAGCAGACAGTAGCAATAGTATTAATTCTCTAGTGCCTTGATAGTGCCGAGTACTTTAGTTTCAAAAGCCCGTCCTCCTAGTTGTGTGGCTGGAAGATATCCACATATGATGCCCTGTCAGTACTGTAGTAACTTGATCCGTGCGAGTCTCCAAGACAAGGCGATCCTCGCTCGAGCCCTTTGTCAAAACTATCTTGCAGTCTTGCAGAGAGCTGAAGTCTGCAAGTTAAGCCGGTGCTCGAGCTTCCTCTATACTCGGACGCGTATCGACGGGGATGTCGTGTTTTGATTACACGCATGTCGAAAGTCTAACAGGGGATATCATGCTGCATCAAAATCTAAACAGGGGATGGATGGCCGCCGTATCTAGTCCATCCCGTGGACTATTGAAAGACTTCTACTGCCATGTGAATTTTCATGCATCCCGCTATGCTTCAGGGGGTAGTAGTACTATGTACTTTGAAACACTTCACGGGTTGGAAGAGGCTGGCGAGGAGTAGTCTAACGAGTCTGGAGTGTGCCCGGTCTTTCTGCAAGTAAACATGCAAACTATCTAATCCATCCAATCATGTGCTCCAATCACGCGTCTGAGACGTGACACGTCCTAGAATCCTTCTGAAACTTTAGGCCCGTTGAATTGCGCACATTCGAACCTGGGGAATAGAGAGAATCACGTTGGTCGATCTTGCCTTGACTCTCCTCACATGAAAGCCGAGCCGATACTGTGAGAGGTGTTTCCACTGCCTCTTACTCACGATAGAGAAGTGGCACTGAATACAAGCACATAAGGTACCTAGTACTTTACACCATTGAGATGCTAACACGAATTGCTCGGAGGATGAACGTAAATGCATGTCTTGAGATTGAATGACATTTCCTGATACTCTTCTCATCCTTCACAAACCTCCCACCCTTCCAGTCCCATCACTGACTCTCAGCGACCAACGCCTTACACCCCTCAACAATATCCCTCTTCAAATCCTCCCAACTCTCAATGCCAACACTGACCCTCACCAGCGTATCCGCAACCGTATCATCACTCATGCGCCTCCACTCAATCAAGCTCTCCACCCCGCCCAGCGACGTAGCATGATGGAACAAGTGCAGCTTACTCGGCAGCCTCTTCGCAAACTCGCCCGACTTGAGATGCAAAGCAAACACCGGCCCAAACCCATTCGGCATCTGCTCCTTCAACCAGCCCATATCCTCCTCCTGCAAACTCGCATGCTCCACACTCTTAACAGCAGCCCTGACAGCCCTGCCATCCTCACTCCCATCCTCCTCCCCTGTCACAGCCTGGTTCAAAAACCGCACCAACCGCCCAGCACTCTCGCTCTGCCTCAGCACCCTCAACTCCAACGTCCTCAAACTCCTCACCCCCAGCCACCCCTCCAGATTCCCCATCACAGCCCCCAAATGCAACCTCTCCCCAAACATCTCCCAGTAGTCCCTCTCCCACCCACTCCGCGCCTTGCTCACCCCGACAACCCCGCAGAGCATATCCGAATGCCCGCCAAAATACTTGGTCCCGGAATGCATCACAAAGTCCGCCCCCCACTTGAACGGATCGAGCAAAGGCGGCGGCGCAAACGTCGCGTCGACCGTCAAACTCGCCCCGCGAGCGTGCGCTTTCGCCGCGAAAGCCTCAATGTTGTAGGCGTTCCCCGAAGGGTTCACCGGAGTCTCGATGTGCACCACATCACCTTTCCCTAGACTCCAGCCGTCGCCTTCCCAGCTTTCCTCATCGAACAAATCCACGATCTTGCAGTTTGTGAGTTTCTGGTAGATTTTCAGCACGCCGTGGCAGCCGTGGTAGCCCGCCCCGATCGCCACCACTTTCGGGTGCAGGTAGACCAGCAGGGCGTGGAAAGCCGCCAGGCCAGACGCATACGTCAGGCAGGGGTTCCCGTTGAGCAGCTGCGTCAGGATCAGCTCGAGCCTGGAGGCGTTTGGGGCCGTGAGGCGCGAGTAGATGTGCGAGTCCGCGAGGATCGGGGCGCCGGGGAGGCGGTCGGGGATGTCGAGGTCGTCGGTTGGGTGCAGTTGGGCTGGGTCGCGGGGGTAGCGGAAGGTGGTTGAGACGTGCAGGGCCGGGGCGACGTCTGTGGAGGAGTTGATGGGGTCGTCGCCGTGGATGCTGAGGGTGGAGAGGGAGTATTTGGAGGTGTTTGGGGGTTGGGTGATTGTTTCCGGGGGCGCGAGGTCGGGGACGTTGGGGTTTTGGGAGGACATGGTTCTTTTTGTTTTCTTTTTGGTTTTGGGAGGGTTTGTTGGGGTGAGGGTTTGGGAGAATGGAGGTGGGTTTCTTGCTCTTCCTTGAATTGAAGCTTGTGTGTAGGTAGGGTGGATGATGGTGACACGGGGCTGATGACTTCCAAAAGCGAAATGTCAAGGAAAAGAGAAAACAAATGCCAGCAAAGATAAGGTAGAAATGCAGCAGGAGAGTCAAATCAATCATCAATTCAATCGGTAGGGCGCAGCACGCAAGAGAGCAAGTGCAAGCGCAAGCGACCCCGCAGTGCCCACCATTGATTGATAGGTTGATTGATAGCGAAAGGGTATTTTGAGGGCCAGAAAATTGTGGATCTCAAACGCCGATGTTGTTGATGACGCACCAGAATGGGATCCCGTTAGAAGATAGTTAGATGGTGATTCGTGAATGCTGCACGTTTATGCTAAACTGATGCCGTGATGCTGTAATTCTATACGCCGGTGCTATGCCAAAAACAGTAAGAAAAGAGCGAGCTTGACTCGAAAATGTTAGTCTTCTTCTTCGACCGTCGTGTTGGTCTTCTCATATCTTCCTCCTCAGAGCGATCATACGCGGCACTGTCACAGCGGCCGGGAGGGCTTTTGCGAAATCGTCGCGGGCTGTGAGAGAATTGTACGTTAGCAAGTGACTTGACAGTACTCTTGTAAATCGAAAAGAAAAGAAGAGACGTACCTTCTTGGGACTCGAATCCCACGGTCACATCATCATGCTCCTGCGCATAATCTAACCCTTCCAAGTTGACAAACCGCCTCTTCGCCCTCTCTTCGGGGGAAATCTCCTGCTCTCTACCAGAAGCAGTGGCGGCAGCATTGGGGGGAGGTAGGAGAGTGAACTTGGCATCGACCATCTTGACGGCCCATTTCTTGTTCTTGCCGTCTCCTTTGACGGCTTCGAAGACGTCGGTGCTCTTAATCTGGAAGCATAGGGCTTCTGCCTGTGCGAAACCTTCCATGAACGCCAATAGCTGCACCACGCTATTTGAAGCGTTGGCGACCACTTGGATTCGGACGTTCGTTGCTGTCCACTTGTGGTAAATTGGCACGACCATGCGGCGTCGTGAGATGGCTAGGTTGCTTGCTAGGCCGTCGTAACGTACTGTAAAACCAGTAATGGCTGTTTGGAAGGCGTGCAAGTCTTGCGGTGTGGCGAATGTCAGTGTGCGGATGGTGGGGATGTTGCGCGCCACTTTGAAGACGTCTGCTACGCCATCCGCAACATGGTGCGGTGTGTTTCGCGCGTCTATCGACATTGTCATGTCGGTCTGGGGTTGGCGCAGAATTTGAATGGTGGGAGTGTTGGTGCATGGGAGGCGGAGGAGGAGTTCGCCTTTGGTGAGGTTCAGACGGTCGGTGATGCATCCCAGGCTGTGTCTTGCGATGATGCGTAGACTGTCTGACTCTACTGTATCTGGGACACGGGAATTGGCGTCCCCCGTGAAGTGATTTGTGATTCCTAGTCTCTGCCATTGGAGTGCGGAGAGTTCGCTGTGTCCAGGTAGCGTGTCTCCGGCAGTCCTTGTCGCAGGCTCAATGGTGAAGCTCGTCAACGACACCTTCTCGACAATTGTTTCGTGTTCCTCGACGTCAATACTGTTGAGCTTGTTGTGCAAGGTCTGTCGACTCTCCCCGTTAGGGAAAACAAGTAGCATGCGGCATTGTCGGCTCTGCTCTGAGATCCGGATGACCATAGCCGTGGTTCCATGTGCAGCTGCGTCGGTTATGAATTCGAAGAACAACGGACCATCCACACAAACCTCATGGCTGAAACTACTCAAGGCCTTGTGTCCGGGCTCGGTAGCAACGACCAAGCGAAATCCCCTGTGTCTTCTGCGCATGCCTCCACCGTCTTGGAACTCTTCGAAGCGCTCCCATAGCAAAGCACGGCAGCGCTTGACCTTGTCCGAAGGGAAAGCCTTTGAATTCGACGAGTCCGCGTACTGTACTTCGACAAGCTGTGTCTCGTACACGAACGTTTCTCCTTTCTCGGGGCGCAACGAGAAGTCGATCCGGCGGGAGTACTCAACTATGTTCCACAATGCTCGGAAGTCTTGCTCATAGAACCGCACCGACGCATCGATTCCTCGGGGTAACGCGACACTAATTGCGAGAGAGCTAGCCTTCCAAGACACATCTTGCCAGGCTACAGGGCTGCTGTTACTCTGCCTGGGCGCGATCTTGATGTAAACGAGTTCGTTCTGACTCGCGATGATTACAGTGTTTTGGTAATCTCGTTGGCCGCGCAGAACGGTCAGAACGCAAGGCACCGACACTCGGTCGGTGCTGACATCATCTGTGTTCAACGATAGGTTGACAGTAGACCTGTGGTAATAGTGGTATTGAGAAGTGTCGCCGAGCGGCAAAGCCTCAGAAGGCGAAGTCAAACTTCGTTGAGTCTCCACGATTAGCGACCTTCTATTGCTCGCACCACCGAGCACAGCCACAGCTTCAGGTGTGAAACGAGGGTATTCCAGCCAGATCTGAGTGTCTTGGCCTTGAATTAGCGACTGGTGGGGCGGCATGATGTTGTTACGGAGCATCGAATGGCTCAGCGACTTTAGGTGCTCCTTGAGAGCTGCGACATCACGTCTCAGCATTGCATCGGTCTCTGAAGTCTGACGGTTACTCAGAGAACCTGTCTCGGAGTAGCTCTCGAGCGGCTCGACGAGCATCCAAGACGTCTTGGCCAGGTCGACATGTGGCTGTAACAGCAACTCGCGATGCTCGACATCTCTCGACTTTGCTCGTTGCTGCAGCAAAGACTCAAGTCCAGTCTTGCCTCTGAGATACCACCAACAAGCAGCTCGTACCCACATTGACGGCGTGCAGACCTCAGCTGGCTGTTCTTTCTCGGCCGTGAGTGAGAACACGCCCTTCATGTGAGACACCCGGCTGATGAAATCGTCAAATGCGGCGTCAGCTGCAAGATTGCTAGCCGAAGGATTGTGACTAGGTGGTGTTGGTCGAAGGAAAGATTGAGTAGAATGTGCAGATCCGGGTCGTGATGGATCGGTCGCTTGTAAAGTTGCCATTGGCGATCTAACCGGATGTATTGGCTGCTGTCGCTCTATATCGAAGTAGCCATTGGGACTGGGGCCGCGAGCGTACGGCGATGGTTTAGGTGGGCCGAGCAGAGAGGAGGACGAGTTGGTTGACTGAGCAGTCAAATAGGCCTGAGGACGAGTCTGGGCAACGAATTCTGGCTGGAAAGGAGGCGAGGTAGTTCTGGACGAAGCCAATTGTGATAGCTGGGGCGGACTCCTTCCATCGGAACCGCTTTGAATTGACTGTGGAGATCTCTGATCCTGGGAGCTGGTTCGAGAATGACTCCCGACTGGAGGTGCGAACCTGTCAGTAGTATCTCCGTATCCATTCGATCGATACTGATCAGCAGCTGATTGGGTAACATCTGGCTGTGTCTCAAAAGTGCGGTCTTGAGGTGGCAATCTATTTCGGTTGATCGGACTACCTTGGGGTTCAGTCATCAATCTGGGGGCTGGCAAAGGCCTGGCGGCAACTGGAGGTGCGTTTTCGTAGCCCGTAGAGTGTGCTGCTCTAGTATAGCTCGGATGCTCGAGAGTCTGCATATAATTCTGCGCTAAGCGTTGCGATTTATCCGGTGACGGATCGCGGCGGCTTTCTGGCGCTTGTCTGGGACCTTGCGGTACCGCAAAGCTCATTTCTGAGCGTTGCTGTCTTAACGTTCGCGTCTGATGTTCTGGCGGTGGAGGTGGAGGGGGTGATGCTTCTTGTATCTGCTGTGGGTCAAAGCGTTGTTGCTCCGGGACTACAGGTTGTTGCCTCGTCGCTTGCACACGACCTGCCTGGTTCATGTGATCGCGCCGCAGTGATCCTGACGGGGACGCATTATTCGACCGCGGCTGGAAGTATTTGGGATCCGCAAAGGGAGATTTTGCGCCTTGACGAGGAACTGACACTTGTGGCGGTGGAGTCTTTCCATGCTCAGGGGCGAGCGGCGCATCTCTTGAGTGTCGCTTTATGTAATTCCTGTCCACAAAAGGCGAAGGACTTTCGGGAGAGGTTGGTGAAGGAGTGTCTATCGGCGGGATGATTGGTTCCCTATCCACAGCACTCGTAGGAGGTGTTGCTGCAACCTCAGCACGATAAGCGGCCGTGGCAGCTGCGTAGTTTCCAAGATCAATATCACCACCAGCTTCGAAATCAAAAGGCTCAATCATGGCACTTGCTCTTCGAAGTGCCATGCCTTCGTCAGCTTTCATGCTGTTCCTTTTGCTGGCAACGAGTGTGTTTGGATCTCTCGGAATTGGTGAAACCCTCAAATTGCTGGTGGCATTCGATTGCTCGGGCCTTTCAGCTAATCTCGTATCGAGGGTCTTTGGTATTTGTGGTAGTGGCGGTGCATCATCGTAGTCGCTTACGGGGCTCCAGTTCTCGTCTTGGGCGCTGAACCCTGTTGGTGCACGACTTATGCCTATTCTCGGAGGCGGCGGTGGCTCCTCAATGTGGGCGGGCCGATGTTCATCTCTTTGTGTCGGAGCTGCTTGCGCATGCGAAGGAATCAAATCACTAATCTGAGGTAGCTTTGGCTCACGGAGATTCTCTGATGCCGGCTTCTGGTACGTGTGGTTCTCGTAGCTGTTGACCTTGTCAACTGGGACTGTTCCCCTCGCTTTTGCCTTCAGCATGGAAATGTCGCTTGGTGGATCCTCAGTCTCATCGCCTCCGTGTCCAATGATCTCCGGCACCGTCTTCACAAATCCAACAGTCAAGCCCTCCCTTCTTCTCCTCTTTCTCCATGCGTTGACATTCTGCGACTGGTCCGGAGGCAACGCGCCCGCCTGACGCAATTCACTCGGCTCCGGCCAGCGCTGCGCAATAGAAACGTCGAGTCTCGGGCGGTTGGCGGCCGCTCTGTCGGTTGAGGGCTTCAGGAAATCGGCCACATCCTCCTGGGAGTTCAAGTCTTTGCCTTTGCGGCTTGAGAAGGTGTCGCTCTTCAATTCCTCCGAGTGTTTCAATATCTTTCCCCATTTGCTCTTGAATCTGGACCGGCCGCTCCCTTTGCCATCATCCTCCGCCATCCTCGTGGTGGTGGTACAGAGTCCGTCAGCGCGTGAGACCCTTATCTCAGCTCAGCTCGAGGGTGAGGAGGGATAGGATGTCACTTAGAAGTGGATACGCAGGCGGGACTCGGGTGTTTGTTCGATAACGACAGACAGGAAGATACGCAGACAAGCAGACAGTCGTAAATGTTCGAGGAACCTTTCATGCAGGCACCGCTGGACTCCCACTCTTCACAGGCGCAACGGGCGTTGCGTACCACTGAAACGACGGATGTAACCGTTCGCATACGAGGCGCGCTATCTGAGCCAAACGAAGCTCGGGGAAGGGATTGTGGACCCTTGACGATTCGGAGAGGCTAACCGCCAAAGAAGGTGCGTTTGTTGACGCGGGGGTGAAGTGAAGTGGGGGGAGTCTTGTTTAACACTTGTCAAATTTAGTAATATTAGATTGGAGAGCCGTATTGACGATACAAATAGAATCGACAGAGTAGAATAGAATAGACGAAATTTCGGCGAGTCCGCTGATACCGACGTACTGTATATGATGTACACTTGTGCGTATGAACCTGGTGCATGTTGGTTGTTGAATTTCGAAGCCTGTGAAGTGCAGAGCCGGAGGCGGCTGGCGAAACAGTGAGCAATTGTCCGGTTTCTGGTGAATAATGACGGAATCACTAACTCGAGGACCTTGTATTAGTAGCAACTTGTGAGTCTTCATAGTCTTGCTCATCGGAATACCTGACGGGCATCGGCTGGAAGCTCGGTTGATTGCTATTGTTAGCAGTACAATCAAGTAAGATCCGTGTTCGCTACTGTACACGATCTTTAGCTTTCGAGTACTCTAGAGCTCCAAAGCAGGACCTCTTGATGGCGGGGTCATGGTCTTTACGCGTCAACATTACAGCATCGTCACAGGCTCATTCAGCTCAATCTGTGCAACAACCAGAGCGGTTCATTGCGATGACACGGTGTTCATGGAATTTGAGAGTTGTTGACATCAAAGCGAAAACCTGCATTAAGCCTCGTGCATTCTATGGACTCGTTACTAAATAGCCAGCTACAGGCTCTCAGCACTCCCCGCTAGCAATGCATTGGCAGACGGCTTCCCCCCGATCGTCATGTCTCGTATTATTGCTTGATTTAAGCCTGGCCGGAAGAGCCAATGGTGGGGATACCATCGCGGTTCTTGATGGCACCGCTGGAAGAGCCGCAAGCCTCAATGGACTTGACGACAGAGACGGACTCGGCGTCAGCAACCTCGCCGAAGACGACGTGGCGGCCGTCGAGCCAAGAGGTGACGACGGTGGTGATGAAGAACTGAGAGCCGTTGCTGCAATCGATCGTTAGCATTTGTGTTAGAGTGAGCGATGATAAGATCTATACATACGTGTTGGGGCCGGCGTTGGCCATGGAGAGGAGGAAAGGCTTGTTGTGGGTGAGCTTGAAGTTCTCGTCGGCGAACTTCTCGCCGTAGATGGACTTTCCACCGGTGCCCTGTTGATTTTGTCAGCGCTCCGCTGTACCGTAGCTTCAATATATATGTAATTCTTACGTTGCCACGGGTGAAGTCACCACCCTGGAGCATGAACTCGGGGATGACACGGTGGAACTTGGAGCCGGCGTAGCCGAAGCCCTTCTCGCCAGTGCAGAGAGCGCGGAAGTTCTCAGTGGTCTTGGGGACAACGTCGTCGTAGAGGGTGAAGTTGATGCGGCCGCTGCGGGCTGTGAGGGAGGTAGGTCAGCATTTATTTGTTGATGGTAAATGATGGCAGGCTAATGACTGTATGGCCTAGATGACCCAGGTTGAAGACGGTGAATGGAGGGGTAACCTACGGGCAGAAGACTCGTCCTTGGAGATGACCTTGCCGTTCATGTCGCAGGTGAGCTTGGGGCCAGTCCACTGGCAGTCGAAGTAGGTCTTGATGGCCATGTTTGCGGTGGATGCGTGGAAGTTACGGGTGAAGGTCTGGTTGAATGGTGTTGTGGTTTTGGTGAGGGCAGCTCTGGAAAACAACATTTTCAGGAAGAAGGGAGGGGGAGTTCTGGCGGCGGCGGGGTGTTAACGATGCTCCACTTTTTCTTCGTCACTGTAGGGAAACCTGAGGCAGGCATCCGATTGTCTCCGAGCATTATGCTGCGTTAACTCCTGGAAGCGGCCATCATGCATGTGGCCATTGAGAAGCACGAAGCATCGTCTAATGTCATCGGAAACCAACAAACGATGGCTCGCAGCTGCAAATAAGGGTGCTCTGACAAGTAGACCAGTAGGTAGTACTCACAAGTTGAAGTATTTGTACAAGTTGATGGGAAAAGGTAGAAAGTAGTATCTGTATCAGGGGTGAGTTAGCGAGTGCAGGACCAACCAAGACGAAGTCAATGGCTTTCACAAGGCGAAGACTTACAATACAAGATCAGATGGCTGGACTGATGCAAATGAACAACTGATGAGATGCACTGGTGCGATGGGTTCTGTGATGATCAAGAAACTGAATGGTCGCGAAAGCCTTCTCGGACTTGGGACTTTCTCCACGATTGCACGTGCCACAGCTCGGACACTTCTACCAGGGAGAGAGAGAGAGAGAGAGAGCCAGCTGCCACATCATCGACCGGCTGTCCTGGACGACGTCTTTACATTCGTTCTATAATACTACGAGCAACACCGCAACCATGGACTGGAACGACCTGCGCAACCAGGTGAGCAACCTGTCGGTCTACGACCTCAAGGCTGGCGTGCGCAAGGTGCAAAATGGTATGTATACAGGAGTTGCAGGGTTACGGGCACTATCTGACACAGCCGCCAGCCGTCATGAACTATACCGAGATGGAGTCCAAGGTGCGAGAGGCGACCAACAACGAGCCATGGGGAGCATCATCTAGCATGATGCAGGAGATCGCAAGCGGCACTCACAACTAGTATGCCGCACCGACATAGCCATTCCACAGACCTAGAACTGACGATTGCCAGCCAACTGCTTAACGAAATCATGCCAATGATCTACAAGCGCTTCACTGAAAAGTCCGCCGAGGAATGGCGCCAAATCTACAAAGCGCTCCAGCTCATGGAGTTCCTGGTCAAAAACGGCTCTGAAAGAGTGATTGACGACGCTCGCTCCCACCTGTCACTGCTCAAAATGCTCCGCCAATTCCACTACATTGACCAAAACGGCAAGGATCAGGGCATCAACGTACGCAACCGAAGCAAAGAATTGACCGACCTCTTGAGCGACGTGGACAGGATTCGCCAGGAACGAAAGAAGGCAAAGGCTACAAAGAACAAATACGGCGGTGTGGAGGGCGGTGCTGGCCTGGGTGGATCCGGTGGAATGGTAAGCTCTGGCTCTGGCAGATACGGCGGCTTCGGCAGCGAGAGTGCCGCTTCGTACTCGGGAGGATACGGCGCGTCCACCAGGGGCGTGTACGGCGACGGTGGTGGATTCGGTGGTGAGAGCCACGAAGATTACGATGAAGGTGGGCGCGTAGGCGGTGCCGAACGATTCGACGAGTACGACGAGTACGATGATGGAGGAGCGCAAGCCGCGCCTAGCAAGAGGCGAGGACCTACAGCATCATCGTCGTCCAGGAGCAAACCCACAAGCACACCGAAGAAGCCAGAACCACCTAAACCCAAAGAGCCAGAAGTTGACCTCTTCGACTTTGGAGACGACGAGCCAGCTGCGTCTGGACCAGCGCCTTTGATGACCGCGCCTCCCACCACGACATCTGCACTGCAACCACCTGCTGCAGCTCCCCTAGCTGTAGACGATGACGACTTTGACGACTTCCAATCTGCCGCTCCTGCGTCGACAGCACCAGCTGCACCTACGTCGACCATCCCGAAGCCCAACTACTCATCCTTCAGCATGACCCCATCCACAGGAGCTCCAGGCTCAGCCACTCAGTTCGCCCAGCCTTCTCCCCAGCCTGGCACACAAAAGGCGGACTTCAGCAACCTTTTCGCAACTCGCTCACCTGCGGGCTCTTCCGCATTCTCACCTCCTGCCCAGCAGCAGCAGCAGCAGCAGCAGGGTAGTGGATACCAACCCACTGGACCAAACTACTACACATCTGTTCCTATTGCAAACGCCGCCTCTCCCTCAATCGCCACACCTGGTTCGAGTGTTGCTTCTCCTAAGATTGGCGCTCAGCCCGCAAAGAAAGCGGCTGGAGGTGACGCTTTTGCAGGCCTGCTTGCAGGTTCTGGCTTGAAGAAGAACGCAGCGCCCGCGAAGGGAATGACGATTGCCGACATGGCGAAGCAGAAGAGCCAGGCTGGCTTGTATGGTGCGAATGCTCCGGCGGCGGGTAACCCAGCACCCGCCAATGGTACTGCTAAGCCTAGCGGTGGCAGCGCTATGGATGACTTACTTGGTTGAAATGACACTTTTGTGCACGGCGTTTGGTAGAAATACACATTGTTGCATGCCAGGAGGCTGGAAGAAGCCATCTGAAAAGTGCTTGGTCGTAGCAGCGTTGCATATGCGTTTTAACTCTCATAATCTTATTCATGGTAGTTACATGTATCTCAACAATTCGATTGTTGAAGCGAGACTGAAGCTCGATCACGTGAAAGCCGCGAGTCATGCGTGTCGGGTGCCGCTTTGCTTGGCGGGCGACCCGCACTTGGTTTTCGCTCAGCGAGAGCGACTTCGAACTTTCTGTGACGACCTCCTACGACGGCGACGAAGCCCCCGAAAACGATCCTCCGAACTCACCAACCACCGATCAGACAAAATGGGTAACGCGTACGTCTCTGCGCGCGAACCTCGCGAACTACACTCCCGGAACCGAGGACGGAATGCTGATGGATGACTTACAGACGTGGTGGTGTTTCCGGCACTAAGCTGAAGATGACTCTGGGTCTGCCTGTGTACGTTCGCCCACACTATCCATCGCCCCGAGGAGAATAGGACTTGGATTGGAAAGGAAAAGACGGAATATGCGCGAGAGGGATTGCATGCGACATGGATATTGGAGAACAGGAAGTCTGACAGTTCTGTTACTACAGCGGCGCAGTCATGAACTGCTGCGACAACTCCGGCGCCCGTAACCTCTACATCATCTCCGTCAAGGGCATTGGCGCGCGTCTCAACCGCCTGCCCGCTGCCGGTGTTGGTGACATGGTCATGGCTACCGTCAAGAAGGGAAAGCCTGAGCTCAGGAAGAAGGTCATGCCCGCTGTCGTCGTCCGCCAGAGCAAGCCCTGGAGGAGAGCAGACGGCATCTTCCTCTACTTCGAGGACAACGCCGGTGTCGTGAGTATACCCCTAGGCGTTCGGTTGAAGGAAGGCGATCAGAGATACTGACTACAATACACAGATCGTCAACCCCAAGGGTGAGATGAAGGGTTCCGCCATCACTGGCCCCGTCGGAAAGGAGGCTGCTGAGCTCTGGCCCGTAAGCGCAACCCTATCGACATCTACTTTGGTCCCTCGAAATGCTAACATATTTGGCGCAGCGTATCGCCTCCAACTCTGGTGTTGTGATGTAAGCGGTTGTCTACTTCGGGAAACGGTGCATATGGGGGGAGTACGAGCGGCTTTTTACGCGCAGGCTAGCTCAATGATATCGTGTCTGAAGACACATCCTCTCAATCCACCGTTCCAGCCAAAACCAATACCACAACTTTCGAACGTCCCGAGCGTCATTACCGAATGCGATACCTCGAACACGACCTTCACTTCACCCAGTGAAAAGCCAACAGCCACCCCTCGCGGTCTCACGGAATACTCATAGAGTTACGAAACTGATGGAAACCACCAATTGCTCAGGATTGTTGTGTACGCACGATTGTTCCATTTCTCCTAACCTTTTGTTGAGCAGGGCGATTCAATATCACGTGACCGGAAATGACAACTGGGCAGAATGAGCTCGCGCAACTGCCACGATAATCTGCAGTGCCTGGAACTGCAACACACCAACGTACACTCTATCAACCCTCGCATGGCCGGGATAGCCTGTCTTCGCTACACCAGCATTGTTCGACTTCCTACAGTCAGCAACCCAGTCAGCGCCGGCATGCCTTCCCTGATCGAAATGGATATATGCGTATGAGACTCTGACTGGTAAGGCTGCCCAAAGCTAACAGCAGCGGTAGTAGCAACAATAGAGCATTCCGAGAGGACAAACATCCAGTAGCGGGGACTCTTGACACCAATCGCCGAGCTGTCACCTGGTCTGGACCAGGTCCGTTCCAAAGGTTCCAGCCTATGAGGGACACTATGTGTAAAACGTGGTTCGACTGCTGCATTGGTCACATACACGATATTGCCTCTCAAGGGGTATCTTATCACTGTCGACGCTTCTAGAAGCCTGACATGGCGTGACCCCAATGAAACGAACATTCCTTATAATCGGACGCAGTTGTACAGATTCAGTACGACCAATCAATATTTTGTAGACATTTTAGCAATGATACATCTTCGTCGGCCTCTGGTTCGGGGCGTGGCAAACGACTCTATAGATTGCTGATTTACACATCAAGTCCGACGATGCGGATGGAGTCTGGGGTCCGCGCCGATTCCGCCCAAGTGACAAACTCCTGGAATGCTGCGTTATTCGATTCCAGAGAGCCCACCTTACCCGAGATCGCGTCCATCAGAAAATCAAGCTTTGTCCAAGCCTTGCGCGTGGTGACGAGGCAGAGTCCGAGCGTCAAGTGTCGCGTGCCCACTTTGCCAGATCTGGGCCAATCGTTTGACGCTTCTGTGCTCGGCCACCGGGGCTCCTTGGGGAAGTCTTCAAACGTCTGTGGCACCAACGGCTGTTGGAAACATGATCAAGCAGCTCTCTTCCGGCATCTTGCGAGTTGCGCAGCAAGCAAGGCAAGTATACCAACAGTGCCATTCCACGTTGACTTGTGGACAAATGCTAGGGCAAAGTCTTCCATTGCGTATACTCGAGACACCCTGGTCAACGCATCCACACGACTGCCGCCCCGAGATCACGATTGTCCGGACTTGCCATGAGTTGTTCCTCGCGGCCAAGACCAACGATGCATACTACGCGTCATATTGGTCCATTACATAGTCTTCGCCATCTCTTCCGACTTCCATGTCTTTTGTAGGTCTCCTTGTTCCTTCTCTGGTCGTTTTGCACCATCTTCTACGCATTTCCGGGTGCGTCTCCATTGACCCTGGGAACCTTGTTGACTTGCGGCACTTTTAAACTTTCATGCACCTGTTCCCCCCGTCTCATTCCATCATATCTCTATCTATTCGCCTTCCCAGCCATCTAACCCTATCTTTGTGTACAAGACCGCGCGGCCTGGCATTGGGCGTCTTCTGGGTCAAATTCTGGTCACTTCAACTTCGGATCTTCGGCTCGTCTTGGTCGACTTCTTCACGGATTGAATAGTTTCCTTTGATGTTGGGCGAAAGCTTACGCGGCCAACTTCGACTTGAATCCTGCACATTTAAGCCCTCGTGATATCTGGTGTCCAGATCTGGGATCGGACGACTTGACTCTATCTCCTCACTCACCGACTACGCCTTAACAACAGCGATACATGAATACAGACTGGCTCCTGGAGACATCACATACATAGACCACGTCCACAGTGCTCTTATACAACCAACTCACTGGACCATGACACTACTACTAAGATTGTTGCTGCATTTCCTCATTGCTCTGCAACCAGCCATCAGCGCACCAACCATATCAAAACGCGACGCCGACTTCGAAAGCGTCAACACACATCTCCGAAAGAACCACAACAAGGGCAACCTCCGAGGAGAAAGTGATAAGTACTTCCACGAATCGACTTTCAGCCGTCACTACGACGGCCGCTTCGGCGCGAAAGCACTATCAGACGAGGGCCGCCGAAGCCACCTCACAGTACTGGTCCAGACATACCTTTCATCAATGCATGACCTCGGCATGGAAACGTGGCTCGCCCATGGCACGCTTCTCGGCTGGTACTGGAACCGCAAGATCATGCCCTGGGACGACGACATCGACATGCAGATATCGGAGAAGTCGATGCGCCACCTCGCCAATTATTACAACATGACCGTCCACCACTTCAAACTGCCTAGTGATAAAGAAGGCGGCGGGGCCGGAGACGGCCGCGACTTCCTGCTGGAAATCAACCCTCGATGGGAAATCAACAGCCCCGAAGACGAGACCAACCGCATCGATGGGCGGTGGCTGGATATGACGAGCGGGCTGTATATCGACATTACGACATTACACCATAATGAAACGGCGCAGGCGGAAGGGGTTGAGGGGGCTATGATGTGCAAAGATCTTCACAATTACATGTATGAGGACATCTTCCCTTTGAGGGAAACGGTTTTCGAGGGCGTGGCGGCTAGGGTGCCGTTTGCTTATGCGGAGGTTTTGACCGAGGAGTATGGGTCGGAGGCTTT
>Ga0265797_10001217_pt1 | contig 45762 bp, 46 predicted proteins | sample P2T30metagenome_FD_192433 | JGI IMG/M metagenome (GOLD analysis project Ga0265797, IMG submission 192433) | Plant litter microbial communities from East Loma Ridge, Irvine, California - P2 T30 | ecosystem: Environmental > Terrestrial > Plant litter > Unclassified | place: USA: California...
TGTAAGTTTTGCTCCCTTCATCCTCTAGCCAATGAAGGTAGACGAAATCGGTCATTGCGAAGTTGAAAGTCGACATGGAGTCAGAAAGCCCACGCACGGTCAAATTTACACACGCCAGAAGCCGAGGTGATCAAGAACTATGAACACGGTCGTTGTTCATTACATTACCATATCATTGAATTGGATGGAAACTGTCATGCTGCCCTCTTCGGCGGAACTGTGAAATTTTCTGACCAACAAGATGCTTCTGATTCGATCGAATGGCGATGAGCCGAAAAGGGAGATATACACTGATCGACTTTGGCTTTGTGTTTTACTCCAAGTGGATCTCAATAAGTCGGATGCCGTGCGTTTCGGACTTCCACGGCTATGTGGGATTAACTGTTTGAGCTTATAACTAGAAAGCCATAAGTGCCACTTTCTTGTCTTCCTTTGCAGCAAAACCGAGACCACTCATCGCCGACGAACACCAATTCAAACCGCCCATCACAACCTCACCACAATATACATCAACTCAATCGCCACTACAGCAACTCTGCTGGCAGCCACCCTCAGCGTCTGTGTAGCAACTCCTCTTCCTCCGCACGGGACGCATTCCATAAAATGGAGCCCGTATCACGATGATGAGCATGGCCTGGATGGATTTGAGGCCCCGCGCCATCCCGTGGAACCTCGACCAGGGCAGCCTGATCAACCTCCCAACATGGAGCCAAAATTCCAGCCGTCATATTCGTCGAAGACAGCAAGCGATATCCCTCCACAACAGACCTACCTCCATACGAAGAAGACTGCCAACATAAAGGGACCATGGCAGACAGACAGCAAGCCTTCACACCTCCTCCAGCAGTAGAGCGGCGAGCACGACAAGTCGACTCCCCCAGCAGTCGAAATGCCAGATCGCAGGAGAGACTTTGTCTTGAATGTGTTCCTCTGGTGTCTACCCATGCTGAAGGGCAAGAGGAATGGGTTATGAGTGTCAAAAAGACAATGGAAGAGCTTCACGGTAGCCGTCATGGTGCGAAGACTGACATAGCTGTCTCTCAAGCGCACCTGGCTTTCTTCCAAAGGCTAGGCATGTCGCTGTGGAAGCTGCTACCAATGAGCTGGAGTGCGACTGTTGGTTCGTGGGCTAGTGGTATATTTCCCGTAGACAGTAAGAGGGCTAAAGAGCTTGTATAGGAAATATCATGGCGCGGTCCGTGAGGTAGTTGTTGAGGTGGTCTTTGGGGCGGTGTCATCTTTTAGTGTTTTGGAGTCATGTTTGTTGTTACAACTGAGAATTTTAATAGTACAAGAGTCCCTTGAGTGTCTATCCACGTGTTCATGTTAGTGTACTGTTCTCCGGCGAAGAGGAGTTGTAGAGTGTAGTAGAGTCGGTTCAGCTAAGCTGAACGCTGATGAAAGCCGGAGCGTATAGTGTCGGAGGAACTTGTGGAATACTTAGACTCAGTCGCGTAAGTGATTCGCGAATCGATCATGGTAGGACTCATGAAGTTGCACCCATATGTTGCGGGACAGAAGATCTGCCAGACTGTACGTTCGTGTGGTCTGCTCCCATCCGCGAGTATGTACACAGAATTCTTGTACTTTTGAGGCGAGTAGTGTCTGGTTGACCTCTCTCTATAGGGGTGAATCAATCGGAACAGGTGGCAACCAGCGTCACCCAAATCTGTCCCAGTTTATTTGTCCGCCGAGAGCCTGAGAGTTTTGCATCCACGATCGTAGACCAGAAGCGGTGGCGCAAGCGAGGCTTGTGCTTGTGGCGAACAGGGTGCCATTGTAACACGCCGTTTTAGTTGCAGTCCTTATGACACGGCTCCTGGCAGATTCTACATTGTAGAGCGAAGGATGTCTCTTTAGCGCCAAGGAACGAGACGCTCGAGGCTGTTCCATCTTCTCGCAGCAATGTTATGCTTGTTGCGCACCAGCTAGCATCGCCGTCAGCTTTGACTCGGCCGCACTTCCAGAAGAAGCACCGGCAAATGTTGTAGGTCGCGGCACCATTGCAGCGCAATATGCGGCCAATACCTGGCCTGTGCGGGTTGCACTCTCTCGCTGAGCGCGATGCATCTCGACGAAGGCGAAAGAGGAGCTCGAATCAGCGACACAACAGTCCTACCTGCATGTTAAACAGTGTCGATCGTTGCCTCGCTGGTTCCAGTTGATCAGTCCTCATGTATGGGTGAACCGGCGAATTGTTGGGCCGGTTGACTTCGGATCATTTGTTCGAACGCCATGGCCTTTCCAGCCAGCGTTTCTGTTCGTTCGATCGCCAAACGGTTTTCGATTTTCGTCTTTGAAAGAACCTTGCCTCTGCTTTGGCATGTCCTTCCTGTGAGACGCGACCAGCGTCTTGACCGCCCAGCTGGCACTCTGCCTCACCTCTTCTGCGGTGGCTGTCACGGCGTAGGCCTCTTTCACCAAGCCCAATCTGAAAGCACCACTCAGATCGAAGCTTTGTATGCGGCCATCTTGCCCACCCTCAGGCAGCCGTCGCCCATCCGAGTCCCATCCCTCACGGCGCAATTCTTGCCTGAAAGCTTCTCGGACTCGCCTGGCAGCAGTCTTGCGAACAAAGGCACTTCTTGATAGAGCCTGTGGTGCAGCAACGGCCCAGTGTAATTTTGTGGGGTCGAAGTTCTCCAACTTGCGGACCATTCTGACGTGGTACGGATGGCAGGCCCTTGCGTCCGTAATCACGGTGGTTGGAGTAAGCGTCGTGGTGTTGATAGGAGTCGCATGTTTCTCGTGGTTGAGGAAGAAGAGGCGGTCGCGGGTGTTTGTTGCGAAAGATGTCGCGCGTGACACTGGCCTTGCCATTCTGCAATCGCGATCGCTACAAGGATTGTAGAAGTGAGGTCTCGCTTGGAGGTAGTCTGTTGCGTTCACACGCCCCGTTTGCCCTTGTGCGCTAGTTGGAACTTGGAAGCCACCAGGGAAAGCTTCGGTGCGGAGAGACGGGCATCATGGATTACTGCATGGCGAGGTATACATGAACAGGTAATCAAATTCCATCAAGTCAATCACGAAAACAACATCAATCGCACACACCCAGAAATACACATATCTTGTTTACCCGTCCACCGCATTGACGAGCTCGCTGAACTACCTTACCCGCACCACACCTCTGATACGAAGCCCACGCCACCAAGATGAAGACCATCACGTGGGTCAAGATGATTGCATCGTGAGTACACATGAGATCCAGCGTGTGTTCATACATAATTGCGTTTGGTACTAACAGGCAACAGCGGTGGCATCATGTGCATCGGAGGACCTGCATTGGTTTACTACGTAACACCCTCAGAAGAGGAGCTCTTCTCAGTAAGTCTTCCATCGAAACTGGCCTATTCCTATTCCCAGAAGCTAACCAACCCCAGCGATACAACCCAGAACTCCAGAAGCGATCGCTCGAGAGGCGTCAAGAGAAGCAGGAAGACTTCGACAACTTTGTTGGCAGATTAAAGGAGTACTCCAAGAGCGAGAAGCCCAGTAGGTCCGACATTCGATCGTGCGTAGAACGACACACTAACCTTGCCACAGTATGGGCTGCATGGGAGAAAGACGTCGAAAGACGAAGAGCAGTCCACACTGCCGAGCAAGTGCAGGCGAAGCGAGCCGAAGAGTCCGCCTCGGAGGCACTGCGACAAGAGATCAAGGGTTCGATTAAGTAGCTCATCTCTCCCAGCTCTGTAATTCTTCTGTACGATACGATCAGCTTTGAAAAATCAAGAAGACAGCATGGGCACATAATTCACCCATCAAAAGTTGGACCCACTGCCACCCTGCAGCGCCATCACCATGATCATGCCGATGATTCCATCTCCAGTTCCGACCTGGAAGAAGCAGCCGATGAAGAAGTGCTCACGCGCTCTTGGGTGTGTCCAGCTGTGGCAGTGCAGCTGTTGTCCTAGGTCCTTCTGCATTTGGTCGAGGAGCCAGTAAGGTCTTGAAACTGCATCATCCATGCTGTGGAAGTCTTCGCCATAGTTCTGTAACTCACCAGAAGGTATGTGTAGCGCAAGGATAAATGCTCGGAAGGCAGGCATTGGATTGCGAGGCACGGGTCTGGAATGGTAATTTGTTGATGTGGGTTGTGTTTGGTTTTGCGATTGCTTTGTTTTTGTTGCCGAAGTTGGAGATGTTCGCATGTCAACTTACCAACAGCGCAATGTCAAGTCGAGGATTGTGACTGCAAGAGACTTCACTTGCTCGAGCCAGGCTTCGAAAGTCGATGCTGGGTGGTCTCACTCCCTCTCCCATGCAAGTTCAAAACTTGAGTCGCGATAAGGTGGTGAATGTGCTGATGCTCTATAAATCATTTACAACACTTGAGAGCGACCCGGTTTCACCTTGATTCGTTCTCAATATCTGTGTCTGCAACCTCGCCCGCTTAATCGCTTCGCGATGCATAACCTTGCTGTTCAATTCAAACTCCCATCGCCTGATCCCTCCATTGAGCGCTTGAATTTTCGTGAACCTTTATTTCCCAACCCCAATAGAACCCAGGTCAAGCGCGCTGAGCCACCACATGAAGGCGAATTGCACCACGTAAGTGTACACGAAGAGGAATTGCATTCGGCGGCTGCGTTGACCACGTGCGATGGGCTGAATAGAAGCGTTTCCGGCTGCATTGTCGGAAGGCAACAGCACGTACTTCAACGACCGGAGCTTTGAAACATTGTTAGCCCAATATTGCAACCGCACGGAATATGTGGACTTACCAAGAAAAACGCGTTCGCCATAAAAGTATAGCCGAACACAGTCCATCCTACCCAGCCTCCCGTTCCCTTGCCGCCGTTGGAAATGGCCGCAATGGCAATGGTGACGATGACACCGACAAACTTGTAGCCAGAGTAGGCCACCAGATCGTAGATCTGGCTCTCGGAGTTGATGTTCAAGAAGTATCTTCCCAGCCAAAGCAGAACAAGCTCCAAGATGATGATCACGCTCGCATTGCTGAAAGTGATGCCCAGCAACTCAGGCTTGAATTGTCCGTTGAGTCCTGCAATCATCGTGGAAAGCAGGACGTACGTTGTGAAGGCCATTACAGGAATGTAGATGTCGGGGCTGTTAATATCGTCCCGAGGAGGCAGGAACGATGCACTGCTGCCTGAGCTAGAAGGCTCGTGTGAGATTTGGCGGGACCACGGCTTGTGTCTCCAAGGGAATAAGACCAGCAAGAGTTTTCTAAGGACGTATGCGTTGGAGACATTGAAGTAGTGCTTCAGGGCTGAGACGTTGACGAATCGGTTGATCTAAAAGGATTGTTAGACTGAATTGTTATTCACCGGCCCGATATCCCAGACATACGTTTTGCTCCATGTATTGCTGTCCCATGTTTATGCCCTGTCCAGCAAATCCCATAGCCATTTTGGCGGTGGGATCTTCCATGAAACCACCAAACGCTGGGTGCATGTTGTTATATCCAGCTCCTCCTGCCGCTGCCGCCTGCGGTTCTTGAGACTGTCCATAGCCATAGCTACCCTGTGATGAAGGTGGAGGTGGACTGCGTAATTGGGGCACGGTCGAGACGTGCTGAGGCACCGGGTGATGGAGCGGTGGGCTCTGTGCTGGCGGTACGGAGGCGTAGGCAGGTCGCTGCATGTTGGCGGTATTCGAGGAGGGGCGCCCAATTGAGGTGTTTTCAGTGTAGCATCAAATGGGACATTCGTTCTCAGCGGTCTGTGAAGTCTGACAATTGATCAACGGTGTAAGTTATTTGCATATGACAGCTGTAAACATTTGGCCGTTCGGTCGCCTGCTTCTCACTTACGGAATTCGACCGCCTTATATAACGGGACCCTTCGACCTCGTCACTCCCCCACCATTCTAGATCCATTCACCACAGCACGGCCGGGAACTGTGCGACGTGGAGTCTCGACAATCCCGCAATCTCCAGAGTCACACCACTTCTCTCACCAACGACCCTCCGACCATGCTGGACGACTTCTCGATCGTCACCACGTCGGGCATCGTGCTCTGGCGCCGCTCTTACGCACCCGTCTCCACCAATCTGGTCAACAGCTTGATCAACGATGTCTTTGTAGAGGAGCGTCAAAAATCCGGCGCGCAAGAGACAGCGCTCAACCCGCCGTACAGGAAGGACAAATACACGCTGAAATGGACGGCAGCGAAGGATGTGGGATTGGTCTTCGTGGTGGGTAAGAGCGCATGCGACAAGAAATCCACAAGTCTGCATATTGACATTTGTCTATGTAGGCCGTATACCAAAGTCTTCTCCACCTGTCCTGGGTTGACAACCTGCTGAGTGCAGCAAAGGCGCTGTTCACTAAACAGTATGCGACGGAGCTCAAGAAGCAGCACCTCACCAAGCTCGATTGCCGAGACTTCGATCAGACGTTCGATGCGCTGGTGCGCAAGCTGGACACTGGTAGCACAAGGCGACAGAGCGAAGCAGACAGCGAAGGTCCTGTTGAATTGACGCCACCATCGAGCTCGGCCTCTGTCGACGGCGAAGAAGCACACGATGCGCCACCTCCCGTTCCTGGCCTCAAGAAACCACTGCTTGCCCAGAAATGGAGGGAGTCTGCGATTGACGACACAACCAGCACGGATGCCACACCAGTACCAACTCCGGATGCCTCAAGACCGAGCACACCATCCGGCGCGTCGCATTTGCTCACAGGGAAGGCTGGGCCTGGAAAGGCTTCAAGGAGAGCAAGGAAGGCACAAGGACTCGCGACATCGGCTCCTGCGTCCTCGGGCGACGAGGCGTCAAGCCGGAGAGCAACAAAGGGCGGCAAGAGCACAGTCAAATCGAAGAGAAGATGGGATGCAGATGGATTCGCAGTCGAGGGCGACGACGACACGGTCTTGGACTACAGCGCGCCTGCGGCGGGAGATGGCGGAGAGCGTGAATTGGACGTTGAAGATGTCAATGCTGATAACATGGGACAACGGACAGGCAAGGGTCAGTTTGTGCTGAAGGATCTTGACGACGAGGTCGACGCAATTTTGGCTTCGTCTTCCAAAAAGCCAGCTCCCGCCGAGGACACTACTGAAGAGAGTGGCGGTCTCTTCGGATCAGCAAGCAGCAAAATCACGGGCATGTTTAGAAACGTTGTTGGCGGAAAGACCCTCAGCAAGGAAGACCTGAAACAGCCTCTTCTGCAAATGGAGAACCATTTGGTTGAGAAAAACATTGCTCGAGAAGCTGCGGTGCGCCTCTGCCAAAGCGTCGAGACGGATCTGCTAAATCAGAAGACGGGCTCCTTCGCCTCGATCGACAAGACGATCCGCGAAAGCATGGGCAAAGCCCTTACTCGCATCTTGACTCCTACATCCTCCTTCGACCTCCTCCGTAACATCACACGCACTATCGAGCCGCCCAACGCACGCCCCTATGTTATCAGTATTGTCGGCGTCAACGGTGTCGGCAAATCCACCAACCTCAGCAAGATCGCCTACTTCCTTCTTCAGAACCAGCTCCGTGTACTGGTGGTAGCTGCAGACACATTCCGCTCTGGCGCTGTCGAGCAGCTTCGTGTGCACGTCCGCAACCTTGGCGAGCTCAGCCGTCGTGAGCAAGTCGGAACTGTCGACTTGTTCGAACAAGGCTATGGCAAAGACGCGGCGACCGTTGCACGCGACGCCGTTGCCCACGCCACAAATGCAGCGCAAGGAAAGATGCTGTACGATGTAGTTCTCATCGATACTGCAGGCCGCAGACACAACGACACCAGACTGATGAGCTCGTTGACCAAGTTCGGCCAACTCGCCAACCCGGACAAAATCTTCATGGTTGGCGAGGCACTTGTTGGATCCGATTCTGTCGCTCAGGCGAGGAACTTCGCAAAGGAATTTGTTGATACTAGGGTACGCTGGACTCATGATATTCACTTGTACCACAGTCTACTGACAAACATGACAGGGTCAACTCCGTAACAACGGCGTGGGAATGGACGGCTTCATCATCTCCAAGTGCGACACTGTGGGCGACATGGTTGGCACGCTTGTCAGCATGGTGCACGCTACTGGAATTCCCGTCGTCTTCTTGGGTGTGGGCCAGCACTATGGCGACCTGAGAGGCTTGAACGTTGGGTGGGCTGTCGACAAGCTGATGAAGTAGCTTTGTATTATGCGTGCGATGTTGCCTGCGATCGTTGTTCTCCATCGGCTGACCCCCCATCTCCGTCGGGGCATAGTAGAATCCGACACTTCACCGGTAGTCATCAAAAGTCCATTACTGCTAACATTTGAGTCTGTCCATAGGTGCCCGCATTACTATGTTCCGGTACACTAATAGTGTTCTGCTTCCTTTTTCCAATAAAGACATGTGCCGGACTGAGGCAGTGAATTTCATGCTGAAATTTGTCGAAGAAAAACACTCTCAGAGGCATCCTATAGACTTCAACCCGACGAAGTTGCTGAGACCACAGTTGAGCGACACTGGACTACATGAGATGCCGGATGTTCGAAGGTTGTTCTTCAACTCGTATATTATTTGAACCAAAGGGCTTGCTGATGCCCCCCATTAAAGGACATACAGACTCCTGCCGAGAGACGCGACAACAAGACATCTGCAATTAAACCCAATGGAAACAGTCAATATCACGTCATGGCAGAAATAACCTGGATTGTGGATATCGGTGGTATTGTGATACTGGTTGCTAAATGCATTTAAGGTATCTGCCCACCATAGTCCCATCCCACTCGCCACTTATCGCAATAATTAGGTAACACATATTCCCCTATGCAAAGTCATGAGCTCTGTGGCAACGCTTTCGCTTCCCATCCATCTCTGACCCGAAGTTCCCAATGTCCTATCCTCTACAGCTGAATCATCGACCATAATGAGAACCAGTACCTGTCATCTGCCATTCGACCAGCAGTGATTTCCTCACGACCCTGAGTTAATCCTCGTTTTGACGTCTTCAGTCGTGACTTGGCCTCGAAAGACTACTCGTCCGAACCATGGGTTTCCCTTGAGGCTGGGTTGCTTGGAATTCGACGCCGGTGAGCTCGCGAGGAGACATTGGCCACGGCTGACAGCACGCCACGTGATCATCTTCCGCTTGTTGCCATCCTCATCATTCTTCTCGTCGGCTCTTTTGCGCTTCAAGCCGTGGAACGCTGCAAGTCCATCTTGGGTTCGTCGGTTTGCCGTGGTGGTCTTTCTCTGGCTGCTGCTGTTTTCTTTCGCACCAAGGTCGCAGCTAGGTCCCAATGGCATGGGAGCGTTTCGTTTGGCGTATGCTGGGATGTCGCTCATTTTCTGCATGTTGCCACGTTTCTCATTCTTGCAGTGTGGTATTTCTTCATCGTCATCGTCGTCGTCATCGTCACTGTAAAGCTGTCCTGCACTGCATCCCTTTTGCAAAGCTGCGAGTTGTCGAGCCATGTAGTCCGCCTTGAGTGAATCTATGGAACCAATGATCCCAGAAGCTGCCTGTGGGACGAAGCCCGCAAACTCTGGGTACCTGCAGCTCACATACCGTCCATTATCGATCCTTTGCTCAACGCAACGTAGCGAAGCTTCTTTCATCCGTCGCTCTTGCCCAGACTTTTCCAGGAGGCCGAAGTTGTGTTGTTTAGCAACATTCGCTTGAGCTGTTTTGATTGCCTGACGGTCGTTGCTTAGCACTTTGAGGATGTCGCTTTTGACCCCCTGAATTTCAAGCGCCTTGAGGCGTGTGTGCTTATTGGTCCGCCAGTTTGAGGTAGTCGCAGTTGGGGTTTGCGACGTGCCTGGAGTCGCGGAGCTGGACGCTGAGCTCGAACGAATTGTCATTGTGTTGCTGCGAACTTGGACAGTTCGACTGGAACAGTGATTGATGCAAGAGGCGCAGAGGAGTGTCTTGTCTGACAAGGCTGGTCGAGGGTTGCTGTCGACGTTGTGATGTTGAGGAGTGGTGTTGTCTGAAGAACCAGGTCTCGTTCATGATATGATGGAAGATCATCAGACGATGTAGTTGTGGTGACGGTCAGATGCTTATCTGTAGTGTCATATTTGCTCAAGCCGACGTGAAGTAACGCGACTCGATCAGAAGCCACAACAGCACACTATCATGCCTAAAACTGAAGCAGAGGCGCACTCCGTGCAATCGCCGCCGAAGTATCACGTGTCAGGTGCCGAAGTGAAGGCCCGAACGGAAGCTATTCATCCGACCCACCTTCGTCCCAAACACTACGATCGAAGAAATAGCGAATCTGCCTCGCAGCCTCCTTTCCGATCTTGGCAGCCAACTCGCCCTCATCCGCATTAGCAACAGCCTGAACGCTCTCCATTTTCAGCACAAGCCTGGCCAAACCTTTGCTCGTGACGCCGGGAATAGCGCGTAGCATATCCTGTGGTGTACGGTTGAACGTCTTCGTCTCGGGGTCTTCGCCGTCTTCAAGACCTATCAGAGCTGCTTTGACAGGATCGGGTTCATCTTGTTGCTTTTTGAGTTCTTCGAAGATTATGGCGGTTTGGTATGGGGAGCTTGACCAAATGATGCGCAGACGGGGGAACGCAAGTGTCAGGAGTACTAGTTTGCTCTGCAGATCTGTGTCGCCCGGACCAGCATTACCGATGGTCGCACTGAGGTTTGCAAAAGGCTCGAGCGTGAAGGCCTTTTGCTGATCGAACTCAATGAGCAGCATCGGATTCTTGTAGTGTTGGAACATGGTCTCCGTTTGGTTGAAGAGACGACCATCCTGGAACGAGCTGATCAAGTCCTTGATACTCTTGCGCTCGACGCAGATATTGGGCGTCAAGACGTAATCGCCCACGGTCAACATGCAAGGCACGACAACCATGTTGCGACCATGACATAAGCTGGGTAAGCTACTGCGGAACTCTCGCACATCTACTACCACTCGAGGTGGTTCTGCAGTTGCCGCAAGTCGACCACCTCCAGCGATGCGAGTGTTGACCGTGCGGAGGAAGCTCTCCTGGGGATCTAGGTTGGCGCCGTCGTGCGTAAAGGTCAAAGCCATGTTACCGCGCTCTCGAATCAATTTGGCAAAGGAGTCCTTCTCTCTTCTTACTGCAGATAGATATCTCTGCTCCTCCACGCTTCCGCCGTAGTACATGAAGTACACTCGGACCTGTCGATTTGCATGACTGCTGCGATACACCTCAATCCGCCGGATGAACGCGGCGTCAGGCTCGTACATAACCACATATCGAGGTTTGATCTCCTCCAAAAGGTGGTCGTCCATGTCACCGTCGTAAGGATGTACCACGATTACATCTTTCATCTCATAAAGTTCGTAATATTCGTCCATGTCGTCGAGAGGATCTGCTCCGACGTCCACCTTGGATGTTGCGTTGCTCTCAAAGTCATTTGGCGCGAGTTCGAGCATCAAGCTCTGTATGTGCGCTTCCTTGTCACCAGCAACATTGATGCTGCCGTTTGCGGCTCGCGTGGGAGCAGATGTGGCGCCACCTCCACCACGGATGCGACGTCGCTTGTTTGGTGGTCCTCTCGACCGGTATGAGTTTCCTGCCGAGTGTGTTGATGTACCATCGATGGCTTTCTGGTTTTCCGAGAAAAGATTATTACTGACGCGGGCAAAGTCGCGCTTCCATCCTAAATAGTTGTGTAGTTTGCGGCGCATCAGCATTTTGCCGCTTGATTTCTGCTCCTGCTCGTCGCCATCTCCGTCATCGTCAACTCCTGCATGCATTGTTTGCAGGTATTCTCTGATCTGTCGACATGTTTCCTGATCGCCGCACATGATGAGGATGCCACCGTTCGACTCGTCCTGGGGTGAGGGGTTGAAGTAGACATCTCTTTCAATCTCCTCCAATATCTCTGCGAGCAGACTCCACTTTGGCAGTTCTTCCAATACCGGGTTCAGGCCATCCTTAGTGGCAGCACCGTCGGTCAGTTTGCCAGAGTAGACGCGCTTTTTGGCAGTGTCAAACAACGTATGAGCTGCATCCAGGAAGAGCCAAGGCGACTGATTTTGGCGTGTCGAGCCTGACGCTGGACGCGACGCGGCCAGCACGGTGTCCAGAAACTTGTTGAAAGACACGGCATCGTATGTCAGAAGCGCGTGCAAGATGGTTCGCAGGATAGACAAGTCGCGCACGATCTGTCGTGTGCGGAATGTTGTGCGATGCCATACCGGGTCCAGCTGCCGTCGAACGATAGCATCGAAGTTCCGGTGCAGTGCGCTGTCCAGATTCCAATCATCCATCTCTAAACCGGTGTTTCCCTTCTTGAGCTCCATGATCGATACTTCAACACACTCCATGATGGCGTTCTGGATATCTCGCATCGCATCTGTCATCGGCACCTCCAGCTCGATCACCTCGGCTTTCCTCCTTCCCTCCAACGACTTTGCGACAGTGACATGGAAGCGTGGGAATAACATAGGCTTGCGAAGGAAAAGGTTCTTTAGAATACCGGTCAGAGGCTGGAAGCCTGTAGCGAATGGCTCAGGCTGATCTGAAAAGGCCTTGAGGAAGCCTTTTTTGTTCTTTTGCCTATAAATGCGAATGATGAACGCCTCCAGACTGGTCGTGGAGATGCGCTCCGCGTGGAGCGCTACCAGTCCTGTCACGGTCGCCGGATTCAGCAGACCAGACAAGAAGTCTACAATGAGGATGCGACTGGTGATACTGAATATTCCTCCGCCAGCGTACATCTTCTCTCTGGTGCCCACACTCATCAAGTCGGTATTCACCAGGCGCAGACCACGACATTTCGGGCTCCCACTTATCGTTGCATGCTCGGCAAGCGCTTCACCTAACCAGGCGTTTTCTCTCTCTTCTGCACCCACGAGTAGGATGAGGTTGTTGCCGGCCGCGTCGTAGCTGTGCAGCAAGTTGGCGACCAGTCGCGGCAGGCCAAGGCCGCGCGCGAGGACGAGTAGGGCATCTTCTTCCCGTAGCTCGTGGAAGACCTCCTGTTGGAATTCCAAAGGCAGCGAAAGCCTCACAGGCGGATCGGAAGAGGTGTCATTCACGTCCGGCATCGGGTAGTGTCGGTCGGGCGAGGAGGTAGATGTAGAGTAAAGGCACCGGTTGAAGGTCAGCTCAATCGGACACCCGACACTCTCAAGCTCGTGCCGGCCTAGCGATGACGATGCCAGGCAGCCGTTTTCGACGCGCCCTTAGAATGCCACTCTTCGCGACTTCACGTGTTCACTTCTAGCCACGCACAAGCTGCTATGTCATGTACCTACCTACCTGTATATAGGTACATGGTACGTGTAAGCACGAGCGAAGCTACATGTACTATCGGCATTCAAGGAGCGGCAATTGTCGTGCCGAAATGCGAGGTGCAACAGTCAGCTCTGCTCTGCATCTCAGCATCCAACCTTGATCGTGTCAAGACCGCCCACGCCGCATTCGCTTCCTGCCAGACTGCATGGTTCGCTCCGTTTTGCAGCTCGCATAACACTTCATTTAGCAGATTCTCCACTGCAAAGTGTGTATACGTGATCGGATCGGGGATCTCAAAGACTTCCGAGTCCGCCTGCAAGGCCATGACTAGACCGGCGTTTAGCGGAGCACAAGACAAGTACCTTATTATTAGGTGGAGGCGTCTTCGACCTCGATGATAAAAAGGTGACCACTGCCCTTGATCTTCGGATTACTGCCCACATTACTCCAGCTGCATAACAATACCTTTTCTTTACCAATCATCATCATCATCATCATCCACATCTATCACCAGAATCGACTTGTTACTTCCACTAATTGACCAAGCAACACCGACCATGGCTTTCGACAAAGTGATAGTCTTCGGCCCTACCGGCAACATTGGTTCCATAGTTGCCAGAACCGCCTGCAAGAAAGGCGCCAAAGTCTACCTCGCCATGCGCGACCCGAAGAAAACAATACCTGGCCTCTCCCAGGAAGCAGAACAAGCCGGCAAATACGAACGACTCCAAGCCGACCTCACCGACGCCGGATCCATCCGTGCTGCAGTGCAAAAGTCCGGTGCCCAAGCAGCGTTCTTGTATCTTGCTATGGGCTCGCCGGACCACATGCTGAGCGCCTTTCAGGCCCTCAAAGACGGTGGGGTCCAGCAAGTGGTCTTTCTGAGCTCTTTCACTGTTCCCGAAGATGGCCTGGAGACCATCGATCCCGCCGACCTAATTTCCTACATCCACGCCGCGTGCGAGCTCAGCATGCGAAAAGTCTTCGCGAAAGAGCAGCTAGTGGCCATCAGACCTGGTTCTTTCGCGACGAACGCTTTGCAACACAAAGCCGGAATCGATGACAAGGAAGTCAAGATTCTCAAGTCCGAACGCACGGCTGACTGGATTACTAACGATGATATGGGCGAGGTCAGCGGGACCGTTCTCGTCGAAGGGCAGCGTGACGGCCAGGACGCGATTTACTTGTTCGGCCCGGAGATGGTGTCCCAAAAGTCCGGCTTCGAGATCATCGGCAAGGTGCTGGGCGAGGAGATCAAGGTGGTCGACGTCGATGCCGAGGAAGCTCTGAAGGAGTACGTTCGTGGAGGTTTGCCGGAGCCAATCGCAAAGTACCTCATCAGTGCCATTGAGAAGACGGGAAGTGCCACCGATTTCATGGTTTTAGCCCCAGGCAAGCACGAGGAGGGAGTCGCGAATGTGAAGAAGTACACCGGGCATCCGGCTTTGGGTTTCGAAGAATGGGTGGGTCGCAACAAGAGCATGTTCACTCAGTCTTCTGACAAGATTTGATTTCTCACCGATATCGAGGTCTCATTCATTCACTCTATCAAATCAATCCGAACTATTTCAAGGTGCGCACAGAATCCTCTGGCTCGCAAACAAGCAATAAAATGGCATTGCCACCAGTAGAGTTTATACAAGAGTGGATCCGTGTGGGTCCAAGTCCCAGGCACCAGGAAACACCCCTTGCTGTTCACTAATCATTGATACCCTCGAAAGAAACACGAATCATAGAAAACATTTTCTGTCTTAATGGGACCTGGAACAAATTCACACCACAGTCATTCCATCTCAATCACGAAAAAGAAGGGGATACCAGACGAATACGTTCCTGCCCGACGTCAGATCATCGACTTGGAAGAGATCCAATAGCGCAACGAGGGAAGACAACGCACAAAATGGTGAAAGGCAGCTGTGTTTGCAGTGACTACACATATGAGTTCCAAGGCGAGCCTCTTTTTGCGGTGCGTGAATCACGGGAGCAAGCAGTACCACCGTTGCAAGCAACCGCCAGAGAACTGACCACCAAGACTCGATGCAGGGAATGTGCCATTGCCACTGGTGCAGGAAAACCTCGGGCCATAACGGCAACACATTCGCCGTTGTGATGAGCGACCAGGTCAGTAGCTTATTCCTCCAGGAAGGAAATTCACCCAGCACGTCCAGCTAATAACAGTGTTCGCCTTTCAGTTCAAACTCCTTTCCGGCAACGACAAGACCTATACGCGCACCGCCGACTCAGGTAACCACATGACGTCCTATGCTTGCGAGAAGTGCAGCTGTATCATTTGGGTGCGGTCGGAGAGCAAGCCTGCTCTCAGGATGATCCGGACTGGCACGATTGACGATGATGAGCTGCTGAATAGGATGGTGCCGTCGAAAGAGCTCTTCTGTAGCCATAGGCCGGAGAGCTTTGCCGAGTACCCTGGGATCGAGCATGCGGACAAGATGTAGAGGCTCCGAGGGGAACCTCCTTTTTTGTGACTAGCAGCAAATGAGATAGATGATGGAATGGCAAGGTCGATCTGGTACATGAATGCAGCGTAGCAACGCTAGGAGCTCCCGCACTCGTCCCATTGATATTTCGTTCAATCATCCAGACCAGGGCAATGTTCGGAGGTCATGCTCGTGATACCCTTGTAAGGGTAAGGATCAGTCCAAATGATGTTGAAGCTGTCGTCAGGATAAGCAGGCGCGTCCTTGTCTCCGAGAGCGTCGACGATGTCCGTCAAGGCATCGTGCTCCCAGCATATCAGGATATTTCCAGGCCCATCGTAGCTTTCCACAGCATCAGCAACGCAGTCCGAGTCATCGCGATCGCAGTGCGTGTCGACTGTGAGTCTGAGGTCCTGCGCGAGAGGCTCTACGGTCTGATAAGGACGGGCGCGTTTGCCGCCTAGGTGGCCTGTCAGTCCTGGCTGTTGTTATGGAACGGCATGTTGCAACACCCACTTTTCTTCGGCGTCTGGGCCAGGACGTAGCCTATGTCGTAGCCCGAAGACGAGCCGAAGTAGTTTCTCAGGCATTGAGCTCGTTGTACACCTTGTGCGTTGAGGCCATTGCCTCCGTCGGCCGGTTTCTCGCCATGTCGGATGAGATAGACTGTTGGCTCCGCGAATGCTAGTGAGCCAAGTGAGAGTCCGAGGAGAGACTTGATGATGAGCATTGTGGATGAACAGGATCTGCGCAAGTGGTATTGATTTACGAGAAGGAAAGCCTGTATATATATGCGTAGCTTTTCCTTCGCGGGTTGACGGGTGAGATCCATCGAGGTTCTGCGACCACGCAAGCGCGTTCAAGCTAGCAACCTAGGTGGAGTGAATCCGAGGAGTCTTTCGTGAGTAGGAGGCATGTGTTTGGCTCGAAAGTGTGAGGATCGACAACGAAATGCATGGATAGCGCCATCGTATGTGTTTCTCGCAAGCCACTAGAGTGGTTTGATGCGCTACGGCAAGACACGTTGATGGTCTGAAAAGCGTCATTCGCTACGACAAGCGTTGACTTTTTCATTCTTTGTATTTGAAGCTCACATGTATGATGTATACGAGTGAGTAGGTGGAGAGCAATCCTCTCAGTGGATAGACAAAGTGGCATGACTGGAAATGATAGGCCAACGTTACTGTGTTCACAACTAAGTACAGTGCCCAGGTAGATACACGTAGTTCAAGGGTTCATTGCCCTGGTTAGACTTTCGAAGAATCCGTGATTTGGCGGAATCGCCAATCCGGCCCACCGTACTAGATTCCGGTAAAGCTCTAGGACCCTTGGAAGTATCCATGCAACTACATGTTGTGCTGCGCGTCTTCCAAAGTACGGTATCCTTACATGCATGCATATGCGGTACATCTCGTCGTTGAAACGCTCATTACATATGCCGGAGCCATTGTGACGATGGATGTTCACATTCGCCACCATCGGAATGAGCCACGCGTGACACCGCGCTGCAAGCATGTTGACATCCATGAGCCGGAGGCAGGCAGGCAGGCAGACCAGAAAAAGTAGGCAAAGCAGCGGAGGTGAAATTACTACCTATCACATGAGAGTCCGCAACGATTGGCGTTTGGATGGCCCAATGCGTGCGAAGACCAAGCACGTGGCGTCACTGCTGGTAGCGGCGATGAGAGTCGTGCCTGCCGTTGTTGTGCGATGGCGACTACAAGAACGCACAACAGATTGAAAGGCATGCCATTCGACATCTTGCTGCCGCCATCCAATTCACCCACAGTGAATGCTGGCATCCTCAACAGTAGGTCCCTGCTACGTCGCACCGCGCCGTTACCTGCGACACGCCTTGCGAGCACCTGTGTAACGACCAAGTCACGGGTACCTGCGTACATCAAACGCCGCAATAGCGTTTGACAAGTCGAAAGAGAGAAACGGTAAGCAGATGCGCAGAATCCTCACGGTCTATTCGTCTTTTCTGGATACCAATATCAGCCCTCGAACATCTTTCCCACTCGCCATGTCTTCCGCACTCTCCAACAGAGCGCTGACTGACCCACCATCATGGCCTGTCAAAGACATCGTCTACGTCTCCATTGTCGGCACCGTCATGCTAGCTGCTCTGCTCGAATGGATCCTCTGGCTGCTGGCTTTCCTGTTCTGTCTGGTGAAAGTGGTACAAAAGGCTGAAAATTGGTCGGTGAGGATTCTTGCTCTGGCTAATATGATGTTCTTTGTGGCAATGAGATGCATTTTCCTGCCTATCATGGTGGTCACTCTGCCGTTGCCGGAGCAGGTTGTCAGCGTCTTTCCGGAGGATGTTGTCGGCATATTGCAATGGGTATGTTGGCTGGGAATGTGCCGGGAATCTGTTTGATGAAGTTGTTTCATGGGCTGACTGACTCTCAATAGTATGTCTTCACCGCACGAACTGTTTAATACACCCAAATACTTCCAGACCTAGCCGCTGGGGCTTCGAAACACCGGCCACAGACAATTCTCTTTGTCAAGACGGCACATATTGACTGGATCCTTAGGTTTGCATTCTGGTCTTTTGCGGGACTACTGACAATACCGTGGCTTTTCTGTGTATATCAACTCGTCACGAACAATGTCGGTCGATCCCGTCGAATCAAATACGTCCTGGATGAGCACACAGCACCCAAGGTCGTCATCATCATGCCTTGCTATAACGAAGAGCCCGAAATTTTGTTGCGCACAGTGGACTCTTTGGTCGACTGTGAATATCCTCCGAGCTGCTTACACATCTTTCTCTCTTTCGACGGCGAGGACGAAAACGAGCTCTACTTGCGAACGATCGAAAAACTAGGTGTGCCGGTAACACTCGAAACGTTCCCAAGGAGTATCGACATAGCCTACCGTCGTTGTCGAATTACAGTCTCTCGTTTCCCTCATGGTGGCAAACGAAATTGTCAGAAAAAGACGTTCCGCCTCATCGATCGAGTCTACGAAGACTATCTTCGCCGGCACGACGATCTTTTCATGCTCTTTATAGACAGCGACTGTATTCTCGACCGCCATTGCATTCAAAACTTCATGTACGAAATGGAACTGAAGCCTGGCAGTAGTCGAAACATGCTGGTGCAAACAGGCATCATCACCAGCACGACAACCAAGCATAACTTCGTTACTGTGCTACAAGACATGGAATACGTCCACGGCCAGCTGTTTGAGAGGACAGTAGAGAGTGGCTGTGGTGCTGTGACGTGTTTACCCGGCGCCCTCACCATGCTGCGTTTCAGTGCTTTTCGAAAAATTGCCAAGTTCTACTTCGCCGACAAGGCGGAGCAGTGTGAAGATCATTTCGACTACTGGAAGAACCATCTAGGCGAAGACAGGTTCCTGACCCACCTGTTCATGATTGTGAGTGCATGCTAAGCTCATTGTGCCCAGCAGCCAGCTGACAAGAGAATTTCAGAGCGCGAGAACACGATACCAGATCCAAATGAACACCGGCGCTTTCTGCAAGACCGAAGCAGTTCAAAACTTCAAGTCCCTGCTCAAGCAGCGGCGACGATGGTTTCTCGGCTTCATCACAAACGAGGTTTGCATGCTCACGGACATACGTTTGTGGAGACGGTATCCTCTTCTGTTGATCATTCGACTGGCACAGAACACAATTCGCACGACAGCCCTTCTGTTCTTCATATTGGTCATCTCTCTACTTACGACCTCTCAGAAAATCAATGACCTGCCTGTCGGATTCATTGCCGTATCACTTGGCTTGAATTGGGTCCTGATGATTTACTTTGCTGCAAAATTGGGTCGTTACAAGGTCGTGTTGTAAGTAGCCATTCCCAACCCAAATTAAATCCAGCGCCGAATCACTGCTAATATGATATCTAGGTACCCTGTTATGTTCGTAGTCAATCCGGCATTCAACTGGCTGTACATGGTGGTAAGTGCCAGTGTGTCTTGCTGTACACTGCTTTCACTGACAGAGCGATAGTATGGTATCTTTACCGCGGGGCAGCGCACATGGGGTGGACCGAGAGCAGATTCTGGCAAGGCTGACAAGAAGACAACACCCGAACAGGTCGTCGCTGATGCTAAAGCCTTTGGTGACGATCTGAACGTCGACACAGAGACTTTCAGACCCGCTGCGGAAGCTCGCACAAACCGGTACATACACGTGCCTTTGCAGCCACCCAACCATCTCCAAGGCAGATTTTCCCCGGCAGAGCGGCTACCTGGAGGCTGGTACCGTCAGACCAATGACTCAGGCGTTCTGAACTCCGACCCGACGCATCGTTGTCCAAGTGATCCGAACCAGCCACATGGCTCTCAAAGGATGAGCTGGCAGTCGATCAGCCCGGGATCTGGATCGAGTCAGTCGAGCCTTGTTCCAAGGAGAGTAGAGAGTCTCATCGGGCTAGAAGCTTTCACGGCTTATCGCAACCAACAAGCAGCCCAACGACCAGCTGGCGGCGCGTACTATGAGGCGTCACGACTACATCCCGCACCTCTGATCGCAAGAACGAGCCTGCCAGAGGTCAATTTGGGCGAGGGACCTTCCCGGGGACCTGAAATAAGCAAAGGCAGGCATCGTGTCGCAGAGTCTGTCCACTCAACCGGCTCGGACTCTTCCGTTTCGTTACACTTTGGCATCTGTCCCTGGACCAGAGAGTCCTCTCCTCCGGCCCAGCCTCGTTCCTACATTCCGACCAGAGCCCCAGATGATGCGCCCACCAATGCACACCTCACACTGCCCACGCCCACCTACCAACCGGGATCGTCTGCAGTACGCAACGGCCGGAGTCCCTTGGCGCGCAAGAGCTTCACCCGACTGGCTCCTACTTCTCCCACGAGCGAGCAGAGGGAGATAGAGCTCGAAGTAAGGGTCCCAAGGAGAGCATCAGCCGCAGGAGTAGACGCAGAGGAAGAGCGTAGAGGTAGGAGAGGACGGAGAAGTATCAGTGTGGATGGCCAGGGGCGGAGGCGTCTGAGCAAGCAGAGGAAAGGGAGCAGAGAGCCAAACTGAGCAGGTGAGATGATGGTGAGTCTCAAGTATTTGGTCTCCAGTTGTGGCGGGAGGTGTCGCGAGCATGGCACAGCTCTTTCATTGCTTCGTGGGTCAGCACTTGTGTCGAAACATATCCCAAGCGTGGCACAAATGCTTCGCTGGTCAGGCCTGCACGTCAATACCAAGACTCGCACAATCGGCATGACGACGTTTACTCCGATGGTTCACATGTGCTTTGTTCAGGTGCCCTTGACCGACGAGAGAGGAATTGCCGCCGAGAATAGATCGACAACACGGGCCGAAATGGAACCCAACAATCGCTGCCTTAAATACAGGAGCAAGGCAGTCCGTTCGTGTGACACTCTCTGATCGGCCGGTCACTCCAAAAAGAACGAGATAAATTGGTCAAGTGTCGTGACAAACAAAAGCAGGTGAGTACTTATCTCAGCCCAAGAGCCCAATCTGCTGACCCTCGTGTCTCCTCGTGACAATCCCTGCGCCACTCTGCACGTTTGCCCGGTCCGACTTCAACGTTGGACAAGGCAACCGTCTCTCCAACAGATGCCTTTTTCAACAGCGTCCATCCGTCTGTTCTTCACATGTCGTGCACCACCAACTCCAATCGCAGTCAGCTCCCACCTGGAAGCAAGAACGGCAAGGAATATCGAAAGAAAGATATGGCACTCGTAACTTTCCATCAAAACATCCCCAGCATCCGCGTGCCATCTCGCCACGCCCGCACCCTCTCCCTGCACGACCACATCCTACAGACTTACCTTCCTTGGTTCACCTCGAATCAAATCCGACAACAACAGGAGCCAGACGTCGACCTCATACTCGACTCATGGCTGCGCTCGAACCCAGACCTGCTCGAGCCGGCCTTGCACTTCCCCCTGCGCGAGCGCGAATTTCGCGGAGCGTTTTACATGGTCATCGACGCGATCGAAGATGCGGATGCGGACGCAGATGACTTCAACACTGAGCCAGTAGTCATGGTCGAAGCTTCGAACCGCTTGCTGGAGAAATTGGAAGACGAGTGGGAGGAAGATGTGGAGTTTGGTGGTTCTGGACGACGAGCGGCGAGGTCGCAGAGGTTGTTCCGCGCTCTGGCTGAAGTCTCGCATGCGGCCGGCAGTCGGATGCTCGGGCATGTTCTGAGGATGTTCTTCCTCGGATGGCTTCACGAGCTCGTCGAAGAAGAGGACTCCGTAGCGTTGGCTGGTTGGTGTTGGGGAGTTGCGAGGTCGTGGATGGATCCGAGGGAGAAGGAAGAGTGTTTGCGGGCACTGGTGGGGTTGAGACCGGATGTGTTGGCGGAGGTGAATGGGAGGGGCGCGGATTGGATGTCTGTGCCTTTGCATGCTGCGATGAACAACATCTCTGGGGCTACGATGGACTGGCCTAGGCGCAGGAGGGCTGCTGGGCGAAGATGGTGGGATGCTGAGAATGATAGGCGGATCAGGCGCATGGTGCAGGATTCGGACTACTATGGCCGCGGTGCCGATCGCGACACGCGCATGGTCAGTCTGCGATTGGGTGACAACACACCTTACTACCAAAGTATTACTGGGCGGCGTGCGAGGCCGATTCGATCCAGTAGGAGTCTGGACAGTGTGCTTCGACGATCGAGGAGTCCGCGCCTGCGACACGATAGCGATTCTGCTCGCCGTTTGCGGTATCTCGAAGATATCGATCAGGACGATGGGTACTTGACGACGGGGCAAAGGATGTTGGGAAATAGGTCGAATCGGAGGGCTCAGATGTTGATGAGAGACGCGAAACAGGCACTGGCCTTGCAGTGGTTGGATGAGTGACTGATTCACTTGATGGTTGCAGCTTTAGGGAAGTGTTGTCGTTCACTTCTGGAGTGTTTTCTAAGATTTCAAGGTCTCTTTTTGTATTGTAATTCGCTCTTGACAATGAATCTGATCCAGTTCATTAGTGTTTGCTCATTTGATATAGCGGCTGCATTGAAAGCGGCTCCCACTGGATTTCCGAACATCGTATCACATCGAAGCATTCGTTAATAGACGGCTAATAAGCTTGATCTACTTCTCTCTTGGCGCATCCGCGTTCCGAATGTGCTGAAGTCGCCATTGTAATTCAGAACAGTTGGAATAAATGAGGTGTGCAGCCAGAGTGAGGTGAGGTCCGGCTCATACCAATCACATGCAAACCGCGGCGGTCACATGGTCACGGTCACATGCGAAACGTTTTCACTGCGACCGACCTACAAAGTTACATGAGCAGCTACTTCGCTCTTTAGACCACCACTCGCCTTAGCAAAGTCATCAGCAACACCCGACCATGGATGGCCGCTACGACTTTGCAAGTTCGGGAGCTCACCACATGGGAACCACTGACTTTAGCACAGCCGAAGTCACAATAGCGACTGACAGCCGCCTCGGTGACGACGGCGCCGGTGGCATCATGCAGCATGAAGACAGCCTTTACGCCGATGCTAACATGACAGATGCGGGCGGCATGTACGGCCTCGGCGACAACCTCGGCGATGCGCCGTACTACGACGTTCCGCAGGCCGACCTGAACCTGAGCAACCTCCTCGACGATGACATGGCAAACATCGATCTCCAAGCCGACTCCAACGACGTCTCGCCGACACAAGCTTACGCCGGTGACGTGAGCTCGGCAGCTCCCACTCCTCCCACCGAACCCAGACGCGCACCGTCCAAGCGCAAGAAGAAGGGTAAGAAGAAGCAGCCCGTTCCAGTCGAGGATTCCGAGGCGCTGGCTCTTAGCGAAGACGAAGTCGAAATCGAAGACGACTCTGAGCAGCCAGAGGATGACAGCGACGAGTTCGTGCCCGAGCCAGCAGTTGCAAACAACTCTGCGAAGAAGACTCGCACACCGTCTAAGCGCAAGCCGGCGACTCCCAAGACCCCCAAAAGTGCGGCAACATCTAGAAAAGCGGCGCGCAAGAGTGCAGGCACGTCCGCAGCCAAGTTGGCCAGCAAGCCTCAGGATGAGATCCCTTTCAATCGCCAGCGTAGAGCACCGAAGAATGGCATCACCGAGGCTCGTCCCATTGCGCGTTGCTATGACGAGTGTGACGAGGCTGATAAGGCTCTCATTGACCTGCGTGAGAGGGAGATGAAGACTTGGAGGGATATCCGCTTGGTGTGGGAGGACATGACTGGGCAGAAAACTGGCACTTCCACTCTGCCGAACCGTTACGAGTATGTTTCTGCCATGAAGCATGTCAGACACGATTGATACTGACCCAGATTTGCAGACGCCTGAAGGATAACTTCTCCATCATCAAGGAAGAGGACCGTGCCCGTCTGCTTGAAGCCAAAGACAAAGTGGAGAAGGAGTTCAACGAGATGAAGTGGACTCTGATCGCGGAGACGATCCAGCAAGAAGGCGGAGATCTGTACACTGTATGCTGCATCCCCGTCCACGGTGCTTGATCGTCCTAGGCTTTGCTAATTCGTTCTCAGCCCGACAACTTGCAGCGCCAGTACAAGAAGCTCATGGTGAAGGAGGGACTTCGTCCGCCGCCTGGAATCGTAGATCCCGATTTCAGAGTTGCCATCTCGGAGGACGAAGACCCCGGAGATGACGATGATGAGTGATAAACTTGGCCCTGGAGACCGAGAGGCGGAGAGACTTGTGGACACGTGGTGAAACGACAGACAGACTGGGAAGCTATCGTTTTCTGAGAGACCAGCGGCTTTCATAGGATTCGATGTACCTACAGCAGTGGTTCAATGAAACCTATTTTTTTTGGTTGTGATGACATCTCATTGTTCGATTTACCTGGAAGCTCGTGTCACGGTTTGAAAGAGTGTGGAGTTGCTATGCAACTTTCTCAGCGGCACTGAAAGATGAATCCTGCTTGAAGCTGTTATGTAGAGATGCAAACAAGGATGGAATTTGTAATTGGTCTGTGAGGTACATGTATGTTGTGGCTGCATTCACAAGGCTGAAGTGAAGTGAGGTCGCGGGGCTCTTTCCGCGATGTCCAGACACGTAGCGCGTCGACTTCCAGAACATTTAATGCCTGCCTAAACAATGCGGAAACGCAAGAGGGCTCTCTACTTTCTCTCACACACGCCGCAAACATGGTAAGAATCCAGTCATGACATTATACCATGCTTTCATTTATCTAACCGCAACAATCTCAGAGCGCCCTCTACAACTCCGCCTTACGGCAATCCAAATCGATCCGCGCCGACCTGGCCTCTCTCACCGCCAGCCCAGGCCCCAATCCCGCCCTCCAAGGCCAAATCACAACGTCTCTGTCCTCCTTCGCCCGCACGCTCGATGACTACCAACGCTCCATCGACGTCGAGCTTGTCCCCGACAAAGCGACCAAAGGCAAAGAGCGCATCGCAAACTTCCGCTCGGAACTGCTCGAATTCAAATCGCGCTTCGCCGAGCTCAAGCACGAGAAGGAAGAGCAAGGGCATGTCGCCGATCGTTCGGAGCTGTTGGGTCGCAGACCGCATGCGAGCCAGACGCCTGAGAATCCGTATTCAGACGCTGCGATGAAGGCGAGCGGAGCAGGGAACTCGAATCCGCTGTTCAGGACTTCAAATCCTAACTTTGTTGCTGGGCAGAGCGGCGGGAACAGTTATTCGGCTTATCAGTCACCGTATGGGTTAGGCACGGATCAATCACGCGAGAACCATGCGCTGCGAGAGCAGAACTTTTTTGGGTCAGCCAACTCGACTCTGGATGAGTACCTTGAGCGTGGCAGAGCGGTGCTTGGGGATTTGGGCGATCAGAGGGAGATGTTGAAGGGTACGCAGAGGAAGCTGTACTCGGTCGGTACCACAATGGGAATCTCTGGAGACACCATCAGGATGGTGGAGCGAAGAGCAAAGGAAGACAAGTGGATCTTCTGGGGCGGAGTGTTGGTGTTTTGCGTGTTTGTCTACTTCGTGCTGAAGTGGTTTAGGTGAGGGGAAAGGCATGATCTGAACATTGTTTGCTGCGTTTAGCGAGGCGTCCTGGCGTTTTGCAATAGGGATCGAAATCGAGATGATGGTTATCGAACGTGGAACGAATTCAAAAAGTATCGTATTGCCTATCACTGATCATACTACTTCGTGAATTAACCCAGAATTACCACCGACCACCGCGGAGCATGTGTATTGGTAACGCTAATACTCCACTGAACGCCGGACAAGCCCAAGTATACTAATGATGCCCAGAAATCACGCCCGGCTCAGTCTCAATCTTTTGCGACAAACACCCCCAAACGCCCAAAAGCAATCATTGATCTAATCATACCGGAAGTCATACTTCCACGCCCTTCGAACGACGGCTGTCTCACAATGAACCCACTCGCAACAACATCGTGGCACGTCTTGCCGCATATGCATCCAACACATCATCTTCGCCAGGACGGTCGATAATGCTAAGCGCTTTATCCCTTAATCCATTAGTCAGAAGTGGAAAGGACCATCGCGGGATGAAAGTAATTGGCTACCTCATAGAAGCCCAAGTGGCCAGAGTCTGTGGGCTTGTCCTTCCGGCCTGGCGTTTCGCCTGTTTCTCGCCCGGAGAGAGGTCGTCGTCGGGCTTTGAAGGCTTGCCCTTGCTCTTGGGTGTGAACTTGGATTTGAGAAGAGCGGACATGGAGCTTGTTGTTGAGGAGCTGAGGATTGATGAAGTGTCTGAGGGCTTCCTGTCCGAAGTTGAGGACTGGTGGGAGGACATTGTTTCTTGTGTTGTGGTTGATCGGGGTGGTTGGGTTCGTGGTGCTGTGATATCTTTCGACTGAATGATCGATCGGATCGAAATGTGCTGATGTGGTGCTGTGGGTGGATGAGGAAACGGCGATGCGATGATGCAGCTGGCCTTATATGATCGATTATTGGTGCGAGTTTTTTCTGTGTGTTGTATTTGCACACGCGCGTTCGTCTGCTCGGAGTAAAGAACTCCGAGGCCTCGGAGATGGATTTGTATGTGAAGTATTTGCTCGGGTCCGACGATGTTCTCCGCCAAAGGATTTGACTTCTGTAGATCACAAATGACTATTGAGCAAGTACTTATGTATCTTTAGGCAGTAGATGCGATTGCGATGGTAGTGATGTCTGTGATCGTGTTTGTTCGAAGGGGGAAACGACGATTACTTATACCTCGTACGTGTAGAGCGGCCCCAATGGATGTCCTGGTAGCGGTCAGTCATTCAATACACTTACTTTGATTTCAAACACGTCACGCCATCAACATGCGTTTGGAATGACTGGACCACCAATGTGAACGGTCTTCGAGCCATGTGCTCGTGCTTACCATCATCGAGCGTACCGTTGGGAGCAAGGCAGCAGCACAGAGCGATTGGCCGCACCGAACTCCGACACCGCCGCTCCACAATCCTTCAAAAGCTAGTCCAATCTTGAACTCCGCTGGCAGGAAACGCAAGTCGGTGCTCGCTTTTGCTTACAGTAGGCCACAGTCCACTCTCAAACCCTGCAAGAATTACATGGAAGCATGTATCTAGACCGGCGGTCACAGTCACCTGGCGATGACTGCAGACTGAAAAGTGTGTCCGACGAGCTCTCAAGCTTTGACGAAGCTTCCAATGTCTTTTGCTCAGCCTTGCGCGGCACATGCCGTGTCTTTTACAATTGTAACTCATCCACTTAGTACTTGCAGGACAATATGAGCACACGCTCGAGTTACTTACTAATCGTGTTGACGCACTGCTGCAATGTCATGAGTGACAGCTACATCGCTCCACCATGTCATTGCTTCGTGGATGAATCAGACGGTGCTGCCTGCTTGAGTCATCCCAGCGTACTGTCTACATGTTGAACTGGGACGGTCACGCCCTTCGCGGCTGACCAGGTCCAAATCCTTCCGGCAATTCGGCGTCGTTGCCTTCTATGCCAACGAGAAGCGGAAGCGAAGTACGACGCCCTGTGGCACACGTTAGTAACGCACGTTTCAGAGGCCTTCTGAAGGTATCTCCTGGCTGGTATCGTCTTGATCACGACGAGAAGAGGTCGAAGACAACGATGTGTATTGATTTATAGATCTGTGGGACACCGACACCAGATAGGTAGCCGCCATTCTTGTCGCTGTCTTTGATGTACGCAAGCTAGCAAGTCGTTCGAGCGACGATCCCTGTTAGCTAAGAAGTTTCGTGACCGGCTCATCGAAACACAATGTTTGACTGCACTTATGTAGAATGCACCAGCCATTTGTGTCCAGAAATTGCGGATAGAGCAAGGTGATTCGTATCATCGTCGACTGCGTCCTGATAAAGCAAGAGCTACCCACACCCCTGCTTGTTCCGGGTTGTCATGCACAATAAACTCGTCTTCCACACTCGATGTCCAAACGTCCTAATCCCAAAGACCGCGTCCCAGATGGTGAAGTGTAAACGGCACGCGTATCCAATCGCTTCCAACCGCTGCCGAGAACAGTTGTGGTGAGAGTGTATGAGTTCGAGCAAGGCATTTGATGGCATTCAAACATGGCAGTGTTGGCATTTCCCGCTACCTATAATACGGGTACGCCGCAGTGATCCACCAAAAAAAGCTCCGACGTTCTTGTCTTCCTCTGTCGAACCTTGCGCGCCAGCCGGAAGCGAGTAGTTTACTTCAGCTTCTTCTTGGGGCGGAGCTGGTTGGTGTGGCCACACTTCTTCTTGCGGCAGTTGGTGGCACGGGGAGGGAGACGAGCCTGTCGCGAAAGACTTGTTAGAAATCCCGGTCCAGGTGACAGTCGCGATTTATGTGGCGACAACTTACGTAGCACTTGCGGCAGATGGCCTTGTCGCAGTTGTACTTGGAGGCAAGGGCCTTGAGCGAGGGCTCAATGATGCCACCACGGAGACGGAGGACCAGGTGGAGGGTAGACTCCTATGGCGCTCATCAGTATTCCGACCCCTCTTCCATGATTGCGCATTCCGGCTTCCTGGTATCAACGGACCTTCTGGATGTTGTAGTCCGACAGGGTGCGGCCATCCTCAAGCTGCTTGCCAGCGAAGATGAGACGCTGTTGGTCTGGGGGAATGCCCTCCTTGTCCTGGATCTTGCTCTTCACATTGTCGATGGTGTCGGAGGACTCGACCTCGAGGGTGATGGTCTTGCCCGTCAGGGTCTTAACGAAGCTGTTGCGATATATTCGTTAGTCGCCGTTCCTTCATGTGCGCATGTCTGTTCGTGTCGCGGGCGGGTGTGTGCGGTTGCGAGTGCGGGTGCGGTTTTCGGTTTGAGATTTCGTGGGCGCGAATACGTACATCTGCACTGTAAATTTGTCAGTATTTCGTCCTCGCGATCACGCGTGAGCGCTTCAAAGCATCGTGCACTTACTCTTTGCTAAGGTTGTCGATCGGAGGTCGTCGTAATCAGTAGTCGTCGGTGTTGGCGAGAGCGCTGCTGAATATGCGACTTGTGGTGGGCGGGAGATGGCCGTCTTGGCGTGCGGGCGTTGTGGGCTTTCCATTGGCTCGCCGGATCGATGGACTCCAACTTTAGGGTACGATGATTTACTCGACAGAGTGCATTATTATTGCATTCAATGCTGTGCATCAAATGATTGTTAATGTTGGTATTCGACTGGGGCGAGCACTCTCAAAATCGCGGTCTATTTGGGTTTCCCATGCTGGAGAAGGTTACGCAAGTCTCTACATAACGACCACGTAACATCGAAGACGTCGATGAACAGCTAAGGACAAACTGTACAATCTGTACAAGTCTGGCATGAATAGGTAGATGGTAAAGACACAATTTAGAAATGCGACCTATCTCAAACGCTATATATCTGTTTAACAGGTCTGTGCTAGTACAACTCTTGGCCAGCCTGCAAAGGTTATCCGTTCGTCGGTTGGATCCTTGGGGATCGATTGCATGTTGTTCGAAGGAGACATAGTCCATGCTGCGAGTTATTTTTCCCCCGAATACTCAGTCTAAGCGTGGTAAGATTTCAAGTGGTCTGAGATCCAGCAGCTTAATGGAAGCCTCCAGTTCACAAGTCTAATGGTTGATTACTGTGTCCTGCCCTCGAACGTATCGGCGGTTCGTGTATTCGTTATGCGTCTCCATTCTTTTTGTCCTCATGCAGCTCTCAAGTCGTTTGTATTCAGGCCGTCTTGAAAACTTCGGGGAAGACCTTCCGGAGTTCTTGCAAATTGCTGATTTGGTGTTGGGCCACCGGCTCAGGGGGTGACTTCGCATCAGGTTCGACTAGATGCGCAGTCTTCCACCCGTACTTGGTGGCAGCGGCTGTATTCAATCCCGAGTCATCTGTGGTAAATTAGCAACAGTGGATGGCAAAAGGAGAACTGGTACCACGTACCAACGAAGTAACAGTCGTCAACATTTGTGACGTTTGCCTCTCTCATCGCCTTGTCGAACATTGCTGGCGCAGGCTTACAAAGAAGTTTTTCGGCAGCATAGTCGCAAAAGGTCATGCCACCAAAAAGGTCATCCACGCCAAGTAGACGAGTCACTCTTTTGCCGTGGTTAACGTAGGCGTTGGTGAAGAGCCATAACCTGACTTTCTCCGAGTCTATGTCCTGCAGTAATTGTCTGAGCTTCGGATCCGGCTTGATTATCTCGTCCAGTGGCAGTGCGTCGTCCACTTTCTCGTTGTATTCAAGGGGGTCAACCTTGTGGTGGCGAACGAGGCCTTCAATGGCGAGACCGTAGTCCTTGTAGTAGCGTTGGTGCAAGGTTGTTGCGTCTTCCTCTGAGAGTGAAAGGTGATTCACGAAATAGTTGTCGATGAGTACCGCCATCTTGTCGTGAATCTGATATGACTTTGGATAAAGACAGTTGTCGATGTCGAAGAAGAAGACCTTCCGGTTGTCACGCTGGACCCCGTTGGTCGATGTGCCGTTTGATGCCATACTGTATGAGAAAGACTGTCCGTATGAAGGGACTGAACGACTGAGAGAACGAGAAAGAGAAGTTACGTGTTTTACGAAGTGACTGTTCATGGCCGGCCGAGTAACTACTGCATTCACTCACCGCGGGCGGCGGCGAACGCGAGTTCCCTCGACTGGGCCGTGCCACGCCCGCCACAACTTTAAAGTCGGTCGGAGATGCAACTTGCGACAGACTTGGACTTTGTTCTCCTTTGCACGCTGCTCTGCTCGCTGCTCCACACACAGTACACAAAACGCATATCACGGGCAGCCACCTGTCCAAATAGCTGTTGTTGATATCCAGAAGTGTAGCACAGAGGGCATATGATGGCATTACACGCCCAGGCGCACGCGCCAGACATGCACTCAAACCCGCCGACTCTTGAAGAGGAAGACCATTTCTACGAGAGGGTCCTGGGTCTTCGAGATGCCGTTGTCGCAGGGACACACCCAACAGTCACGCTGCCAGCTGCAGCCATAGCCGCGCTCAAGGCAACACTCGTTGCTCCAGATTCCACAGACAACGCCGGCCAGCGCGCAGTCCCTAGTGGGACCAGCAGTGCTCATGCAAATGGCACGTCAACGAGTACTAACGCAGCCAGTCAAGTTCCTACTTTCCCAGGACTCCCTGGACTGGGTTCGAATATTCCCTTGACTGGAGGATCCACTGCCCAGTACAGTCACGCGAAGCCCTCACCGTCTGGACTCGATCCCATCTTCCTGGAAAAGTCGGACAGCCTTGTAAGAGCAGAGGGACATTTGAAACGCCAACGTATTGAACGTGATCTAGCCGATCATTGGGAGAAGCGAAGGACAAGTTCGGGACGCGACAAAGAGTTTTCTGCAGATGCACCTTCAAGCATGAGCATCGATGCCGCGTTGGCAGATGCTATGAAGCGCGTGAAACCGGTGACAGGCTTGAAGTCAGCACCGCTTGCGGCAAGTATTGCTACGTCTTTCGACGAGAATGACTACTACTCCAGTCAGGTGCAGAGCGAGTGGTCGTCAGAGGCCGGCTCTGACCAGGCCGTAGGCGCCTTCACCGCCGGTAGCGAGACACTCGATCGTCTTGATGGCGGAGCACCAGCGTCCTCTTCCAAGTCCCGTGGCAAGCAGCCCGCTCACGCAAATGGTTCCTCGTATCGTGCAGACAATCTCCCGACCTCCCAGAACCAATCCCAATTCTATGCCATTGAGCCAGATGGTATGCACGAGGCTGATGACGAGGATGAGGAGTATTCTCCGCCTGAGCCCACTGCCTTTGACAGCTATTACGATGCGGACACAACTATGGACCCGGTTGCGGACGAAGATGACGACGATTCAGAATATGAGCCGGGTGAGGTCACTCAGGGTAGTGTAGTTGTAACTCCCTATCCACACAACCAGTCGAGTGCACAGCCCTCTCCGCAAGTGCCCATATACCGCAACCATCTGAGTCACATCGCAGCTCCGCAGCCAAACCGTGTCTCGCCGCTGGCGGTACAGAAAGGACCAAGCATCGAACTCGAGCTGGTAAATGGTCGACCAGAGATGGTCGCCAAGCCGCAGAAACGACGTGCTCCGGCGCAGTCTCGTCCGTCGTCTGCTTCACCATCCGGTCCTGGCACCGGCGCGAGCGCACGAAAGAAGAAAAGCGGCACCAGCAACAACAAGAAGAGAAAGAGAGAGCAAGAAGCTTTGAACCGGTCCAAGAAACGACTGGACCGACAGAACGCGCAATCTCCACCTTCACCTACGTACCAAGAGCCGTACATCAAGCCAGAGCCCGTCTCTCCGCCGCCCTTTTCAAACGTTCCGGAGGCGTCTTATCCGCCTAGATATACGAATCAAGCGGCTCCTATTCAACTCGACCCAGAATCGCCACGCCGCCTACCCCAGCCCCAGTATGCGTACGCTTCTACGCCGCGACACGACTATGCTCCCCGGATGCCGCCGCCTGCTGTTGTCCGCGTTAGCTCAGCTTCTGGTTACAGAGCGCCTCAAAGGGATACACAGGATCTTCGTCGCGTTGCCAGCCTGCATCACGCACAGCGACCAGCTTCACCAACACAACGAGTCTACTCGCCTGCAGGGCACTATCCGCCGAATGGGAGAGCATATGCTGCGCCTCGTCAAGGTTCCGTGGCGCCATACGCACCATACATCGAGGATGCTCCAGCTCCACGCTATCCACCTGCTGAGCCCCGTCAGGAACCGGTACATCTTCACGAATACCGGGAGTCCAGCCCGGCTTTGATGGCCCCACCACCAGCAGTTCCTCGCCGCATTGTCGTAGATCAATATGGCAACAGATACTACGCCGAGCAGCCCGTCTCTCAGCCGAGAGCATCGGTAGTACCCGTTGCTAGACATGCTGACTCCGAGCTCGGATACGAACGCGCGCCTAGTAGAATGACAGGTGCATATCAACCACCTCCCCAGCCGGCGCACTACGAACCTGTCGAGCCTATCATGGCACCGCCTCCACCACCAATCAGACAGCACGCACAGCAAGAACAGGCCGTAGAGTACATCGACTCCCACGGATACCGAGTCCGGGAGTATAGCTCTCGCCCAGCAGAGCCCGTTCGCTACTCTCATGCTCCAAAATCTCCAGTCTACCAGCAGCCTGCCCCGTATGACCACATGCCACCACCGTCAGCAAGGCCCGCACCCAGAGAGCTGCATTACGATATGCCGCCGCCACCGATGCCTCAGCCGCCGCGTGAGCCGACCTCCTCAGTCTACGCCCCGCCGCCTCGAGCTTTCAGTGTTCGACCAGACGGTGAAGACACTTCGCAAATCACGTATGCACCAAGACAAGCCAGTGTCGCTCCAGTCCAATATGTCCGCCACGATGCCGCACCTTCGGCCCGTGCAATGAGCGTGATGCCAGGACCTGAATACGGTGCACCCGCGTACCAACCACGAGCACCGAGCTACGCGCCTCAACCTGTACGCTACGTAGACGAGTATGGTAGAGAGGTGGCATCAAGGGAAATGGGCCAGACAGGTCACTACAGGTACTGACTGGAGGAAGGAGGAAAGTCGGAAGGGTGTGTATGTGTACGTGTACGTGTACGACTCAAACACTTGTATGATTAGCTCGTCAAAGGATTCGAGGCGTTGACCCTAGCGCTTCGAGCGTGGTGGCCTGTTCGAAAATTTGTTTTTGTTCCTAGCAGGTTGCGAGTAGACAGTTCAGGAGCCTCCTTTCTCAAGGAAGCACAAATGCATTGTATGATCGAGTTCCACAGGCGAAGACGTTTCAAATGTCAGAGTAACGTAAGCGATGACCAGGGTTAGTGAGCCAACGGCGTCCGATCGGGTAGCTCATGCGACGATCATCAACAAGGGCAGACTGAGGCATACGCTTATCGTCTGAACCTGCATCGATTCGCATGTCTTGCCTGCACGAGAACGAGAACACGGAAGTGTCGTGTTTCCACTGGATGATGGGTTTGATAGCTTGCCGTACGTAACTCACCCGTGCGGTTGGGCTGCTGTCTGCATTTTCTGCGATATAATGTACTTACATGTACACATGTCGTCTGACCTTGGTTGCCTGAGAGAGCTCTGTAAGCTTGACTGTAGCAGAGATGTTTCGCCCAGTCGTGTCTCCCAGTTCCGAGTCGTGAATGGTAAACGGCACCGGGTGCAGGACGAGGTAGATTGGCTTGAAATTGGACGGTGGTGTATTTCTGGCGATTCTTTAATTAATGTCTATGATTCCTGGTACGCATTCCACCTTGGGGCTGCGGTAGGGAGAGGGACGTGCAGCGCCGTTGCAGGCGCTCTGCCGTGTTCCCCGTCGACTTCGAGTGGTGTGTCGAGGCCCAGGCGCTCAGGCGCTGGTCTGGAGGGAGGTGGGCGTCACGTGTTGGAGAAATCCGGTAACTGCGCTCGCAAAGCAAAGCCAAAGCACACGGCCACTGCTGCTCTGCTGTACCTTACCGGGCATCTCTCCACCTCCAACAACACCTCCTCCCTCTTCCACGACCACCACCTTACTAACCCCGCCGCCCACTATATGCCTGCCGCCTGCAACTGACGACGAGCAGCGCCGTCCGTCCCTCCGCACGCGCAAAGGCCTGGGGCTTTCATTTCGCGTCACTCTTTTGCCTCTGCTCCCTCCCAGCTCCTACCGAGTCCACGCGTGCCTTCTGTCCGCACGCCTGGTCTCGCACCTCCACGCCCAGTCCTGTCATGCACAAGATCCAAAACTTCACTGGCCAGGCTCGCCATGGCTGGGAGAAGATGACGCCCTCGATGGGCTTCGGCATGTCGCGGCCGCATCAACAGGACATGTCTGTCACGCCGCCACCGCTCAAACGACCCATGCCCGGCAACTCAATGCCTGGCGCCTCGATGAGCCCGAATCCTCCCATGCCAGGCGGCCGCCTCGTCAACATCTCCTTCAATATACCCTTCAATTCGAATCTGCCCGGCCCGGACAAGGAAGATGTACTCTACAGCAGTCTGGGTGCGTTCCAGAAATGGACACATCCTGATGGCGCTGCCGACGATGTACCTGTTCACGCTCTACCCGTGCACACGCGCAACGTCGAGACTTTGAGAAGCCTATGTAAGCAGGTGAGCGATGGCAGTGGAGACCGCTTGCACGCGACTGTTACATCGTCAAAGCCCAAGCCTGTGCCTGGTATGCAGCGTGGTCCGCTTACGGCGCTTGTTACCAATGTCTGCATCTCTGGCGACTCTGAGGCTGTGCACAAGATGAGGCAAAATCTGTTGAACGAGACGCCCATCACACTGGTATGCATCGGAAATGGACACAGAGTGCAGGATAATCAGCTAACGAACACTAGCAATGTGCCACGATCGACATCGACCGCGAGATTATCTTCCCGAAAGGCCAGGACGCCGCAAGAGCAGACATTCTAAACCACATGGACGAGATTGCAGACAAGACGAAGGCCGACGTGTTCCTTTTGGAGGCGAAGGCCCGGCGGAAGGATTCGGAATCGGCCAGCACAAACGGCAACTTCGAAACAAGCATGGACAACCGTCTACGAGTCCAAGTCTATGGCGACATGGAGAGCTGTGAGAACGCAAAGACGAGATTGTTGATCATGATCGATCAGATTCTGCACCGACAAGTCGACACCATCAGACTTGAACTATCCTTGCACAGTCTGATCTCTGGTCGCCACCGCCGTAACATCAAGATGATCGAGTCCGCTACTGGCACTGCCATCTACTTCCCGCCAATGTTCCCGTCTGTCTTCGGATACTCGGCACCGGGCTCTGTTCCTCTGCGTGGAAGAGACGAGATAATCATCACGGGAGACACCATGGATAACATCCTGCAAGCGAAAAAGAGGCTTCATGATCTGGTCATGACGACGAAGACATTCGTCAAGGATGTGCAGGTCACGACTTGCAAGGTTGACTACATCCTCCTGGAACGACTGGACAAGATCCGCAAGATCATCGAGGCCAATGGCTCGTACGTGCTCCTCCCGCCTCTCGGCAACACGAGCGGTGTGCTTCGTGTACAAGCAACAGACATCCTGAACGTGGAAAGGACGGTCCGCGAGATTATGAGCCTGGCAGGCCAGTTCTACAGTGCTTCGTGGTGGGTCACCACTGCCGATCCTCACCAGAGACAACCTACTCCTTCGGACATCCGTGCCATGTTGCCGGACATCTGTATCAACTCTGGCGCCGAAATCACTTTTGAGCAGCTCAACTTCCACATCAACGGCAGTGACGACTCCGTCAAGGCAGCGATGGCCATCATCAACAGCCTTCCATTCCTCCAGCGCGCCCAGTGCACGCTGCGTGTCAAGGTCGAGCTTGCCAACGAACACAAAGAGTTCGTCAGTGGCAAGAAGAACGGCAAGATTAATAAGATCATGAGCCAAAGCAACGTGCAGATTGTCTTTGATGGCTTCAATGAGTACAACTTCTACATTGACGTGCGCGGCGCGCAGTACGAAGCTACGAAGAGCGGTCTAGATCTCGTGGAGCTTGAGATGCCGGCTTCCATCTCGTTCCACGTGCCTGACCAGTACCACAAACGCATCATTGGCATCGGGGGTCAACACATCCAGCGCATCATGAAGAAATACTCTGTCTTTGTGAAGTTCTCGAACGCCATGGACCGTGGTGGCATTGGAAAAGATGACGACGACATCAAAGTCGACAACGTCATCTGCCGCACTCCTGCGCGTAACGCCGACAACCTCGAGCTTGTCAAGCAGGAAATTATGGACATGGTCGAGAAGGTTGACGCCGAGTTCGTCTCCGAGCCCGTTCCCGTTGATCGCCTCTATCATCGTGAGCTCATTACCCGCATGCCGGAGATTGAAGCCTTGGAGAAGAAGTGGAATTGCAAGATCACGTTCCCTGGCACTGAGCAGGCGAGCGACATTATCACCATTTCAGGTCCAGAATACCAGGTGCCTCAGGCTTTGGATGAGTTTTTGGTAAGTTTCAAAACACGTACATCGATCTCACTGCGGCTACTAACTTTCTCTCAGGGCATGGTACCAGAGACTCATGAGCTTGAGTTCCAGACTTCCGAAGAGCTCAGCATGTTTGTCAGGTCTCATGAATTCCTTCTTGAGACTGCTCAGAAGCTCAGGGATCAATACGAGGTCGATGTAGCCCTGGGTGAGCCAAAGGCTGTCATGCAAGCTGACAAGGAGATCGTTGTGGAGAAGCTGATGCTCAGCTATACACGCAACAACGCTGGGGGTCTTAAGGACGCCATTGACTTTCTCCTTCTCCCCTTCATCTCGCGTGGTCTAGAGGCCACCGAGATCAAGGGTGCCATCCCGCGGCCCAAGTCTGACTCCTTCGAGGACAATATGCCCTACTTCGAGTCGAAGTTGCTTCAGCGTGCTGAGGCTCCGCTGTCGACCGAGTCGCCGACGCGCTCGACCTTCCCCGAAGACGGCCAGCAGCGATCTTTCTTCGACAAGCTGCGTAAGCCCGGCAGCATGAGCAGCTTCAGCTCATTCCTCGACCGCCGTCGTAACGGATCCAACTCGCCCGGCTCCCTCTTCAAGCATGCGTCTTCCAATGCTTCCAAAGCATCCCTGGTTTCGATGGAATCTCGTGACTCTGGTTACCGCAACCCGTGGAACGACTCGGGTATCGACCTTGAGCATGACGCTGCTGTTCCTGGTATGCAGAGTCTTGCTGCTCCCAACAGCGGCCACGCTCACTCCGGATCTCATGGCATGTCTACCACCTGGGGTACTCTGAGTGCTCCCGCTCCCACCTCCAATGGTGCCAACTCTGCTTCTCGCCCCAACACCTCCTCCAATTCCCTCTCTGGTGCCTTCGAGACCAAATTCCCCTTCGGCACCAACGGCAACGCCTCGACCTCTTCTCTGTCCACCCCGCTCATCCCGGGACTGGGAATGGTCAACGGCCACGGCCAACACACCACCAGCGTCTCCTCTCTCGCCGGAGACGTCACGCCCAAGTATGACGCGCGCAACGGGACGTCTCGCCCGGCCTCGCGCGCGGCTCACACCGCTACGAATACTTCTGATGCGAATGCTAGTTCAGGATACCCGGCCCCGATTGGGTCTCAGCGTTAAAGATATCCGGCCCCTTGTCAGGCCTTGCTTGTTTTTGTGATTTTTTCTGCTTTAATGATTTTGATCAGTCGCTTTTCCGCACACGGGGGGATGGGGTTTTCTTTATCATGGTTCACTCTGCTTCTATTTTATTGGAAGGAAAAGACAATACCCCAACATGCTACTGCGATTTTCGAGTTTGCGATGCCGGAGCAGAAAGGCGATCGGCTTTCAGAGTTGAAAGGGAGGAGAGAGGGGAGATGAAGAAAAAAAAAGTTGCTACTTTGTTTCAGTTATTCCGGGTCGTTCTTGTGGGAGAGATTCCTTGTCTGTCTCCTTGCAGGCCAGATTCCTTTTGCACAGGCTACTTCTTTGGGCTAATCGACGAGGGCGAACAATTTTTGTTTATTTGGTTTTGCGTTGCGCGATGAATAAGGATATACCCGCTTGATTAACTTATTATGCTTCTGTGCCTGGGTCTCTTGCCACTTTCTCTACTCATTTCTTGACTTCTGTGACTGCTTCGAGCCATCGCTCAACGTCCTGTTCTGCCATCGTCCTGTTCGTCGAGTATTCAGCAGAGCTGATGCATATGCATTCGAGTGCCATGACTCGTCGTGCCCATGGTATGGTTTGGATCCTGCTTTCTTTCACAATTACCAGTGTGAACGCAGGCATCCGTCAGAGAGCTCACATCAGACGATATGGGACCTCACCACATCGCCATTTATATCTTTTCGCCCGAGTCATGAGCCCGGGATCTAGTAAGAGTAGCTGATTGGCTGGAATACCAGACGCTAGCGGCTGCTCTACCAAGCTTCTGTGCTTCGAACCTCACTCACCGGATCTAGCCGAGCAATCACTTTGATTGGCGACGGAAAGTCTCGAACTAGCGAACGGTCTTGTTGCCAACAGGTTTGTTGCCAACATGTAGCTAACAAATTTGTTACGTGCGTTGCCACTCTGGATGCAACAGAGCTTTGGAGTCATGATGTTGTGGAATACTCAGGCGCTGGGAAGATGCTTACTTTCACTTACACTTTGGCGTGCCTTCCTCATGAAATGGTCTTTTTCACCCGATACTATACTTTGAAGTCTTGGGGATAAGGATTTGGGGATATGAATTACGATTTCGATTTCGGATACCTGTCCATTCATTGTTCTCACTTTACGTCACGACTGCTGGAAGTTTGCCACCAAGGAATGCTCATTCAACAAACGGGAGTAACGTTGTGCAAGTGGGAGTCCTGTTCGAAAAGATAAAAAAATAACACATCACTTTGGTCGAGTCTAGGACTGTTCGATCACTCGCGGAAATCACAGTATGCTCCAACCACATCGATACAATTGCAAAGTGTCGAACATGATCACCTTGTACGGGCTAGATGGGTGTCCTCTGGGTTTACAACATATTCAGGGTGGAATCTACAATCCACGACCCGCCTAGAATGTATCATCCTCGTCCCACCCTTTCCTAACAACACTTGGACTCGGTTCCTCGAAATAGCCGTCCTCGCCCTCTATCTCATCAGTCGCATCCGCTCCAGCTGTCTGGAGAAGGTCGTCTACGATCTTGCGGCTGGCTTCACGCGCAGGAGTCTGCAGAAGTCGGCTTTGCGGGACGTGGAACTGCATAGTTTTGGGTGGCGACATGACGAAGGAGTCGTCGTCGTCATCTGAAAATTCTGCGGCAAAGAGGCGAGAGGCGCGGTTCCTGGCGCTCGGAGGGCTCGATAGTGGGCGGCCTGTGCTGGTTGTGCGGGCTGGATGGTTGCTGCTGGGTTTGGCTGGCGTGAGGACCGAGATGCCGGGCGTGAGGGGTTGTGGTAGGTACTGTTGTTGCTGTTGCTGTTGCTGTTGGGGAGGACGTGATTTTGGCGCTGGAGCCGGCGAAAAGAGGTCGCTGCGGAGTTGAGGCGCAGATATCTCAGGCGATGAGCCTGGAGAGTCGTCCCAGGGCTGTCTTTGAGTGCGGGTTGCCGTTTCTGGAGTTTTGGCGGCAGGTTTGCTGTAGTATGATTGTTGTTTGCGTTGACTATGCGGTGTAGCTTGAATGCGATAGTTCTTGTCAAGCACGTTGCGATGAAGTACTGCGTCCGGATTCGATGCCTGAGTCGACGGTCTGGCTGCAGACTCGGCCTGGAAGGGCGAGGAAAAGAGGTCGTGGCCACGGGCTACGTGCGCATTTGGCGTGGATGGCTCTTCACTTGACTGGGAAGCAGCAAGAGCGTTCCTTCCCGTGTATTTGCGCGGAGATGGCGAGGTGTATGATGAGCTGGCTGGCCTGCCAAAGGAGGACTTGTGCTGCGACGCCTTGCCAGTAGACGGTGGTAACTTGGGCGTAGAATGCACACCAGTCATTTGGGTAGGCGACTCAACAGTATAGGATTCGTCGTCATCTTCCTCGCTCTGGTGTCCAGCGACTGGACGCCTCTCTGTTTCCGGTGTCTCCAGCGCAGTCGCGGTTGTATCCAACTCAGTATTCGTCGCATCCTGATCGTCTAATGCTCCCTCCTCATAGCCGGACAGCGAGACATTGGCCGAAGCCTCGAAGAATTGTTTCCAGAACTTGGAGCTCTCCCAGACATCGCTGCTGTGCTTGCCGTACTGCTCGACTATGGGCAAGATGCTGCTAGTGACTATGCGGTGGGCTTTGCTGAAGTTGCTGTCGATTTCCTGCAGCGTCAGGGTAATTTGCTGTTCTAGCCGTTCGAGCTCTTCAGTGAGAGTCAGGCTGCGCGAGGCTGCTGCGCGGGACATGGCTGGTGGAGGAACAATGGACGACAAAATAACAGTCCGTAATAAACATTGATCAAAGATGCCCGGCGACCACGAGACGCGTTTGGAGGGGTTGCGGCCGGATTCCGTCGTTCTGGGGCGATCATGGTCAGGGCAAGCTTCTTCCCTCAAGCTCTCCCAAGGTCCTCTTCTCCTCTTCTCCTCTCCTACAAAGGGCAGAGGGAGAAGCAACTCCTCACTTTGCCAGACCCGCGGCAAATGCCATTATTGTCCTCCATGTCTTGGTGACGAGCGGTTCCGCTCGGCCATGCGGACAAACATACCACGAGCCTTTAACCTTTGCCATGCTGCGTGAGGGGTACACTCGCCTACCATGCACCTACTTATTACATCAGGTCGAGCTCGTGGACCTTGTGTGGAGTCCGGCTACTTCCTCGTTCAATTCTAAAATCGCATAGCATCTCAATCGCAATGGCCTCAATCTACCGTCCAACCCTATCAAAAGCTTCACGTTTCTTACGTCTACCGCGAGCAGCACCTACTGTCTCCTCTCTTCAAAGCAGAGGATACGCGAGTCCAGCAGACGGTTCACGAACAGCTATAGTCACAGGCTCTGCTCGTGGAATGTAAGCTCTTAGAAGATAGACGTCGTTGCTTTGAAGATGTCAAGCCTCTAACTCATGTCCTCTGATCAGCGGCAAATCCATCGCTCTTCGTCTAGCCAACGATGGCTACGACGTATGCATCAACGATATCTCGGCCAACAAACAGGGCGCAGAGGAAACCGCACATGAGATCACACAGCTAGGCCGGAAGTCCACCGTTGCATTGGGGGACGTCTCCGTATTGAGCGAGGTCGAGAAAGTGGTCCAGACAAGCGTCAGGGAACTGGGACCTTTGAACACCATGGTCGCCAACGCCGGCATCGCGCAAGTGAAAAGCCTCCTTGACCTGACGCCCGAAGATTTCGAGCGCATGTTCCGCGTCAACGTCTTCGGCGTGCACAACTGCCATTCGACAGCCGCCAAACAACTCATCTCGCAAGGAAACTGCACGATGGAGAACCCAGGTCAGTGGGCCGCCATGTTGCTCTGCGCTGTTCACCCATCCATTCCAAGTCCATTCGCTTACTCGGGAAATCTTGCTGTTCACTAGGCAAACTCCTCGCCGCTGCCTCAATAGTAGCCTTCAAACCCTTCCCGCTCCTCTCCCACTACTCAGCATCCAAGTACGCCGTACGTGGCCTGACATCGTCCTACGCCATGGAACTGGCAGAAGAGCACATCACCGTCAACGCCTACGCGCCGGGCATTGTGGGCACATCAATGGTAAGCCGTATTCCATTCCACTATCAAATATAACGCTAACGCGTATCTCGTCCAGTGGGATTTGATCGACGAAGAACTAGGGAAGAAGAAGGGCGCAGCCAAAGGCGACACGATCAAGAAGTACAGCCGAGACTTGATCATCCTTGGCCGGACGAGCGAGCCGCGAGACGTTGCGGGTCTAGTCAGCTTCCTTGGGAGCAAGGACAGTGACTACATGACGGGGCAGACGTGAGTTCCGTTGTTCCTCTGTTTCGTTCGAAAGCGTTCCGACGAGGTACGGCTGATCTGTCCGAGTTGAGCTGACTGACTGTGGGCAGAATCTGTGTCGACGGAGGCATCATCGTGTCATAGTCGGACGGACGGCAAGCGGCGACGGCGATGATGGAGTGTAGGAGGCGGTGGGGTGAGAGGAATGAAAAGGACGCAGTCATGCGGCGGCGGTACGGTGATGAATGACTGACGGAGGAGTTAATCACGCATCCGAACTAATTGTTGAGGTGGGGGAGGCTAAATCGCGATGTCAAAGTCACAAGGCTTCCATCGAGATCTTCTTTCCCCGACTGAAAGCTTTCCTCCTTCAAGATGGAACAACTCAAATCTTCGGCGTGAATATGCGAATGTCCGACGGGGAATTGGTAACAGATACCATGAACGACGGAAGACGAGACAAGACAATGTGAAAGGGTAGGAGATGATGGTGAAGATGAGAACGCCTCTTCGTTTTAACGTGTATGTGAATGCCTGAATCCCCTTTCCTGATAGATGTTTTCCTGCTTCCTTTCCTTTCCATTCAATCCCGTGCGCTGTCTTGGGTATCATGTCCATACGAAGCAAAGCCAACGCGAAAAGCCAAAGTAGAAGCAAAGCGGAACCAGGAGATGAACCAGCGGCAAAAGGAGAATAAGGCGCCGAGTAGTAGGAAGGAAAAGCGGTACTTGCGCAAAGACCAGACCGCAGATAGAGAAAGAGAGAAAGATTGGCCAGTGGCCGGTGATTAGATTATGCTGAAAGGGACTGACTGAGTCCGCGATATTGTTGAAGGAGAAAGTTGGTTGAAGCCAGGCATGTGGTGTGTCGGGTGACAGCCCATACAAGGGTAGATTGTGCCGGCTTCGTGATAATCATACATTAAGAGTTGTAAATAGTAGCGGCGGTGACGAGATAAGGCAATGGTTGTGGGAAAGCCGGGTATAGCGCGCCGAGTTGCATGCAGGACGGTCGGGGAATATTCTTCTTCTTCCCCGCCAGAGTGGCTGTGTTCCTTGAAAGGACCGCGTCGCAGAAAGGAATAATCGTGTTTCGTATTCTGCGCGGTCTAGTGTTGTTGATGATTGTGTGTAGTGGTGATAGCAAGTAACGCCTGGCGCGGGGTCCAAGCCCTTGCCGATCTCCGAACCCGAGGCCAAGGACGGAAAAGGTCGCGATGGCTGTTGGCTGGGGAGGTCTGGTGACACGGCAGCGGGCGATCATACGCGGGTAAACAAAGGCGCAGATGGCATGAAAGAGAATGCGCATGTGCCACAGGACCAAGTTCGCGCCATTTGATGGTGTGCAGCCGACCCGCTGCAGCTGTCGGCCGATTGCTGGGAACCAATAACGACTCGCTCGTCGCCGACGTTGCCCACGACACTCACAAGGGCCTTGCGGCTTCGAACCCAGCGTGCACACCATCATGCCGTGATTGTTTGTTGGAGGCAGAGGCGCACGCCAGCCCCGGTCAGGCGGGTCCGCCGTCGCGCCTAGGCGCTCGACGTCTGGTGACTGGCCTCGTCCTGATCGTACATGGGCAGGAAGCGGCCCTCGTTCATCTGCGCCGAGTGCGCAGTTATTGACGAGACGCGCTGCTGCTGTGGTTGGCCGGCGCCAATTCCGTACTGATATTGTGTCGCTTGAGCAGAACCGGGCAGACCGGTCGCAGGCGAGGCGCTGATGTACGTGCCAAAGTCCCAGGAGTTGCCACGGCCGGCGCTGGATGCCGCACTGAGGTCGGAAGAGCTGTAATGCGAAGCAGGTTGGTAGCCTCCTGCGCCAGGAACCGAAAGACGAAGATCCGGAGGGCCTGCTGACGGGCCGTAGCCTGCTGATCCGCCCGCGTACGCCTGAGTGGTCATCGCTGATGCATACGCGTGGGATGGCGCCGTGGTGGCGAGCGGAGATACCATTTGACGCATGCCGGCATCAGAGCCGCGCGAATAACCAGCACCTGGAGGCATAGACTGCGGCATGGCACTAGCGGTCGAAGAATAGCTTGCGGACTGTGAGAAACGGTTAGCGTATGCATGGAGACTGCAGCTGGGAAGGGAGATGACTTGCATATTTGCCGATGATCTTCTTGAGGGCCGTGGCGAGAATCCTCCACGGGAAGACTTTGACATCCTTCTCGATGTTTCTGGGCTTGGGGTTAGGGAAGCCCATGATCAGCTTGAAGAATTCCTCGCTGTCTTGCTTCGCCTTCGAAACGGTCGCTGGGCGGAATCCCTCCAAGTTGCGGCGAATGCGATTCTTCTCTTCAACCGTGAAGCGCACAGCCACGAGAGCTTCCAGCAGCTGGATGGTGTCGACGCTGGTGACGTAACACTCGCCCTTCTCTGCCCAATAGATGCAGCTGACGCAGATGCTATTTGGCGCGCGTTCTTCCGGGCTTACCGGCTCAAAAGTGGTGGTGATGACACTGCCCTGCTGACTGCGTCTGAATTGCACCAGGCGACGCTTGACCTCCCACTCTTCCGGGGTGAAGTTATCCACCATAGTGTTGAGGTCACCGTCGATCTTGAGTTGCGCCTTGGTGTTTGCAGGGTACATGGCGTACGGGTTGAACGATTGCGTCTGCGCGCCAGGCGTGGTAGGCGATTGCGTGATCGTCGAAGTGCGGATGAGTGGCGGGTTGCTTCCTCCAGTTGCAGAAGGCAGCAGCGACGACCTTGCACCAGCAGAGAGTCCTTGCATCGACGGCGATCTGGTCGCGGATGGCAGCGACGAGTAGTAGTTGTACGACGGGCTCTGGGTCGACTGAAGTCTTGCAGCGGCGGACGCGGGCTGAGCACCATAGTACTGCTGTTGCGCTTGAACGCGTGGGAGGTTGTGGCCGTACGCAGGTTCTGGGACGGAGAAGCGACGAGATTGCGAGTACGCGTCTGCCATTGTGGGACGAGAGTAGTCGGTTGTCACCTGGAGCGAAGGCTGCCCACTGGGGTAGTATGAGTGGGAGTCGGCCCTGGTGGAAGGCGGAAGTGCTGCATAGGACTGCTTTTTCGCTGGCGAACGACGCTCATCAGCCTCTGGCGTGAGCTTGCGCTTGCGCTGGGTCGATTGTTGCTGTGTTGGCGAATCGATGGGGTATTCATCGAGGAACGAGAAGTTGCCGAATTCGAGCGAAGGCGACTGCCAGGAAGGAGAACCTTCGAACATGAGGTTTAGCGGGAGGGGAGACGACGAGTTCGTCGACGAAAGAGAAGGAGCCTCAGCCGTCAGAGCGTACTGATATGGCGGACCTTGGTGCGATGTTCTGGATAAGATGCTGGCACAGCGCTGTGTGCCAAACATCATGATGATGCTGGATTCGGGGTCGTCGAGGTTGTAGTCGGTGCGGAAGTGTACGGTGACTTTTGTGCCTTGTTGTCCCTGGGCCGGAGAGTAGGATAACACTTCCGGGAGTTGGCGAGGTTCCGACTCAAGATATGCAGGGTACTGGGACTGTTGCTGGCTGTAATAGGTCGGGTCATGCGTCCCGTACGTTTGATGTGCAGAGGGCAGCATGTTCAG
>Ga0265797_10001219_pt1 | contig 45740 bp, 32 predicted proteins | sample P2T30metagenome_FD_192433 | JGI IMG/M metagenome (GOLD analysis project Ga0265797, IMG submission 192433) | Plant litter microbial communities from East Loma Ridge, Irvine, California - P2 T30 | ecosystem: Environmental > Terrestrial > Plant litter > Unclassified | place: USA: California...
CCAATGACTCTTGCGGCAGCATTGCCTCTGAACACTCCTTACACAACCGAAAGTGGCACTCGAAGGACTGCCTGGTCCCCGAGGCATTGATTTATTCACTAGTGGCCCCAACCACAGACAGCATAGCCACCTCAGCAATCATTGAGTCAGCTGGATATATTGCGCGTCCCTGCTCAGAGGCTTTGCGCACACCCACTACACCATCTTTCCCCGGACATCCATGGCAGCGAACAAGAGCGCGAAAACGCTCGTCCATACGCAGGATGCTGCTGGAGAAACGACACCTCTGTTAAATGGCTCAGACAGGATCGATCGCAGTGACTCCGCCTCAATAAGTTCCAGCCATGCTACCAAATCGCCACAGACATCAGAATCTCCTTCTCCCAGCACGACGCAACCTGACGACGACGAAAAGCCATTCCCGTTGAATCAGATACTTATTCTGTGCTACGCCAGTGTGGTGGAGCCAATCGCCTACTTTATCATCTTTCCATACATTAGCGAGATGGTTGAGCGAGTCGGTGGCGAAGCAACGGAGAATGTAGGGTATTGGGTTGGCACAATCGAGTCATCGTTCTCGCTGGTCCAGATGCTCTTCACCATATTCTATGGCCGACTCGCGGATCGTCTTGGTCGAAGACCGGTAATGGTATTCTCACTTGGGGGTATTGGAGTTGCATCGGCATTGTTCGGATTAAGCACGTCGCTTTGGCAAATGCTTGCCTTCAGATGTCTAGCTGGATTGTTCTCAGGCAGCTCGGTGACGATTCGTTCCATGTTGAGTGAAATCTGCACGAAGAAGACCCAGGCAAAGGCGTTCGGGTGGTTTATGTTTGCAAGGTAACCGTGCATTTGTACACTGAATTGGTCCATTCACTGATCGAGATCACAGAAATATTGGCCTCTTCATGGGACCTTCTCTCGGTGAGTACCGTGCTATCGAAGAACCGACTGTACCCAGCTGACAATCGCCATTTCTAGGTGGCTTTCTCGCAAATCCTGCTACACAGTACTCCGCTTTCCAGAATGTTGCTTTCTTCCACAATTACCCTTATGCTCTACCAGGATTTGTGTCTGGAGCGTTCTGCCTGAGCGCATCAATAGTGGGCATCATATCTCTCAAGGAGGTGAGTTGGTCTATAAATATGTTCATTGGATGTTTCTGACACATTATCAATAGACACTCCCAAGCAAATTGGACGCCAACGGCCAGCCCAAACCGGATGCTGAGATGTCAACCCGGGAACTCATGAAGGCGCCTGGAGTCGCGATAGTTGTCTTCATTTACAGCCATGTGATTTTGCAAGCTCTTTGCTACACTGCAGGTATGTTGCACTCGTTTACCCTTACAAGTTGTGCCATTACTAAATATGACATGAAGTTACACCCATCGCTCAATGGACCCCTGTCCGTCTCGGCGGATGGGGATTCTCTTCCCAATGGATCTCGGTAGCTCTAGCCCTCGCGGGCTTCAGCCAAGCAGTGTGGATGCTATTCGGCTTCCCTTACCTGCAGCGCAAGACGAGCACTGGCACCGTTCTCCGGATCTGCTGCATCGCGTGGCCCATAGAAATGGCCCTCTACCCATTGCTCAACGAACTCCTCCGCGCCGACCTCCGCCCTGCATTCTGGACGGCTGCCTTCACAACTATCTTTCTCGGCTCGGGCATTGCGATGTCGTTCGCGTGCATCCAGCTTTGCTTGAACGACATCGCGCCGAGCCCAGACACATTGGCCACGCTGAATGCAATTGCCTTGACTATCAATTGCGGCATGCGAGCTATTGCTCCGGTGGGGATGGCGAGTTTGTATTCGGTGGGGATCAAGGGAGGCTGGTTTGATGGGCACTTGGGGTGGATAGTGTTAACTTTTATGGGGCTGCTGTTGAATGTTAGCGTGAGGTGGCTGCCAGCGAAAGCTGAAGGTGATTTGCACCATAAGACAAAACCTAGCGATGAGGAAGCAGAGTGATAGGTTGAAGGGAACGGGAAGTTTTCAAGGCTATTTCGCCTTCTTGATTGCGTGTATAGTACAAAAGTTGAGCCTAGATCGTGCTGTCTTGCGACTGTCCTTCTCTTTTCATCTTCAAGCACGAGAGCAGATGCCATCCATCAGCTCTGAAACTTCCTGTGTGAGCTATGCGGGAGACTGGAATTCGAGCACTTCCTGTGCTTCTTTGGCGATAGGCTAGGAACCAGGCCATGCTATGCAAGACCTGGCCGAGCTTGAGTGATCTCCAATCAGGGGCCAGAAGCAGGGCGACCCACGTATTGATTACCTAGATCCCTGATCCACAAACCATCAAGAGAGGGATGAGAAGCATAGCCGCTATCCTGATACTGGCACCTGGGCCATTGCGATGGAGTGAGTGGCGAAGCCTCTCGAGCTGCCGGAGCGAGACGCCACCTCATTCTGATGTCCTTCTGGAAGCCACACTGGCGGCGTGTCGGCCAGTAACAATTCCTGATTTACGACAACAGAATATCGTATCCGTCCTTCTGAATTTTGACAATATCCTCATCGACAGCATATTTGCGACGCACAACCTCAAAGACAATGAGCCCGATGCTCGTGCTAGGAACTTGCCTCAACGTCGACGCGAAGAAGTCTTTGTACAGCCAGCGCCGCATACCGCCCTCGCGACGCGCCAGCACTTGCACCTGCTTCCAGGTCTTGGTGTAGGCAGTAGCATACAGACCAAGGGCTTGCTTCTTGGTAGCGAATGATCTGGTATATTGGTGCGAGTCGATGTATTCCAGACGGCCGTAGTGCACGTCTTGGACACGGCTGAGAGGATGTGAGATGGTCTGCTGTGCAAGGGATGCCGCAACTCCAGCGAGTGCAATAAAGGTAGGTTCAAGCATGTAATGCGGCTTGATGACAGGGTTTCCAGTGAGATCCGCTTGCCGGTCGATGTGTGCTTGCTGTGATAAAGACAGGTTGCCGTATTCTCCATAGTAATTGCTAACGTAGGCGTAAAAGGACTGAGCTTTGACATACTCGAATATACCAAAGAAGAAGCCGTATCCAAATGAGTCCTTGAGGAAGGAGAGTGACCAGCCGGCAAAGACGCCACGTGCGCCTATCTCTTTAGTCTTGACGTAGGCGTATTGCCACATGTGCTTGTATTTGCCCTGCATGAGCTCGGTTGCCTGGAAGCGCACCTGTAAGGCATCTACTGGTGCTGCTAGTATACTCTGGATCGAGCCTGCGATGAAACCAGCGGAGAAGGTGGTGCCGAATGAAGGAGGCGGATAAACTCTCTTGGTGGCGAGCGCGGATGGCTCGTGGATAGTCGCGAGCGTTTGCAGATATCCAGCATATAGAACTGCTCCCACCATGGTGTTGGCGACCAGTGGAGGCAGAACCTGATTAGGGATGAAAGACCATCCATAGTGCTTGACAGCATGTGCAAGCATAGCGGGAGATGTCATTCTCCATGACCAGCGCTCACCAGCCTGTACGCTTGGGTTGATGGCTCGTACATAGCCCTGTGGATTGAATTAGAAGGCGATAGTCATCGAAGAATATATTTAAGCATTACCATATAACTATATCAGCGTCAGAAAGAGGGTTCTCATGCAGATTGTATGTAAGTTTGGTTGTGTCTTACTCAACTCTGGTGCGGAAGAAGGCTTTCACAGGCGCCCGAAAGTAGAAGGTCAGCATCCTCGCACTCAACGCCCGCATACCAGCTGCGTAGGCGCCAGTGGCGGCATCTTTCTTCTGTTTCTTCTTGCGAGGATTGGTATCGAAACCGTCTCGAAGCCTGGGAAGCAGCTCATCGTCGAGGTTCATGCTAGAGGTGTGAATATGCTATCAGAACTCCCAGACCATCATGAAAGCATCGCCAAAATAATGCAATGTGCGTAGTAATTCACCCAGTCACATGTAAATGCCTCTTTCACCTGATCCTCGTCACGCGCTGCCATCAATATCGGAGAGGCACGGGAGTTGCGAGAGCACGGCTGCCTGAGGCGTCAAAAGTACTCTAGTGCTCGGCCAACGCGCGACGCGACCAAGCAGCCACTTGAGCTTTAGATATCTTTGATTGCCTTTGCCGTCCCCTCCTTCGCGCACTCATCACAACATCACCCTCGCCACGCCATACACATCTCGCGACCTCACACCATCCTCGACCAGCAGCGCCTCTCTCACAACTTGACCTTTGACACACACCAAAACCACTCTCCGGGCGTCACTCGCCCAACATGGCGGACGAAGTGAGCATCGACAAAACCACCTTCCACAACCGCCTGTCCGGCCTCATTTCACAATGGAAGGCCGACAAGCGATCGGGAAACCCTGTCTTTGGTGATGCTGGCAGTATCGCCATTGTCATGGGCAAGACCGACGAAGCAGCTGGCTTCCATAAGGCAAACGCGCTTCAGTTCTGGCTGCTCGGCTACGAGTTCCCTGCGACGCTCTTCGTCATTACCCTCGAGGGCATCTACATCATCACCACCAAGAAGAAGGCCGCATATCTGGAACCGCTCAAGGATGGCAAGACTCCCGTGGAGATCTTCGTCCGAGGAAAGGACGCTGCCGAGAACCAGAAGCAGTTCGAGCGCTGCCTCGAGATCATCAAGGGCGCGGGCAAGAAGGTCGGAGTCATCACAAAAGAGCTTTCGGGTGGACCTTTCGTACAAGAATGGAAGACCGCATTTGGAGAGATCAGCAAGGAAGTGGAGGAAGTGGACATCAGCCCAGCACTTTCCGCTGCCATGAGCGTGAAGGATGAGAACGAGCTGCGCTCAATCAGAAATGCGTCGCATGCTACATCCCACGTCATGACCAACTACTTTGTCGACCAAATGTCAGACATCCTCGACAAGGACAAGAAGATCTCACACCGCGCGCTCTCTGACAAGATTGCCAACAAGATTGACGACGACAAGTTCTTCCGCCAGATGAAGGCTCAAGATTTCGATCCTGTCCAGCTGGATTGGAGCATCAGCCCTACCGTGATGAGCGGCGGAAACTTTGATCTGAAGCTTGCAACAGACCCCGACGACAGCAACTTGCACCCAGGTGTCATCATCTCAGCCCTCGGCTTGCGATACCAGACATACGCCTCTATGGTTGCCAGGACGTACCTCGTGGACCCCAACAAGTCGCAGGAGAGCACCTACAAGCTGCTTCTGAACGTCCACGAGGCTGTTATCAAAGAATTGAAGGACGGCGCTCCGGCGAAGAACGCCTACTTGAAGGCAATCTCGGTCATCAAGGCCAAGAAGCCTGAGCTCGTGGAGAAGTTCGTGAAGAACGTTGGCGGAGGCATCGGTATCGAGGCTAGGGATTCTACCATGATCCTCAATGCGAAGAACAACCGCGTTCTCAAGGACGGCATGACTCTTACCGTCACTACTGGATTCTCTGATGTCGAAAACCCCAACCCTCAAGACAAGAAGCGCGATGCCAAGTACGCCATGATGTTGAGCGACACGATCCGTGTCAACGCCTCAGCGGTTGGCACCGGCGAGCCTTTCGTATTCACGAAGAAGGCGGCTTCAGACATGGAGAGCACCTCTTTCTTCTTCAACGACGACGAAGAGGAAGAGACTAAGAAGCCCGCGAAGCCTAAAAAGGATGCGCGTGTTGGTGCTGTTGCTCAGTCGAACATCCAGAAGACGAGGCTGAGAGGACAGGGTGGTTCTACACAGAACGAAGTGAAGGAGAACGCCCGCCGCGAGCATCAAAAGGAGCTTCATGAGAAGAAGCAGAAGGAGGGCAAGGAGCTGTACGCCGAGGATACTGGCAACTTGAACGGCGTAGTGGAGAAGAAGTTCAAGCGCTTCGAGTCTTACAAATACGACACGCAGCTGCCGACCAAGGTGAAGGATCTTGTCATCCTCGCAGACCCGAGGAACAACTCTGTCATCTTGCCCATCATGGGTCGCCCGGTTCCCTTCCACATCAGCACAATCAAGAACGCAAGCACAACCACCGAGGGCAATTTCTGCTTCCTCCGTCTCAACTTCCTTTCTCCTGGCCAAGGTGTTGGTCGCAAGGAGGACCAGCCCTTCGAGGATCCCAACGCACAATTCGTCCGCTCGCTCACCTTCAGATCGAAGGACGCTCGTCACTTGACCGATGTCACAGAGCAGATCACAGAGATGAAGAAGGCTGCCACTCGCAAAGAGCAAGAGAAGAAGGACATGGAAGACGTTGTGGAACAGGATAAGCTTATCGAGATTCGCAACCGTCGCCCCCACCGTCTGGATAACATCTTCATGCGTCCTGCGATGGAAAGCAAGCGTATTGGCGGAGCTGTCGAGATTCACCAGAACGGTCTGCGCTACCACCACCTGGCTGGTGGCCAGAAGATCGACATTCTTTTCAGCAACGTCAAGCACTTGTTCTTCCAGCCCTGTGCTGGTGAGCTCATCGTCATCATCCACGTGCACCTCATCAACCCTATCATCGTGGGCAAGAAGAAGACAAAGGACATTCAGTTCCTGCGTGAAGCTTCGGAAACCCAGATCGACGAGACCGGTAACCGCAAGCGCAAGCACCGCTATGGCGATGAGGAGGAGTTCGAAGCCGAGCAGGAAGAGAAGCGTCGTCGTGTTCAGCTCGACAAGGAGTTCAGGAACTTCGGCGAGAAGATCGCAGATGCCGGCAAGAACGACAACCTCAGCATTGACGTGCCTTTCCGCGAGCTCGGCTTCAACGGTGTGCCTGCACGTTCGTCTGTCACCATCCAGCCAACCACCGACTGTCTCGTGCAGCTCACCGAGCCTCCTTTCCTGGTCATCACCCTGACCGACATCGAAGTCGTCCACCTCGAACGTGTGCAGTTCGGCCTCAAGAACTTCGACATGGTCGTCATCTTCAAGGACTTCACCCGCGCGCCCGCTCACATCAACACTATCCCTGTCGAATCTCTCGATGCAGTTAAGGACTGGCTCGACAGCGTCGACATTCCGTTCTCCGAGGGCCCGCTCAATCTGAACTGGGGCACCATCATGAAGACCCTCGTCGCCGACCCGCACGCCTTCTTCCACGAGGGCGGCTGGAGCTTCTTGGCCGCCGACTCAGACGGCGAGAGCGACGAGGAGGAAGAGGAGAGTGCTTTCGAGATGAGCGAGGAGGACTTTGCCAGCGAGAGCGAGAGCGACGACGAGAGCAACTTCGACAGCGAAGCCAGCGCCGAGGCCAGCGACGACGAGGTCTCCGAGGAGGAAGAAGGCGAAGACTGGGATGAAATGGAGAAGAAGGCCGCGCGCAAGGACCGCGAAGGCGGCCTTGATGACGAGGAGAGGAAGCCCAAGGCGAAGGCTGGCAAGAAGAGATAAGCTTAGGGCTTACGGATCTTTGCTTTGAGCTTTTGGGAGGGTGGTCATCTTTCATGTTTTTTGTTACTACAGGGAAAGCGACTGTGGCGTTTACTGGCGTGAAAATTGCTGGTCAGGATTTTCGTGTACGATTTGGGTCTGATATGCAGAAGTACATGGCTACCATAGACGTAGCTAGCTCGGCTGAGTGTGGCATGACCAACACAGGTGCAGCTTTTGTATTCAAGATGACAACTATATATGTTTTGCACAATGTTAAATTCACGTGCATGCCCGACCAAAGTGATGACCACGCTGATGAAACCAATGTAGTATCTGCGGAAGATTTGCTGCAGTGAAAGAAGTCGCACGCACATAATTGATACACAAGGCGGAAATCACAAACAAGGAGTCACGTGGGAGTCAGGTTGGTACATTGGTTTTAAAATTTGTGAAGCTGTCTACAGTTGTGCTGGGCAGTCATGTAGGCGGTCAGAAAGCTTCACCGCACTTGTCGTCTTCTGTTCCTTGCATTCATTCTCTGGGTGACTGACAGCAGACGATCGAAGCCAGCAGACCTTTCGAGCTGACAAGGTCGAAGGGAGGTATGGGCGTACAGCAGGCGGAGACGCCAGCATGGAGCTCATCGTGGAGGTGAAAGTGTTGCGCGTCGCGCAAACTGGATGTGTGGGAGGGAAGCTGAGGCGAGGTGGTCGATTTACCAAGCGCTGGTGGCGACAGCACCTTCGGCGGAGAAGGAGTTGTCGATGGGGGCGGCAGCACCCCAGGCAGAGGTAGCAGCGAAGCCGCCAGCATCGGCACCGGTATCAGCGCCACCAAACGCGCCGCCCTGCTCACCTTCGGCACCAGCATCTTCCTCGGAATCGGAAGCGTCATCTTCGAATGTGGCAACGCCGCCTTCAGGGACGTGCTGCTCCAGGAAATCTGGAACCGGGCAGCCAGATTCGAGCAAGATGTTGACAAGAGCCGGGGCAAGTTCCTCATCGCGCTCGTTGTAGAATGAAGTTGCCTTGCCTCTGTTGCCGATGCGGGCAGTACGGCCGATACGGTGGACGTACTCGGTGATACCTCCATGCATGGTCGAGGGCAGGTCGAAGTTGATGACGTGGTGAATGTCAGCAACGTCAAGTCCACGCGCATTGACTCCAGTTGTGACAAGAATGGGGGCCTTGCCAGCACGGAAAGCCCTCAGTGAGTCTTCACGCTCACGTTGTCCACGATCACTGTGGATGGAGGTGCTGGGAAGTTCGCGGTTGTAGAGGTATGCGTCGACCTCGTCAACGGTCCTTTTGTTGTTGCAGAAGACGAGGGTTCTGACAGGAGGGCTTCCCATGAGGAGATCGTAACAGGCCTGCATCTTCATGTTGCGATCGACGTATATAACGTCCTGCTCGATGTTCTTGTGTGAAGAACCAGCGCGGCCCACGGTGAGGCGGTAGTCCTCGCCTGATGCCATGTACTGCCGAGCGATGGCACGCATCTCCTTGGAGAAAGTGGCGGAGAACATGAGATAGACGTGGTCGGCATCGTCATTGGTGTCACCACCAGACATGATCATCTTGAGCTCCTCTTCCCAGTCCGGGGTAAGCATCTCGTCGGCTTCGTCGATGATCGTGTAGAGGATGCGGGACATCGTGAGCACCTCGGGGCGACGCATGAGGTCGCAGAGACGGCCAGACGTGCCGATGAGGATGTCACAGCCCTTGGCGAGCTCGGCGATGGTGATCGACATGGGTTGACCACCATAGGCAGCGAAGGGACGCATCTGGGAACGATAGCACAGGCGGCGGCACTCATCGAAGACCTGCAGAGCGAGCTCGCGTGTTGGAACAACGATCACGACAAGAGGCTCTGCCTTGACTCCGTCCGTACGAGGGTTGTAGTTGGGACTGAGAACGTTCGGGCGAGCAGCGCACAGCTTCTTGGCCTTGCCGCAAAGACGTGAGATGACAGGCATCAAGTATGCCGCGGTCTTGCCGGAGCCTGGAAGTGCTGTCAGTATGTGAAGAGTGGGAGGCTTGGTAGGCATGACTGACCAGTCTGTGAAATACCGATCACGTCGGCGCCAGAGAGAACGGCGGGGATGGTGTACGCCTGGATAGGCGTCGGGATGCTGTAGCCCATCTTCTTGGTCACGATCTCTTGAAGGACGGGGTGAAGGCCGGCGGAGTCGAACTGTGATGAAACTCGGTCAGCAAGTGCGGTGTGGAAAATAGCGACTGAAATAGAAGTACTCACCGAACGGGCCGGCTGAAGCTTATCGGGGCCTTCGACGGTGACCTCGAACTGGAGCTTGTCCATGTGCTGGCCCTGGCGAACGCGAAAGTCGCCACCAAAGAGGTCCTGCTCGAGCTCCGGGACCTCGGGACCAATGTCGCCGTACTCGTCGTCCCACTCGTAGACAGCAGAGTTCCTGAGGTAGTGGGCATAGTCGTCTTCGCGAGTAGTCTGCTGGATGTTGTAGTCGACGGGGACGGTCTCGACCCAACCAGCGTCTCTGGCACGCTCACGGTTAGCGGCCTTCTCGGCCTCACTGAGGGCTCCGGTGAGGACAGTCATGTCGAGGGCACTGTCGTCAGTCGTAGTGTTGGCGTCGGCTGTGGTGTCGTCGAATATATTTGACTCGGCGACGGAAGCAGTGGCGGCACCGCCGTCAGTCTCCCAGGCGGCCATGTTGCAGGTGGATGGATGCAGGGAAGTGGGTTAGGTGTGTGAGCGGAGGCGCTGCAGTGGCCTGGATTGAGTGCAGGAAGTGGAGTGCAATGTCGAAGCAGATGCAAACGAGAGTTGTCAATGCCTTGGTGCAGTGCAGTGACAGAAGAGGAGGTGGGTGTTGTGGAAGAGAAGAAGAGAAGGCGAGGGAATGGGAGAAGTTGTCGTGAACAGCCAGGCAGCAGTGAGCAGGTAAACAGCGGAATGTGCGCCAAGGCGAAGCACTGACACGCGCCTTCAGTTGCATGTGAAGAAGGAAGGAGCGACCGAGTGAAAGCGCGCGTTTGAACTGAAGAGCAGGGGCAGAGTGAGCGCAACGGGGCAAGTGAGTGCAAATGCGCGTCAATGAGTGAGAAGTGGCAAGTGAGTTTGAATGGTAAACAGTGAGCATTGTGAATAATGAAATGGCAACTCATCCTCGTCCTACTCATACATTGCTCTTGAAGATCGTCAGTCATCAGTGCATCACATCACGTGCGCGTTCCACCTCAAAACGACCACACGCCTGCCCTCTTTGCCCAATCAGCCTTCTCATAGTCCTGCCTCTTCATATCGGCAAACACGCCTTCCCGATTCTCCCAGTCTCGCTTGCTTCCCACTTGCAATGCATCACTGAGAGCCTCGGCGTCTGGTGAGGTTATGTTGCTGTGCCAGTGCAGTGATTTGGAAACACGAACGACACGCAGTCGCGGAAGTGTGCATTCATCCATGGCAATCATGATGTCAATAGGACTGATCTTCTCCTCGACATTGGGATGACCCGAGTTTGTGAGCTCCAATGTGTGCAAGTGCTCGTGGGACAAAGGCTGACCGAAGGATGGCTGCTCTCCATTTTCGACCCCAGCGATCAAGGGATCTTGGAAGTGCGAGAAGTGACCCTCGTCGAACATGGCAGGAGTGATGTAGTCTACACTGATGCTAAGCTTCTTGATCTGTGGCAGGAGGAACAGAATGTCGTCCATTGCATGCGCACTGAGGCGAGGCATGTGTGCAATCTTGATGTATTCCAGATTCCTGAGAGGGCGTATGGCGTTTCGCAGCAGGTGTGTAACTGCGTAACCTTTTGCCAGAGGGCAGTGCTCGACGACGATGCTGCGCAGGGTTTGAGGGAAGCTGACCACGCCGTGGAGGAAATGTGCATCTATGCCGCCACTGAGGGAAAGCTCTGCTAGCTTGGGAGGCCATTCGATAGCATCACCATTGTGGTGCACTCCGAAACCCGAAGACCTTGGAAGCCTGAAGATTTCCAAAGTGCTGAGATGTGACACCGTGCGAAACAGAAGAGGAAGAGGTGGAGACTCGGAGACTAGAGACAAGTCCAGCGATCGTAGATTCTGGCACTTTGCCAGAGCTGGCAAGCAGTTGGACGCAAAGGATGCTTGCGGAGCGCGGAACTCTTCAAGCGAGTCTTTGGTCCGTCCCAACATCCTCGCCGTCGTACTCTTGCTGCTCTGATGTACGAGCCGGGTCATATCGAGCACCTTCACCAGCTTTGACAAGCGACTATAGCGGATGTGTAGATTCTTGGACGGGCATATTGCATTGTAGAACTTGTCGAAGTTGGGACCGTATAAGTCCGGGTATCGATACAGGTACGACACACCTGCACTATGCCACTGACGAGAGAGAAGACAGACAGATGCGAGCGTACGCTGGGCATCGTGATCGCGGGCGATATACTCGATGATTTGGAGTACGACCTCATCGGGGAGGTAAATTGGCTCTCCTACCCACTCTCTGCCTTCGCCTGCATCGTCGGCTGCCTGTAGCGAGGTTGCATTCGTATTCTCAACATCCTTGCTCTTGTCCTTGTGAAAATCAAGCGTGACCTTGGCCAAGTTGTCCGCCATCTGAATCTCCCAATTACTGTGCTGATCCAACGCCATAATGATGTTGCGGCTCTGCGGCACCAGTTGACCCGAGCGCTTCTTAAGGGTAATACCGCCGTTGATCCAAGCACATGGCTAGTTGTCTCGCGATGCGTGCATGTGTTCTTGAAGCTGTGATAGCCACATGCAGACGTCTTCGACGCTGCAAGAACGAAAGCTTGAAGACGTTCAAGATGACGCAACGCTAGCATCGGCGTTGCTCTTCCGAGCGGGCACTAAATGCGGATATCGTGCGGATCTACGCGAAGGTCGTTGTATCTGGCAAACACCAACACGTCCTCCATGCGCTAGGTCACTACTCGATGGGCACTTCTCTCGAGTCTGATTGACAGCGTCTGGATCATATCTGCCATTCTGAAGTGGTAGAGTTGGATTTTGCATACATTTCTGCAGCGGTTCTGCAAGTGATGCAGTGACAAGCGGCCCCTTACCCACCATCGCTCATTATGCTGTCGAGGCTGCAACAACGCTGTCAAGGTGGCAAAATATATTGTTCCAAACCATTGACGCGTTGTTCGCACTCTCAATGTTATACCATCAATGTGTCTCTGTTCGCAGGTTTCTACTCTACGACAGCCATCCAAAAAACGCCAACTCAGCCTGACGCGGCCCTAGAGGTATCACAGCATTTCATATAGCGCTCCACGCCTGATCAACCGGCAAGATAGCCCCAGAGATCTTCTTGCTCGCATCCGACGCGAGGAAGATTACGGCTTCTGCAACCTCGGAAACGTCAATTGGCACTCCCTTGCTGGGGTCTGGGGCGTGAGCGCTTAACACCGGCTCCAAGCCCTTGTACGCTTCCGTATCCATCTTGCTGAAATCAAGGGTGGCGGCCATACCACCGTTGGTACCTGCACGCCGGAGGGTCAGTTCTTGGATGGTGTGTGTTGCAGGTTCTGGGGCTTTGTCTGTCTGCAAGAATTCAAGTGTACGAACCTCCGGGTGCTACGGCGTTGCAGCGGATGCCTTCGTTTCTGTATCGCCATGCTACTTGCTTGGTGGCTCCAACGATCGCGTGTTTGCCTGGTCACATTGCTCGTCAGCTTCACCACAGGCACAAGCACGCATATCGCAAATCAACAGTGTCATCGGCAGGGAAAGATTAGGCACGCACTCGCTGTATAGGCGATGCCAGAAGAGGCGCCGCTAGTTCCCGCTTTGCTCGCTACGTTCACGATGGAACCGCTACGGTGCTGCCTCATGTTTGCAATCACGGCCCTCGAAAGGCGTATTGGGGCAGTGACATTTATGGCAAGACACCGCTGAAGGCTGGCATCCGTAAGCGAGTCCAGGCTGCCGAAGTTATCCATGACGCCAGCCACGTTCGCCAACACATCGACCCGTGGACCAAAGCGCTCTAGCGTCTGCGCAACGACGTGGTTTGGCGTCGCATCGTCGATAAGATCTACTTGCAGGAAGTGCCAGTTACGTTTGGCAGCAAGTGAGGGGTGCTCTGGCGTGATGTCGACTCCAGGACTTTGGCGCCGTGGCGAAGGCATGCTGTGGCGGTTGCGAGACCAATGCCGGATGAGCTACCTGTGACGATGCAGGTCTAGACGCAGCATGCGTTAGAGGTCGGGATGGGTACATTGCAGCCAAAGGGAAGAAGACTCACCTTGCCAGCGAGAAGAGCTGTCATATCGGTGACGATGGTAATGGTGATGGCAATGATATCGGCGACGAAAACGAGCTCACTTTACAATCCAACTTGACCCACCAGCTGCAGTTGGCGGTTCTGTCCAGGTGCTCCAACATCATGCTTGCATATATGTATAGTTCCGTCCGGGCGGACGTGGCTACTACGAGGCATCGTCGTAACTTACTACGCATATCGACTGTATTGTATGCACACGGGGCCTGTACCTTTCCGAGTTCCGCGCCCATGCAAGCTTGTAGGTTTGTGCTAGCAGGATATGAATCACACACAATCAACCTCGTATGCACCCGAGGCACCTAGATACCCATTCTAGGAGGAGGAAGAGGTGATCATCAGGTCTGAATAGCTCCACTTTATGCTGCGTTATACAATGATACTGCAGCTCGCCCCACTTCTCCAGGTACCCGAGGTACTGTATTTCCGACGCAGTTCGTTCTTTTTCACGATCGGAAGCAGATCCATCAGACAGATGTTCGAGGTAGTACATCATCAATTCATTCCATAAGCTCGATGTGTACGTCATTTCTCTTACAGAATCATCAGAACAATGTACTTGCTGAGGCCCGTCGGAGCTTTCCGCTGCTCGGAAGTTAAGCTGTAAAGCGATGCAAGACCACCAAGAACGAAGTCGTGCCAACGGAATCTACAACTCGTAAAACGTGGACCTATACCCATGGCCCATGATGGGTGGAGAAAGCCATCACTTTGGCGAGACCAACACTTTAATGCTAGAAGGGTTACCCTGGACCAGCTTCTCGAACCCGCTTGCAACGACATCATCGAGCTTGATCCTGTCTGTAATCATATCTGCTACGGAGACGAACTTTCCTGCACCGCAGTCAGTAGGGGTCTTCAAGAATCCTTACCATTACTTACCCGCCACGAAGTCTTCGACAACTTCTCGAAAATCCTCGGAAGTATAAGCAAGCGATGCCTCTAGAGATAGCTCCTTGGCCATCCATTCGAGGATGCCTGCTGGCAGCTGCAGTGAATGGGTCGGTCAACCATCTTGTGCCAATGTTCGATCGCAGTTCAGACGTACCGGCTGTATCCATGAGGCGACCATGACAAGTGTTCCTCGCTTGCCAAGTGCTTCCATTCCTGCTTGAAATGCTGGTTGAACACCTGCACAGTCAAACACGACAGTGGCGCCATGTCCTCTTGTCATCTCGCGTACTCGCGAAGCCACGTCTGTTGTTGTGAAATCAATAACTGTAGACCCAATGGCACGGACTTGCTCCTGGCGCGCTTTAGACACTTCCGAGCACATGAGTGTTCTGCACCCAACAGCCCGAAGGTTGTGCAGAACTGCCTGGCCAATTGGTCCTCCTCCCTATACCAGCACACTCTGGTCTTTCCAGTTGGTGACTTTGGCCCTGTGAAGGGCATGTCTTGCCACGGCCAATGGCTCGATCAGCGCTGCCACGTCGAGCATGGATTCTGAGATCGCGTGACAGTCTTGCCAGTTGACTGCAACGAACTCCGAAAGGCCCCCACCTCCACCTCCGCTGAGTCCCAAGAAGCCGAGTTTGTCGCAGATGTTGTTCTGTTGGTTCGAACATGGTGTACATTGAGTGCAGTGCAAGTGCGGATCGACCATCACGGCTTGGCCTACCGTGAATGGAAAACCAGGAGGCGCTTGGTGAACACGTCCGCAGAACTCATGCCCGAGCGTCACAGGTAGAAAATCACCATCATGAGGGTCTGGTCTGTCATGCGTTGGAGTTCCGTAGGAGCCTGATGTGAAGTCTTAGGTCAGCTTCAAGATCTAAATCTACGGGTATACATGTGTCGCTCGCTGTAACATAAGAATAATTCTTGAGATCGCTGCCGCATATACCACACCACGCTACCTTTACAAGAACTTGGTTGTCTTTGGGAACTGGTGGATCGATCTCCTCGACGCGAACGTCCTTTTTGCCGTAGTAGCGAGCGGCCTTCATGATGATAGATTGGTTGAACCGTTGAGACCCTATGAAGCCAGATGTAAACGATATGTCGGGCTGTCCTATATTATTCGGAAGAAATCATTAGTTGAGCTATCGATCAACAAATATAATAATGCAGAGGTGGGGCACCGTAGATATCCATGAATAGAGTTAGGATTGGGCGGGGTGTGTAGTGCAGTGGCGGTTTCCGGACCTTGTGAAACCGGAATTGGAATCATCGATACGAGGACCCGAGGCCATAGGGGCAGGGAGGATGGTGTTTGAGAATCATGCATGTGTCTTTCATTTTTACGACTCCGCTGCCCGGATCTACTTTGATTCCTTGGGCCGCAAAAGTGTTATTCGTGTGGCCCAATCGGCAAATGCCTTGAAGTATATATTGAGGATTACAAGAAAAGTCTGGCACATGTCTACGGTGCTAGTGCTGAGCCTCGCTTCTATGAAAACTAAATCAGATCCTCAGATGCATTCACCAAACCTCATGTGCCATGAGCATCACTGATCGGCTTCAGGGTACAACGTAGCTCGTTGAAACTTGCTTAAGCTTTCCCTTGGCTCTACCTGAACTCGATCGGCAACTAGCAGATCGTCTTGCCATGTGGACAAGTGATGATCTCACTATGATCTAGAACAACTCGAACTCAGTATCCTCAGCTCGCATGTACGTCGCCAAGCGCGCAGCGTCTTTCTCCACCTGCGCCTCCGTGAACCCATTTCCCAGGAACGCGAACATATTCTTGTTGTGGTATTGATAGTTGTAGTGTTCAAAGCGGACCTTGGACATAGTTTTGTTGTAGTGGAGGCTCTATAAGCGAAACAGAGTCAGCAAGAGTGCCCAGATATAACCGCGAAGTCTAGGGTGTTTGAATACCGAGCCGCCCCATAACCAGAGCTTGCCGTCGGGGATATTCTGCTTGTACCAGCTACCAGCCATGTCAGCATGTTCGGGTTCAGAGACCGAGGTCGTGGGGCGTCATACCTCTTACAAGGTTCGTTCCACACCGAGCGTTCATGCCATGCATCTGTCCTATCATCAGTCTGCTGAGACTTGTTTGAGCAACCGAATCGGATCGGGGGATAACTGTACCGATATGCTCATAGAGCTGATCGACGCACTCCTGTCTGACCACCATCGACCTGATACCATCTTCTTGGATTTTCTTCACGCATTCGACGATGTAGTTGCTTGCGACCTCAAGCTGTGGTATGTGTTAGTCTCTCAGAATCGCTCAATATTGGGAAGCGGAGTTGCGAACCGATGGCAAGACCGTGCCTGCACCCCAGTTGACACGAACGCCGTTGAGAATAAAGTAGTTTGGGAAGTTCGGTGAAGCGGTACCGAGATACACCTGAGGCTCGGGCTTGTAGTATTCGTGAATGTTCTTGTCATTGGCTCCAATCAGTTTGCTACATCGTCGCGTATTAGCTGCATGTGCAGGTGTGAGTACAGGTTTACTTACAATGGTGGCGTGAAAGCGATGTTGAACCCTGTCGCACAAGCTATCATGTCGACCTCGTGCAACGTTCCGGAGTCATCGATGATGCCCTCGGGAATGACTCTGTCGATGGAGTTGTGTATTGGCTTCACGTCTAATTGCCTATCGTCAGCATAGTACCGTAGATCTTATAAAATGAGACTTACTAGGCTGTACAAGGGCTTCCAAGTAGCCGTCCCAAGAAGTCAATCGTCGGCCAAATTGTAATCAGTATGTAATTCTTCAAAGCTGCCCGATATCGCTTACATCCTGGCGACCAATCAGGAATTAGTTTCTCCTTCAAAGTCTCGTTGCCAGGCCCGATGCGCCTCAACATTTCCTCCCTCATAGACTTCTTGGCAAACTTCGAGAACTCGCTTCCGGAAATGAACATTTCAAAGACACTGTTGAGTATGACCTCGAAGGACTTTCTGTATCGCGTCAGAGCTTCAGGATCGTTCCGTCAGCGGGCCTTCTCCTCTTCAGTATAGGCGTATTGCTCATCGACGCGATGCTTCTGCTCGCCGTCGCTAGAGGTGACTTTGGCGGCTTCGAGTATCTCGCTGGCAATTGGCGGAGAGATCCTGCTCCCTTCTTGATTAGTCCTTGCAGCTTGAGCGGGAATATTGAGACGAACCAAGTCACGGATCTCATGAAAGATACGACCTCTTTTGCGGCTGCCACGTGTCAGTGCTATCTGTGCTACCACATTCGCTCAGCATCTTACTTTTCTGCAGCTGCGGCACCATTTGAATCGCTGAAGATCCTGTACCGATGACCGCCACTTTTTTGTCTTTCCAGTCGATTGCTATGTGGTGAGCCCGTTAGCTAGGAATCTGATTGGTGAACATCGTAGCGCTCACAAGTGTCCCAGTTGGCACTGTGCAACAGAGTACCAGCGAAGTCGTGTAAGCCATCAATTGCAGGCCCTGTTCTTATCGCATCAGTGGATCAACCGTACTTTGACGTTCCAGAGTCGCAAAGGACGCACATTTCCAGCTGTTCAAATATCCGGTTCCATTGACCAAAACATGGCACCAATCATCGATCTCACCATCGGCGGTCTGGATTTTGACGGCGTCTGCAGAGAACCATTAGCAATCGGCGCAAAAACCATACCATCATTCCGCCAGTAGCGCAGAACAGTTTACATTTGCCCTCTTCCTCATTCCATACGGCCTCTTTGACAGACGAATTGAACTTGATGTACTTATTAAGCTCGTACTTCTTCGCAAAGTTCTGGAAGTATTGCAGGATCTCTGGTGCGCCGGCGTAGAAATTGGACCATTCTGGATTTGGTTCAAATGGATACGTATATGCATGCGCAGGCCTGTCGTGGTCCGTCAATGCTGGCATTCGAGACTCTTAAAAAAAGGTACTCACACGTCGCAAGCGCATCCCGGATATCGGTTTTCGTACCACGTTCCACCGACATCTGGATTCCTGTATTCGTCGTTCTAGTCAGCCTCTAACCCCAATTTCCTGGAATATTGATCCTTCTATTACTCACTTCTCGTACACCTGCAGCTCATAGTTCCTGAGGTTTCTCTGCGCCTTATACGCGACGCACAAACCGCTCGCGCCTGCACCGACGGCGATGATGCGGACATGCCGCGGCTGCGAGTGCCATTGCTCGATCACTTTGTAGGGCTCTTTGTAGACTTCGGAGATGGTCATGATTTGTAGCGGGCAAAGAGGATGAAACGGTGATTGGTGAATTGAAGATACACGAATGAAGTTTGGTTATGTATACAAGCATGCGTACCTTCAACTGGTTTGAGCGAGTGAGTGACAATCGCTCATACTTACGAATTTACGAACTTGTCATCTAGACGATTGAGGTCTTGGGATACTGTAGTCGGATGCGTTGATCTTCCGCGCCCGCGTTTAGTTTTGTTCTGTGATGTCGCAACCCGCGGCAATCTTGGTTTATGCACGACTTGCCAGAGAGATGATGGTATAGCGTTTCGGAACCAGAGCTTTCGGCTCGGCTAACACATTGAAAGCAAATGCTTCGAACGGTTATGTGGTCAGAGCGTGCCATGTCTCAAAACGAGACCCTGTTGGAGTTATGCAAACTATAAACATACTGTGAGTTCTAGACCTCGGCAGCGCGCCATCATCGTTGAGGAGACACCGCAGCAACGAGCTATTCTTCGCTTTACCATAAGATCTCCCAGAAATCTTCAATAGTACATTTGTAAAGCTTCGATACAAGCAAGCATCGGTACCCCGCCATCATGTCTATCGCAGTCAACTCCGTGCTCCCTGCTGGTGGTGTAGCATTCGTCACTGGAGGTGCCCGTGGTCTCGGACTTGCGGTAGCTCTATCTTTCGCGCGAGAGGGCTGCAGCGGTGTTGCAATCATCGATGTGCTGCCAGACGACATATTGGCAGGCGCGAAGGCAGAGATTGAGGCAGCAGGCGCAAAGGTACATCACCTCGGATAATCCATGTCATGTCACCCACGCACTCTCACTTACACTGCGTTTTCTCTCCCAGTGTCTGGCACTCAAGTGCGATGTTACGAAAGAAGACCAGATCGAGCATGCCGTTGCCGCCACTGTTCAGCAATTTGGCAGACTCGACTATGCGGCGTACGTCAATCAACCAACAGACTGTCATACCCAAACTGACTCCAACGGATCAGCAATGCGGCAGGTATAACTGGCCAGGTTGACAAGATCTCCGAGACAGAGGCGGCACAGTTCGAACGCCTCCTCCAGGTGAACGTTCTGGGTGTGGTCTTGTGCACAAAGCACCAGATCCGGCAGATGAAGACGCAGGAGCCAGTGACTCTGTAAGCAGTCCCAATTGACTGTTTGTCACTGCGATTGACTGACTCCGGACGATAGGCCTGGGCGGAGGGTGCCTCAACGCGGCGCCATTGTCAACTTCGCGTCTGTCAACTCTGTAATGAGCGGAGCTGCGACAGGTGCATACACAGCTTCTAAACACGCTGTGCATGGACTCACTAAGACGGTAAGTGAAGCCAATCTACTTCGAATGTAGCACACCAAGCTGACGAGTAGGAGGCTGCGCTGGAGGTACGGAGCGAACACATTCGCGTGAACTGTGTTTCTCCTGGCTGGCTTTGGACAGACCTAGTATCCCAGGGTCTCGAACCCTCTCAAGCGCCAGAGCCTTTACGTGCTTTCTGGGCAGGCGTAGAAGACCGCCAAGGCAGGAAAGCTTTCGCGGAAGAGATTGGAGACTCCGTGGTGATGCTCTGCAGCCCGAAGCTGAGTCTTGTCAATGGGCACAATCTCATGTGTGACAAGTTAGTAATCTTCTCTCCCTCCGAACAGCGCGGACGCTAACTCTTGACAGCGGTTTCTGCGTGAACGAAGGCTCGTTTGACTTCAAATAGCGCGTAGATGAGGGATGTCTGCTGAAAATGAATGGATTTGGGAATGTTTCAAATCATGCCGGCAGTGTATTCCGGATATGCAGCCATTGAGATGTTGGAGGAATCGGTAAAGATGCAGTGCCATATTAAGAGCAGATGAGTTTGGATACTTCAATGTCGGTACATACATGTATTTTGGTATATTCGGTGACGCAGCATTCATGTGCCGTTCCTTGTCTGTGCACCATCCCGGACGCGGCCCGAAAGGACGCTAAACGCGGATCAACGCCCGGCCCACGCGCTAGCACTTGCGGAGAGGCTGGGTTGGCTCAAGTGGAACAAACGCCGCCCACAGCTTGCCAACTTCCCTGTTCTCGTTGCTCAGCGGGCACCAATGCGTTGTGTTGTTAAGGTAGCAATACAGCAATACACCGCGCAAACGCGATGCCGTACACCGCCGAACACGTAGCACCCAGGCGAGTAACCGGTAATCATTCACCAGGGCTTTTTTTGGCCAGCGTATCGCAGTCGCGCAAGATGCTGCAATAGCATATCCACCTCACCAGCCTCTCCCAGCCTCCGCAAGGCAGCCTCCCATCCATCCTTGCGCCCATGCACAATGACAATGTCTTTCTTCTATACCACTATCCCGGCGCACCATCCTTCTCCACTCTCTCACTGTCAACGCTAGACTCCAACGCTGGGCATTTTGTCTGAGCGACAAGCCTGCAATGTCTTTCCCAGATCCGCCACCAAGCGTTCAAGACAGGCTTCTTGCCATCGGCAGAACTAATGGTATACACAACCTGGCCCGTTTGTCGTGGCCCAGACGGACACTAACAAACGACCTCCTTGCAGTTTCAAATCCCAGCATAGTACACAGACGGTCAGAGCAGAGCATCACTGCTTCCGAGGATTACTATTCTCTTTCGCCTTCTTCTTCTTCGTCGACATACAACGTCAGACACGTCAACGATCCCGCTCATCCTGCCCACTCGGAAGCAACCATCATCCGGTATTCCACGCCACCTTCAAGGCTTCGGACTCCTGCACACTCACGCGACAACCTTCATCAGTATACTCGAGTTCCTCAAGTCGATGACGGCAACCCTGGCGGTGCGGCACTAAGAGGCCTTGGTCAACGACGACAAAGTATCGATAGCTCTAGCTCACGTGAGCGACAAGCCATAGCTATGCCAGCACCATTAAACTTCCGTGCCGATGGTGGCATTCGCAGGAAGCCTGTTCCTAGTACTGTCATCGAGAACCCAAACTCGCCTACACACGGCGAATCTTCAATCATTTCCGACAGAAGTCACTTCGGCTCACCACCCACTCCTGGTCCCCATGACGAACAGTATGTTCGCTTTGCACTTGACCAGTTGACGAGAGACGAGGAAGTGCGAGGTTCAAGGAGATACGCAGATGGCGAACGTTATTCAAACACTAACCCAAGCTACCCTGTTGCCGGTGGTGCCTCGTACGATCGAGTTTCGCAGGAAGCTCCGGTGCGAAGCAACGAAGGCCGAAGGGCTGCACCAGCTGGCATGGCTCCTCTTCACACGCGACACAGATCCAAGGCCGAGCAAATCTTGGGCGAGGACCCAACCTTGTTCGATAGGTCTGACTCGCCACAACTCCCAACGCGAAGTCCCCGACGCAAATCAACACCACAATACCTTGGTGGCGGACCACTTGCAACCCCCCAAGGCCCGGATGTCTTCCTCCCGTGTGCGGCAGACGCTTCTCGTCCACTCAGCTTCTTGCCGGGCATTCTTCGTCCTGTTCAGCTCAGCCTTTTCATCGCACTGGTTACTCTGTACCTTGTTGCGCTTATCTTTACTGCTGTCTGGTCAGTTGTGAACACAGGTCTGTGGAGTTACACAGGCTTTGGAAACGGCCGATACTTCATCTTCAACTATCTGCCCACACTGCTTGGAACTGTTTTGCTGCTCTGGCTTTTCCAAATTCAGATCGCAATCACACGCATTTCTCCCTTCCTCGCTCTTAGCTCAGCATCCCAACACACAAGGGACGAGGGTGCCGACTTGCCACTTTTCCAGACAAACTTCCTTGTTCCTTCCTCGCTCCAGCACTTTCGCGCCGGCCAGACCATGCTCGGCGTGTTCACTCTAGTTGCATGGCTACAGGTGTTCACACTACCCCTGCTGGCGTCCGGCTTCAATGTTTACTATCTGGGCTCCCCGGAACAGGGTGGTTGGAGATGGATTGCAACACAGGGTGTTATTTGGCCTGCCATTGCTTTGTACACTTTCCTGCTCGTGGCTACGGTGACGCTCCTGATCCACCTTCATCGCTTGCAGGAGACTGGAATGAAATGGGATCCCCGCAGTCTCGCAGACCTCATAGTTCTGCTTGAGCGTTCAAACGCCTTGGCCGTCGATGCAGAACTTGGTGCGGAGACTGCAAGGGTTGGGTTGTGGAGGACCAGCCACAGGCCCAACGAGGTGTTCCATACCTACGGACTGGCAGGCAGAGAGGTCAGAAAATACAGCCTGGAAGACGGTAGGATCACAGAGAAGCCTACTCAGCAGCAGAGCAACGGCGTTCTCTCCGACATCGAAGCACAAAGGCCCGACACCGCCATCTCTCATGAAAAAGAACAAGAACGGGAATCAAACGAAGCCATGTTGCCACGCCGTGCCAGCTCAAGCTCATCTTTGAGCATCAACTCGATGATATCTCTGCCGTGGTACTTGCGCCCGGTATTCACTTCTCTTTGGGCGATCAGCGCCGTGGTGCTCCTACTTGCTTTCCTCGTGGTGTCCTACCTGCCATCCACTCGTGTCGCCGCCGGCTTCAACCCATCTATCCCGGCGCCCGTCAACCTTATGGGCTACTCTGGAACCAACTTCCTTTACTCATTCATCCCGACCGTGATCGGCGAGCTCTGCCTTCTCACATGGCTCAGCTTCGACCTCGCTCATCGCCGCCTCGCACCATTCTTCGCTTTGCTCTCGAACTTCGAGGGCGAGACCGCCGAGCGCTCACTCCTGCTATCTTACCACGCCGATTTGCCTTTCCACGCCCCATTGACCGCGGCTACAAACGGTCACTATCGCACAGCTTGGATCTCCGTGGTCACCCTCCTGGCTGCCACGCTTCCCACTCTTGGCGGCGGTGTCTTCTGGGCCCAATTCTTCATCCCGACACAGTCAATCCTCATCTCGGCTCACATGCCCGCCTTCTACGCTCTTACGGTATTCTTCACCATTTACGCCCTCTCCCACCTGCTCCTACTACCCATCTCGCACGCCGAGCGTCGCCTGGCTCACTCCTCAAGCTCCGACCACAACCCTGCGCTTACCTTCGCCGACATTCTTTCGCTCGTGCGCCACAGCCGCATCCTCGACGATGTGGCATTCCACTCGCCGGCCTCCAAGATCGACCTCGTCACGCGTCTGCTTTCTGCTCCTGTAGGCGCCTCGCTTGAAGGTCGTGGAAGCAGACTTGGTGAAGCGGGCGCGAGTCTGGTCAGCGTGGCTGACTCCATCCGTGGGTTCGGAGATGCGAGACAACGAGCTTTGGGCGGCCTGGGTGTCATGGAAGTACCAATGTATTCTTTGGGCAAGTTCACCGGCAGAAATGGAAGAGAGTACGGCGGCATTGGAAGAGTGAAGTCATGAGCACGAGTGTGCACTGAAGCAACATACCAGCAACAGACCCCAGATCGAAAGAATCGATCGAGATGTCCATCACGGACTCTCACACAATACATCAGTCTTGGCCACCCACTAGCCAAGCACGAAACGACACATCATGCCCCGAACGCATGAGTGGTACCCAGCGAGCACACCATGTTATACGCTTAACGACCACAACACGACGTGCCGACTCGGCACACACTGCACATACAAACGACAGAGTCATACACGCTTCCCACATTTGCGAAGCGCACTGTACAGAAAGAATGCATTTACGGCTCAGGCCTTCAGGAACTTTTCACGAGCGACGGATATATGGGAAACGGCGAACAAATTTATGATAAACGGATTTTTTCTTCCTTCAAGATTTCACGAGGAAACAGCAAAGGCGCTGCATTTTAGACTGCCTGGCATTTTTTGGGGGACTGGGGATATGTAGAGTACCCTTTTTGGAACGGACAGACACATTTGGGGAGGTGTATGTAATTAACAATTCACACGGCTTGGAAGCTGTATTTTTTTTTTGAGAGACTTGCTTGTGCATAATGTGCTTTCAAATGTATTGCGAGAGTGTGCTCAACCTTGTGAATTTGTGAATTTGTGTGCTTGATTGTCTGACGATTACTGGTACTTTGGACTTCGTTCTCACTGCCTTTAAGAAATTCGCACGCAGTCGACCAAAGGTGAAGTAGTGATCATATCAATAGTACATCAATTTACAAACCGGCGCGAACCTGGAGAATACTAAATTTGTATGTTCGCAAAATAGTCATGGAAATTTGAGATTCCAAGAATTTTTTCTCACCCGACCCAAACTCCACCTCCACCGGCGCCACGGTACTTGAACATGTCCTCGCCGATCATCTCCTTCGAGATGCGCTCCTTGAGCTTCTCCACGCGCTGCATCTCGACCTCGAGAACACTCTCGCGCGCCTCGTCGAGAACCTCGCCCTTGACACCGCCGCCGCCGCCGAACCACCCGCGCCACTCGAACCAGCCTGCGCTCTGAGGACCCTCACGTGTGCGCATGTCGACGTTCTGCGAAGCGAGCTGCAGCAACATGGTCTCCCAGTTTGCCGCGCCGGCGCGCAAGCATGACTTGCACTTTTGACGTTCCTCCTTGGTGAGCAAGGGCTGGCCTTTGCCGCCAGCAGCATCCAGGTTCGCTTCGGCAATTTCGGTGGCCTGCTTGGTCCAGCTGAGGCCTGCGGATGATTCGGGCGATGTGGCGAAGAGGATCTCGCCGACGTACATCATCAGCTCGGCTTCTTCGCATGTGGGCTGTGCGGTTTCGCGGAGTAGTGGAGTGTCGCCGGACGGCGGCTGTGGAGGGAATACAGGGGCGCTGAAAATGCTGCTGATCAGAGAGATTGCGGCATCCAGATCGGAGCCGGCCTCTGACTGGGCTTGTGGGCGACGCTGGGTTGGGTAACGTGTGACCGGTGCGGTGTGGTGCGCACGGAGGACTGAAAGGATAATGGGAAGGGCGGACGCGACATCACCGTTGCGCGCACGATGGGTGGCGAGTCTGGTGACGGCAGAGAGTACGTTTTGTGTCACGGCTGAGACGTCCGAGCCGGTGGAGTCAGTCCTGGAGTGGATTTCGCGGACTGTCAGAGTCTTGGGATCGAGTACAGCATCGGGTGCTGGCAGAGCTGATTTGGCAATGTCGATTCCCCACTTGTACATCTCCTCTGCGCTGTCGTTCAGCCCTGTGTGATCCAGCCAGGCAGCGTATTTCCAGGCAGCTTCCAGACGCTGTTTAGTGGTGAAGCCTTTGCTGGTCAGAATCTTCGTGTAGAAGGTCTCCGGAGCATCGAAAGCTTTCTTGACGTTCTCCTCGAGCGGTGCGGCGCCCATGTACGGCGCTGGTGGCCTGGGATCCGGGTTTGATGGTCCGATGACAACCTCCTTAGGGTAGACAAAGCCGCGAGTTGTGTCCAAGACCATATCGTTCAAGTGCTCTGCGGCTTCCGCACAGCCCATGATCGTCTCGAAATATCCAGCCCGCCATTCCCAGCTCTTCTCTGTGACGTCCAAACCTGCCTTACCAACATCCGGAATGATGATTCCCTCGCCGTCTGCCTGCTCTTTGACTCCCTTTCCATCCTTTCCACTCTCCAGGCGTTCGAGAGCGCCAAGGTACGAAGATCCGATAACCGCCCAGTCAATGATTCCAGTTGCGCCACGGTCTTCTTTGGCAGCCCTAGCTCCCTGTACACAGTACTTGGTCCAGAATGACCATTCCGATGGCGTAGGGTTTTTGTGCTCGTCGATCTCAATCTGTATGCCAAAGTATGCGATACCAGCGAGTGCTATGAAGGTCCAGGCGATCGATGTCCACCGCACCGCGAGCCACGCTTGATCTTTGACATATCGTTTGGTCTCAGTACTCAACAGACGTAGCACTTGCTGATCGAATGGCGATGGGCGACGCGCGAAGTGTGGTTGTGATAGGTATGGGAGTTGTGGGCGCAATGCATTTCTTGGGAGGAGCAGTAGTTTGGTGTTTTGCGTAAATGGTCGCGGCCTTGGTAGAAGTCCTTGGACGCTCGGTGGTCGCCTAGGCCGTAGGACTGGTATCCGACCGCCTACTATTGTGCTGGAGAACATTTTGTGTTGTGTTGGAGGAGATATCTCGTGGATTAAGGCTCAATCGACCTCGCGAATGGTGATGATGTCGAGCTCAACTCCGCACGTCGAAGTTCCCTTCCACATTGGGCCTAGCGCAAATGTTCGAGTACATGTATGTGATGAGACGGCGAGCATCACACATGTGCATTACATTATCTAGGCACCATAATACATAACATATCAAGATGCAGACACCAGAGCCAGAGTCAGCACCTGCCGCCACTGAGATAACCATCTCAGAACTGGAGAACCGCCTCGACGATTTATGGGAAAGCTACCTCACCCTCCTGGACGGCTACACGAAAGCACAGGATGAGATCAAGAGACATCTAAACTCGGGATTCCTCTCGCTGGCAAAGGCTCAATCGAGCGCCCCTCTTGGCCGACGCTATGGCCAAGACTGGTATGACGAACGAATGAAGGCTGAGAAAAGGGTTCACGTGTCTGGCGATTCTGCCGAGACGAGCGACGAGACAATTACGGCTGGCCTTCAAAACCTACGCATGTCTTTGACCCAGAACCCCACGAAGACGGAAACCAAGGATGCTGCCAATCGGCCGACTGTTGAAGGTGAAGAACCACAGCCAACGCAGCAGCCTTCGCCACCTGGTACTCCCGAGCCAGAAGACAGGGAAAAGTCTACCGAAGACGAAAAGACCGAAGAGGCAGATACAGCTAAGCCTGTGAATCCGCTGCGGTGGTATGGCGTTTTGGTGCCGCCGGAGCTTAGAAAGGCCCAGTCGGCCTTCTCTGCGGTGCTTGGTAGCCCAAACAATGCTGGAGAGCAAGACACCGAGACCCGTGACGATGATATTAGCCCCTTGACGAACGCCGTCAATGCAGCTCGAAGTCTGAGAGAAGTCGAGGTCGAGATCCGTAAAGTCAGGAAGGCTGTGAAGAAAGCTGAGAAGGCACGGATCGCGGTCTGCCACTGAGGTTTTCACTTACGCATGGATGCACAAATCAACGAGCAACCGAAGAATAATATGTGCCTCAAATGGTACGCTGAAAAATCAGGGATATCACATCAATGAATTTAGCCGTTGATTCCGACTCTCAACAATGGCCTGTACCGCATACACAGAACAGTCGTCCAACTGAGCAAACACATTCGCTAGATCGTGACACAGCAATCAAGCAAGCTGACACATGTGCTGATACGTTAGGCACGTTTGCATTCGAAACTCATGAACAGCAGCTTGAATTGAAGCAAACTTCTTCCTCTTCGAGTGAGATATCACGGCGCCTTCGAGGTCATATGCTACATGTGACAGTGCAATGTTTGCCGACTCGGTACTCAGATAAGATATAACCTTGATTCCTCCGACTTCTTTCATGTAACATCAACCATAACCTTCTCGACTTCCCGACCTTCGAAGCAGTCCAGGTATTCGATCAATATCAACAACCTCCGAACCGACACCTCCAACTCTTACAACAATCATTTCCAGAGAGCACAACAATCTTTGAACACATTTTGGAGCCCCGGAGTTCCCGGCCTTTCTGTACCGCGAGGGGTTCTCAACATGAAGCGGCATCATTCGCGTGGATACGCCATGTTTCCCTTACTGGCGCTCTGTGTCTCCCTTTCATGCATCATCTCCCCCTCGGCCGCCCTTATCTCACCAAGATGGCTGAACTTTCAGGACGTCCCCAAGCCTGCGGACTTGAACGTGGAACTCGACTTGTACGTTCGTGCAGACTCGTCGACGAATGCCACTGGCAGCGTTGCCACAAACAAGCCTACAGGAAACGACGGTGGGTTGACATGGGATCAGGCTGTTGGTAAGGGCAAGAACCTTGTCAAGCTCCTGGACACCGAGGACCTTTCGGAATGCGGCATAGCACAATCAAACTTCACCAAATGGGAAGCTCTGGGTCAGAATGGCTGGGGCAAGCTCAACCAAGGCTCGTCAGACGCTACCGAGGAAAATGCCACCGACTGGAGACCTGCTGCCGCCAAGCTCAAGCTGTCGACTGACGATCAGAAGAACATTCCATATGACCTTGGTCAATTCGAGAATGTCACCATCGGAGGAACAAGCTACCGGAGCTCTGGCGGACTGTACCGCAATGTGATGAACACCGAAGGTGCAATCTTTGCTCTTCAGAATTTCTCGCCTCGTTCTCGGGGTGCTTATCGAAGTCCCTCTCTTGATGGGTCACCAGGACATGAGCTCGTTCCGTTGCAGACCTGGGCAGATGTCGCCTTCCTCGAGTGGGCAAATGCCTGCAACGGTGATGAGAAGTGTGTCAAAGGCCTGAAGCTGATCACGAAATGCCATGCCAAAAGCAACGCCACCATGCGAGTCGGAGGTCAGGCTCTGGGTAGCGCCAATAGCTGGGGTGTATGGCCTGGCAAGACCTTCAGCAAGGGCTCAGATCAATTTGCGGCTCTGATGGCTACCCCAAGTGGCCGAGGCGTTACCTGGCTATTGCTCACCCATCGAGATCAGTTTGGCTGGAAATCTGTCAAGAGCGTCAATTTGTGGTCTGATAAAGATCACAATGCCGAGTCTAACTATTACACGTTCCAACTGGAGGATCGCACCGACAGCCATGATTCTCCGAAACGACTGGTTAGGTCGGAGAAACTCGACACTGAGCTTGACGCACAAGCCAATCTGAAGAGGCAATCGCAAGGCAACGAGAGCAGGATCGCCTACGATACTGGCTCCACGAGTGTCAACTACGTCGATTTGTACGCATCGGACCACAACTACAACTACGATGAGGCCCAAAAGATTGGTGCTTACCTGGTCAATCTGACACAATCTCCTGCCGAACAGTCTTGCATTCAACAAAGCCAGTGGCAGTTCTCTGATCTCGCGACCAATGGATGGACTGCTTCCACCACAGAATTGAACGACACTGCACCGCTCGACACGTTACAGACCATATTCTCCGATGCCAAGCTCTCCATGAGCGACGAAGCTCCTGAGCATACTGTTTGGGAGCACGACAAGGCCAAGACTGTCAACGGTACCGCATATTCCGCAACCAACGCCAGGTACGAAGCTCTTTACAGCAAGCATTCGATAGTATTACTCGAGGCTTCCAGTCCGATTTCGGAATCGCAGAACGAGAAGAAGGCGCTGTTGCCGCCGCTGAAGTCGCTCAGCGATGTTTTGTGGCTTCAATGGGCAGACTGGGCCAGCGCAAAGAAAGCCGACGTCAAGGACCTCCGTCTCATCAAAGTGTACCGAACCACGAATTCTTTCACGACCCGGATTATTGGGCAGATCTTTGGCGGTAAAACAGCGCCAGCGTACCCCGGTAAGAGTTTCGATGCGGACAGCAAGGAGCTTCGTGCTCTGTTGGCAAGTCCGCATGGCCAAGGTAAGTTTCTACCGGCAGCATGCGCTTATCATTAATGGCTTAGTTAACGTTATAGTCTAGGTGTTGTCTGGCTTCTGAGTCAACACAAATCTGATCTTGGTACTAAGGTCGTCAAGAGCGTACAAATCTGGAATGACCAACAACCATGCCTTTTGTTCCAGATCGCGTCTTTCGAGGCCAATGCGACTCAGGATACCGCCGACGATGGACCAACAAATGGACGTCGGGCTGTACGGAAGAGCTTGTCAGCACGTGCGATCCCCTGGGGTGAAGCAGTCGACAAAGGCAAACGCTTGCTTGAGATGCTGCAATGTGGCACTGGCACACCTAGCCCATTCATTTCTCACGATGACCTAGAGAAATGGGGCTGGAAAGTGGACTTCGATAACCCTGCACCTCTGTACGAAGGGAACCGCAAGACAGTCGTCGATTACCTTGGAGCTTCCTACTCACCTGGAGAGACTCGGACAATTGGGGTCTTACACTACAGACAGGTAACGGTTGATGGTACGGTATACCCGCCTACGGATGGCTCGTATGCGAACGATTACGCACCGGAATTCATCATTTCAACAAACAATGAAAGCCCACGAACTATGGGCCCCGAAAAGAACCCTCCTGTCGAGGGCCCATTCCCTAAACTCGAGCGACAGAGCGATTTGATGTTCCTGGAATACCAGCGCAAGATGAAGGCTATGAACAAACCAATGACTGGGCTGAAGGGTCTCATACGGTCAGGGGTCGTCAACGAAGAGACTCGAAGCATTGTCGAAAAGGCACTGGGCTTCAAACCTCAAAGGCGAAGAAGCCTGCCTAAATGGCCAGGTCGTGATTTCGAAGCCGATTCAGACGAGGCTGCAGCTATTGTTGCGAGTCCAAATGGTCGGGCAGCAGCGTGGTTACTGGGAACGCACAAGGAGCAACTTGGTCATAAAGTCATCTCCAAAGTGCGGGTATGGGGCGATGGGTCTACGCTATCTCTTCTCTTTGCTTTCGAGGACGTCGAGGACAACTCCGGTGATGATGACGAGGAAGGCGGCGTGCCTCTTTCTCCTCGCAGAGAGAAGCGCCACGCAGTTGTATCCGGAGGTAATCGTTTGCAGAAGCGTGCCGTTCGACTAGCTCCGCGAACGGCACCAGCTACGGGTGACGCATGGGCACAAGCAGTGAAAAGAGGCAAACAGTTGCTCGACCTGCTGAACTGCGGAAGCGGTCCACAGAGTCCATGGACGAACTTCGATGATCTGGCAAGATGGGGTTATACGATGGAAACGTTCCCAGGTGCACACACTGATGAGTCGAGCGAAAATTCCATGAAGTATCTCGGGTTGTCGCCCTTACCTGAGATGACTGAATTTGCATACCAACATGACGAGGACAGCGATATCGACGGAATTAGCTACCCTGCCTCGGGTGCCGAATACACGAATTACTACTCCTCTCAGCTAATCACAGCAGTGGATAATTCGGGGGCTCCAAGATCGTTCAATGGTCGTCTGCCCAAACTTCACCGGCTGAGCGATGTCTGGTTCCTGACATACTCGAACTTGATGGCTTCTCAGAACAAGCCTATCGATGGGCTCAAGGGCATCTTGCAACATTACGTTATCAATCAGGAGAGTATATCGCTCATCCTCAAGGCGGCAAACTCGGTCGACGGTAGGACAAATGCATGGCCTGGTGTTGATTTCCAGCCTGACTCGGACGAGTTTGCGGCCTTGTTGGCGAGCCCAAATGGACGAGGAGTCGCATGGCTGCTCATCAACCACAAGCAGCTGGGACGCAAAGCTTTTGACAGCGTGCGTATCTGGTATGATACTGCTTGGATGATGCTCTTTGTCTTCAAGGATGTCAGCGACGAGGCTGGTGATCAACAGGAATCTGCAGATCCCGATTCGACTCCGGCAGCGACGGCACTTACTCAGCGATCAGCCATCACAGCTCGTGCAATGCGACCGGAGCAGTACGAACAGATTGTTGAAAAGGGTAAGAAGCTCGTATCAGATCTTCAATCAACCAATAATTGTGTCGAACAAAGCAAATTCACCGAGTACGCAGCTTTGGCAGAATGGGGATGGTCCAGGAGAATCAACGACATAGGACCTCCGATCAAGACTACGACCGCCGCACTGGTTTTCAATCTTGTTGGAGCGTCTTGGAATGAAAATGTCAACCGGAAGGTTACGAACAAGCATGACAAGAAGGTGGTGAAGGATGGTGTAACTTACAACCCCACCGGTGCTGTCTACAACAATCACTATAACCCGGCGTTAATCACTGCTAAAAATAATTGGGGACCAGCATCTGAGGGAAACAAACAGCCAGTTCGTGTCACTGGTGGGCCCAATGACCCGTTCCCACTCCTGTCGCGGCTGTCAGATGTCATGTATCTGGAATTCCGAAGAGTTATGGCAGAGAACAAGCAGCCTATGGATGAACTGAAAGGCGTATGGCGCGAGCACGTCATGAACGAGGTCACCAGAGATGTTGCGACCAAGGTCGCAAGCTCCAACTACATGCTTTTTGGTATCCCGCAGTTCCCAGGAAAGGATTTTGCTCCAGGTAGTGACGAGTTCGCTGCTCTTGTCGCGGCCCCGAACGGAGTCGGTGTTGCCTACCTCTTGCTCCAACATCGTGAGCAGATGGGTCGAAAGACAATTACCAGTGTCAAAGTTTTCTACGACATGGGACTCCACATCGTATACTTGATCGGCGACCTTGAGGCCCAATCTCGTCGAGCCGTGAAAGACCGCCGCAGCCCAGCGAAGTCCTCAGCATTCGCATTCGAGGCACAACCCACGTCTGTTGCTCAATACCTGCAATCTCGGGCTTTGGACGACTCGACATACGCTACGTTTGCCGAGAAAGGTAAAGCACTGGTGTCTGCACTGCAAGCCGCCGATACGTGCGCGACGCAGAGTGAGTGGACTGCGGACAATGCCCTAGATACCTGGGGCTGGTATCGTCAACGGAAACCCAACAGCGGCCCAGTTCCACTATTCACTGCTACGAAGCAGGTTTACGACTTTGTCGGAGCCTCCACGGACAACAACATGAACCACAGGGCTATTGATATTCACGATACCAAGAAGGAGATTGACGGAATCACCTACTACAAGACTGGTGCGGAGTTTGACAACCGGTACAACCCTTCCATGATCACTGCAGAGGGTATCTATGGTGCCGAGTACCAGGGAAAGACCAAGAACCCTCCGGTGACTGGCAACCCGAACCCATTCCCGAAACTCAAGTTTTGGTCCGATGTCACCTTTTTGGAGTTCCAGAAATTCATGCGCGATTCTAATCAGCCAGTCAACGCTTTGAAGGCGGTTTGGCATCGCGTTATCATCAATGCTAATACTCGTGACCTTACTGCACGTCTATTCGCAGTAAACGACTGGACTGACGTCCCCGACTGGCCTGGCAAAGACTTCAAGCCAGGCACTGAAGGATTTGCCGCTCTGATCGGATCAGACAATGGCAAAGGTGTCGCGCACCTTCTCTTACAGCACCGGGAGCAATTGGGGAGCAAGACTGTCACCAATGCACGGGTATGGAAAGATCACACTTTGCATGTGCTATACTCCATCGACGATACGTGTGGTGGTGGCAGCGGCGGAGCTCCCAAAACACGGAGCCTTGCCCGCAGAGCTGATGAACCAGATTCCCAGAAGGTCGAAGAGGCAAGAGCTGCGGGAAGATTCTTAGTCATGGCTCAGTTATCAAGTGCGGATGTCTTGCAAAACTGCCTCAATATCCCACAGAGCTCCTTCACAGAGCCGCACCAATTGGTCGAATCAGGCTGGATGATGATAAACCAGCGCACACAGGCTCTCGAAGATGAGTCAGACGAGGCTACGTTCAACTCTTGGCTGGATATGAACCTGGACTTGACTGCGAGCAGCAACGAAATCATCGAGTATTACCACCTAGAAAAGACCACCGGCAGTGACGGTACCGTATACTATCCCTCTGGCGCATATTACCAGAACCTCTACTCGGTAGGAGGCATTGCCGCAATGGACAACGCCAGTCCTTGGAAGACCGGTCGAAACATGAACCCTACGGTGGATGGAAGAGCAAGGCCATTCCCACCACTCAAGCAGTGGAGCGATGCAGTCTTCCTCATCTACAAGGACTATTGTGGCAGTGATCCTGTGAAGATGAAGAAGCTGAAAGGCTGTCTGCGACACAACGTGGTCAACACTAGGGCGAGAGAGGTACTCCACGAGTACATGGAGAAGCATGGCGATCTTGAAGATGGTAAGCCCAAGCCCTGGCCTGGAACCGAGTACGAGCTCGATGTTGATGATGGATTCAACGTGGCTCTCGGTGTTCCCAATGGTAAAGGTGTGGCATACCTGCTTGCCACTCACCGCGATGCTCTTGGCTGGAAGGAGATCTACAAGATTCGCATCTTCAGTGTTGATTGGGCGTCTTCGTACAACATCTTGTACTACATCAGGGATCACGCGAATGGCCCCACCCGACGACATCTTCTAGATGCGCCCCCCAGAGTCGGCATCAATGCTACGTCCACTTGCGATATAGCCTTACGCGTGGCTGGCGTCGACTCGTCGACCGACCGCAACGGGGCTGTTGGAGAACGCCGTCATTGGTCAAGGGCTGATGTGCCGGTTTCTGACCTGTATACTGCAAATCTTCAAAGAGGAGCTCTGTTATACTGCCGGATCCACGAAAGCACAGAGCAAAGCGAGTACACCAGCTTCGAGTCCCTCGCAGAATACGGGTGGACAACTCACGGTCCCAATCAACCCAACTATGATGATGAGACGATCGCCGCCCTCGAGGCCTTAGGTGTGTCTACCGAAGCGTCTGCCAACCAACACTACTATTCTCAGCACGACAAACCCACCACACATGAGGGCGTTCTCTATCCTGCTTCAGACGGAACATACTCCAACGTCTTCAACGCAGATGGTGGAGTTATTGTTACCGAAGGAAACTGGGCCCCAACACTCGAGAAGAACAACATCAGAGTCTTGACTCCTTTGAAGCAGTACTCGGACGTCGTGTTTCTCACATGGCAAAAGGTGGCTGGCGACAAGATCAAAGGTTTGAAATACGTCATCAGGCATCAGATCATCAATTTGGACACACTTGCTGTGCTAAGAGAAGTTCTTCAGAGGCGAGGAGAGGAGCTCAAGGCGTGGCCTGGCGTTAAGATCAGTATGCCTGACAAAGATGCACTGGCGATCCTAGGCACGCCGAATGGCCGCGGCGTTGCTTGGATCTTAATTCAGCACAAATTACAGCTTGGGCCGAAGAACATCAAAGATGTCACCATTTTCCGGTGTTGGGAGGAGGAGTTCTGTCTCTGTTTCTCGATCGTGGACCAGGATGGTAACGAGCTGCCGCCAGACTTGCAGGCTCCACCCGTCAAGAAGAGAAGCGAATTGGCACTTCCTGGCGATGTAGCGATCCGGCACTCAGCACGCGCTGATGAAGACGTGGGTGGTCTCTATGAAACAACTTTGATGAAAGGAGCACTGCTTCAATGCAGGGTCGAAGACGATGCTGAGTCTGAGGCGCCAAGCGAATGGCCCAACTACGGCTCTCTCGACTATTACGGATGGGAGACGAGGGGTGGCGTTCAGTACCGACCTGAACCCGGTTTGGCCGCTGCGCTCCAAGACCTGGGTGTTTCTGTCGAGCCAAGCGCCAATTCCAGACATCAATATAAGCACCAGCGCGAAACCCAGCACGAGGGGCACACCTATCCAGCAACCAATGCAGACTACACCAACATCTTCAACGTCGACGGCGGTGCCATTATCGGCGACATGAACATCGGCCCGGATCATATGGTTCAGGAGATGGGCATTCGCGGGGAAGTGGTCCCTCTGAAGCAATACTCTGATGTTGCGTTCCTCGCGTGGCAGAATGAGGCTGGTGACCGAACCAACGGCCTGAGATACATCATCAAAAATGGTATCGTCAACGACGACACGATCGAGGTCGCCGAACACATACTTCAGCAGCGGAACGTGAGACTCCAGCCATGGCCCGGACTCAAAATTCCGTTCCCCCAGGAAGATGCGTTGGCGCTCATGGGTAGCCCCAGTGGTCGAGGTGCGGCATGGATGCTGATTCAGCACAAGAATCAGCTTGGTCTGAAGAGATTCAGCCATGTTACGATATTCTCGGTCAATCGTGCCTTGTCCCTGTGCTTCTGGATCGAAGACTTCGAGGCCGGAGACATGCAAGTAGATCCATCCGAAGACCTGCGACGTCGATCTCAGGGTGGCGATACGCAGGCCGCTGGTGGTCCGGGAAAGCGTGCGGCTGTTGTGCCCATCGTTGACACTGCTTCACCTTTGACCTCTGGACTCGGTGAAGGATTGATGAGAGCGATCGGCAAGCGGACCGGGGACGTGGTGAAGAACTTCTGGACCGGCCTGAGACTGTTCTGAGTAACGACGATGATGAAATCTGCTTCCTTTGATTTATTTTCTGAGCTGATCTGGAATGTATGGCGGAGCATGAGTGATGAGCTTTCACGACTGATGAGATACCGAGCGATAAGGAATGATAATGTTTTACGATATGTGCGACATGAAGATTAATTGAACAATCCTTAATACATGTGCCTTCCCAATTTCACTCTCTAAATATACAGAGCTATGTACACACTCTCTTCGCACACGCGCCTACTGATCAACTCTGCTTAGTACGCCGGGATGGTACTGACGCCAGAAGAAGTGGCACAGCTCGTGCTCGTGCTGACGGACGAAGTGGTGTAGGTGCTTTGAGAAGTAGTGGTGAAAGTCTCCGGGCAAGGTGTGCTAGTGATACCCGACGTGGTAATGAAAGACGTAGTCGATGTTGTTTCAGGGCATGGGCTCTGGTATGTCGACTTCAATTCGGTGATCCATGACGATGTTTCTGTAAGGACTGTTAGTCAAGGTCAATGCCAGAAATTCGTAAGGATGGCTTACCAGTGCAGGGAGTCACGTAGGGCAGGGTCTGGGTCTTGGTGACGTAGGAAGTCGTGACCACAGGAGAAACGACGGGGATTGTCTTGCAGACGACAGTTGATGAAGTCAATTCACTGGTAACAGCCGTAGAGGTGGTAACGACAGAGGTCGAAGTTTTGGTGCTGGTCACTGCTTGTGGGTCAGTCAATCTGTTTTTCAAAGCAACGGCCTGGAAGAACTACTTACCGACGTAAGTCGAAGTGATGGTGGTAACGACTTTGGTAGTCGCAGGCTTGAACGCGGTGTACACGGAAGTAATCACGGTAGGCGAAGTCGAGGTCCAGGTCGACGGCTTGTATTTCGTGGTCGTCACGACGCTGGTGACTGGCTTGGACGAAGTCTGTGTGATCGTGGAGTAGACGGCAGAGCAAGTGGAAGATGTCCAAGGAACAGTGTTGGCGCCATACTGCGCCGGTCGGTACTGCACCGGTGCGTAACGTCTAGGAGCGGCCGCCGTGACAAGGCTGGCGGTGGTGGCGAGGATCGCCAATACGTTGAGAGTGAACTGCATCTTGATGTCAATTGGAGAGTGATTAACTTCCGGTGTGTAAAGAGCGTAACGATTGACTGTGTAGTCTTGGGAGCAATACGAGAGCCTCCTGGGCTATAATGGAAATATAATTCTTGACCTGGATGCGGAAAATGCAACAAAGCCGCCCGTGGATGGTCCGAGTTCCTTTGTCGCACATATTGCGAATCTTGTCTCTTCCACTTGCCTTTGATGTGTTTTGTGGCTTTGCGATTGTTCTAACACGGTTGTAATATCGGCAGCTTGTGAAATAAGTCAATGTGTCATTCATGGCTCTGGAAGCTACAGGTCGAAGTGGAAGGGTGTCAGATTGATCTCGCTTGACCATGAACGAGACAATGATCTTGTGTTATTCTTGGCATGCTGGTGCCGCTCCCGAGCAAAGGGTGCGGTCACTAGGGTGTGGTCACTGGCATCTGAACAGTGCTATCGATGGTGATCTCACCGAAGCATCGTCTTCAGAATGAGACCAATGCAATGCCCTTTCAATGTCAAGGCTCCGCGATGCTGCTTACGACTTCAGCGAAGTAAGAAGTAAGACGAGTGTCTGTACATGTGAAACAGCGTAGCCGTAGCCAACAGTGGCGGCAAAACCTGCCGTTAATACCACGGTGAAGAGGTCTGGACAAATCGCATGGATCTCCTATGCTTACCCTTGCCATTGTCACTTGTTTCGAGAAGCTTGCTGGAAGCAGCCACGACAGCTTCGGCTTTCTCGGCCAGCTTTCATTGTCTCCAAGTATTGTTTTGATTCATCGAGCGGCGAGTCTGCGAGTCTGGCAACAGAAATAATTGTATTGCATTTCTCTGACTTCCGTAGAAACACTGCTGATCCATGCAAATGTGCTCTCGAATGTCAAATGCATAGGTAGCACGGCCTAAGTTCGATCTGCTCAGAAATACTTCTCCGTTGAGGACGCTGGTTCAGAGGATTTTGGCATGTCGCAGAACATTTGGGCACACTGCATCATAAGCGCAGTTTCTTGGTGACTCTCAACCAGTGTTTGTTATGTAATCTTTGTCTATACTACCTCCTGGTGGCGGATCTGTTCTCGTGAGGGCAATCGAATACCGCGCACGCATGGCGGTGCTCCGGCATCTGTGACGTGTCGTACATGTATCATCTCGCGAGCCAGTAAGCGCCATGTCGTCTTGTAACAGTGCGTTTGTTGGTTGCGTGAGAGGGCGGCTGAATCGTCACGTTTTGGGGCAGGCTCGAAGCACACGCACTTGTCGTCTCGCCAAGTCTTGCGGCAGCGTCAACCCTCGACACCACCACATCGACACCCACGACTCCCGATCACGCCTTATGCTCTCCCGCAGATAGAGTTCATTTAGTAGCTGAACGCTGGCTTAGCATGGCTTCATCCTCTGCGATGCTCTAGTTCACACGACCGGCCAGATGACCATTATGGCAAGAGCTATTCAACGCGCCGCTGCACCACCTCATGCCATGCAAACATGAGCCCATACCGTTACGCTTCCACCGACGAGCATTGCCAGCAGACCTAAGACCCTCCATGGCACTGTGCTTATAGGCCTTACCGTCGCGGAGCCCATCGTCCCGCGTTCGCCTCGAGCCTGCACAACTACACAGAGGCGGCATGCCCACGCCCAAGATACCAGGCATAAGGCGATGCGCAGACGCTCCAGGAGCTCTGATTCGAAAATAAGGCTGGGTCGCTACAGAAGAGGTAGGTGGAAGAGAGCGGCAAGGATGTCTCTGCGAGACGGGATACAACCACCAAACGCTGTAGACATGCCCGCGGCCGGTTGCATGCAGTGTGTTTCTGGGCTATCACCCAAACAAACAGACACTCTTCGACGCACAGCTGCCCTTCTAGTGCTTCCTGCCTGAATTGTTCGGCTAGAGCAGCTTGAAGGGCGCACTTGGTCAAACGCGACGCAGACACCTCGCGCGCGCTGCACCAGCCGGCTTCGCACTCCTATTCCTGGAGAAGATGCGGTACAAACGCATAAATCCGAACACGAGACGACCGCCTTTCAGACCTAGAAGCCACAGCTTGACCATAGTCGGACGGTCAAGTAAGCTTCTCCACGAGCTCGAGTGCGGTCTTAGCAGGAACAAAGGACTTCATCGCCATCTTGCATGCACGTTGTCACTCGCTCAGTCTGCTCCAAGTATAGTATATCACCATCGCGCGTAAGGGTCCAAGTACTCGGGACTACCTTCGCACAACAACTCGTGCTTGAACGATATCTGGTCACTCCGACGCGTTGGCGGAATTTATCTGCTTCGAGGATCTCCTAAGTCTGTGGAACGTGCAACGTATTGGCAACCGCATGTACCACAAGGATGGTATTCGGCTGCATTTTCTATATCTTTTGTTGTGGCGGCGAAGACGCAGTCAACATCACGGCGCTTTGAATGCTCTCATGGCTTGATTATATGTGACAAAATGGAAGAGCCTTGGGTCACAGATCTCAGTCCAGCTTACCGAGGACTTGGACTCCTTCCTTCGTCAAGAAACGAAAGCACTCCCTGCAATGCTCCAGGTAGTATTGCTGGTAATAACGCTTCGATTTTGGATGATCGTCGAGCCGGCCTCCACTTTTGCCGTAGGTGTACGCCGATTCACTGGAATGCTGATGCTGCCAGCCCCGAAGAGTCTTGCCCATTGTGGCAACATGCTGCGACGCACAATGAACGCCAACCGACCACTCTGTTTGGGTCTCTCCTGATGGTGATTGACCACTGTATCTGGATATGGAGAGCGGTCATCCCAGATTTGGACCTCGTCCAAGGATTCAGAAGGACCAGTTGATCACACCGGACGTAAGGCCGGATTTTTTAAGCGATTCCAGTACGCAGGAAGATTTATATGCGTCAGATCAATTAACGGCACTTCGTTCTGCGCCGTACAACATTCTGGCATTCAATCCGATGCGACGATAGCAAGCTATGACGACCTGCTCATACAATCATGGCTGTCATTCTCTCATATGGGTCCTCTCGTACAACATGCTTGCACAGGTTCACGAACGAGCCAACGATGTGACATCTTAGCTTATGTATACCAATTGGCCATGCGAATCAGACAACAGCATTGCCGGAGGTCCACAAGAATGTTGTGAACCGCAAGTCATTTTAGAAATGCGAACCAACGCAAGGATGCTCCAGCTGCCCAAGATGCCAGCGCTCAACACCTCGACGAGTTCGACTTCCCGGCATACCATCCAAGTCCATTTGCAGCCAGAGAGAGCGGTGGGCTCGAGAGCCATGATTCTTCCTTGCTGGAGAGCTTCGGTTTTTGTTTCTTCCTGTTGATGCAGCTCAGCGCTCGTCTGCTTGTCAATGTCTCATACAATTGATTCGGTGTCTTCGGCAGAGCACACGCAGCCTGGCATTATGGACTCGCACAAGCTGTTTGAATGCGGCGCAGAGACCTCGTCGCTGTACCATGCTGAGAGCGTGATTCCTCCACTGAAGGAACGCAGCGTGATCTGGAAGCGGCGGCTCAAACTCGAGAGAGCAGTTCCAAGCACTTGTCCGCCTCTCGATCCTCCTGCTTCCTCTCCTCGACCTGGTTGTTCGCGGCATCCTAGTCGAATGCTGCCTGTCTCGGCGCCGGCTTGAAGGACGTCATGCAAATTGGCCGTTCTTTATTGTTTGTAGAGTTCGCTCCGGTGTGCGGTGTCAGCGCACTCGCATACGCAGGTCTTCTTTGCCACAGGTTGGTCCAGGAATGCTTGTGGCGTCGAGGTGTCAGCCGGGCGTGAGTCGCGATTTCGCATGGTCGCTCGCACTGCCAGTGCATGCTATTCTCGTAGCTGCTGGCCTGATGTCGTGAGGATGAGGCGAACAATCCTGCGCGGCTGTTTGTGTTTGTGTTGGACACAAAGCAAGCCAAAGCTTTTCACGAGAAGTCGAGCTTGTTTTCGTGCCACGAGAAAGCTTCAGAACCGGCTTCCTGCCTGCGGACTGCTTTTGAACGCAGGCTTAGTCGTCTCTCAGTGGCGAGCAGGCTGTGCGCAATGTCTGCATGCTTTGGCCCTACTGCAAGAGCATAATGTGTAATGGGAAGCGGTTTTCGGGCGGAGACGCACCGGAGCGACTGAACTGCTTCGAGCAGCAGTCCACTCAATTCACACCTCGCCCACCAGCGAGGACTGCCACGATGCGATTCCTCCCTAACGGAGAAGCCTCTCGGTGGCAGTTCTGGCCTTGTTGTTGCTAAGCTGCTTGGTACTACGTTGCCAAAATTGTGAGAACAATCAAAAGTGCAACAGCGTCTCGTTGGAACCATGGAGACTGTCAATGCCACAAGCGTTCTTACAGTAGCACACCTGACATGCATCAAAGCTACTTCTACAGTCATCACGATGTGGAAACGGGCTCACAGTCACGGGAGATTGAGTCAATGGGACGGAAAATTGCGTAAACTGCTTGCATTGTATTGCAAGCTATCTTTGATGAAAACTGGGTCTCTGCCCGTTGTGATCCCCGAGCTGTTCAGAAGGAAAAAAAGAGAGAGCAAAGCCATCGTCTGAGCCATCTGCGATGCCACCGCTGTATGTGCGAGGCCATTAAACATCTGCTCTTCATTCATGCCACCGAAAAGAGAAAAAAGGGGAAAGCAACCATCGTTGTCTGGGTATCCGTGCAGTGATAGTAGGAAAGGAAAGCTGCGTGCTGTGCGCCGGGAGGCAGTTTCAGCAAGGTTTTCGTGTCGATGCCGTCCTGTTTGGCGGCTTTCAGGGCGCGAGAGTCGTTGTCGCCGCTCTTCACTTGGCAATCAGGCGGTAGAAGTCGTAGATGATGTCGCCGTGGCGCTGCATGTGGATGCGGACGTCGTTGTAGTTGCCGATATTGCGGAAAATGACCCTCGAGCCGAGGAGATGGCGATCGTGCGGCAACGGGACGTGGGTCGAAATCTTCTCGAGCGACCTGTGTCCGAAGAGCTGGCACATCTCGTGCACGGAGGGCATGAGGCCGTCTGCGCGGATCACCTAGATCTCGCGCGAACCCTCAAGCTTGGAGACGCGGACTGAGCGGCGGTCAATGAAGATGCGGGTCTTGTCGAAGATGGCGTTGCGAGCCTCGTGTTGGAACTGTCTGGTTGTTAGCGATGGTGCAGTGAGCTCAGGAGTGAGGGAAGACGTACTCTGAACTGGACGACGGCCCACGGCGTCCCACGTCCGTTCTTGCGGCTCACCATGACCTCGCAGTGGCCATATCTGCTGAAGGCGCTCTTGACTTCGCGGACGAGCTGCAGGTCCGTGAGTCTGATTGGGAGGTTGCCGACAAACACGCCCGCATCGTGGGCGTGGTGGCGCTGCGAGGCAAAGAAGCTCTCTCTGGCGGCGGAGAGCTCCCTGTCTTGGGCGGCGACGGCCGCAGCGGTGGTGGTGGTGGTGGTGGTGGTGGTGGAGAAGGTGACCACCGGAGGCGCGGTGGCAGACCGCGCCGGCGCCTCCGGTGGCGACGACGGTGGGGTGCTTGCCGCACGCCCAGTCATTGCTGCTGCTGCTGCTGTTGTTGTTGTTGTTGCTGTTGCTTCTGCTGCTGTTGCTGTTACTGCTGCTGCTGCTGCAGTTTGTGATGGTCTGAAGAAAGGAAAGGCGGTCGTGGAGAAGAAGCGGACGCGAGACTTTATTTACGTCGCCGCCCTCACCGGTGCGGATGGCCAGTGCACCACCATTGGCTGGAGAACCACGAGAAACACAGGCAGCCCTCAACAGCCATCTCACTACAACAACGCGTCGAGATATCTACGGCAAGCATGATAGGAGCATCGGTACATCCAGGAGATCCCCCGAGAACGTCAATCGACTCCAACGGACACGTACTGATCGATCCCGAGCACGACGAAGGAAATATTATCATCGACCACGACGCGATGAGATTTCAGGGTCTTGACCAGAAATCGTGGCCATTAGGCAACAGCGAAGTGACAATATTGTTCATCTCAACGGTAAGTGTCAGCCATTATGTGCCGGACAGCGCTGGTAACAGCACGTTGGGTCTCAATCGTAGCTCGAAGATGCAACTGCTCTCTCTATGGCCAGTAAGTGCTAGACTTTACTGAGAAAACCTGATACTACCGCGCGGGCTTTAGAAAATTCGCCACGTTCAAGCAACCTCTCGATGGCGGTCCGCACGTTCCGATGCAACGAAAACGTCAGATATCAGCATAAAGGTTGTCAAATGCCTCTCACAGCTGATTCTTGCCCTCACTGGTAGGTAAACGCTGTATTCCATCGAAACCAGATGGTATGAGCTTCGTGGCCAGCCGAAACTCTTTTCTTGTGACTCAGACGCTGTAATTCTGAGCTACACTCCATGATTCGATATTCCTCCTGGACTCACGGATATTCCAAATTCTTCTAGAGTTTCAAGTACACTTGTCTTGTCATTTGGCCGAAGTTGCTCAACTACTCTAAGCCTATTATAGAATTTGTATAGTACATAAGAGGGGAAGCACTTTTCCTGTACATTCATACTTCTAGATTGATCAAGTTCTTGAGCTTGTTTGACTCCTCCCTTGCTGCCAAACTATAGTTCCAGTTTAGCAGTAGAACATCAAGATGTACTTCTCAAATAGATACATCCTAGGGATAAAGCAAGTAATTCTAGCAAGAGTTTGGAAATAGGCAAGCTAGCCACTACTCTACGACATTATACTAGAGTTCGATGCTACTGTCAGGTCGACAACTTCTCAGAAACACAATTGCCGCTGGAATACAGGCGGAAAGACAATTGCCAAGGACTACCGTCCGGCGGCCTTCTATGAGATCCAAGTTCACTCTATCGATCACAAGTAGAACGATGTTTTCGTCGCCGCCCGTGTAACCTTGAACTATACTAAGCAATGCTCGTTCGATACACTCTGGAAGGTCGTTCTACAGCGCTCCCGCAAGCATGAAGTCGAACGTCCCCTTGGCAGGCCGCTTTGGTGGGCCCAACGCCGGCACAATTTCGCCAGCGCTCCACCTCACTCCACCGAGCAAAAACAAAAAGGATAACTCATCGACGCCTGTGTGATTCGAACACACGCTCCCGAAGGAATTGCCTTAGCAGGGCAACGCGTTAACCACTCCGCCAAAGCGCCGTACGATGAAGGGTGATGTTGTGAGATAACCATCACGTGATAGCGTCACAAATTGCGAAATTCATATACATACAACCCGCAATCCAGATCGATGGATTGATCGGCCTAGACATAAGTCTATACTGATGAGAATGGCATTTGGTCATAGCAGGAGTTCCATCGCAGATTGCCATCGAAGTCCAACGATCATGGGTGAGAAAAGTTTGCACCGGAAGGATGAGTGATAGTATGTCCGTAAGTCAAGAGGCTACGGTAGTTACTGCCAGAGCATTAGGTCCAGCTTCATCATTATTCTTGTGAACAAGTATCAGACAGCATGGACTTATCTAGGAATACGTCGGCCGTCGAGATACTCTTCACAGCGTCCATTTCACAGGCGTCTGCTGGACAAGTACCATCACGCACAGGACGGTGACATACTGGCCAGTGAGACGCGTCTTAGAGAGCCCATTAATCCTAGAATCTAGTATGCTAGTGCTATCAACGATGTGTATCGGACAGCGTTACTGACCTTTGAGAGTGTGATACACGAACTTGAGTGCAAAGGTCAATGTACAGCTTTACTTCAGCTACTTCCTTGCCGGTATCTCCCAGGCAATTCTAGTGTCTCTTGAGATTGAATCCGATGGTACTATCATTCTAGCTAACAATATAAGAGCTGAACCTTGATCTCATCTCAGTGAGATTTATGGCACGTCGTGCAACTCCGCCTGTCTATACTACTCTGATAGCTGATAGATCGCTGTCTGCGATTGTATCATGGACGAGGACTCCTTCGAGGCAACTCCTTCGAGGCAGGCTTGAGGGCTCCGATGGGAGGCATTCGGCATCTGCAACATTAGTTGTGTCTGCTTCGTCTCTCAATGGAATTTGGTCTGATTTGTAGGCATGCCGTGTGCCGCCAGACCACAATGTGTCGAGGATCGAAATTGGGACCGAGTAGCTCTTTGACGCTTCTTTGCCAATGAAGATCATGCGACACGGCGCTTCCAGCAAAAGAACTCCGCGTGGCTGATCCAAGCCGCTGGGCATAAGTCTCGTAGCAGATACTTGCGAAATCTCCTCGGACCTGCGTGGGAGCAACATTCATGGCTCTCATCGGTAGACGCACAGCCAGCGGCTTCTTCCAGACACTTCGTAGTGTCTACCTCGTCGGATGCCCAGCGAGAG